>Ga0182741_1006335_pt1 | contig 10412 bp, 2 predicted proteins | sample eDN5th37CBELigOP_FD_128874 | JGI IMG/M metagenome (GOLD analysis project Ga0182741, IMG submission 128874) | Enriched Organic Plus compost microbial communities from Emeryville, California, USA - eDNA 5th pass 37_C BE-Lig OP (version 2) (version 2) ...
CAACTTGAAAAGGTGAGAGTATTTGGTCGTATTTGGATGGTACGGTGGCCCTATCTTGATACACCAGTCTATATCCTATGGGCGTAGCCTCGTACGACCTGAGACCTACCATTCTCTTAGCGCAGTTGTAAGTAGACTGATCAAACTGATGGCGTTGTCGGTAATACACCTTTTGGCTCCGGCTGAAATTGTCGCGTTCTAATATGTACGCAATGATGATGCTTTGTCGCGCATCGGGATCTTGCACCTCGGACAATGGAGGTCCATCCAGGAGCCTGAAGTTGAATGCTCTTGTATGAGGCATCCTCACGAGTTCCGATCCAGATTTAACCTGAAAACGAGCCCAGCCCAGACTATTCTTGAGGTTCTAGATAGAGGCAGTGGAGTAGTATACAGTCATTAAGTTTCTTCAAGTGTGAACGCTATAGATGCGGCAGTACAGGACTGCGCAAGTTGTGATCAATTTATTAGAAAAGTGACCGGAACTCGCAAAATTCTGCGACTTGGGGGATGTAGAATTCTGGTTACCCCAATGGTTACCTTAGCTGAGCTTACCTTAGCCGAGCTTACCTTAGCTGAGCTTACCTTAGCTGAGCTTACCTTAGCTTAGCTTAGCTTACGTAAAATGGCCTTGGCATCCGATGAAGCACGCGTCCACCCGCCCATGCTTGTGTCGGCTCTTCCTAGCTAACTAACCTCTTGAAAGAATGAAACCAGACAGATCAAGGAAGTCAACTACCTTCTCACCTGCTTGGAGCCAGCTAAAGCAGGAGCCAGGGTGCCATTTATCATCAACAGGGCACTAGCCGCAGTGATTGATACGGCCCCCATGTGCGAACATGAATCTGTGCTCAGGCATTCTGGCGTGCAGATGTGTACAGGTGTGCGATAGCTCTGTGTCGGTGCGCAAAAACCGGCAAAAGCCAAGCAATGAGCGCTCGTGTATGGGGAGAAAGAGTGAAGGGAAGAATGAATGAATGAACGAACGGAATAAATAAATAACGGGTGGGAGAAAACTAGCTAGCTATATCCAAGTAGCCTCCCCCGCTTCTCGAAGAAACCCTCTGTTTCGTGATCGACACATCTATGTATCTTGTGCTCAGTCAATAGCAATTCGGGTTGCTTGCGACCCAAGCAGGTACGTGTACTATGTAGATGATGAGGCGCGCAGGTCAGTTCTGGAGGAGGCTTCGAAACGAAACTGCTGGTGAGGATTGGCACTCGGAGTAAGGAGACAACACAAAGAATCAGCCGGCGCTTGTGAGCACGCGGCGTGAGAGAGGGTGAACGGACTTGGGGGAAAACATGATCGTCGACGCATAGCATGCACCCTGCAGCAATGACGACGACGATAATAATAATAATAATAATAAGACGAGAATTAAGTCCACTCACGCATTCAGACCCGAATAGCAGGTCGGACCAGCCGTAAAACGCACTTCAGTTAAAACAATACGAAGTGCCAAGCGGATAGAGTGTAGGAATACAATGCTTTCGTTGCGTATTATAGCTAAGATTCAAAACGTGCTCTGGCCAGACGGTCTGCTTCGCCATGATCACCGCCCTGCTGCTGCAGCAGCGAATTAGGGAGCGAGAATCAGAGCAAGGCTCGCCGGACTTACAGGCTTTGAGGGCAATTGCAAATAGTTACCGTTCTTGGCGCGGATCTCAAGACTCAACAGCGACGCGTGACCACTCACCATAACGTATGTACCCGCGTGCGAAGGCGTCGTCACACCAGGAATGGTGATCGAAAGCAAGCTGCCACTCGGTAAGGTCTGCAACACATGCAGCTGCAACGTGCTCTCGCCAAAGGGCGTGGCCGCCTCCGCACTCGCACTCGGCTTCTGCACGCCGATCCAGGGCAATGCCGTCATCTCATTCACTCCGACCGTAACCGTCGCCACAGCCGACGTCACGGTGGAGAAGCGGAAGCCGTGCGTGACAGCCGGCATGAGCTCCTTGACCAAGGCGTTATTCGCACGAAGCACTAGCGTCGAGAGAGCCGGCACGGGCGCGTCCAAGGTGAACTGCAGTGTGAGCGCCACAGCTTGACTCGCGAAGCTGCTACTCAGTGCGAGCGACCAGCCCCCAACCAGGACAGTGCCTCGGCAGGGCGGAACAATGGCTGCCAGGTTGTTTCCAAACATTGGCACGAGCGCCATGCCACTCGGGACACTGCTCGTCGTGATGCTGTTGGAGAACACCGCCGGAAGAAGCACGCGAAGGAAAACAGAGCCCGTTGCGTACCCTCGAACGGAATCCACCTCGGGAACCTTGGCAAGATCTGACTGGATGGTAAACTTCCACAGCGCGCCCAGATCAAGATCAATCTCTTGAGCAATGGGGGGCGACAGATACGTCACCGCCTGAACGAGACCTGCGGCCTGCGCCGTCTCAATGAACTGGGTGTAGCTACGAGTCAGTCTGTCAAGATTCGTGAGCGACCACTCGCCGTTGGTCGAGCCGGCCGCGTCGACTTGGAAAAGAACTTCGTCGCCATTCACCGAGAGTGTACACGTAAACTGCGCATCGTTGTAAATCGACGCCGACGCGATCCACAACACGGGAAGTCGGAACTCAAACCGTGTTCCAATGGGCAGTCTGTTGTTCATCAACGCGTCGCTGCCACGCATCGCATGATTTGAGGAGAGAGTAGCCGGAGCGAGCGGCGATAGGGTCGTCAGGATCTCGACGTCCAAACGACCACCAGCCGCGACGGGCTCCTGATCAGCTGTCCGGCTATAAACCACAACAATTGACGTTTCTCGAGTTGACACACCAGAGTATTTTTGCGAGGCGAGCTCATCGAGGGCCGCGATATACGTAGACTCCGTAGGCATGCTCGACTTTGGATACACGAAGTCGTGCAGCATTACCATGGGCATTGGACCAGACGCCACCGCCAATGAAGCCTTCGTAGCCGTATGCACAAACTTGACCGCGAGTTTGTCCGCTGACGGATCCGTCGGCAGGACGTTCGCACCCGGAGACTTGTCAGGAAGGTCGTAGTTCAGCCAGTTCTCCCAATCCTTTGAGGACGACGAAGGCAGCCCTTCTCCACTTTGCGGGTCCACGCCACGCTTGGCAGCCAACAGGTTCTGTTGCGATAACAGATGCGAGATCGCTGAGACACGAGCATTAATGACGGTATCGAGCTCCACCCGAATGATGGTGCCAGACGGGAGGCTAGTCTTTGCAAACAACGAACTGCTCTGAGTCTGCAGTTGGTCTAGCGAGACACGAATCGTGTACTTCTCGAGGGACTCGGAGCTCTCGTCGAAAACACGCTCAGCGACTCCAATGATTGAAACGACATCCACAAGATCGCTGAGCTCGGTGCTCCAGGCTGTCAAGACGCGCGTCACCTGCGCAAGGGACTTCGTCACCGCGCCAGCAGGCGCACCCGGAAGCGCACGATCGATAGCATCCTGCTCGGACACGCTCAGTGTGGCGTCCTGCGCGTCGATCTCAGACTCAGCGGCCTCGGTTGTCACGAGTGCCGCTTTTACTACAACATAATGCTGGCCTTCGGGAAGCGGGTCAAGCTCATCAAGATTGTACAGATCCAGGGGTGGCGTGGCGGGTAAGTAGCTAGGCGGTAGATCAATGCGCATCTCAGACATCTTAACATCGATCAAGTCTTCCGACGACTCATACACAACATTGGCCTGTGACAACGCCAAAACCTCGCTCGAACTTAAACCTGTAGTAGTGAATCTGGGAAGCCCCTGACCAAACCGCTTGGCGAGACGCAGCTGGAAACGAAGCTTTGAGGCTGCGAACGGCGTGGTGAGATTCTGACGGGTGACAACTTGTGTCGTAAGCTCGACCGCTTCTGGATATGCAAGCTCCAGACTCTGTCCCGTCGACGCCTGCGAGTCGCGGTTCGTGGCTGTCGTTTGGAGCATAGCCGCCACGTTCGCAGGGTCTTGAATCGAAACTAGGCGTGCCTCCACTGGCAGGCGCGGCGCACGCTGGCCGGGAGTGGGACACACGCCTTTCAGCACAATCGAGACGTAAGAATTCCCGGTTGGGAAGTCAATCGGATTCATCGGATTCTCCTCGAGCGACGCCACAGCTACCGTGAGGCGTGTGGAAGTTGCAGCCCACTCATCAGATGGACTGACTGGTGAGAAAGGCGTAGTACCATCATTGGTCGTTTCAAAATAGCTCATTGCCAACTGGCTGGACGGCAGCGGGGTCGAAATCCAGTTCGACTTCGTAATGCTGAACATAGGTTCTGTTTCCTCCGCCATGAGGATCCGTGAGTTCGAATTCACAAGCGATTCAAATCCAGCTCGCGTGAAGAGACCTAATCGCACGCTCTCAGTGAAGTCAACCGTATTAGGATCACCTTCAGGCACGGCCTCCGAACTAGGATGCCATCGGGCTGACACCACATACGCCTGATCTGTGAAACACCATCCGAGAGGATCATTGGCCTCAAGCTGAGTTGGCACAGGTTGACCCGGCAAGTACGCAGGCAGTGCGGCTCCATGCGTTCCACTGCTTGCAGCTGCAATGGTTTCGGAGGTCATAACTGGCAACATAAAAACAAGCGAGCGCTGCGAGTCCCAGACCATCCCACCGGCGTTAAACAGCTTCAGTCGTAGCTCCAAAGTCGTGGCATCACCTGTAGCACCTGTTTGGAGGACAGTTTTGCCCTTGGGGAACGATCTCGCAGCGAAGCCAGGCACCGGCAGCCACGAGGACGCCGCCTCAGCATACATGAGCACGCCTGCACCGGCGAACGAAGTACTTGAGTCCTGCGCGCTTGGCGGGATGTCCCCGCTGAGAGGATCTAACCAGCTTGCGGCATCACGGCGCACGATGGAGACAATTGCGTTCGTGTCGGGACTACCACTCGCCGAGCAATCAAAACCAAATATGGCGAGCTCAAACCTTGCACCTGGGTAAAGCACGGGCCAGAACAATGTGGACCCGTCGTCACCCTCGGTTGATTGTGGTTCAAACCCAGCTACAGGCTCGGGTTTATCGCTCGGATCAAGTTCCACAGGAATTTCCAGAACGAGATACTCTTGTACCCGCTTCACTACACGGAGCGGCCACTTTGCCACGCCTTGCTGTGGGAGAAGCGCATTCTGGCCATGTGCAGTAAGGCTGGGAATGGTGAATCGACCATTTGAGGTGACTCGAAGTTCAGCTCGATCCACGCTTTCGATGCACTGCTCATTCTCTACGGCAAGAAGCAGCAGATGCCTCTGGCCGCTATATGCGAAGCGCGAAGGCGGCGCAGCCAGTTCGAATGGGAAAACTACTGAGCGCTCCTCTGCATCGGTGAAGACGGAGCGAGGCGGCGATGTACGTGAAGCGACAAATGTATCGTACTGCGATCGAGTTGTGCGCAACGCAGCAGGATATGGAATGCCGACTCGCAAAGGCCGCGACAACGATGCGGTATCCGTAGCCTCGTCAGCTACGTGCCATGGAATCGCAGTCCGCACCAGAGGAGCCAAGACCAACCCACTGTAGGCTCCATCCAAGCCAAGATCGAGTCCCGTCGCTGCTGCAGCGGGTGGTGTGCCAACCCGCTCCAGGTCCGATGAATGAATAGGATACGTACGCAGAACGTTTCGGACAGCACTGGCTAGCAAGCCTTCCTCCATCCCTTCGTATTCTTCTGGTAGGTCGAAGTCTGCGGACGTTCCAAGCGCCGTTTGGACACTGCCGCGAAGCGTGTTCAAGTGGTTAGGCCTTTGGGCAAAGATCTCAACGCAGGCTGCATACTTCGGCGAATAAACATCATAAGGGCTCTCAGGATAATTGGCACCCGCGGGAAGAGCAAACAACGTTCCCATATTGAGTGCCATGGCCAATTCGTCTAGCGTGTATACCGCAACCTCTGACGCAGCAACTCCAGTATCACCCGCACCCGCTGGGCCGTCTTCTGAACCCCCTGAAGTCGAGCTGATAATTGAAGACGTCATAGGGTATGCTTGCAGGGTCTGAGGTGAGTCTGCAAACCATAGCGGCAGCCCGCGAACAAGCGCTCTCTGCATTGCAAGCGGGGCGAACAGGTTAATCTTGAGCTTCGTAACAAACATGCGTAGATTGCGAGATAGTGCTGCTCTTACGAGTTCATTCGCTTTAAAGACCTGAATGAGTGGGACGGTGATGACAGTGCGATTTACCGATGTACCAACAACTTCAAGGGGTCCTGTTGAGGTATCAAGGCCGGACTGGGCATTTGAAAAGCTCACCCAGTTCTGCCAGGAATCCGAAGTGGTGCGTCGAATAGAATACTTGCCTTCGACTTCGAGCGTGATACCCGAGGCGCGAAGTAGCATCGCATCTGCACAGTTCACGAGCAAGCTACACGACGCAATCCCTGGTGTCGCTTCTGGTAGGCTAACATAAACCATTTCGGTTCCACTCCAAGCGCCTGGCACAGGTAAAGATGGATCCAGCTCGAACAGAGCGAAGTCCTGAATGACGTTTGTCCATCCCGGGATGATTTCGAATGTAAGATTGTAGGGAGAACCGGGGCCGGCATACGTCGTGCTCGGATCAATCGAAGGTTGTGAGATGGGGGGCCAAGCATTGTCAGCGCGCTCCTGATCGAGGCTCAGTGTGCTGGAGGTCAGTACATCGAGCCGCATCGAGGATGCTCCAGGGCCTGTGAGTGCGGCGGAAATAGGAAGGGCACCTTCATAGCTCAACACAAACTGCGATACAGGCGTCGACGTCAAGAAGCTCTGTACGACTGAGGCGTGTGTCAAGCCGATATGTGCCGCAGGACGTGTAAGCGGGAGATGTAGAATGATGGGTTCGATCCAAGGGTCGGTGATTGCCGAAGGCCATCCCTCAGGAAGTAGCTCCTCACTTGTTTCCGGAGCTGGGGGGATATAGCTACGGCGGGTTTTGATCACAATCCGACCGAGTGTGAGATCTGCCGCAAGATCAGGCGAAGGTGCCGAAACGATAGAACCGTCGATCCAGAACGTAAGCGTTGCCCAGGAAGTCACCGGGTCGGCACTTGCACCATCGATGAACATGATTGGCGGTTTCCAGTAGGGTCTCGGGCCAGTATCACTATAGGAATCAGCAGCAAGGCCCGCCAGTACCATCTTTGTCACGGAGGGCAAGCGGAACGAGATGACCGTGCTACGCCGTGACGACACGTGTGTGGATGGCGCAAGAGCGGAAGCGCAGTCGGTAGGTAATAGCGTGGACACTCCATCGGCGCATAGCGACATCCTGGGTAAGGAGTCGCTAGACTCGTCTCTGATCTCCATTTCTACTGTTTGAATGGCATAGTAAGTTGAGGCATGTACTCTAATCCCCAAGAGTGCTTGAGTTCCAGATTGCCATGCAGTATGAGCTCGGGAATACGGGACCAGTTCGGCCGGCAAATGCATATCGATCCAAAAAGTGGTATCATCATAGAACCTAGGCACAAGGTCTTCAGGGAAATCTAGATGGAAAAGCAATCCTGTTGATTCGCCTGCAGTGGGACTCTGAACACGAGGCCTGAAGAATGTGCTACCAGCATCACCGCTAGCTGGATCACGAGGAATCGAACCAGGAGCCGCGCTGAGATAAAGTGCTCGTGCTAAGGGAGGATGCCCTAGTGCATTCCAGAATAAAACACTCCGCTGTCTCGCAGCAACAAAGCTGGCAGAGGCAAAGCCCATGGACCCGAAGGTTCCTGGCCAGGCAAAGTCTGCTTCATCTTCAATCGGCGGCTCCGCTTCGAGGGCAGTAGTCTCTGCTGCACTGCCTGAGGCCAGCTGCGGCACCGTCCCTGGATACTGCGCGAAGGCGTATCGTGACGTCACAAACGCACGAGTCTTGGCGAGGAGGGTATATGGGACCTCGGCAGCCACGAGCTCCACATTGAGGACAGTCATATCGGTAGGGGGTGGGACCCATAGGCCTTGTACTTCGACTGTGAAGCTCACATCCGATGGGACGACACGCGAGAGGTGGAAAGAGATGCGATCGCTTAATATTGAAATCGATTCCAACTCGAGAGGCACAGAGTCTGATACGTCTTGTGCAGTTGTGGAAACTACAACGTTTGTGAGCGCCGCAAGCTCGCTCTCATAAGGCTTTTCAATACTACCACTCCTGAACAAGCCTTCAGTTGTAATCACAAACTGAAAGCTTGGTTGCGTAACAACGTTCTGCGGCGTTCGAATTCGTACATACAGGCGCGCGTTGCGGGCAAGTTTGACGAATCCCATTGAGTCGTTCGGAAATTCAGTTGCAGCGGGATCGTTGGGCTCCGTGTCGGTTGAACGCAGAACAGGGTCATCAAGCCATGCAGTAACCAGCCCCAGAGGAACGTACTGAGCATCAGCCCGTCCCATCTCAAATGAATATCTGTGCAAGTAGGCTTCAGTTGGTTGTCCTACATCGACGATGGCTTCGTAAAGGCAAGATACCGGGTCTGCATTGTAGCCCTGATTATTATATCCGGACAATCGCAAGAAGTAATCGCGACCACGAAGCTGTGGGGTTCCGGTGCCAATCATTTCGGCTCCAGACATTGGATCCATATTAACGCTATGGTCAACAAATGGCGTTGTCGTCATTGTGCCCATGGCAGAGATATTAGGCCATTCGTTGGGGTTTTCAAACTCGACCCACTCGAGTTGGGCCTTCAGGTAGTCGATCCGCTGCTGCGGACAAGTGAGCTTTAATGTGAGGTATGTCGTCTGGTAATACGTTCGGTCATTGGGTACGCGCAGGATTACGTCCGTGGTCAGGTGAGCGATACTCAACAGGTGAGTGACACCATTCGCGGCTGGCACGTTAGTGGCAGAAGGAACCGTTGAATCTGAACGAATATAAAGATCGTTCGTGTTCAGACCGGGAATGCAACCACCTAAAAGCTGTACTTGGGCAATTTCATCAATCGTTTCCAAATCAGGAGTGCTGGGATTTACCAGTTTGGAGAAGATCTCTGGCTCCCGCTCATGACGCTGCCCATAGATGACAATGTAACCATCGGTTGCGGCACCGAATCCGAGTATACTTCGAGCGGGTGGAAGCGGTACATTCTCAATTGTACCACTAAGCACACCTGTAGTCAATTGCACTTCGTCGTCCAGACGGAAAAGGAAGGTCAGCTGTCGAGTGCTTGCATCGCCAAAGTTCATCCGGCTTGCCAAGGGTGTGGGCACCAACAGTTTGTCGATTAGCGTCAAAGCATGGCCCGAGGCCTCCAAGGTCGCGGTCGTGGAAGACGTTTCCAAATCAGGAATGTCTGATGGCACGACCTTGGCATAGAATTTATACTCAGGCAAGTTCAGATTGACATCAGAGATGACGAAAGAGTAGGATTGAAAGCCTTCAGTGGGAACTCCGGTGGGTAGGAATGTGCATGTGGAGCTACCGAGGACTTGGGATCGAGTGGGAGACGGGGGGAAATCATACGTGATTCGTCCCGGATACAAATCTGAATGGATGGTGAGGGAACGCGCCCGCCTTGTTTTGGATAGTATCCCGAAAACGTGACAACATTGACTGGACTTTCCTCATCTGGTAGCGCGGCATTAAACCGATAGACATTGCCGTCTACGTGGATACTGTCATCCACCACGTCCAAGCTTGGTGCTAATGCCGATCCAGGAAGTCTAGCATCAGGCATCTCGATGGTCCATGTGGCGTCCGATCCTGGAGCATAGGTGGTGTAGTATCTGAACTTCATATAGAATTTTGCCGTAGCACCCGCAAACGCCGGTACAGCAAGTGGCGGGTGTTCTGGATGCGCCATGTCATAGCTCATGGAATAGAGCCGAGCGAGAGTGGAGGGGGCGAAACTCACAATTTTTTGGTTGCTAGGGAGATGGTAGAGCTCGATACCTGTCGAGTCAAAGACTTCGGACTGGAGGCGGGATTCGTACGGCGCACTGGCGCCCAGGTGCACACCAGAAATCAAGAAAGACACTGTGACTCCGGTCTCGAGCTCATAGACGTAGTCGTTCTTTTCCATCAGAGGTACTCGCATGGAGTAGATTCGAAGCGTATTTTGTCCTTCATCGACCTCATAGCGTGTGACGGTTGCATCCCCTAAATGAGATATAACGTTCGTGACTTGCGTTAGGTCAAAATATGTGGCGGCTTCGGTTAATGGAGCGATCACGATCATGTGTTCACCCTGGAGTTTGTATCCTTTAGGTCCCGCTTGGATATTCTTGACTTGAAGATGCCACGTCGTGGAAGTGCTTACATAGACTAGATCATGCGGCTCAAGCACGAGCTCATAGGCAGGTATGCGTAGCAAGCCGTTCACACCAGGATTCAATGGACTAAGCTTTCCCATTGGTGGCACGTTGTAAAAGTCCTGCGCTATTCCATTATACGCGTCGAGCGTAATGCTGAACTCGTAGTCAGGGAAGTATCCCGGAACAATCTTGTGGTTTTCAAAGAAGAAATGATAG
>Ga0182741_1006337_pt1 | contig 10412 bp, 6 predicted proteins | sample eDN5th37CBELigOP_FD_128874 | JGI IMG/M metagenome (GOLD analysis project Ga0182741, IMG submission 128874) | Enriched Organic Plus compost microbial communities from Emeryville, California, USA - eDNA 5th pass 37_C BE-Lig OP (version 2) (version 2) ...
AACTTGCTCCTGTACTCAAATTCGCGCTTCCATGCCTGCAATTCAGAGATGCTCAGGTCCGTGACACTGCATCTAAGGTGGTTGCGCTCTGTGTTGAGCATTGCGGTGAACGAACGGTCAAGCCTTACCTGAAGGACTTGCCGACGCAGTCAAAGGAACTCATATCCTCAGCGATCATTGCAGCGGGAGGAGCCTCTACGATTGGAGATGACGCGCCGGCAGCTGCTCCCGGATCCAGCACCCCCGGACCCTCTACGGCCGCTGCAGCATCCGCAGCATCAGCCAACAAAAACGCTGCATCGAGCTCGAAGGCATCTGCACCTGCAGCGCCATCGTCAAACCGAGGTGCTGCAGGTGGAGCAGGAAGGAGCACGTCACCTGCTCGCCAGGGTCAGGGCCCAAGTGTCAAGGAAAGTGCGCCGCCCGTACGAGAGACACCAGGGGGTAAGGGGTCTTCAAATGCATCTAGGCAAGCGCCTGCTAGCACCGCGTCTGCAACAGCTGCAGCTGCCGCCGCTGCTGCATCTGCTGCCTCCGCTGCCTCTGCTGCGGCTCCGGCAGATTCCGCAGATCTTCCGGACGTGGATCCCGATGGAATCGCACCAGAAGGCAGCTATTGCCACTTCTGCGGTAAGGATGACCAGAGTTTAACCATTAACCGCAACCGCGATGATCACTACTGCGTTTCGTGCCCTGGCCTGATCCTATGTGTAGGATGCAGTCAGGTCGTCGAGATTGTGACTCTACCCGAGCATTGGGAGAGTGAGTGCGAGGAGCGCTCCAAGCCTGAAGTCATTCAGCTGCTTTTGGAGAGCGCCAAGAAAATGCAGGATGCTCTTAAGAACGCGCCTCCTGAACTACGAAATAACGCCTTGCCATGCCCGCTGTGCTATGACTTGATTCCCAACACCGCCGCTGGTGCATTACCAGGCTCGAGTGATGAAGACTACAACACGGCTTGCCGTGCCTGGCAGACTCACTTCGCACAAAAGCCCTATTGCAAGGCGAACCCTCGCACACAGGGTATGTAAAGAGGGTTACGTAGTCTAACCGCAACTGCATCGCAGTAATCTATTTAATCATCCCATTGGGAGAACTTGTATTGTAACGGACTTTCGTTCGGTTCCTCCATGTGACAGGTCAATGCCTAAAGCTAAAAGCTTGGAATGTCAGTCGTAACTGAAATACATGTAAAGCACCGCTCAGTGGCTTTTGTTTAAAAAGAGTCCGGTGTATCATCACAGTAAAGGTGTCTATGTACAGTGAGTTTGCTGGAGTGGACGACGAGCCATTGCTCACGTCGGTCTAGTGAGATCCATCAATGGATCATAGTATTCATCGGCATCCGCTTGAGACGGAGCGGTAGCAGACATTGCATTCTCATTTGACTCAGCTCTCTTGGCATTAGAAGAGGGTCCGGCTGCTGTGACAGTCTGCTCGATCAGAGCATCGAAATCATCTGCTGCTGCTTCTACTTCGTCGATCTGCCCCCCTCTCGTATCCGAAGTTGCGTTCGACCCTGAACTCGCTGCAGTGCGATCGGCGGATTTGTCTTTCTGAAGAGCATCGAGCTGAAATTGCATCCGTCTCCATGCTTCGAACAGCTTCGTCTGTATCTCGAACTGGGTACGAATCTCTGCCAGTTTAGAATCACACTTAAGACTGATCTCAAGTAAGGAGTCATGATCTGCAGCTTGGATGTAGAAGTGAAGAGGTTCCACGTTGTCTGAGTTACTGGTATCGCCCACTGAGACTCCACAGCCCTTGAGTGTGATACTATTGCTCGGGGTGCTGTCCGTGGCGTTATTCGTCTTAGCGTCTTCCGTAAGAGATCGCGCTCCAGGAGTCGGAACAAGCGCTCCGAACTGGCGCACGAGCTCCATCTCAAGGGTCTTGAGTGTTTCGAGCAAAGGGAAGTCATAACGTTGGGCGTCATCGAGCTCGATGCCGACAAACAGCTTGGCTGGCGGTGGCGGACCTAGCTTAAAGTCGTCTCGAGCTAGACCGAATTTCATACCCCTCAGTTCCATGATACTCTGTGGTCCCCGTGTGGCATAACCCTCGCGGACATGCGAGTATGAACGTTGGGACCCACTTTCGCTCATTGGTGTTTCGGTTGCAGTGCCCACAGCCTAGCTCCACATATATTGGTATTCTCAGCGAGATGGGCTCATTTCGAGATTTGGACCGCTCGGGTACCCATTTTCTGGGGGTGTTAGAGGGTCACTTGAGCTTTGGAACAATACGCTCGGGCTGCCTGCAAGCACTGCCTTCCTGCGCTACATACACACATAAACACAAGTCATAACTGTATTGTAACAACCGCATCGGCCCCGAACTAGTGGCTGGAACCTGTCACCCGAGCTCCTTTCGGATCTTCGGTCATCAATGCAAGGGCCAGTTGATCCAACATCTTGACGATTCATGTGCTGAGAGTAAGTAGTTACCTGCTTCACTAGCTCTTTACTTAGATCCTGCAGCCATATCCGCTGCATTGCTCTGCTCGCTGTCGTCATCACTGTCGTCGTTGAAGAGATCTACACGACGAGTTGCCGCTGCCGAAACGACACCATTTCCATCCGTTCGGCGGTTAGGGTTGTAGGCGACCCTTCGGTACACTGCTGCCCATTTGTCACCATGGTTACGAGTGACCTTCTGTCCTTCTTGTGTGCCGTTGTGAATGGCATCGAAGCAGGGGTCGTCCTTGAGTTCCTCGTTGGGAATGCGTTCGAAGAGTGGGTGTTCGTCGAGATGCTGCTTCTGCCAGAGGTACAGATCGCTGACATCGGTGATGGTATAGAGGATACCTCCTTCCTTAAGCGCATAAGCATAGTAGTCGAGGAAAACAGGATTGATCACACGGAGGCGCCACTTGGACTGCTTGAAGTGTGGGTCAGCGAAGAGGATGAACATCTTGTCAAGCTGGCCTTTCTCGAAGTAGTTCGTACCGAACTTCATGATATTGGATCGCAACACAGAGATGTTGTTGTAGGGCGACGGGGATCCGTCTGCGGGCTTCTCATGCTTGTGAGCCTCCCGCAGTCGGGCGATCTCCTTCTCAACGATCTTGGTAACTTGCGCACGGATCTCAATGCCGAGGATCAGTTGGTCGGGAAAGAGGGGCGAGAGCGTCGTGAGGAGGCCGCCAAAGCCACAGCCAACGTCGGCCATGGTCACCTTTTTCCTCTGCTCGTAAGGCTGGTCGGGCTTGATGAATTCGGGATAGTGTATACTCCAGTCCATTTCCTGTGGACTTGCGGGAGGCTCAATATCGCTCATCGCCATGGGATTGGCGTGTGCGCGGATCTTCTTTCGCTTCGACATCTTTGAAACACTAGTATCTCTTGGATATTCTCCCGGCGCGGCGCAGTACCTCGTGAGATATCCACCTCGCGGTAGTGACTGGTTTTCGCTTCGAATCACTTCTGAAGGGGACTGGATCTCACTGCGTAGGCGAGTGTCATTCGCAAGAAAAGCCTATTGTTCACTGGAACATCCATGGTATATAGGGTATATTCTGTTTATTATTCAAAACACTCCTTAGATCTGCGCCAAACTCGAGCACAACTAGATCTGTCGATGTTTGAGAATGCATCTGTTGGGGTGCTCTCGAATCTTGTGCATCGCGGTAGCGGAAACTATTAGATTTCCTTCCTAATCTCGCTCACAACCGGCTTTTTGCGCCAACTATCCGCCTCGACACGCTACGCAGACCCTAGATCTCATCCGGGACCGACTCTTGCCTTTCCCGCCTCGCTAAGCAAAGTCGCAGTGCGCCTCAGAGCCAATGAGTAGCAGCACCAGCAGCCAGGCGCCGCGGCAGAACAAGGGCTCTAAGAAAGCTACAGAGAAGGACAAGGACGATTTGGATGACTTTATTGTCCCGGACGAGGAAGTAGACCCGGAGTCTGAGTCGGATGACATCTCCTCTGAAGATGGAGAGCTAGGCAGCGAAGAAGAGGATGGTGGGGACGAGCCAGCCTATCGATGGTACTTCTCCCTCCAATCTGCCGGTGGACGTACGTGCGCATCTTCGATTCTGTGCCATTCGTGTTGGAGACGACCCATGAAACGGCAACCTTCCACTTATGCTTAAGTCTATTGGATTGAAGGTCTACCTCACAGTGAATTGCTGTATCCCCGCATATATAGGCGTTATCACATTTGATACACTCTGGCCACAAAAGAATCGTTCGATCTTAGAGAAGAACTGGAACACTCGGGCACAACGAAAGGAACTGCAGAAACAGGAGGAAGAGAAGCTGTTGAAGGAGCTTGATCGCGAGCACGGTAAACCTGCCCCAATTGAAGACGAGGTGGAGGAAGTCGAAGAAGAAGACGATAGCGAATTCGAGTTTGACGGTGATATTGACAATGAGAATGAAACCGGACTGGTTCAGCGGGCACGAGAAGAAGGCATGCATGTTCTCAAGAGCTTGGAAGCGGCCTTGGAGGCAGGTGACCAGTCGGGTGATGAAGATGAGGAAGAAACAGGCAGTGAAGGCGAGGAGGCAGGCGCTTCCTCGACCAAGAAGCGTGCCAGGGCTCGAAAGACACGCGAGGTAATCGATGACGAGGAAAGCGACGAAGAAAGCGACACATCAGAAACAGAGATGCAGGAAGGACCTCGGTCATGGCGCAGTCGTGAGAAGTACGATGACACAGATGACTTCATCGACGACTCAAGTGTAATTCAGCGCACACACGCCCGACCCAAGATGAAGGATTTCTACATTATCCCGGGTGACCGTGAGCTTCATCCTCGTGCGGAAACTCATCCTCCCGAGAAATCGAAGAGCCGATCCAAAGCCGACAAGTCTTCGGACGCCAGTGGTGGAGACGCTGCTCCCACGAAATCAAGGGGGAGCGGCAAGCAGGCCGCCGCATCCACCGGATCATCCACTGCAGCTGGGCCCTCGGTGCCAACCCAAGCCTCTACAACCTCGAACGCTCAAGACAAACTTTCTAGTGCCGCCGACGCCAGCAAGCGAAGTTTTGCCTCGGTTGTGGTGGACCTCGATGAGAGTGATGCTCAGGAGTCTGCAGCTGTGCTTGCGCCGAAAGACGCGAAGCGACGTGACTCGCGTGTGTCCGCTCAGTCTACGAGCTCCAAGACTGTCAAAGAGTCAGCGCAACGAGAGAAGGAGACAAAAGGAATTGAATCCAAGCCATCAACGTCTTCAAAGGCGCGCATTGCAGGCCAGCCCAGTCAACAGGCATCAAGCAATTCCTCAGCTGGGGATAATCCAGTGGGCTCAGAGGAGGGTGAAACCGTCGACTTCGCTGCAATTGAGCAAGAAATCGAGAGCATCCGCAGCAAGCTTGGCTATGGAGCACTTCCCACAGGCAGTCAGATTGCAGAAGAGGTGCGGCGTGAGGTCGAGCAAGACTTGGCGAAGGACGCTCGAGCAGCTGGACAAGGACAGGATCAGGACCAAGCTCCAGCATCAACGGAGGATCAGGAAGAGAAACGAGAGAAGCTCTTCACCCAGTTAATCACCAGCCGTTCGTATCCCCCAATTCCACCTGAAATGGATGCATTTATGTACCGTGCCAAGAGTAAGCGAATGGGTCGCAACGATTTTTTGAAGTTTTGGGATATGGTCACGAATGCGCTCCCATGGCCACAGTTGATTCTTAGGAGGAAATGGCGTCGAATTGTAGTCCAGTCGACCTCTGCACAGCCCTCGCCCGATACTTCTGGAGCAGCTCTTAAGGGGGATGACGATGAAGACCAAACAAAATCTGCTTCTGAAACCAAAGCAGCCAACGACGCCAAGGAGACTAAAGAGCCCAAGGAAGCGAAAGGGTCCAAAGAACTCAAGAAATCCAAAGAGGCTTCGAAGGAGCCTAGAGAGGAATCGAAAGAGCTCACGGAATCCCGACAAGAATCCGTAGTTTCTCAGGAGCCAAAAGAAGCCAGAGAATTTAAGCAGGATCCAGACGAAGCGAAGGAAGCAAAGGAAGCAAAGGAGGCAAAGGAAGCAAAGGAAACAAATGAAATGACCATCAATGCATCAGAGCCGCTCAACACTGGTGCAGCGCATGTCTCTTCCACTCCTGCGTCAGATATCCCTAAACCCAAGAGTGGTAGCTCAAAGGCCGCAACAGGTACTTCAGCCAAGACTGACCACAGGCGAAGCTTGCCACCAAAGATCGACTGGATGGCGCTGTCAAATGAAGAGGCGGAGGCGAAAATTGATGAGCTCCGAGCGCGGCTGTACGAGTCGATCATTGAAAACTATCGCCCATGGGCAATCGACCAGCGTGATCGACAATCAATTGACCTAGCCGCTGAGACAGAAGAAGGCGGTGCAGAAAAGAAGGACAAAGAAAGATCTAACGTGGAAGGGCCCTCTGAGGATGCCCCCAAGTCAAAGACCAGGGCTGTTAGGCCCCGTAAGCCTTGGAATGAAACCGTTTTTGCTCAGGAATTAGTTGCAGGTTTTGCTACGCTGGCCCGTCAAAGGAAGAAGTCGCGTAGCAGCAAACAACGAGACAAATCGCCTGTAGCAGCCATTACAGAGTTCTTCATTGACTTGCTGAACGAGGCCATGGGCCAGCTCGAAACAGAAGTCGGCTGTACGTTAGATCGTCGTCGCGAGTACGTCGACAAGAAGGTAGAGAAGTTGTATGCTACTGTTGTTGATGCAGGCCCTACAACTGCCTCACCTGCCGCCCCAGCCAAAAGCCCTTCCAAGTTCTCGCATGCATCCACAAGTGTGAATGCCCCTGTGTCCACACCTCCCGTCGTCGCGTTGGCTAATGACCCTGCGGAATCCGGACACGTCTCATTAAAAGATAACCAGCACTCCATCGAAGTGGGCGAGAAACGGTTGCGTCAAGCAACAGATGAGTTGGGGAACAAGGAAGAGCCCCAAAGCCTGACGCAGGCAGATATTACTACCACTGACGAGGAGGTTGCGAGTGTTGACAAGGCCAATTCCCCGACACAGGCGCGCAAGCGACTCAAAATAGACGAGGATTGAAGTGAGGGTTCGAATAGCGTTGTGTATTTGTGAACTGTTACTAACCACTCAAAACACGAATTGGTGACACTCAATCAATAGATACGTTAGTATTAGTCAGAATTAATGATGGAGGACGAAGGTGACGAGTGGACCGGGAAGTCATGAAAGGCACTTATTTCTCGTCATCAAGCGGTCGGAGGGCACCTCGTGGAATTGGCTTACCAGGATTAGCTTTCATCCATTCGTAGGTCATAGTATCCGCAACCTTGAACATGGCCTCTTCCTCAGGGCCTCGGGGCGCATATTTGAATTGGGTGATCTTCGGATCCATCGCGGATGGAGGGATCTCGTACGGAATCGCCTCGCCAATAGTTGGAACGTAAGGTTTCTTACCGCCGAATTCAATTGGTAGTTGATCTTCATCGATGAGCTGAAGCAAATCCTTCTGGTACTTGCTACCATACAGTCTGCACTTTTCTAGAGTAACAGGATCCATGAACGCTGACACGATTTTCCAAACGACCTGGAACGAAAATGGCGCGTTGATAATGATAATACCGGCTGATCGCTCAGGGTAGTGTTGACTTGTAATGGCTGCGATCTTCATAAGATACTCACGAACGGAGCCGCCGAGATCAGAAACGCCGACATCCGTGCAGTCCACAACTGACACGCATCGTGCGTCCTCGTTCGTATCCATCACCTGGTAGAGATATTCGGTGATGTACACGAAGTGGTACAACAGATCATCATAGGTGATGTTCAGCGCATTAAACACATCCAGACGAACACGCTTGGGAGTTTCGTAGTACACATAAAAACCTTTCTTGCTCTTACCATAGAAATAGTGGTTCGAGTTTGCCTTAATGGCACGCATCAACGCATGCGGACGCTGCAAGATGCTTTCTAGTGCGTTCAGGCTACGCCATCTCTCAGTACGCAAAAAGCGACGACGACCCTTCACAATGTTACCTTTCTCAGCGTTGATGAAGCGCTGCGGAACTACAATCTCTTGAGGCTCTGAATCGGCGTTTTCACCATCATCAGGTTCGTATGCCGGATCGCCAGGCATGCGCTCTTGGTCATATCGGCGTCGAGGCATAAGAACCTTCAAGGAGGAGTGGTGACTCAGAGCCCAGCACACGAGGGAAGCGAGAGAATATCCGATAAGCTTGCCATTGGTGAGTGTGCTCTCGGAAACGCCGGCAGTCGCGAGAAGCTTGTAAACGGGTGCTAGAGCAGCAGCTAACAACGACCATATGAAAGCGAAGGCCATTGCAAGCGCGCCAGCAACACGCTGCTGTTGCTGCTGTTGTTGCTGTGACTGCATCGTCGACCCGCTCGCCGTGCTCGGCGTGATAGGGGAGAGGTAGCTTGCGAACGCAAGAATAGCGAAAGATACGGTCAAGAACTTAAGCATATAGCGAGTGCGGGCCGCTACAAGCGCTGCATTCAAATCCTCTCGAATGTCGTTCAGGGTTTGTGGACTACGCCATGGAATTGGAGGTCGGCGCAGAGAGGCTGGCTTCTTGATCTTAACTCCACGAACAAGTTCAATTCTGAACTCCACATCAACACCCAGATCAGGGGAACAAACTAAGTAACCACCGCGGAGCATCGAGCTTGACTTCTTGTAAGCCCGCAGTTTGCAGTTGAACTTCGTGGTCTGTCGGTGTGAGTCTTCGATAATAATAGAGAAGCCAGATGCGTCAACTGATACGGGCATATCCATTAGTTCGTGGGATTTGGGTTGGAAGCTAATGTGGCACTCTCCCGACGGATAGTTGATTGCGCCTGTCACAGCGTCTTGTTGAAGACGGCGGTGCATTGCCAGGTAACCGTCTGCCCATGTGTTCGTCTGCTTGTTGTTCCAGACGCAGTCATTTTCATCAACTAAGACGATGGGAACAGCATAGCGGACGAGCTCTCCGAGTGGAGCAGTCGTAGAGAGGACAACAAAGGTAGATTCGCCGAATCCACTGCCGCTGCTCAGTGGGCCAACGCCGACCAAGTCATGCTTTTCGTACACACCAACATAACCCTCGCGCGCTCCGCAGCCTTCCTGCATATACTGATTGGTCGCAAGAAGCTTGATGCGATCGCCATAGCGAAGTGGGCGGAAATCGTTGCTAATAATCCCTCTTGGGCCGCTAGGTGTGGTGAGGGCTGGCGTACCGAAGAGCGGTACTGGGTTGCCACGCTGATTAAACGGAGACGACATAACCTGCGGAGCGATTGGCCTTGGGACGACAGCTGTGGAAGGAGTTACTGCGCCATACAATGGTGCAGGCTTCCCCGCTGCGTATAAACTCTGAGGAGTTTGCAGGAGAGCATTCGGATCGCCAGGACGGACAACGGACGGGGTCATCAATGAAGGCGCGGCAGTCGCAGCAGCGGCATACGCACCAGCAAGCACGTCGGTAGTACTCAACTGATCAACAACAAATGCCCTGAAGCCTGTTGGCTTCCCTGAGCCATCGCACATCAGGTAACCTCCCTGCAAATGAGAGGTGGACTTCTTGGCAACGGTCACCGTAGTCCACTGGACACTAGTATCACGCGCCGTAGCTACTCGAAGGACAAACTCCTGGTTCGGATAGACTGGTTGGCCTAAACGTCGGTCGCTCGTAAAGACGGCATGAAGCTCGCCCTGAACACTCTTGTCCCGCAAGCACATATAGCCCGTGCCCCAAGTCTTCGTGTCAGCACAATTCAGAACCATGTTGGTCTTGATGTCGACAAGGATCAGAGGCTCACCGTAGTGAACTTCATCGGAAAGCGCTGTGGTGCGAACGAGCTTAAAAATAATCTCCTCACCGTGACTCGCAGGTGGGCCGAGGCACAAGAGACCGTGCTTACTATACGTAGCAATCGGGAAGAGTTGTGACTTGTTATCCGCGAGAGGCGACGTGGCTGCAAGCTTCACAAGCATGCCATACTTGAGCGGTGTTGGCTGTTGTTGCTGCGATGGTTGCTGCTGAGGAGCTAAAGCACCTGGGACGGTGGCCATGCCCGGGCCACCAATTCCAACCCCAACTCCAACTCCCGCGGTGGCGGTGGACGGCATCATTGGTGACGAAGCCCCAATTCCTGCTCCTGCGGACATATCTCCGCCCTGTGGAACGGTGAAGAGAAACAGTGTCATTACAAGGTCAGACATGATGCGATTCATTAGATTCGATAGATTCTTACGGTTTTAACACACCACCTAGCAAACTCAGCCGTCCCTACCCCCGCTCTTCACACCAACGAACAACGTCGTCCACGGAGGGCTCGCGTTTTGTCAATTTTCCGCATAGCCACGCACACTACGAGTGCATAAAATGGTCTAAACGTAACCCTGCAGAAATGCACAGCAACTGCAATAGAAGCCTAGCCCACAACCACCCCAGATCTTACCTATCTGCGCCCGCTGCAATCCACGCTGATCAGGATTTCGCA
>Ga0182741_1006340_pt1 | contig 10410 bp, 4 predicted proteins | sample eDN5th37CBELigOP_FD_128874 | JGI IMG/M metagenome (GOLD analysis project Ga0182741, IMG submission 128874) | Enriched Organic Plus compost microbial communities from Emeryville, California, USA - eDNA 5th pass 37_C BE-Lig OP (version 2) (version 2) ...
AGAAAAGGAGCTGAAGCGGTGGAGTGCGATCACTCTCCCGCCACCTCTGTTGATCGGTGCATTTAGTGCAGCGAGCAACGTGACAGGAATTTTGGAGGATACACTTGGTGTTACTGCGCTTTTGAACCAGTATGGCGCACTAAGCGTGTGGGACTACGCTGCAGCTGCGCCATACGTCCCAATCGACATGAATCCAATGAACGACAGTCGCTACAAGAAGTCCGCGATCGTCTTCTCTCCCCATAAGTTTGTAGGTGGAGTCTCGACACCAGGTGTTCTGCTGATCAAGAAGAGGCTTTTGCAAACTCGATCTCCGCACCGACCTGGAGGTGGTACGGTGCTTTATGTCACGGCGAAGGAGCATGTGTATCTCTCTAACTTCGAGGAGCGCGAAGAAGGTGGAACCCCAGAGATTATTGGGTCGATTCGCTGTGGCTTGGTTTTCCAGCTCAGGGAGAGCATAGGCGCGGAACTTATCTATCGCGAGGAGCTGCGTCATGCACGCAGAATTCTGAGCTCCCTCTCCACCCATCCGCTCATCCATATCTTGGGTCATCAGCAGGAAACCGCTCAGGGCCAAGCTGCCGGTGCTCGACTCCCAATCGTCTCATTTGTGATTCGCTATGCTCCAGATCCTGCCTTACTTCTTCATCACAACTTCGTCGCTGCGCTACTGAATGACTTGTTTGGCATCCAGACTCGTGCAGGCTGTGCATGTGCAGGTCCGTACTCCCAGGCACTACTGGGTATTCGATCCGCCGCCGCAGCCGACTTCCTCAAGGTTGTCATTGAGAAGCAAGAAATCATGCGTCCTGGTGCCGTGCGCTTCAACATCAATTACTTCGCATCGAAGGAGGAGGCGGAGTTTGTCCTTCGAGCGATTCACTGGGTAGCCGAACACGGATGGAAATTACTCCCCTTCTACTGTTATGTCGTTGCCAGCGGTGAAGTGAAGCACCGGTCGAGGCTGACAAAGACCCTTGGACGTCGCTGGTTGTCCTCAGTCTCGTACATATCAGGTAAAATGCAATACTCCTCGATGAGAATGCGCGCGGATCTGGCAGAGACCTCACTGAGTGACCTTTATGCAAAGTATCTAGCGGAGGCAGATGCTTGTGTGACACCTGCGGCACTTCGTGCATCGCTACCTGACGAGCTCGCAAATCAAGCCAGTGCACTGAGTCCTCAAAGTCTGGCTCTACGGTGGTTCCCTTTAACACACGAAGCGCTGGCAGATGTCAAGCAGTTCTTGGCGCTGACGGAAGGTAAGACTATCTCCGCTGCAGAACTACATAGTGTGTTCGGCGTGATGAATCCCTCTGCACGGTATGACCATAGCCGATGGTTGCAGCGGCCACAGACTGCTATCCAGCCACACTACGCGTACCTCTCTGGATTATTGTCTGAGTACACTCGACCTTCACCAACCATCATCGCAGAGTCCACGTCGGCGTCGTCTTTCGACACGGAGATGAAAGTCGTTTCTGCAGCAGGTGACAGTAGCTCGTCGAAACCAGGTAAGCAGGCTTGCCTGCCCTGTCTCGCAGACGGTGCGGAACTCGTGAACGCGCACCGAAGGACGAGTGCCATCATTGAAGAACCTCAGATGCCAAACGGACAGGGTAGCAAGGATATTATGGACCGCCTCTGCCAGAATTGCTTCCACGAACACAAGGTTGCAGAGTCCTCAGTTAAGGGCGCGTCTAATGCCCGAGAATGTGACGCGTGTGAGTGTGTTTTCTTCGTACCACGAATCCCAGTCAAAAAGCATGAAGTTGAACAAATCCAGAAGAAAATGGCAGCGAAGATTGGTGATGCCATTCATACCTTCAACATGATTCAGTCTGGTGACCGTATCATGGTGGGAGTCTCAGGTGGCAAAGACTCGCTCACCTTGATTCACATGCTTTTGTACTTCCAGCGTCGATCACCCGTCAAGTTCGAGCTTGCCGCTTGCACAGTGGATCCACAGGCTCCAGAATACGACCCATCGATTCTGAAGAACTACTTTGCTGCGCTTGGCGTCAAGTACTTCTATGAAAGCCAGGATGTGATCGGAAGTGCCAAGAAGTGCCTGGCGCAAAACCCCAAGGTATCGATTTGCGCCTTCTGCTCAAGAATGCGGCGCGGCATTCTTTATTCAGCCTGTCGGCGTGAGGGTTATAACGTCTTGGCGTTGGGACAGCATCTGGATGACTTAGCCGAAAGCTTTGTAATGTCTTGCTTTCACAATGGTAGTCTTCGCACAATGAAGGTTAACTACACGAACAAACAAAAGGATGTGCGCATTATTCGTCCATTGTGCTTCGTACGTGAAGCGAAGACAAAGGAATATGCACGTGCCATGCATTTGCCAGTCATCAGCGAAAACTGTCCAGCTTGCTTCGAGGCACCAAAGGAACGTCAGCGAGTAAAATTGATGCTCGCAGCACAGGAGACGATTCATCCTAATCTTCATAGCTCACTACTACGTGCGATGATGCCACTACTCAAATTGGCATCACATGATGCAACTATTGCGGCCTTGGCTGCTGGCAACCAAGTTACTGCGACAGCCGCGGGCGAAGCCAAGCAGTCTGCAACGGCTAGCGCCCACGACGCCATCCTGCAACTCTTGAAGATGCAGCAGGAAGGCGATGAAGATGATGACGAGCGCCCACAAGCTCAACGACGTGGTCGAGCAAACACTAAGACCCAAGCCGAGAGTCGCGCTGAAGAGCCGTCATTGTCATCACGAGACGCCCTGGTCTCTGATGGAATGCAGCAAACGACCAAAAGAGTGCAACTTGAGCAAAATACGGATGGGAAATCTATGAATCAATGAGTACCACATAGAAGTATACAATAGACAAACCTCACGCGAGTACCTGTAGAATATAAGAAGACTTGTATGATTCAGTAATTTATGATATCAATAGCGTGTTCGTTGAGATTGGTCGCCTACAACCAAGAGGGAAACGACATCGAAAAGGCCGGACGCCTTTACTCTGCATACCAATAGACTGGACCGTAATAATAGCGCAATGCAATGCCTCCAATGCAACAGACGACTTGAAGCGCTAGAAGGATGAATGTAAGGGTTTCCTCCCTAACAGGACCAACGATCCTCAGGACAAGGTTAATTAGAGTCAGGTTATCATACTCTTTACCATTGTGTACAAAGCGAGACGGGCGTCGTAGACCATCCTTAGCATCGAACGCAGGCAGTCGATGACGAGGGCAGGGGTAAATACGGAAAAGTTGAGGGAGCGAATACACAAAGTTGAAGATTTGTGGAATCAAGAACAAGAGTAGTGTCTTTGAGAAATGACCCAGGATGCCTACAACTGCAAGGGTCATTCCTGCAAAGTAACAGTAAGTGTCTCCCACGAAGACCCGCGCAGGATACCAGTTATGCTTAAGTAGAGCGAGCGAAGCTCCGATGAAGACAATCAAAATAATAGCTGAGAGCATATGGGGGTGTTGCATAGGATTCGTGGATCGGCTAAGTTCAAAGAGGTTGGTGCCCAGAATAGCAACAGCAATGATAATAGCCTGGCCTACCTCAAGACCGTTGATACCTGCATAGATATTGATAGCGTTCGTCGAAAACACTGCAAGCATAGACATGAAGAGATAGTAGTAGATACCAAGGTTGATTATTTTGCCATCGGCCTTGCTGTCTACAGTTACAAAGATGTTGAGGAGCTTTGCAAGCCATGTGAGCTCACCGTTATTGAAAAGATAGGACCGTGCAAAGAGCGGCATAACGATCGACGTGCTGCCAGTATAACTGCAGAGCAAGGGCAACGAGGCAATGGGTGGTAAAGCCAACTTGAAGCGCCAGGGCAAGTCAAGCACATCATCGGCGAAGCCGAGCAGCACCATGAAGCAAATAGACATGAGCGCTGCGTTATATTTCATCAGCTCCTGTGGCGTGGTCGCATCGAACAACTGGACAATGATCACTGCCGTGATGAACACAACCGCGACAACAACACCGAGTGCTGAGGGAACATCAAGGTCCTCGTCCGGGGTGCCCTTGCGGCCTAGATCCTTCCCTTTAAGTCCTCGACGTGCGAGGAAGACCTGCAGGTAAGGGATCAGGTAGTCACTCGCTAAGTACGACACAACGCCAACGAAGCTGACGCCAGTCAGCATGTACTTCGCCTCGGCATCTGAGATCTTGCCGAAGAACCAGAGCAGTGGCGCGAAGAGAAGCGCGAGACTGAGGACCTGAAAACCGCTTCGCATGCTCAGATCTGCTGAGGGACTGCTCGCTCGCAAGAACGGCAGGCGGATAATGGGGTGTGATCAGAAGTGAGTTTTGGAAAGAGTGGCCGGATGCGTCGAGCGAAGTAGTTAGTGGTACAATCGTGGTGACAATACATTAACAATGGGTTTCGCAGTAGATTATGCTAATATTTACCAAAATCTTTACCCGTATCTTGGCCAAGCCCCATGATCCGACCACTAGATTAGGTTTAACAAGCGACGTGATCAATCTATTTTCGATTTGATAGGATCTCACGACAGACCCCCACTTCACCCATGCATATAGGATATGTCGACGTCCACCACCCAAACGAAGCGACTTCCGTCGGAATTCATCAAGCGCATCATTGGCAGGCCCGTAATTATCAAGCTTAACTCGGGGGTCGTCTACAAAGGCATCCTTGCTTGTCTCGATGGTACGTATAGGCAGAGATTTGTATCGTTATATATGGGTATGCTCGCTTTAATGAGTACGTTAATGCCATATTGTGTGTTGTTTATCCCGTATCCCCTTTAGGCTACATGAACGTCGCGATGGAACAATGTGAAGAATTTGTGGATGGGCAACTTAAGGTGCGATACGGTGATGCTTTCATTCGAGGTAATAACATTATGTCGATTAATACGCAGAAAAAGAAGAAGGCTGCAACCGCTGCCGTAGATGGTTAAGTGTTGACTAGTACCCGCCAAATAGCGACGAAAATCGCTCCCGAAAAGTTTCTCTGGACGGATTCAGAGGGGACGGCTTGACTTGGATCGATCGTGATGCGACTTCGTCTGTAACAACCAGCATCCTAAGATGTTTGATACAGATGTCACTACACGTCTCCTGAAAGTATCACCTCATTGTGTGGTATTAGACATGTCAACGGAGACGGAACAAATGATCAAAAAGGTTTAGTGTTACTGCTAGGTCTATGTGAAAGATCGACACTCCAAGGAGAACGTGTACATATGTAGCATTTGCGTACCTGCATATGCCAATAGCGACAAGATTATGACTGAAATGAGGGGTGCGTGGTGCCTAATAGGTTAGCTCCTTCCGCACACGCACTTCTGTGAATGAACGAAGTTAGAAAATCGGAGTTGTTTCCTCATCACTGATCGAGGCCCCATAATTGTGGAGATTGACCACGTAAGTTAGATATCTAAAGTAGTGACAGGTGCATAAAGCCTTTCTCAATTGTAATTCATCCATGCGTTGAGGTGGGTCGGTATCTGAGAGGCTACCACACTAATCTAGTCAATCATGTATTGTGTGACACCGCGTTACAAGCACAATGTGATCAAATTTTCGGCGTTGGAGAGTAATTCCTACTATAATCGGAGCCCCTACTTGGGCATGCAGCAGGTCCAATCAGCGGCCTGCCATGGGAGCGCGTATGAATGGTAAAGCACCAAAGTTTTGTGACTAGAGTTGCTACCTGGACGTCGCTGTGGAGGGTGGTTCGGAGGCCTCTTCGTCTGGTGGCTCGGGCTGAGGCGATGTGGAGAGAACGGTCGACTGAGATGCCGGTACTAGTCCCACACGGCCTTCATCTAGGCGTATTTCACCTGAAAGTGTGGCCTCTACTTCGTCTGATGCAGGTGTTCGGCTACATAATCCAACAATCTTACCACCACCAACGGCTATCCGACTGTTCCTTCGCTCATTCGTCGTGAAATCCGCTTCTGCAGCTGATGAAGCTCTATCTAGCTTGAGCTCGCTCTCAACTTGTAAATTCGCTTTCTTTGCCTCACTCGTATCATAGGATGGTTGACCCTGTGCCGACGGGATGTGATTCTGTTGTGGCTGGTTAGGTAGCTGGGCCGACTGTTGAGAATGTTGCGATCCCTGTGGAGGCTTATGCATCTCATCCCCAGCAATGACACGATTAGAGTCCAAGGTACGTCCAACAATGAACGCAAATAGATCCGTGAGCGATACTATGCCCATGAGTCGCTTATTTTCATCCAAACATAGTAGCTGGTGCCGCTCCGACACATATAATTTCCGAGCAATATCGATCAACGTATCATCCATTGAGCAGGATGCAACAGGAGGTCGGACAGGAACATAAGCGAGGATATCTCGGAGCTTTAGAGGACGTTCGGCCAAATATTCATAGTCATCATGGTGCACCAATAGGCGGACATCCGATCGTGAAAATGCATCCACGACAACACCTGTTTCTGGATCCAATAGGGGCAACGCAGTGATTCGATGACGCTTTAAAGTTCGGAGTGCATCTAGTACTGGAGTATCTAAGGTCGCAGTGACTAGAGACCCTTGGAATCTACCAATTCGGGCCTCTCGAACTGTGAGCATCAGTGCGTTTCGTTGGGCTTCATTCGGGGCGTGTGGCGCGGTCGGAGGTACCGTTGGATCGATTACCTTGAGTAAAGCCTCCAAGATCTTGTGTTGTGTCAAGAAACACAGTACCGTATGAGCCAGCGCATCGGTAACAACAGCAAGACGGTGCACGCGATACGTTAGCAGGTGCTCCGTAGCCTCTAGTAAAGACACCTCAGGGGCTACACAAAGGAGCTTGGATATCGACGCTCCCTGCTCTCGCAAGCGCATTTGCCAATCTGAAATTTTCAGCGAGCCTATTTCTGCTCGGCCAGACTTATGTGTTTCATACGTGTGGACAAGAATCTCCAAAAAGTCCGTAACACTTAGAAGACCGATATATCCACGCCGACTGTGGTTCCAGACAGGCGCACAGTTTACTCCATGTTGAAGAAGGCCCGTAAATGCATAGCGAACCTGCAATTCACTATCAAAAACAACAACCTTACCTGAGATTGGAATTGTTTCAAAGACCAGGTGCCGCTGAAGTGTGGATGTCATGATGTTTTTCGCTTCTACGCGTAACTTCTCGATACGCTCCATCTCAGCGATCTCTGGGGAAGTACGGACTGGAACCATGCCCTCCGCGACTGTGCCTCTGCTAAGCGCAACAGGCGCAGAAGGTGAGTCAGTTGCTTCAGTACCTCGGAATGATGCAGATGCCACTGGAGTAGCAGGTAGCGAGCCAACTAGAGGTGTGGTTCCAGCACTAGTATTGACTTTCAGCGCTGCTGCTACGGGGTTAGAATAGCCAGAGTGTTGGGTCTTTGGATTTGCTACCGGTTGATTCTGGTGCTGCATTGGGTGAGCCTGCTGTTGGGATAAGAGAAGTCCATCTTGTGAGTACGATCGAGGTGCCGGATGAAGGGAGAAGCCAGTACTGGGTGCTGGATTCAACGGCGGAGTTCCAAGTTGAAACGTCACATTCGTGGCGGCAGCGGCGGCAGCAACGGCGGCAGCCGCCGCTGCTGTGCCTGCGCTAGCTGCGGTCGCAATTGGCGATGTAGGATAGGAGTCGCCACCACGTGGTAGTGTCGCCGTTTGAGGCTGAAGGCTTGGTCCTGGTAGATGAGAGGTCACGAAAGCGTGTGTTGTCGGAACATAGGTTTGGCCGTGAAGCTGCTGCAGCTGTTGAATCTGATGGTTCTGCTGGATTTGTAGCCTTTGAAGATTCTGTTGCTGGTGTTGCTGACGGTAGATCTCCAGGTGCTGCGCCTGTGACTGCTGCTCGAGCTGCTGCTGTGTCAAGACCTGATTGGGAGCAGTCTTGGGCGATCCCAGTTCGTCATGCTCCTGCTCCTGCCTGTCCAGTTGCGACGCGGAGGACTGGTTGGAGGGGTGCCCTGAATCGTGCGATGTCATATCGCACTACAGTCGCCCTGCGGATGAAGGACGAAGACTGTCCTTCACCTCCAATGACGGAACTTGGTGTGTCAACTTGTGAAGTTGAGGGAAGGCTACAGAAGACTGCCGAGAAATCTGATAATGACAAAGGTGTTGGGACACTCAACGTGTTTCAAAGGTCTTGAGGACTCTCCTGTCTTGAATGGGTGAAAAGCTGAGTCTACCTTCGATAAATCGCTTCGGTCCTAAAAACAAGAAGTTGTACCGGATCAGGACAAAGATGCACCAAATAAAACAGACTACACAAGTTATTCAGATGCCCTCGTGTGGGATACAGCTGTTTATATGCCAGCACACACCCTAGATCTCCAGATACAGTGGACCGGGAAAGTCGTTCGAAACTCAAATCAAATCGGTTAAACCGCTGTGGCAGCCTAAGTTCCGATCCAGTAAATGCGATCGTAGGGAGCTTACAAGTAGTGGGTACAGTCGGAGATAGAAGTGGCAGTGATAGAAGAATCGATATGGAGCCTCGACTCGTTGCTCGACTGCCTTCTTGCTCGACGCCGTGATCGATTTGAAACCGGCCCTGATGAAGGCGGCCATGACTATCAAGATCAGCTTAGGAGCTGCTCGAAATGAACACAATATGGATGTTTCTGTTAGCTGTAATGCTCACCCACCGCTCGTTCGCCGTCGATTTGCAAGGGTTGGCATTTGAAGCTCCACGGGAACTGCATGACTCGTAGCTGAACATAGGACAGAACATTTGTTGCAAACGAAAGACGATGTCGACAAGCAAGCCCGCGGGGCGGCAGCGTAATTACGTATACGTAGCTGGAGATAGGTGACTGAAAATCGTGTGTAGTCGTCGGGGTGTCAATCAGATAGACTGCCAGGTCAAAGAGTCGAATCGAGGACCTCAGGGGGTTTGGATTATCGAGATACATGAACTGAGGCACATGGTCGGTTAATACCTTGTCCACATGAGTCCCCAGAACCTGGAGGCAGTCCATTTTGAGTTGTAATGCTCAAACTTTTGAACGTGCATTGGTGGAACAGCTCTAGTCTAGCCCATCTCAGTCCTGAATTCAAATTCTTTGGCCCAGTTTTCCCGCGATTTTTCACCCGCTCCCACACGGATAAAAGCGCCACAAGCCGGGATACGTGTTTGGAATGCCGCATTAAAATTAGAAGACAATGTTGTCCTTGAGAAAATTCTCGTTCTACCCGGTAACCTTCATCTGATAACCGCGGGAAGCCCTTCCCGCCAAGACTCTCTACTGCTCCCACTTCACTTTTTCCGACTCCTGTACCACCCCGCGTTTGCGACCTTCCAGCTATATTCGTGCCAGCCTGACAGGTGTCTTAGGTATCTTCTGCTGTCCTCTTCCGGTTACTAACTTTATAGGTCCAGACCTGCTTCCAGAGGCGCAAACAGGCCAGACTGCTAACCCTCAACTGATTTGAAGCATGAGCAACAACTCGGGCGCACCTTTGAGGCAAGGGGATGGATCGGTCGAGCGAGTATCACTTTCCCGACCCAAGCCACTTGGTGTATTGCCGCTAGCATTGACAGACTCGTCTACATCGACTCAAGTCGGGCGAAACCTGACAGGTAAACTGCACTTGGGGCAAGCCAGTAGTACCTACCTCCTGGGTTCTCAGGGCTCTGTGAATATCTCGAATGGACATTCCGATGCTACAGCAGGGTTGAACGGAAACGATGTAGCTCTGAGCCCTTCCGCTACCATGTCTGAGAAGAACGGGTTGCTTCTTGCACGACTCGCGACTGATGGGACCATTGCTCGACGTGATGCTGCTAACGATCCTTTGGTGAATCCTCATTCAAATCAAATCAATCATGCGGGACTTTCTGCCTATGGTCGCCACCAGCTTGGAGTAATATCGCTTAGATCTGGCACCGGAGAACCCCGCGGGTCATCCAAATCGATGGATAATTCGTCAGGTGCTCCCACCACAGAGGTGTTACAACATCAACAGCCTGAAGGCCATTCAATCGACGCCACACTTCCACTCAGTCAGACCATCCCATTAACACAGTCCCTCGTCAATTCCAATAACCTGAATGATTCGGCTTTTGAAGCCCTTCAGCCTCTGCCGTCGGCCACGGAACAAGCTGGTATTGACACCTCGATGCAGCTCCAGACTAGCTCTAGCTTTGTTACCAGGCCGCCAAGCGAAGAGGTGCCAGTTAGCTCCGCAACTGCCTCGAGTGCCGCACCTGCAACCACCTCACAACTAAGCGGGCCGAGTTCCACAAGTCAAGGATCAGCCGGCACCAATCAGACAGCGTCTTCGGCAACGTCAGGCTCAACGCCTCCAGGATCAAATGCCCCATCTGTCCGAAAACCCAATGGAACGAACCCTACAAATAACGCTGCCAATCCTACATCACCAAGCCGTTCAGGCGTCTGGCTGCAAGCTCCCAGCACCATGCCAGCATCTGGAACGATCCA
>Ga0182741_1006345_pt1 | contig 10405 bp, 11 predicted proteins | sample eDN5th37CBELigOP_FD_128874 | JGI IMG/M metagenome (GOLD analysis project Ga0182741, IMG submission 128874) | Enriched Organic Plus compost microbial communities from Emeryville, California, USA - eDNA 5th pass 37_C BE-Lig OP (version 2) (version 2) ...
ACCACGTCCGGGACGACGTGCGCGAGCAGCTCGTCGAGGTCGGCGTAGCAGGGCACGCCGGCTGGGAGGTGCTCGGCGCCGTCGGCGCCACGGGGGTCGGCGACGGCGACGACCTCGGCCAGCCCCTCGGCCTGCAGCCGGGCGATCTCGGCGAGGTGGTAGCGGCCGTAGCCGTGGATGCCGAGCACGGCGAAGGTGGTGGTCATGCGGCGAGGTCCTTCAGGTCGCGGTGGAGACGGTCGGCGGTCGCGTCGTCGATCTCGGAGTCGACGAGCGCGGCCCACAGGTGCAGGTCCCAGGTCTCGCCCTGCCCGAGCGGCACCGTGCGCTCCCACGCCACCGCGGGACCGGCGCCGACGTAACCGCTGATGCGCACGAACCACGGCAGCAGCGCGTCCTCGGGCTGCGCGAGCAGCAGCGTGACGGGCCCGCCGGCGCGGTGCTGGGTCAGGGTGAGCCAGCGCCCGACGGCGCCGAGCGCCGCCTGCTCGCCGGCCACGACGCCGTCCGCGGTCGCGACCCGGACCTCGGTGGGTGCGGCGGGTCCGACCCGCCAGAACAGCCCGCCGTAGCCGGCGCCGGTGCGTCCCCGGGTCGCGGGGGAGCCGATCGTCAGGTCGCTCATGGCGTGCAGGCTGCTGCGCCACGTCAGCAGGTGGGCGTCGGCGTGGGCCGCGAGCCGGACCTCGCGGTCCTCCTGGATCTGCTCGACGCCCTCGGCGGAGGTCCAGCCGAGCCGCTGCCGCAGCGTCGTGCGGCCGGCGGCGGTCTCGACCTCGGGTGTGCTGCCGGTCTGGCGGCCCTGGTTCGGCAGCAGCACGTACCCGGTGCCGTCGACGTAGGACGCGCCACCCCAGTACGTGCTGCCGTTCACGTCGACGACCGCGGCGCTGACGCCGTAGTGGTGGCGGTGGTCCTCGGGCCAGGTCTCGGTGAGGATCTCGCCCGCGGGCGTGCGCACGGGGTGCAGGTAGGGGCGGGGCGAGAGCTCGGGGGCGAGGTCCGCGCCGTCGTGGTAGCGCGCCACCTCCCGCCCGTCGAGGGTGAGCTGAAGGGCCTGTGCGGCGTCGGCAGTCATCGCCGTCCAGTCTAGGCGGTAATCGCTTACCGCCTAGGCTGGGGCCCATGCTCGACGCAGTGGTCCTCTCCGGCGAGGGGCGGTACGCCGACCCGTGGCACGACTTCCGCGGCACGTCACGGCGGGTCGCCGAGCTGCTCGCCGCTGCCGGGCTGCGCGTGCAGGTGCGCGGCACCGACGCCGACGAGCCCGAGCGGGCGCGACTGCTGGTCGTCAACGCCGGCGGTGGCGGCGACGCCCGGCCGGGCACGCCGGAGGAGCCGGCGAGCAGGTGGCGCGCCGCCGTCCTCGAGCACGCGCTCGCGGGCGGCCCGGTGCTCGCGCTGCACGCCGCGACCAACACCTTCTACGACGACCCGCGCTGGCCGGGCGTCATCGGCGGCCGCTGGGTCGTCGGCACCTCGATGCACCCGCCGCTCGGCCCAGCCCGGGTGCAGGTGACCGACGTCGCGCACCCGGTGACCGCGGGGCTGCCGCGCGAGCTCGAGGTCGTCGACGAGCGCTACGCCCACCTCGACGTCGGGCCGCGCGCCGTCCCGCTCGTCACGCACGAGCACGACGGCGCCGTCCACCCGATCGTGTGGGCGTGCACCGAGGGCCCGGACGGCGAGGCGGTGCGAGCCGTCGTCGACACCCTGGGCCACGACGTCGCCGCCTACGGCGAGGTCCGCGCCGAGCTGCTGCGCCGCGAGGTCGGCTGGCTGCTCGGCTGAGCCGGGCTCAGGTGACGGCGCCCAGCTGCCAGGGGATGAACTCCTCCTGGCCGATGTCCATCTCCTCGCTGACCGTCTGCTCGCCCGAGGCGACCGCGACGATGCGCTCGTAGATCTCGCGCCCGACCTGCTCGAGCGTGGCGGTGCCGTCGACGACACGCCCCGCGTTGATGTCCATGTCCTCGCTCATGCGCTCGTACATGGGCGTGTTGGTCGCGACCTTGATCGACGGCGTCGGCTTGCACCCGAAGACCGAGCCGCGGCCGGTCGTGAAGACGACGACGGTCGCGCCGCCCGCGACGATGCCGGTCACCGAGACCGGGTCGTAGCCCGGGGTGTCCATGAACACGAACCCGCGCTCGGTGATCGGCTCGGCGTACTCGTAGACGGCGCGCAGCTCGGCCGCGCCGCCCTTGGCGACCGCGCCCAGCGACTTCTCGAGGATCGTGGTGAGCCCGCCGGCCTTGTTCCCGGGGGAGGGGTTGTTGTCCATCGTGCCGCCGCCGGCCGCGGTGTAGTCCTTCCACCACTCCAGCCGGTCGAGCAGCTTCTGGCCGACCGCAGGCGACACCGCGCGGCGGGTCAGCAGGTGCTCGGCGCCGTAGACCTCGGGGGTCTCGGCGAGCACCGACGTGCCACCGGCGGCGACGAGCCAGTCCGACGCCAGCCCGAGCGCCGGGTTGGCGGTGATGCCCGAGTAGCCGTCCGAGCCGCCGCAGTTCGTGCCGAGCACGAGGTTGCCGACGTCGGCCGGCTCCCGCCGGGCCTCGTTGACGACCGGCAGCATCGCCTGGATCTTCTCGACGCCGGCCCGCACGGTCGCGCGGATGCCGCCGGTGTCCTGGATCGTCATCGTCTCCACGTGCATGCCGCGCGGCAGCTCGAGACCCTCGACGAGCGACGTCACCGGCACCATCTCGCAGCCGAGCCCGAGCACGAGCAGGCCGCCGAGGTTGGGGTGCCGGGCGTAGCCGCGCAGCGTCCGCAGCAGCAGCTCGGCGCCGTCGGAGCCGGACACCAGGCCGCAGCCCGAGGTGTGCGCGAGCGCCATCACGCCGTCGACGTTGGGGTAGTCGTCCAGCACGCCGATGCCGCGGAACTGGTCGGCGATGAGCTTCGCGGTGCTCGCCGAGCAGTTGACCGAGGTGATGACGCCGATGTAGTTGCGGGTGCCGACCCGGCCGTCGGCGCGGTGGTAGCCGAGGAACGTGCGCGGCAGGCCCTCGGGGAACGACGGGACGACGCGCGCCGTGCCGAACTCGTGCTCGCGGTCGCCGGTGTCCATGCCGAGGTTGTGCGAGTGCACGTGGTCGCCGGGGGCGATCGCGGCCGTGGCCAGCCCGATCGACTGCCCGTACTTGTGCACCTGCGCGCCCGCCGGCACGGCGCGGACGGCGAGCTTGTGGCCGCGCGGGACCTCAACGGCGACCTGGAGGACCTCGCCGGTGCCGGTCGCGAGCACGCTGCCCGCGGCCAGGTCGCGGGTGGCGATCGCGACGTCGTCGTCGGGCCGCAGCAGCAGGGCGACGTCCTGCAGGGGGGTCGGTGTCATGGGTGCCTGATCACGGGTGGTGGCCATCTTCGCCCCAGGGTAGGTCGGCCGGCTGCGGGGCCCTCGGGTGTTGCCGCGCGTTGCCCCTCCCGGTGCCGGTCGGGGTCGGGTGCCGCGATAGGTTGGCGACATGGCGCGAGTCGCTGTCTGCCCAGGGTCGTTCGACCCCGTGACCCTCGGTCACCTCGACGTCGTCCGTCGCGCTCGCGCGATGTTCGACGAGGTCGTCGTGGCGGTCGGCGTCAACGCCGGCAAGACCCCGCTGCTGGACGCCGACACGCGGGTCGAGCTGTTCGCCCGGGCGGTCGCGGACCAGCCGGGCGTGCGCGTGGTCCGGATGCCCGGGCTGCTGGCCGACCTGTGCCGGGAGGTCGGCGCGTCGGCGATCGTCAAGGGGCTGCGCGGTGGGGCCGACTTCGACGCCGAGCACCCGATGGCGCTCATGAACCGTCACCTCAGCGGCGTCGACACGGTGTTCGTCGTCGGCGACCCCGGGCTGGCGCACATCGCGTCGTCGATGGTCCGCGACGTCGCCCGCCACGGCGGGCGCATCGACGACCTGGTCCCCGACGGCGTCGCCGCGGCCGTGCGCGACGCCCTCAGCACGCAGGGAGAGAGCCGATGACCGAAGCGAGAGGCGGCGAGTCGCTCGTCGCGATCCTCGACGAGCTGACCGACCTGGTCACCAGCGCGAGGGCGATGCCGATGTCGGCGTCCGCGCTGGTCAACCGGGCCGAGGTGCTCGAGCTGATCGAGTCGGCGAAGGCGGTGCTGCCGAGCCAGATCTCGCAGGCGGACACGCTGATCGCCGACGCCGACGCGGTGCTCGACCGGGCCCGCCGCGAGGCGGCGAAGATCCTGGAGAAGGCGCGCGCACGCGCCGAGCACCTGGTCTCGGAGCAGGCGGTCGTGCACGCCGCCGAGCAGCGGGCCGAGGAGATCGTCGCCGCGGCGCGCGAGCAGGCCGAGCGGCTCGCCCGCGAGGCGGACGACTACTGCGACCGCCAGCTCGCGCAGTTCGAGATCGACCTGGGCGCGATCACCAACCAGGTGGCGGCCGGCCGCGCCCGGCTGGTCGAGCGCGCCCGCGGCCGCGCCGAGAAGGCGAAGCTCGCCGAGGAGGCGGCCGCCGCGACGCCGCCGCCGCGAGTCGGGCGCGCCGAGCGCACGTCCGCCCCGACGGAGGGGGAGGAGTCCTGATGGCCGGGTTCGTCGTCAACACCCACGACCTGGGCCGACGCCCGGGCTCGATGCGACAGGTCGAGCTGGACGTGACCACGCACGAGCCGTTCGGGTCGGAGGTGATCGCGGTCGCGGCCGGGTCCCCGATCGAGCTCGACCTGCGCCTGGAGGCCGTCAGCGAGGGCGTGCTCGTCACCGGGACGGCGCACGCCACCGCGACCGGCGAGTGCGTGCGCTGCCTGCGCGCGGTCGAGCAGGAGATCGCGGTCGACCTCACCGAGCTGTTCTCCTACGGCGGCGGCCGGCACGAGCGCCGCGGCGAGGCCGACGAGGAGGAGGACCCGCTGCCCACGCTCGACGGCGACCTGCTCGACCTCGAGGCGACGGTCACCGACGCGCTGGTCCCGGCCCTGCCGTTCCAGCCGCTGTGCTCGCCCGGCTGCGCCGGCCTGTGCTCGGAGTGCGGGGTGCGGCTCGACGACGCCGAGCCCGGGCACGGGCACGAGATCCTCGACCCACGCTGGGCGGCGCTGAGCGCGCTCGCGTCCCAGGCGGAGACCGTCGACGACGCACCGGACGACCCCGAGGAGGGTGACCGGGCCGGACGGGGTGGCGCGTGAGCGGCCACGTGAGCGAGGCGACCGCCACCGAGCTGACCGACCGCCTCGGGCTGACGCTGGACCCGGACCTGCTCGTGCTCGCGCTGACGCACCGCAGCTTCTCGCACGAGCACGGCGGCATCCCCACCAACGAGAGGCTCGAGTTCCTCGGCGACACCGTCGTGGGGCTCGTCGTCACCGAGTACCTCTACCGCCGCCAGCCCGACCGCACCGAGGGCGAGCTGGCGAAGATGCGGGCGGCCTCGGTCTCGCAGCGGGCGCTCGCCGAGATCGCGCGCACGCTCGGCCTGGGCGAGTACGTGCTGCTCGGCAAGGGTGAGCTGTCCACCGGTGGCCGCGACAAGGACTCGATCCTCTGCGACACCTTCGAGGCGATCATCGGGGCGCTCTACCTCGCCCACGGCCTGGAGCCGACCCGCGGCGTCGTCGAGCGACTGGTGGGCCCGACGCTGGAGTCCGCGTCACGGCTCGGCGCCGGCCTCGACTGGAAGACCAGCGTGCAGGAGCTCGCCGCCGAGCGCGGCCTCGGCGTGCCGACCTACGTCGTCGACGGCACCGGGCCCGATCACGAGCGCTACTTCACCGCGCGCCTCGTGCTCGACGGGGTCACCTGGGGCACGGGCGAGGGCACGAGCAAGAAGATCGCCGAGCAGCAGGCGGCGTCGGCCGCCTACGAGGCGCTGCAGCAGGGCGAGGGGACCGAGGGGACCGACGGGACCGAGGGTGCCGGAGCTCCCTGAGGTCGAGACCGTGCGCGCCGGCCTCGCGCGCCACGTGCTCGACCGGCCGATCGCCGACGTCGACGTGCTCGGCCCGCTGGGCGCCCGCGTCACCCGCCGGCAGCTCGGCGGCGCCGACGAGCTGCGCGCCCGGCTGGTCGGGCGCACCTTCGCGGCGGCCGTGCGACGCGGCAAGTTCCTGTGGCTGCCGCTGGCCGAGGACGGCGGCCCGACCGACGAGGCGCTGCTGGTGCACCTCGGCATGAGCGGCCAGATGCTGCTGCCGAGCGGCGCGCCCGAGCCCCACCCGCACCTGCGGGTCCGCATCACGCTCGCCGACGGCGGTCTGGTCGACTTCCACGACCAGCGCACCTTCGGCCACCTCGTCGTCACCGACCTCGTGCCGACGCCCGACGGCGGACCCGGCGGGTTCGCCGGCGACCGGGCCGCCGAGCCCGCCCTGCCCGTCGAGGTCGCGCACATCGCGCGCGACCTGCTCGACCCGCTGATGGCCGAGGGCACCGAGGGCCGCGCGGCGCTGGTGCGCCGCATCCGACGGTCGCCGCGCGGCGTCAAGCGGGCGCTGCTCGACCAGGAGCTGGTCTCCGGCATCGGCAACATCTACGCCGACGAGGCGCTGTGGATCGCGCGACTGCACCACGAGCACCCGGGTGACCGGCTCCCCGCGCCGCGGGTGCGGGCGCTGCTCGCGGCGGCCACCGAGGTCATGAGCGCCGCGCTCGCCGTGGGCGGCACGAGCTTCGACTCCCTCTACGTCGACGTCAACGGCTCGAGCGGGTACTTCGACCGCTCGCTGCACGTCTACGGGCGCGAGGGCCGGCCGTGCGAGCGGTGCGGCACCCCGATCCGGCGGGAGGCGTTCGCGAACCGCTCCTCGTTCCGCTGCCCACGGTGCCAGCGGCGCCCGGTGGGCACCGGCCGGTGAGCCGCCGGTCCGCGCCGGCCCCGGTCCGGCACGTCGACGACGACGAGCGGCGCGCGCGGCTCGGGCGACGGCACGGGCTCGCGCCCGGGCACCGGTTCGGCGACGTCGTCACCGCGGCGGCGTCGATGGTGGGGTTGCACGCGACCGAGCCCGCGACCGTGCACCTGTCGCTGTGGGCACGGTCCGCGGGTCTCGCGCTCGAGGACGTCGAGCGCGCGCTCTACGACGACCGCGTCCTGGTCAAGCAGACCGCGATGCGCGGCACCCTGTTCGCCGTCGACCGCGGCACGCTGCCCGCGGTGTGGGGGAGCGTGGCGGCCCGGCAGGCGCGCGCCCTGCACGCGCGGCTGGTCAAGGACCTGCTCGCCTCGGGGGTGACCGACGACGGCGAGGCGTGGCTCGCCGAGATGGGGGACGCCGTCGTCGCGCTGCTGCGCGAGCAGGAGGCGGGCAGCACCGAGGTGCGCAGGCTGCTGCCGGCGGTCGACGTCTCCGTCACGCGCGGCACCGGCGCGTGGAGCGCGGCGACGCCGGTCGCGCCCCAGCTGTTGTGGCTGCTCAACGAGCGCGGGCGTGTGCTGCGCTCGCGCAACGCCGGGGACTGGGTGCAGTCGCGTCCGCGCTGGCGCGAGACCGTCGCCTGGCTGGGCGAGCCCGCCGTCCCGGCACCGGCGCGCGAGGCGTACGCACGCCTCGTGCGCGGCTGGTTGCGCACCTACGGGCCCGGGACCGAGGCCGACCTGCGCTGGTGGCTCGGCGACACCCTGGGAGCGGTGCGCACCGCGCTGGCCGACCTGGACGCCGTCCCGGTCACGGTCAGCGGGCCCGACGGCGGGCCGGAGCCGGCCTGGCTGCTGCCCGACGACCTCGACACGGTCGAGCCTCCCGACGGCTGGGTCGCGCTGCTGCCGACGCTCGACCCGACCGTCATGGGCTGGCGCGGGCGCGGCTTCTACGTGGGCCCGCACCGCGACGCGCTGTTCGACTCGGTGGGCAACGCGGGCACCACCGCGTGGTGGGACGGCCGCGTCGTCGGGTCGTGGATGCAGGACCCCCAGGGCCGGGTGCACCTGCACCTGCTCGAGGACCTGCCGGCCGCGGTGCGCCGCGCCCTCGAGGAGGAGGCGGCTCGGCTGACGGCCTGGCTCGACGGCGCCGTCGTCACGCGGCTGTACGTCTCCGGGTCGATGCGGCTCGCCCTGCCCGGCCGCTGACCGACGGCAACGCCCTCCAGGCGGATGGGGACCTCTGCCCTCGCCGCGGCCCGGCCGCGCCCCTAGGGTGAACGGAGCCGTGACCATCGGGGAGAGGAGCGACGTGGGCGAGAAGTACTCGGTCCACCACGCGAGCGCGAGCAAGGCCGCGAACGAGACCTCCACCGCGGTCGGCGAGCTGACGAAGGTCGGCACCACCGTCACCGACGCGATCGGCGACGCCGAGGCCGCGCTCCCCGCCGAGTTCCAGACCGCGCTGCAGCGGCTCAAGACGTTCCGCGAGCTGCACGTCGAGGACATCGCGACCGTCAGCACCTTCGCTGCCGGGGCCGTGGCCTCGCTCCAGGAGTGCCTGAAGACCTACGAGCACGCCTCGGCCGACATGGTCGCCGAGAGCTGGGCGCTCGAGAACAAGGTCGTCTTCGAGCACGGCAGCATCCTGCCGATGGCCGAGGGCGCCATCAACGACAAGCTCGGGAAGACCACCGAGGGCGTGAACGGCTCGCTCCCGTCGCGCGACGAGGGCCGCTCGGACTCCTCGTCCTACTCCACGACGCGGGAACGCGGCGGCCCCGGCGAGTCGACGAGCACCACCCGTTCCAGCACCCGCGGCGGCTCGACGACGGCCACCACGCGCGGTTACGACTTCGGGTACGACAACGCCACGGGCCGCTACTCCAGCGAGACGACGCACAGCGTGAAGCACACCTCCAACGGGGTCACCGACACCACCACGTACTACAACGGGACGTCCTTCCGCCCAGGAGGCGGTGACGAGTCGCACGCGAGCGGACGCTCCTACGCCGTGAGCACCAACGGCCAGGACGTCTACTCGACGCAGACCGGGTCGATGTCGGTGAGGGGTGCCCGATGACCGCCACGATGATCAGCACGGCCGACGTCCCGACCATCGGGGGCGACCCGGAGTCGCTCTCGGCGGCCGCGGAGTCGATCAGCGACGCCGGCGAGAAGCTCGAGACGAAGGCCGAGGCCGTCGTCACCGCCTGGAAGGGCGTCAACGAGGAGAACTACAACACCCCCGAGGCGCTGGGGGTGCGGCAGTCGATCCCGCGCATCACCGACCCGTCGAGCACGATCACGAGCAACCTGGGCAAGCTCTCGACCGCCGTCAGCTCGGCGGCGACCACGCTGTCGTCGCTCAAGACGCGTGCGAGCACGCTGCGCAGCGACATCCGCTCCTTCCGGTCCCGTGCGCTCGCAGCGGACTCGGCCGACACCGCGGCGCCCGTGTGCACGCCCGACAACCCGAGCGGGCTGACGGGGTGGCGCGCGGACCCGCTGCTGGTCAGCGAGAACGATGGGCTGTGGTCGCGCGCTAAGCAGCTGCAGAAGGACCTCGACCAGGTCGAGACCGACATGCTCGCCGACCTGGTCGGTGTCATCGCGCCGCGCCCCTGGCTGCCGGTGCCGTCCTGGACGCCCGGCGAGCCAGCCGGCACGCGGTCGAGCGCGAGCTGGGACGGCCCCGGTGCGAACGCGACCTCGTGGTCCGGCACGACGTTCCGCGACGGCAACTACTACATGGGAGCCGGTGCCGAGGCCGAGGCGCACCTGTTCAACGCCAACGCCAGCGCCCACTACGACGGCCCGTGGGGCAAGGCCAACGCCGAGGCAGGGATCAACGTCGGTGCGCAGGCGGACGCGAAGGCACAGGCCTCGGTCGGTCTCGACGGTCTGCACGCCCAGGCGTCGGCGTCGGCCTCGGCCGGCGTCACCGGTCAGGCGAAGGCCGGCTACACCGCCGGTCCGCTCTCGACCGAGGTCGGTGTGAAGGGCATGGCCGGCGCGGAGGCGAAGGCCAACGCGGGTGTCGACGTGGGGCTGGACGGCGTGTCCGCCAACGCCGGCGTCGAGGGCTTCGCCGGTGCCAAGGCCGAGGCCAACGGCAGCGTCGAGGTCATGGGCGTCAAGGGCAGCGGCGGCGTCGACGTCCGTGCGGGTATCGGCGGCGAGGCGAAGGCGGACGTCAAGGTCACCTCCGACGAGGTGCGCGTCAAGCTCGACCTCGGGCTCTCGGTCGGGGTGGGCTTCGGCGTCGAGGTCGACGTGTCGTTCAGCCCGAAGAAGCTGGTCGAGGGCGCCAAGAAGCTCTGGCCCTTCTAGACCGCCGCCGTCCGCCAGACTGTTCAGCACCACCACGAACGAGGAGCAGCATGACCGACACCGCGACGTACCCCAGCGACGAGGCGCCCGCCTTCCCCGGGGTCACCCTGCCCCGCCCCGAGTCGTGGGAGGTGCTCCCGGTGCCGGCGGCGCTGATCGCGCTCGGCAAGAGCGGCTACCCGGCGAACCAGTTCCAGCCGAACGTCGTCGTCACCAACCAGCGCGGCATCGGCACCACGCTCGAGGAGGCGGCCGCG
>Ga0182741_1006347_pt1 | contig 10403 bp, 9 predicted proteins | sample eDN5th37CBELigOP_FD_128874 | JGI IMG/M metagenome (GOLD analysis project Ga0182741, IMG submission 128874) | Enriched Organic Plus compost microbial communities from Emeryville, California, USA - eDNA 5th pass 37_C BE-Lig OP (version 2) (version 2) ...
CGCCCTGTTGAATCGCCGGCAGGTGATCGACATCCTTTCTCATCGAGAGGAATCTTCGGCGACGGAGTCCCGCTTGGCAAGCACAGGTTGTCGATCCAATGATTTAGACGCTATGTCTTCCGCGTTCGGCGGCGCCGGATGGCCGTTATCGGCGCGCGTTCTCAAGCGCGGTTCTCACAACTTCCGGGGCCGTCGGACACCCCGAGTTCTGATGAATGAAGAAGCGACCTGTCGGGTCATTCAATGGCACGTTGATCGTGGCGGCAGGATAGCCGTGCCGCTACGCATGGCTATTATCGGGCTGAACGAATCCGCACGACGAATTCGACTGCCGAAGAGATGGAACAAATGATGGCTGGGGCAAGTGAAAAGGAGATGACGGGGGCGTGGGTCATTCATCATGGCCGCAAGCTTGTTATGGATGCAAATGGACCCGCCGAATTTCCAGCGATCGACGAAGCCGCAAAGGCTGCGACGCTGCTGACCAAACTGGGGCAGACCAAACAGGCGAACATCTCCGAAGCGGAGGTGAAGGCGATCGCGGTCGCGAGCGGCCTTAACCCGCGCTACGAACTCAATAGCCTGCTCCAAGTCCTGGAAAAGAAGCGGCTGATTGATCAGTCTGGCAGCGAAGTGTCAGTCCTCGGCGTGACGACGCGAGGTTCACTTGGCCACGCGGCAGACATGTATCACGACGCTGAGCCCAATAAATATGAGCAGGCCTCGGTCGCTCTGGCCGAAATCGCGTCAATTAGTCCCATCCGGCGCGTCGATGTCTCGCAGAAAATCGGTGACGAGCACCGACTCACTACGGTTGAAGTCACTGATTTCCTAAACCGCGCCGAGGAGATCGGGTTCGTAGACAAAGAGGGTGACGGCGACGATCGGCTGCTCTTTAACGGCAACCTCTTTCGGCGCGACAATGTCATAAAGAGCCAGCGAGTGCTGGCGTCTCTCAATGGCGACGAGCAGAGGCTCGTGGCGGAAGTCGGTGAACAGCTTGCAAAGGCGGGCTGCCTAACAGCTCCGTATGTGGAAAAGGTGCTGTCGTCCCCCTTATTCGAGAAGCTAATCGCTGCTGGCGTCTATGATCTCAACCAGGTGACCAACGAACAGGGAAGTCATGTCTATGTGACCTCGCCGGCGGCGTTCCACAAGTTCGTCGATCCGATGATCGATGACTGCTTCGACATGGCAAAGTCCCTGGTTGCGGCGCTCAGCTATGGCATGAAGGGGCGATCGTCGTCACAGGGACGAATTGATCTTCTTCCCAAGCTGCTGGGGAATCTGATCGCAGGAATCGAAGTTGGACCCGCGACCGCCATTGGACAGGATTATCGCGTGCTGGAGGTGAACCGCGTTGTGAAGCTAAGGCCCGATGTCCGATATCCGAATCGCTTCCATATGCAATTGCTCAAGAAGGAAGTGGGTGAGCTTGCGTTGCAGGTCCTTACACAGGGCAACGCGTCCGCTCAGGCGCTAACGGATTTCCCGAGTGCTCCAATGGCGGGCTATGTCGGTCCCGAAGAAAGCCGCACATCGGTACGTAAGCGCCAATCGAAACCCAGCAGGCGCACCACGCTTGACGTGTTGGAAGCCGTGCGAGGCGGGCGGACGTTTCGATGAGCACAGTTGCCTCCCCACCCAAGGGCGCAGTACTGGAAGAGGTGCTGCGTGCGTATTTCTTGCGGGCAGGTTTCTTCGTCATCCGTGGCGTTCCGTTTCGGTTCGCCGACGAAGACCTGACCGATGTCGATCTTTGGTTGTACGAGCGACCCACTGGCACCGCGCGCCGGGTCCAGATTTGCGACATCAAGTACAAACAGCGCCCCAAAGCGGTTGAGCGGATCTTCTGGACCAGCGGGCTTGCCGACGCACTTGGCGTGGACGGCGCCTATGTCGCGACAACGGATAAGCGCAGAAGCCTTCGCTCAGTTGCTGAGAAGCTCGATCTGCAGCTGATCGACGGTACGGATATCCAGCGCATCCAGAATAGCCAGAACGTTCTTTACCCCGAACGCATCGGGGATGAGCAACTCGTCCAGGAACTGCAAGCTGTCGATAAGGAAGCCCGCTCCAAGCTTCTCCAGGAAGCTCGCAACGACATTCTGTCTTCTCTTTCGGAGGGGTTCGGCCCGCCATCAGCCGTCCGGGCCTTGGAGGGCTTTGGTCGCCTTGCTGAGTCCGTAGTGTCCTATCATCCGGATTCGAAGGCTGCACGGGCAGCTGCGCGCCTCGCATATCTTGCCGCCGCGATCGCTTGCGAGAGCCTTGACTTCGTCAGCGTGGGCGCTGCTTTTCGTACACTCGAGGAGCGTCGTGAGCTGATCCTTAACGCGGTCAGGCTCGGCGCGCTCGCGGATGAGGATGGGGCGCAGTCCCTGCGAATCGCGCTGGCGCTCGTCGAAAAATATGCGCCGGGGGGCAAGGCAACGGCGGTTGCGGTCGAATCTGGGCTCAAAAAGGATCTTGAGCGCATCCCGGCAGAGATTGTCGCAGATCAGGCGGTGCGATTGCTAAAGGCCGATCAGTTATTCCTAGCTGGGCGCGAGCTCGAGATGTCCGCCTACCATGTCAAACTTCCTGTCTTCGACCAACTTAGTCTCGCAACGAGGTCGATGCTTGGGGCTCTGCTTGACTACGCGAACGTCGATCGGGAGCGCTTCGCGAACGCATGGGCCGCGACAGGCGATATACCGGCAGGGGAAGCGCTTGCCGAAGCCCCAGTGGATTTGGCGGACACTCCGCCCCAAGCTAGTCTGTTCAGCGAGAGTGAAGATTGAGAGTTGCGGTGCGACGCGTGCACATCCGCCCACCGCGCGACCTGACACTTCCCCGCCCAGGTCGCGCCAAAGCACTTTCTACCACACTGCAGGCCCCGAGCGGGCGAGCCCAGTCGAACGGCTAGTTAATAAATCGGCAAGGGGGCCTCTCACTTCGAGAGGAAGTGCAGTGCACGGGGCGGTTCAGACGAAACCCGGGGCACTTGAAACGCTGGTTGCTTTGGTCGGGGCTTGGAATAATTATTGCGCGGCTAAGTGATGGCATTAGGCGTGTGCGGGGGGGGGCAGATGCAGCAGCAGCGGCGTCGGGGAAAATCGAGCTGGATTTGTCCATAGTGGCGGAGGCTAGCTCACCCTTTTCTGCGGCCGAACAAGGACTGGGTTACATATTTCAGCCGCGATTTGCGCTGCTGAAGATATTGGAGCTTCCCGAAAGCAGTGCGGTCTTCCTCGAGAAGGAAGATGATGTCGAATTCGTCTCAGAGAGCGGTATTCGCTCACTTGGTTCGCTCAAGCATAAGGCGGAAGGCGACAAGCTGACCAACCTATCGACCGATTTTTGGAAGTCGGTCCGGATATGGCTAGCCTACTATTGCAAGACTGGCCGCATCGCGTCGGATGGGCGTTTCCTGCTGTTTACGACCGCCGAGCTCGGCGAAGGCACCTTCCTCACGCTATTCACCGAAACCGCGAACGGCGACGATGATCGGGTGCAAAAAGCGCAGGGGGCGCTCGCCACCAGCACATCCGCGTGGAGCGGCAAGATACGCGAAGAGCTTGAACAGCTAAGAGAAGACGAGCTCAGCGATTTCTATAACCGGATCACCATCGTCGACGCGACACCCCGGATCACCGACTTGCCGACGTTGATCAACCTCCACCTTCGCACCATCCGGCGGGAGTCCCGCACGGCCGTGTTCGAGCGCCTCGAAGGCTGGTGGATGGATCTCGCCATCAAGATGCTGACCGGTGAACGCAAGGAACCGGTCTATGGCTACGAGGTCTCTGACAAACTTTCCGCGATCGCGGAGGAGTATCGCACGGACAATCTGCCCATCACTTTTCGCGGGCGCCTTCCCGATGGTCAGATTGACGTCGCGAACGATGCGCGGCTGTTCGTCGAGCAGCTGCGCGTCCTTGACCTCTCGGCGGCCCGCATCCGCAATGCGATCATCGACTATTATCGCGCTTTCGAGCAGCGCTCGAGCTGGGCGCGCGAGAGTTTGCTGATTTCCGGCGAGATCGAGGAATATGAGGACCGGCTGGTCGACGAGTGGTCGCGCTATCGCGAGATCGTCTTCGAACGACTGGGCGACGCCGGCGACGACGAGGCCTGCCTAGCGGCGGGAAAGGAACTCTACCGCTGGGCGGAAATGGAGACAGCGACGCTCCGCATCCGTGAGCGGGTCACCGAGCCGTATGTCGTGCGCGGCGCCTTCCATATCCTTGCGAATGTGAGTCCGCGGCCGCGCGTTTATTGGCATCCGCGCTTCCTTGAGCGCCTGCAACAATTGCTCGGAATCGCTGCATGAAGCGGTGGGACGAGCGACCAGTTGAAATTCGCAATCTTTTCAACCCTGCCTTTTGCGGGCTCATCCTCATGCGGGCGCTGTGCGGTTATGAGGAAGAAGACGAACGCGGGATGCCCTTCTCGCTCGTGCTGTTGGTGCTGCCGCTGTGCCTCCATAAACCTTCGCGGGAAATCCTGCAGGCCGGCAATCGCAGCTATCTGCTGAAGCTCGTCGCGTCCCATCCCGAGCTGCTTGTCGGCTTCGCCCGGCGCGCCACGGATTTGCTGCCCTATGCCTTCGAAGCTCTAGGCTTCCTGATGCAGATGGGCCTGTTCACGGTCGATGCGCATGGGCGGCTGAAAGCGGCCCCGGACGGTATGCGCAAATCAGTCACAGGCACCGCGGAGACGGTTTCCTGCCAACGCGTCGCGCGCTTTGTCGGCAGGGAATTCGCCCGCGTCGGCGATCGGAGCACTCTCTACATGACGATGGGCGTTCGGCCATGAAGATCAGATCGATCCACATCTACAGCCACGATGGCCGCAGGCGCGATCTGCCTTTCCATGACGGTCTCAACGTGATCACGGGACGCTCGTCCACGGGCAAGTCTGCGCTCTCCGACATTATCGAATATTGCATGGGGCGATCGACCTTCAACATTCCCGAAGGCATCATCCAGGAGCGCGTCTCCTGGTATGCGGTTCTCTATACCTTTGATGGCGAGGAGGTGCTGGTCGCCAAGCCGGCACCCGGACCGGGGCGCAGCAGCTGCAGCCTAGCCATGGTGCGCCGAGGGGTCGAAGTCGCTGTTCCCGCCTTTAACGATCTCACCGTCAATGACGATGACGAAGGCGTAGTGACTCTCCTGTCTCGGCGGCTCGGCATTCCCGAAAACACCACTGACGTGCCGATCGATAATAGCCGGGATAGCTATGACGCCAATATCAAACACACCTATTTCTACCTGTTCCAGAAACAGACCATCGTCGCCAACAAGGACCAGCTCTTCTACCGCCAGAATGAGCAGTTTCAGCCGCAGACGATCAAGGACACGTTGCCTATCTTGTTGGGCGTGTCGTCGCGGGATCGATTCAACTTGGAATCGCGGTTGCGAACTGCCCAGCGCGAACTCCGCCTGAACACCAAGCTGCTGGACGAGGCCAGATCCGCAATCGACACCTCGGAGGAGCGCGCGATCGGACTCCAGTCCGAGGCGCGAGCGGTCGGCATTCTCCAAGGTAGCCCCGCGACAGACGTGAAGATCGTCGACCAGTTGCGGGAAGCGTTGACTTGGAAGCCAACGCCGGTCCCCGAAGACGACGGCAGGCGCTTGACGGCAATTGAAAATGAGTTGGTGACGTTGCGTGAGCAGCGTCGCGAGATCCAGCGCCGCCTCGATGCGGCCGAGCAGTATGCGAAGCGAGCTGATGGCTTCCAGACCGAGGCGGTCGAACAGCATGACCGGCTGACCTCGATCAAGGCGTTGCCGATCAACAAGGCGACCGGCGAGTGGCAATGGCCGTTCGCGGCAACGAACCTCGCACTGGAAAGCCCGATCGCGCAGCTGCTGCTCGCAGATTTGGAGTCGCTCGATCGCGAGATGAACGCGGTTGTCGGAGAGCGCCCGCAGCTCGATGCCTATCTGGACGAGCAGCGTCGTGAGCTTCAGGCGACTGGCGACCAGATCCGGGCCAAGGAGGTCGAACTGTCGAGCGCGATCGCGGCGAGCGAAGTGATCGTGCAGCTAGGCAATCGCAACAATGCAGCCTCGCGCGTCGTGGGCCGGATCAGCCTTTTCCTCGAAGGCCTGCTGCCCGACACCGAGCTTGCGCGGCTTGAGAAAGAGCAGCGCCGCCTGAAGGCCCGGGTGGCTGATCTCGAGCAACGCATCGGTGCGGACGATTCAGGTGCGCGGCTAGCGTCGACGATGAACAATATCTCGATGCACATGTCGGGCTATATCGCAGCGCTCGGTGGCGAGTTCAGCCGATATCCGGCGCGTCTCGACCTGCACAATCTTACGGTCGCACTGGACCGGCCCGGGCGCCCGATCTTCATGCAGCGGACCGGTGGCGGCGAGAACCATCTCGCTTATCACTTGGCGGCTCTGCTGGCGCTCCATCGCTTCGCGGCAAGCCAAAATCAACCTCTTCCGCGCTTTTTGCTGATCGATCAGCCCACTCAGGTCTACTTCCCATCGGAGGCGTCCTACGAAGCGGCCGGCGGTTCGATCGAAAAGACCGAGCAAGACGCCGATCTCGAAGCGGTGCGCCGCTTGTTCGAGCTGCTCGACAAATTCGCGCGCGAGGACGCGCCTGGTTTCCAGATTATCGTTACCGAGCACGCCAATTTGCGGAATCCTTGGTTCCAAGAGGCGTTGGTTGAGCGCCCATGGACGAAACCGCCGGCGTTGGTACCGGAAGATTGGCCCGACCTAGCGGAACTGGTGGGATGACCTTTCGTCGGCATGCATTCTCGATGATGCCTCTCCCACGTTTGGTGCTGTCCGACCCAATTTTGGGCGGAAACTGGTGGTGAGGGTCTTTGGGACCAGCAGCGCAAGGAGTTTAGGCGATCGCCTGCAGACCCTTGTTCTTGACCAGGTTCAGAAGCTTCAGGGAGGGGCCGTCCGGTCGCTTCTCGCCGCGTTCCCATTTGCTGACCGCGTCCTTGCGGACGTTGAGGTAGTGGGCGAAGACCGGCTGTGAGACATTCTCACGCTCGCGCAGCGCCCGAATCTCCTCCGGCGCGAGCGGCTCCACCGGACTCAGGCAAAGCGCGTCGAACTCGCGCATGGTCGCCTTGTCGATGAGGCCGGCACCATGCAGTCCCGTCGCGGTCTCGTGGACCGACGCGAGAATGGAACTCTCAGCCTTTCTGCGCTTCGTCGCCATCTTCCACCTTCACAAACTCGCCCGCGGCAATGCCCTTGTCGATGTCGGCCTCCGACATCGATAGCAACACCTCCGCGAGCTTCTTCAATGCCTTCAGTTCCTTGGCGGTGACGTTGGCCTTCTCGTTCTTCGCAAAGCCATGGGCAAAGAAGCTGTGCCCACCGACCTTGACCAGAATGATCGTCCGAAACCCGCCTGACTTTCCTCCGCCGCTCCGCGCGACCCGCTGCTTGTAAACGTGTCCGCCGAGGTCGGCATCGAACTCTCCAGCCGCCACTTCGGCGGCCGCCTTCGCAAGGCTGGCATCCGCGAGGCCTGCCTTGCGGGCGAAGCGCGCGAACACCTTCGTCATCAGCACCGTCATGGGCGCATCCGGCCGTCAATGCGATTCATAGTGTAGTCCTTAGAGCTATATTATTCAAGCCGCGCCAGAGCGTGTGGCATGGAGAACCAAAGGCACTCGACACCGTCAACCGATATGATGCCTTCGACGGGTACGCCTTCGCGGATCGGAGCCACTTGCCCGATGTTCGCATAATGTTCTAATCTCCGATCCAGCGCCGCTCGCGGCGATTCGACCCATTGGAGCCCCGCCATGCAGCATGATGTCTGCCTGCGCGCCGCTGCGCGCGCGATCTACGATGCCTGTTTCCCGACCGAGGAACTGGCACCAGTCGGCTTCGACGATGCCGAACGATTTGGCACCATCCACTATCGCCGGGCAGTCGAAGCCGCGCGGAATGCGCGGCTGCATCTGCTGCACGACCGGGAGGCGCAGCCCAGCCTGTTCTAGGTGCGTTGCCGGTTTCGCAAGCGGCCCCCGCTGGAAATGGCGTTTTGCCCACGGTGACAGGAGCGTGAGGCGCATCCCAGACTAGGACGATCTCCATAGTCAGAAGAATCGCGCTTGACCCTCTAGCGGCTAGAGGGTGCAAACCGCGAACGATTCTTAACTAGGGACTCGTCGATGCGCTCCGCTCGCTCTTCCGCTGTCGCGACAGCGCTCCATCAGCTGCATTCCGCCCGGCGATGGATCGCGGTCGCGCTCGTGCTCCTGACGCTCTGGCTTCCCGCCGGTGCTCGGGCGAGCGATGCCGAGGTGCAGACGACCTGGCGCCTGCTCGATTACATCGCGGTCGACTATACCGGCGCCGTTTCAGGCGGGCGGGTCACCAGCGCCGCCGAATATGCCGAGATGAACGAGTTCGTGGGCCAGGTCGAGACGCGGGTCCGCGCGCTGGCTCCGACCGCGGCCAAGGCTGACCTGCAGCGACGGGCGGCCGAGCTGCGCGCCGCGATCGCGGCCAAGGCGCCGCCGGCGACGGTGGCGCAGCAGTCCCGCGACCTCGCTTCGGCGCTGCTTGCGGCCTACCCCGTACCGCTCGCGCCGAGCTCTCCTCCCGATCTCGCGCGTGCCGCGACCCTATACGCGCAAAATTGCGCGTCCTGCCACGGCCCGAACGGCGACGGTCGAGGTCCTGACGCAGCCAAGCTCGATCCCCTGCCGATCGCCTTCGCCGACAAGGCGCGCGCCGACCAGCGCAGCCTGTTCGGCCTCTATCAGGTGATCGGCCAGGGCCTGGACGGCACGGCGATGCAGAGCTTCGCAGCGTTGCCCGAAGGCGACCGCTGGGCGCTGGCTTTCTACGCCGGCGGTTTCGCCTATCCCGACGCCGCCGCGCGCGAGGGAGAGCGGTTGTGGCGGGAGGATGCTGCGCTCCGCTCGCGATACCCCAATCTGGCCGCGCTCGTGGGCGCCACGCCGGCCGCCCTTGGCGCCGATGTCGGCCCTGAGAAGGCGGCCGCGCTCACAGCCTATCTGCGTCGCCATCCCGAGGCCGTCACCGCACGAGCGGACGGCTCGTTGGCCCTGACGCGCGAGCGGCTGGACCAGAGCCTCGCCGCCTATCGTGCGGGCAACCGCAAGGCGGCCGCAGACCTCGCCCTCTCGGCCTATCTCGACGGCTTCGAACCGGTCGAGCCGGTGCTCGCCGCCCGCGATGCGGCGCTGATGGCGCGGATCGAGCGCGCCATGGCGGAACTCCGCGCGGCAATCGGCGAGGGCCGTCCGGCAAGCGAGGTCGAGGCTGCCAACCGATCCCTGGCCAATCTCTTTGGCGAGGCCGAAGCCGCACTGGCACCCGAACGGGCAAGCAGCGCCTCAAGCTTCCTCGGCGCCTTCGGCGTGCTGCTCCGCGAAGGGCTGGAGGCGTTGCTGATCGTCGTCGCGATGATAGCGTTCCTCAGAAAGACCGAACGCACCGAGGTGCTCGGATTTGTTCATGGCGGCTGGATCGCCGCACTAGCCGCCGGCGTGGCGACATGGTTCGTGGCGACCTATTTCATCAGCGTGAGCGGCGCCTCGCGCGAGCTCACCGAAGGCTTCGGTTCGCTGTTCGCGGCGGTCATCCTGCTCACGGTCGGCATATGGATGCACGGCAAGAGCAATGCCGAAGCATGGCAGCGCTACGTGAAGGCCAAGGTCACCGCCGCGTTGTCGCGGCGTTCCGGATGGTTCCTGTTCCTGCTCTCGTTCGTCGTGGTCTACCGCGAGGTGTTCGAGACCATCCTCTTCTATGCCGCGCTGTGGGCGGAAGGGAACGGCGCGGCAATGTTGGGCGGTGCGGCCGTCGCGACGGGTCTGCTGGCGCTGATCGCATGGCTCATGCTGCGCTACAGCGCGCGCCTGCCGATCACGCAGTTCTTCTCCTGGAGTTCGATCCTGATTGCGGTTCTCGCGGTCATTCTGGCGGGCAAGGGGATCGCCGGGCTGCAGGAGGCCGGCATCCTGGGCGTGATGCCGCTCCCCAGCGTGCCTCGCATCGAGATGCTCGGCCTGTTCCCGACCACCCAGTCGGTGCTTGCGCAGGTCGTCGCGATCGTGGTGCTGGCGGTCGGCTTCTGGTTCAGTGGCCGCAGCGCCGCAGCCGCACGTTCGCCGGCTTCATCCGCCGACTAGCCGGTCGATGACAAAGGCGATTGCGGCGACATAGCAGGCGAGCGAGCCAAGCGCCGTCATCGCCATTCCGAACGCTCGCGCGCCGGCACCCTCAGGATAGCGGCGGTAGAAGCTGATCCTACCGAAGCCGAACAGCGTGGCGGAAGCGACGAGAAGGGCAAGCCCGCGACCGCCGGCCACCGAAGCGAGCAGAAGGTGCGCGCCGACGCCGATGAACGCCTGCTCGAGCGTGTTCTGCAGGAATGCGACCTTGACG
>Ga0182741_1006348_pt1 | contig 10400 bp, 8 predicted proteins | sample eDN5th37CBELigOP_FD_128874 | JGI IMG/M metagenome (GOLD analysis project Ga0182741, IMG submission 128874) | Enriched Organic Plus compost microbial communities from Emeryville, California, USA - eDNA 5th pass 37_C BE-Lig OP (version 2) (version 2) ...
ACGGTGGTGCCCTGGTCGCTCAGCTCGCGCAGCAGCGCGAAGATCGTCATCTCGTGCCGCACGTCGAGGTGCGCGGTGGGCTCGTCCAGCACCAGCACGGAGGGGTCCTGGGCCAGCGCGCGCGCCAGCCGTACACGCTGGCGCTCTCCGCCGGAGAGCCGCGGTAGCCAGCGGTCGGCGAGCCGTGCCACATCGCAGCGTTGCATCGCGAGCTCGATGGCCTCCGCGTCTTCGACGCGCTCGCGCCGCCAGGGGCCCAGGTGGGGATATCGCCCCATGGCCACCACATCGCGCACGGCGAAGAGTGGCTCGGCCTCGTTCTGCGGCACGACCGCGACCTCGCGCGCGAGCGCTCTGCGCGGCCATTCGCCCACCGGCCTGCCGGAGAAGCGCACCTCGCCCGCGTCCGGCGTGAGCGTTCCCATGAGGAGCTGGAGCAGCGTGGACTTTCCGGCGCCGTTGGGGCCGAGGAGCGCCGTCATCTCGCGGTCGGGGATGTCGAGATCGACGCCGTCCAGCGCGTGGCGCGCCGCGCCGTGGTGCCGGAAGCGGACGCCGCGCGCCGACCATACCGCGGGTCCATCGGCGGAGGTGGCCGTGGAGCTGGCGGCCGACTCGGCCGCGGCGGCAGCCGCGAGCTGGCCGCCACGCACCTTGCCGGCGCTGGCCGCGCGCGCCGGGGTAGCGCGCGCGCTGGCTTCACGCGCCAGAACAACTCCCTGTTTCACTCCAGCACTCCGTTCCCCGGTCTGCGCAGGAGGAAGACGAAGCAGGGCACGCCGATGAGCGCCGTTACGATTCCCACCGGCAGCTCGTTGGCTCCGGCCACGGAACGCGCGAGCAGGTCGGCGGCGATGAGGAAGGCGGCGCCCGCCAGCGCGCTGCAGGGGAGGAGTCCGCGATGGTCGTTTCCCCAGACGAGGCGCACGGCGTGCGGCACCATCAGACCCACGAAGCCTATCGTGCCGCTCACCGAGACCGATGCCGCGGTGAGAAGCGTGGCGGTACCGAAGGCGGCGAGCTTCGCGCGTTCGACGTGCGTGCCGAGGTAGGCGGCGGTGGGCTCGCCGATGGCCAGAAGATTGAGTGGGCGGGCCAGCGCGAAGAGCACGGCGAGCGCCGGGATGAGCGCGGCCCCGAGTATCCCCACGCTCTGCCACGACGCGTTGGCGTGGCTCCCCATCATCCAGAAGATCGCCGAGCGCACCGACTCGGTGTCGGCGAAGGTGAGCACCAGCCAGATGACCGCCACCAGGAAGGCGCTCACCACGACGCCGGCCAGAAGGAGCACGCGCGTGTCGAGCGCGCGGCCCACGCTGAAGGCGATGCGGAAGACCAGCAGCATGGAGAGCACCGCACCCGCGAACGCTGCCGCCGGGAGCGACCAGACGAAGCGCAGCGACCACCCGGTGACTACCGTGAGCACCGCGCCGGCGGCGGCGCCGCTGGAGACGCCGAGGATGTACGGCTCGGCGAGCGGGTTCCGGAGGAGCGCCTGGAAGGTCGCGCCGCTCACCGCGAGGGCGGCTCCGGCGAGCCCCGCCTGCAGCGCGCGCGGGAGGCGTAATTCACGCACGATCGTGACGGCGGCCGGGTCGCCCTTTCCCGCCAGCGCATCGAGCATGGTGCGCAGCGACAACGACACGGCTCCCAGCCGTACCGCGGCCACGAAGGCGAGGAGCGCGATGGCCGCGAGGAGCGCCAGGCGCAGCGGGACCGGCCACGCGCGGATCGACCGTGCAGCACGCCGCGGCGGCGCGGACGGCGCCGCAGCTCCCGCATGGTCGCACGCGTCCGCGCGTCTCGACTCGGTGGCCATCATCGCGCCGTATCCGGTGGCGCCGCACCCGGCGCGCTGCGTACCGCGGTGGCGACCGCGCCCCCGGTGCGTGGCTCGGCCCGACCCGCCAGCTCCGGGTGGAATGCTTCCACGAGGATGCGCGCGGCCTCCGCTATGCTCGGGCTGGGGCGGCTCATGAGGTCGGCCGGTACCTGCACGATGCGCCCCTCGCGCACGGCGCGCAGATCGCGCCAGCCAGCCAGCCGCTGGAAGCGACCCACGGTGTTGTGCATCGGCTCGCCCATCGGGATGACGAGGACGTCGGGATCGCGCCGCACGATCTCTTCCATCGCCACCGTGGGCCAGAGCTGTTCGCTGTCGGCGAAGATCGACCTGCCGCCGGCCAGTGAGATGAGCTGGCCGATGAAGCTCCGTGGGCCCGCCGTCATGGGAGGGTCGTTGTAGACCACGTACAGCACGCTCGGCGCTGGTCTGTCGGCCACCACGCGCCGCAGGCTGTCGAGCGTGTGGCGCACCGAAGCGGCCACGGCGCCGGCGGCCGAGTCGCGCCCAGTGAGATGCCCCAGCGAGCGGATCTCGCGGTAGATGTCCACCGTGTCCTGGGTGCGCACGATGAACACCGGGACGCCGAGCGCCAGCAGCTTCTCGCGCACGAGCTGGCGCTTCTCCCCCTCCCAGGCGATGACGAGGTCGGGGCGCAGGTCGACAATGGCCTCGATGCTCGGGTCCACGCCGCCGCCCACTGATGGGAGCTCCGCCACTTCCGGCGCCACGTCGTAGCGGGTGCGGGCCACGATACGGTCGCCGGCCCCGATCGAGATGAGCGTCTCCGTGGCGCTCGGCACCAGGGAGATGATGCGGCTCGCGGGCGCGGCGAGCCGCACGTCCTGTCCCGCGTCGTCGATGAGAGAGATGCCTGCCGCGGCGGCTCCGTCGGGACGTGCGCTGGTCCGGTCGGTGCCGCAGCCCGCGGCGCAGGCGAGGAGCAGCGTCGTGGCGGCGACGCGCGATGCCAGTCGGCCCACGCCGCGCCGCCAGCCGGCGCGCGCTACCCGCGGCTGCTCCGCCCGCCCATCGATGTTTCCTACGTCACCAACGCCACCAAACACGACCCCGTCCTTGCTCGGCCGAGCGGGAGGACGGGGAAGACGGGGGCGGCTCGACTCGCCAATCGGCGAAACTGCCCGGCGTTCTGCCCCGCGCCTCTCCCTCGAGAGGTTGCATGCGGGAATGGACGGGGCAGGTCTCCTGGCTCGAGGCGGGTCGGCTCTCCCTTCCCAGCGCCGTGGCGCCAGTGGGTGGTGCATGAAGCCGGCCTTGTACGACCGGGCGTCCGCAGGCAGCGGAACGCTGGTCGTGGCCTCTCACAGTGGCGGGGCCGCGCCGGAGTCTCACCGGCTTCCAAAATCGTGGCCCATCCATACTCGAATTGTCGCTGGAAGGCTACCATTGCGGCGGGCGGCGGCGCAAGGCTGGCGTAGGGTGTAGTGCGGGGAGCGTCTCCTGGTTCCGAAAGCACGCACCTTTCCGACGAAACGTCGATCCCCGCAAGTCGCGGGGCTGACTATTCCGCCGTCATTCCCGCGAAAGCGGGAATCCATGTTGGGTCGAGTAACGTGGATCCCCGCTTGCGCGGGGATGACGAGGGATGTCCGCAAGTCGCGGGGATGACGATGGCCGTGATCGTGCGAGCCGTCTCGATCATGGTGGAGGGTCCGCGAGAGTGCCCTTGCGTTCGGGCATGTATCCGCCGAGACTGACCGGATGACCTCAGGCGCGCCCGAGCGGGCGGAAGAAACGGGCAGCGCGCTCGGCCGCGTGCTGATGGTGCAGGGAACCTCCTCGCACGCCGGGAAGACCACGCTCGTCGCCGCCCTCTGCCGGATTTTCGCTCGGGCGGGGTACCGCGTGGCGCCGTTCAAGGCGCAGAACATGTCCAACAACGCGGCCGTGACCGATGGAGGTGGAGAGATCGGTCGCGCGCAGGCGCTGCAGGCGCTGGCGGCGGGCGTGCCGATTACGGTGGACATGAACCCGGTGCTCCTCAAGCCGCAGAGCGATCGTGCGTCGCAGGTGGTGGTGCTGGGCCGGGCGCGCACCACGCGCGATGCGCGCGCGTACTACGACATGCGCGCCGAGCTCTGGCCCGTGGTGACGGGCGCGCTCGACCGGCTCCGCGCCAGCTACGACCTCGTGGTGATCGAGGGCGCGGGGAGCCCCGCCGAGATCAACCTGGCGCGCTACGACATCGTCAACATGAGCGTGGCGCGCCATGCTGGCGCCCCGGTCTTCCTCGTGGGCGACATAGAGCGCGGCGGGGTCTTCGCTGCGTTATATGGGACTACCATGCTTCTTCCGGAGGCGGAGCGGGCGCTGATCCGGGGCTTCATCATCAACAAGTTCCGCGGTGATGCCTCGCTGCTCGACCCGGGCTTCGAGATGCTCGAGGAGCGCACGGGCATACCGACGCTCGGCGTGCTCCCCTATCTCGAGCTCTCCGGGCTTCCCGCGGAAGACGCCGTGGATTGGGGAGCGGCGCGCGCGCGGGCCGCGGCTGGAGCTGCCGCGCGCGACTCGATCGACATCGCCGTCGCCCAGCTGCCGCGCGTGGCGAACCTCGACGAGCTCCAGCCGCTCGCGCGCGAGACCGGTGTGCGCCTCCGGTTCGTGCGGGATGCGGCGGAGATGGGTGAGCCCGATCTGATCATCATCCCGGGCACCAAGTCCACGCTGGCAGATCTCCACTGGCTGCGGGAGCGCGGTCTGGAGCGCGTCATCCGCGCGGCGCGCGAGAGAGGGACGCCCATCCTGGGGATCTGCGGCGGTTTCCAGATGCTCGGCCGCCGCATCTCCGACGCGCACGGGGTGGAGTCGTCAGCGGGCGAGATGGCGGGGTTGGAACTGCTCCCATTCGACACGGCTTTCGCTGGTGACAAGGTGACGCGTACGGTGACGGCGGTAGTGGCCGGCGAGAGCGCGCTCTGGGGGCCGGGCGATGCCGTGGCGCTCGGCGGCGATCCGGAGGGCGGCGCCGGCCCGCTCGGCTCCGCCGATCTCTCGGCCTACGAGATCCACATGGGGCGTACCGAGTGGACCGGAGGGCGGCCCGGGATGCATGCGTTCGAGGTGCGCGTGGATGGCCGCTCGGCACCCGAGGGGATGATCTCGGAGGATGGGCTGGTGGTGGGGAGCTACATGCACGGCCTGCTCGAGAACGCCGCGCTGCGCACCGCGCTCCTGCGGCGGCTGGCGGCGCGCAGGGGAGTCGCGCGGCCGGCCGCCGGAGCACTGGAGGGCGTGGATGCGGCGCTCGGCCGGCTCGCGGATTCCGTATGCCGGCATCTGGATGTCGCGGCGATGGCGCGCGCGTGCGGGCTGGAGCTGCCGCGGAGGTGAGCGTGGCCGACGCGCTGGATCTGCGCCTCATCCTCGGTGGCGTTCGCGCGGGGAAGAGTGCCCGCGCGCTGTCGCTGGCGCGTGCCGCCGACGCGGGGAAGGGAGGCGGCCCAGGTGGAAATGTGCTCTTCGTGGCCACCGCTCAGGCGCTGGACGACGAGATGCGCAGACGCATAGCCGCTCACCGAAGCGAGCGGCCGGCCGCGTGGGAGACGCTGGAGTCTCCGCTCGACGTAGGGGTGGACATCGAGCGGCGGCTGACGGAGATGGAAACCGAGGGCGGAGCCGCCGCTGTCGTGGTGATCGACTGCGTCACGCTCTGGGTGAGCAACGTGCTGCTGGAGCTGCCCGAGGATGCCGATGCGGAGGCCGTAGTGGCGCTTCGCGCGACGGAGCTCATCGAGGTGATGCGGCGCGACTCCGCGGTGCGCGGCGCCGGCGGCGCTGCTCCGCGCCGCTGGATCGTGGTGAGCAACGAGGTGGGGCTCGGCGTGGTCCCTCCCACGCCGCTGGGGCGGCGCTACCGCGATGCGCTGGGTCGCGCGAACCAGCTCCTCGCCACCGCGGCGCGCGATGTCACGCTCATGGTGGCCGGGATCGAGCTGGTTCTCAAGTCGGATCGCTAGGCTGACTCGGTGGATCTCCGCAGCTCGCGCCTGAGGAAGACGAGCGGTACTCCATCCCGATGGAAATCCTCGATGCGCGACTCTTCGGCGAAGCCGAGCGCTCGCAGGAACGCGGTGTAACCAGCGAGCGCGGGCCGCTCGAGCGGGAGCTCGGCGAGCACGAAGCGAGCGCCTCCGGCGCCGAGGTCGTTGCACGCGGCCTCCACCAGCAGCCTGCCGAGTCCGCGGCGGCGTGCGTGCGGCGCCACCACAACCAGGTGCAGGCGCCCCGCGCCGGATGCGCCTGCATATTCGCCGTGAACCACGATCGCGGCCAGCGTCCCTTCTAGCTCCGCCACGAGCCCACGGGCCTCGGCGCTCGCCGAGCCCGCCGCGCCGGTGACTGTCTCACACAGCGCTTCGACGTGCGAGGGCGGTGCCGCCGCGCGCACCAGATCGAGCGCGGCGTGCAGATCGCGCTCGGCCAGCGGTCGTGGGTGGGTGGGGATGGTCATCGCTGGTGGGCGAAGCCGGAAGCATGCCGGGGCACGTACAGCATGCGGTGCTCGGGGAGCTCGAGCCTCGAGCACCGCGGTGCGGAGCGGCGGCAGCGTCTGATGCGTGCCTGCCGCCGCTCCGCCGGTTCCCTAGATGTGAATCGCGCGCCCCAGCACGCCCAGCGCGGCTTCCTTCGTGGCCTCGCTCAGCGTGGGGTGGCCGTGGATGGTGATCCCGATGTCCTCGCTCGATCCGCCGTACTCGAAGGCGAGCACCACCTCGGCCACCAGCTCCGAAACCGTGGGGCCGATCATGTGGGCGCCGAGCAGCGTGTCCGTTTTAGCGTCGGCGATGAATTTCACGAAGCCGGTGGTTTCGCCCGCCGTGCGCGCGCGGCCGTTGGCCGAGAAGGGGAAGCGGCCGACCTTGTACTCGCGCCCGCTCTCCTTCACCTGTTGCTCGGTGAGTCCGACGGTGGCGATCTCGGGCCAGGTGTAGACGATGGCCGGCACCGCGCGGTAGTCCATGTGCGCCGGCTTCCCGGCGATCACCTCGGCCGCCACCGTGCCTTCCTCCTCCGCCTTGTGCGCGAGGAGCTGGCCGCCCACCGCGTCGCCGATGGCGAAGACGTTGGGGAGGTTGGTGCGCATCTGAGAGTCCACATTTATCTCGCCGCGCTGGCCGAGCTCGAGCCCGAGGGCGGCCGCGTCGATCCCCTTCAGAGCCGGCTTGCGCCCCACCGACACCAGGACGTGCGTGGCGTCGAGCGTCTCCTTCCGGCCGTCCTTCTCGATGTCCACGAGAACGCGGTCACCCTCGCGCCGCGCGCCGGTGACCTTCGTGCCAGTGCGGATGTCGAGCCCCTGCTTGCGGAAAACCTTCTCCGCCTCCTTCACCACGTCGGCGTCGTTGCCGGCCAGGATGTTCGGGAGGAGCTCCACCACCGTGACCTTGGCGCCGAGCCGCCGCCACACGGAGCCGAGCTCCAGGCCGATCACGCCGCCGCCGATCACCACCAGGTGCTCAGGCACCTGCGGCAGAGCGAGCGCGCCCACGTTCGAGAGGATGCGCTCCTCGTCGAAGCGGAGGAAGGGAAGCTCCACGGGCACCGAGCCGGTGGCGATGATCACGTTCTTCGCCTGGTAGGTGGTGGTGGCGCCGTCGGCACCCTTCACCTCCACCACGTTGCCGGCGCGCAGCGTCCCTTCGCCCTTCGCCCAGGTGATCTTGTTCTTCTTGAAGAGGTACTCGATGCCGCGCGTGTTGGCGCCCACCACATCCACCTTCCGCTTCTGCATCGTGTCGAGGTCGAGCGCCACGTCGCCCACCTTCACGCCGTGCTCGGCGAGGTGCAGCTTCGCGAACTCGTAGTGCTCCGACGACTGCAGGAGCGCCTTCGACGGGATGCACCCCACGTTCACGCAGGTGCCGCCGAGCGTCTCGTCCAGCTCCACGCAGACGGTGGAGAGTCCGAGCTGCGCGGCGCGGATCGCGGCGACGTAGCCGCCCGGCCCGCCGCCGATGATGACTACGTCGGCGGCGGTGGCGGCGGAGTTGGAGTCTGGCATGTCAGTCTATGAGCATGGCTGCGGGGTCTTCCATGAGCTCCTTGATGCGAACCAGGAAGAGCACCGCGGTCTGCCCTTCCACGAGCCGGTGGTCGTAGGAGAGCGCGATGTACATCATCGGCCGGATCTCCACCTTGCCATCTATGGCCACCGGACGCTCCTGGATCTTGTGGAGGCCGAGGATCCCCACCTGCGGGTAGTTGAGGATCGGCGTGGAGACGAGCGAGCCGAAGACGCCGCCGTTGGTGATGGTGAATGTCCCGCCGGTGAGGTCGTCCATCGTGAGCTTACCGGCGCGCGAGCGCTGCGCGATCTCGGTGAGCTCGCGGCTGAACTCGAGCATCCCCTTCCGCTCGGCGTCCTTGATCACCGGCACCACCAGCCCCTGGTCGGAGGCCACGGCGATGCCGAGGTTGACGTAGTGCTTGTAGAGGATCGAGTCGCCCTCGATCTGCGCGTTCACCGTGGGGTGATCCTTGAGCGCCATGATCGCGGCGCGCGCGAAGAAGGGCATGAAGGTGAGCTTGACGCCGTGCTCCTTCTCCACCTTCGCCTTCATCCGCTCGCGCAGCGCCATCACCGCCGACATGTCCACCTCGTTGAAAGTGGTGAGGTGTGCGGTGGACTGCTGCGACTCGAGGAGGTGCTCGGCGATGCGGCGGCGGCGCGTGGTCATCTTCTCGCGCGTCTCGCGCGTGCCATCGCCATTCCCCCATGCGGGGCGCGGGGTGCTCGGCGTGCGGGACGCGGAGGGCACGGGCGGCTGCGAAGGGGGAGTCGCCTGCGTCTGCGTGGCACCCGCCGCGGGCGCGGAAGCGGCGCGCATGACGTCTTCCTTGGTCACGACTCCGCCGCGGGCGCTCCCCTGCACGCTCGCGATGTTCACGTTCTCCTCGGCGGCGAGCCGTCGAGCCGCGGGCGCGGTCTTCTGGGATTCGGCCGTCTGGGCGGCGGGTTGCGCGGGCGCGGGCGCGGCCCGTGGCGCGGCGGCCGGTGCGCTCGGTGCCGGCTGAGCGGCCGCGGCTTGCGAGGGCTGTGCGGCGGCGGTAGCCGTCTCGTCGAGCTGGCCGAGCTCCTCGTCCACCTCGACTACGTCCCCTTCCTTTCGGAGCTGCCTGACGAGCACGCCCGCCTTGAAGGCGGGTACCTCCACCGTGATCTTGTCGGTTTCCAACTCCACCAGAGTATCGCCCTGAGCCACGGCCTCGCCTTCCTGCTTGAGCCAGCGCGAGACGGTGGCTTCGACGATCGACTCTCCGAGCGGCGGCACCTTTATCGAGATCATCGTCCCTCGAGTCTTGGTATACTTGGGAGATGCTGCGGGAGCGCGGCGCGGCTGTCGCAGTGCCGCGAAGAGCTTCCCTCGAATGTCCAGCGACCAAATATAACCGACCCCCACACCCGTGCGAGCACTCACGATATCCTCCCACGGCGGTCTCGATCGACTCGAATACCGCGACGATCTGCCGGTCCCCGAGCTGCGCTCACCCACCGACGTGCGCGTGCGCATCCGTGCAGCGGCGCTCAATCATCTGGATCTCTTCGTGCTCGAGGGACTGCCGGGCGTGAACATCGTGGCGCCGTGGATCATGGGCGGCGACGGCGCCGGCGAGGTGGAGTCGGTGGGGAGCGCGGTGAGGGGCTTCGCGCCCGGGGATCACGTCATTCTGAACCCGGGGATCAGCGACCGTACGTGCGAGTACTGCGAGAGGGGCGAACAGTCGCTCTGCGTCAACTACAAGCTGCTGGGCGAGCACCTTCCCGGTACCATCGCCGAATACGTGGTGGTGCCCGCGGCCAATCTGCGCACCATCGCGCCCGAGGTGCCGTGGGATCTCGCGGCCGCGCTTCCGCTGGCCACGCTCACGGCCTGGCGCATGGTCGTCACGCGGGCGGCGGTGAGCGAGCGGGACACCGTGCTGATATGGGGGATCGGCGGCGGCGTGGCGGTGGCCGCGCTCCAGATCGCGAAGCTGCGGGGCGCGCGCGTCTGGGTCACGTCGGGGAGCGATGCCAAGCTCGATCGCGCCCGCGCGCTCGGCGCCGACGAGATGTTCAACCACAACGTCGTGGACGTGGGGCGCGAGGCGCGCGCTCGCACCGGTAAGCGCGGCGTGGACGTGGTGATCGACAACGTGGGGCAGGCCACCTGGAAGCAGTCGCTGGTGGCGCTCGGGAAGCAGGGGCGGCTCGTCACCTGCGGCGCGACGACCGGCCCGATGGTGGAGACCGATGTCCGCCGCCTCTTCTGGAATCAGTGGACCATCATGGGCTCCACCATGGGGAACGACCGCGAGCTCGACGCAGTGGTGCGGGCCTTCTCGGCGGGGATGCTCGTGCCGCCGCTCGATTCCGTGTTCGAGATGGAGTCGGGGCGGGCGGCGTTCGAGCGTCTTGCATCGGGGGAGCAGTTCGGGAAGATCGTCATCCGCGTGGGGGATTGAGCGGCGCGCGGAGCGCTCGCCGCCGAGCGGCGACGGCGCGATCCACGGCTCACACCACCTTCCACCAGGGCGCCGCGAGGACGTTGCG
>Ga0182741_1006349_pt1 | contig 10400 bp, 8 predicted proteins | sample eDN5th37CBELigOP_FD_128874 | JGI IMG/M metagenome (GOLD analysis project Ga0182741, IMG submission 128874) | Enriched Organic Plus compost microbial communities from Emeryville, California, USA - eDNA 5th pass 37_C BE-Lig OP (version 2) (version 2) ...
AGCCCATGAGCCGGCACGGTGAATAGCAGCGCCCCCACAGCCCTTCTCAAGATCGGAATCGCTGTCATCGGCGCCGGTCAGGCGGGGTTGTCTTCGGCCTATCATCTTCGCAAGCTCGGCCTTTCGCCCCTGCGTGACTTCATCGTCTTCGACCACGCAGAACATCCAGGCGGTGCATGGCAATACCGCTGGCCATCACTCACGCTCTCGACAGCCAACAAGATCCACGATCTTCCGGGCCTTGGGCTGGAGGAAGCGATCGGCGTCAGTTCGCCTGATGTTCAGGCGGCGACCGCGGTTCCAGCCTATTTCGCCACCTATGAAGAGAAGTTCGATTTGCGCGTGCTGCGTCCAGCGCATGTGCAGGTGGTCTGTGACCGTGGAGAACGGCTGCGCGTGGAGACCGACAGGAGCCTTTTCTCTGTACGCGGCATCATCAACGCCACCGGCACTTGGGAAACGCCGCACATCCCCGACATACCCGGAGCCGAACGCTTCAGGGGACTTCGGCTACACACGAAAGACTACCGTAACGCGGAGGCGTTCAGGGGAAAACACGTCATCATCGTCGGCGGCGGTATCTCTGCGATCCAGCTTCTGGACGAGATTTCCCGGGTAACGACAACAACATGGGTTACCCGCCGGGAGCCCGAATTCCTCGACGGACCGTTTACGCCGGACCTTGGCCGCGCTGCAGTGGCCATGGTGGAAGAGCGGGTACGTCAGGGACTGCCGCCCAGATCCGTCGTGTCTGTTACCGGCATACCGAAATCGCCCGCGATCGACGCGATGCGTGCGCGCGGCGTGCTCAATCGTCTGCCGATGTTCAGCGAAATTACCGAGACCGGCGTTCGGTGGGAAGACGGAACTGAAATGAACGCTGACGTCATTCTCTGGTGTACCGGGTTTCGCAGCTCGCTTGACCACCTCGCGCCATTGCAGCTGCGCAACGACGATGGTGGCATCACCATGACCGGGCGTTTGGCGACACAGGTTGCCAAGGACCCACGCATTCACCTGGTTGGATATGGGCCTTCCGCTTCGACCATCGGCGCAAACCGCGCTGGCGGCGCGGCAGCGCGCGAGCTCGTAGCTTATCTTGACCTCAAGTCAGATACGTCCCACCGGTAGACAGCTGTACACAACTGCCGTTGCGGACATTATGTCTCATAGTAACTATCGCTCCGCAGCATCATTTCGCCACTTTGTTAGCCGACTTGCAAGGCGTGTGCGTTTGCAGCTGGTTTACCGGCAACCGATACGCCACACGCAAGAGGAGCGCCGTCTGACCGACGGCTAGATTGATCGTTCTTCCGTGACCGGAGCATTCCGGCCACGCCTGAATGGTGGAGGTTTTTATGTTAGCCAGGTTCTGTCACTCGTGCGCAGGGCCCCGTCCTTCCGCGGCGCGTCGTTGCCCGTGGTGCATGCGTGCGTATGACACGCCCAAAGGAGTTCCCGAACATCTCTATGCCAGCTTCGAAGGTGAATCGGAGTTGCCGGGAGAAGCCGTAGCGAAAACCAAGAGGACTTCCAAATAAGTCCTGCACAGGCATGGGCCGGAGATTTCCGGCCCAGCGGCCCTCTCAATCCCGCAGCTCTATCCACACCGGCGCATGGTCACTGGCGTTGTCCCTACCCCTGACATCCCGGTCAACACCCGCGGCGACAAGTCGGCCGCGCATGTTCGGGCTGAGCAGCAGGTGATCGATCCTGAGCCCGGCATCCCGCTCCCACCGGTTCCGCATGTAGTGCCAGAACGTGTAGATGCGTTCGTCCGGATGTAATTCGCGTAACGCATCCGTCCAGCTGCGGCCGAGAAGTCTGCGGAAAGCGGCACGGGCTTCCGGCTGCACCAGCGCATCCTTGTCCCATGACTTGGTCGGATAGATGTCGAACTCGGTCGGCACCACATTGAAGTCGCCTGCGAGCACCACCGGCGCGCCCATCTTGCGCAGTTCCGTCGCCCTCTTCCGCAGACGTTCCAGCCACTGCAGCTTGTAATCGAACTTCGGTCCCGGCTGCGGATTTCCGTTGGGCGCATAGATGCAGGAGATCAGAACGCCCTGCACGGCCGCCTCAATATAACGCGCCTGGGTATCGGCCGGGTCTCCGGGGAGCTGGCGGCAGGTGACAAGCGGCTCGCCGATGCGCGACAGAATAGCGACTCCGTTCCATGTTTTCTGCCCAACCCATACGGTGTCATAGCCGACCGCATTGATCTCGCCTTCGGGAAAAGCGTTCTGCGCTGCCTTAAGCTCCTGAAGGCAGACCACATCGGGTTCTGACTCCTCCAGCCATTCCAGCAGATTGGCGAGCCGTTTGTTGACGTTGTTGATGTTGAATGTCGCGATCTTCATTCTCAAGCGACGCGTTTCGCAAAGCTGGCCACGGCTTCTGCCATCGTGCGCAGATGATCAGCAGCGGAGAAACCGGAGATCGTCTTGCGCGGTTTCAGGTCGTGATCGCCATCCTCAAGCCAGAGGATCTCGATAGCATCAGAAAGGGTGTAGCCGTGAACCTCATCCCACGTGCCGAACGGATCACGGGTTCCCTGACAGATGAGCGTCGGGGTCTTCAGGTCAGCAAGATGGTCTGTTCGTAATTGCCCCGGCTTTTCAGGCGGATGGAAGGGATAGCCGAAGCAGACAAGAGCGTTGATCTTTCCCTGCCGATGAAGCTCATCGGCCACCATGGAGGCAACACGGCCGCCCATGGACTTGCCACCAATGATGAGTGGCCCATCGAAGTCAGACCTGATCTGTTCGACCGCCTCCAGATACTCAGGGTTAAGCAGGTTTGCCCTGGGCGGTGGCTTGCGAACGCCTTCGCGGCGTGCAGCCATGTAACCGAACTCGAAACGGACGACACGCAGCCCCTGCTCCATCAGAGCCTTGGCGATGGCCAGCATGCCAGGCGAATCCATTGCCGCCCCAGCCCCATGAACAAGCAAAACGGTGGCAACAGGGGGGCTGCCACCGTCTTCTTCTGGATCATCAATCAGGAAGTGCATCGCTTTCCACCTGCCTTGGACTCTCATCAAGTATCCGGCAGGAAAACCGTTCCCTCAACAGAACATCAATGGAGGATCTGCGACAGGAACAGCTTGGTGCGCTCGTGCTGCGGGTTCTCGAAGAACTCGATCGGCGTGTTTTGCTCGATGATCTGTCCCTGATCCATGAAGATGACGCGGTTTGCTACCTGACGTGCAAAGCCCATCTCGTGCGTGACACAGAGCATCGTCATGCCCGACTCTGCCAGATCCACCATTGTCTCCAACACTTCCTTGATCATCTCCGGATCGAGCGCCGAAGTGGGCTCGTCAAAGAGCATGATGCGCGGGTTCATGCAGAGCGCGCGGGCGATCGCCACACGCTGCTGCTGGCCACCCGAAAGCTGGCCCGGATACTTGTGGGCCTGCTCCGGAATGCGAACGCGCTCCAGATAGTGCATGGCGATATCTTCGGCTTCCTTGCGTGGCATCTTGCGCACCCAGATGGGTGCCAGCGTGCAGTTCTCAAGGATCGTCAGATGCGGGAACAGGTTGAAGTGCTGGAACACCATGCCAACTTCCCGGCGCACCTCATCGATCTTCTTCAGATCATTGGTGAGCTCGATGCCGTCCACGATGATCCGGCCGGCCTGGTGCTCTTCCAGACGGTTGATGCAGCGGATCATGGTCGACTTGCCCGACCCCGACGGGCCGCAGATGACGATCCGCTCGCCACGCATGACCTTGAGATTGATGTCTCTCAGGACATGGAAATCACCATACCACTTGTTCATGTTGATGATTTCGATCGCCACTTCGGTATCGGAGACTGCGAGCTTGCCTGTCTGCACGCCCTGTTCCGTAGTCATATTTGCGAACATTTATTTCTCCAGTTCCTAGTGGCGATGCCCGGTCTCGAGCCTGCGCTCAATGAACAGCGAGTAGCGCGACATGCCAAAGCAGAAGCACCAATAGACAAACCCTGCAAACACCAGACCGGTTGCAGCGGTGGATGGCGTAATCCAGGCAGGGTCGGCAAAGCCGCGCCGAACCGTACCCAGCAGATCGGCAAGGCCAATGATGTAGACGAGGCTCGTATCCTTGAACATGCTGATGAAGGAGTTGACGATTCCCGGGATCACCAGCTTCAGCGCCTGCGGCATGATGATGAAGCGCATCATCTGCCAGTAGCTGAGACCCAGCGCTTGCGCCCCTTCAAACTGCCCCTTCGGAATGGCCTGCAGGCCACCTCGAATGACTTCGGCCAGATAGGCAGCCGAGAACAGCGCCACGCCGATCAGCGCGCGCAGCAGGTTGTTGAAGGTCACCCCATCCGGCAGCAGCAGCGGGATCATGAAGGCCGACATGAACAGCACCGTGATCAGCGGCACGCCTCGCCAGAACTCGATGAAGATGATCGAGAGCAGCTTGACGGCCGGCAGATGGGAGCGGCGTCCCAGGGCCAGCAGGATGCCCAGCGGCAGCGATGCGGCAATACCCGTGATGGCAACGATCAGCGTGAGCGACAGGCCGCCCCACAGATGCGTCGGCACCTCACGCAGGCCGAAATCCGTCGACAGGAAGACAATGACCGCGAGCATGACAGCGGGCGGGATCAGTACCTTCAGGCGCTGGTCGATCGTGACACTCGCTGCAACGCTTGCAGCGACCGAACCAAGCGCCAGAAGAGTCGACACCAGCGACAGGGCCGTAAAGTCGTAATCCAGAATGTGGATGGATCCGGTCTTCACGACATTGCTGGCGAAGAGAACGATGATCGACGCCGTGGCAAGCCAGGTCGCGATCCTTACGTAGCGCTCGGAAACCAGTAGGCTCGTTCCAGCAACCGCAATCGCCATGAAGGCCGCGATGGCAAACAGGAACGCGATCCATCCACCGCCGATGCCAAAATCACCGCCGGTCATGAGAACCAGAGCGACGATCGGGTAGACGCCGAACAGAAGCAGTGCGTTGAGTCGCTTCCACGGTACCGACGGAATGGCAAGTGGCACCGCCAGCACGACCAGCAGCAGGTGAACGAGGTCGATCCGCCAACGTTCTGCAATCGGATAGAGCCCGTAGATGAACTGGCCCATCTTGGCATTGACGAAGGCCCAGCAGGCACCGATCACCTGCCCGTCAGTCGGCACACAGGCCTCGCGATTGGCACCGGTGAATACGGCTGTGATGATACCCCAATTCACCAGTTCCCAGACGAGCCAGACGACGAAGATGCCAAGGATGATGGTCACTGCGCTGTCATAGGGCGTCGCAAACAGGTTCTTGCGCACCGTGGCAACCAGTCCCGCTTCGCTGCGGGGCGCTGGCAACCTTGGTATTTCACGTTGGGACACATAGGCTTCGCTCATCGTCGCCTCCTTACCGCTCGACCAGCGCGGTGCGCGCGTTGAACCAGTTCATGAAGGCCGCGACAGCGAGGCTAAGGCCGAGATAGCTCAGCATCCAGACTGCAACGACTTCGACGGACTGGCCGGTCTGGTTGAGAACGGTCGATCCGATCGCAACCAGCTCTGGGTAGCCCACAGCCAGACCCAGCGAAGAATTCTTCGTGAGGTTCAGGTACTGGCTTGTGAGCGGCGGAATGATGACCCGGAACGCCTGTGGCACGACCACCAGACGCAGCGTCAGCGCCCGCGACAGGCCGAGCGCGGAAGCCGCCTCCGTCTGCCCCTTGGAAACGGCGATGATCCCTGCCCGCACGATCTCGGCAATGAAGGCTGCGGTGTAGAACGAGAGGGCCAGGAAGAGCGCGAGGAACTCCGGACGAACATGCCATCCGCCGGTGAGATTGAACCGTGTGGCCTTCGGGATTTCGAAGGTCATTGGAAAGCCGGTGACGGCGAATACCACCAGCGGAAGCCCGATCAGGAGCCCGAGAACGGGCCAGAGAATGGATGGCCTCTGGCCGGTCTGGAGCTGGATGGCCCGGGCGCGCCGGGACATCAACCACGCTCCGCCGATACCAACGACAAGGGCAGCAAATGTCCAGATCGCGATCGGATCGAACCGTGCCGCCGGCATCTGCAGCCCGCGATTGCTGAGATAGCTGCTGAATGGGAACTCGATTGCGTCCTTGGGCAGTGGCAGCACTGTCAGCACGCCAAAATACCAGAACAGGATCACCAGCAGCGGAGGAATGTTGCGGAAGGTTTCCACGTAGATTGTGGAGAGCCCCCGAACGAGATAGTTGCGCGACAGGCGCGCAATGCCGACAATGAAGCCTACGGCCGTGGCAAGGGCAATGCCTGCAGCTGACACAAGGATCGTGTTGACGATACCGACCACAAGGGCGCGGCCATAGGTGGAATTCGCGGTGTAATCGATCGGAACCTGCCCGATATCGAAGCCGGCTCTGTTGGAGAGGAAGCCAAAACCCGAAGCAATCTTGGAGCGCGTCAGGTTTTGCATGGTATTGCTGACCAGCCACGCCGCGAAGGCGGTGATGGCGATGATAAGCACGATCTGGATGATCAGACCGCGCGTTTTCGGATCCCGCATCAGGGAGACGCGTCCCCTGGGTTCCTCAATTGCTTGGCTAACGACCGTCATTTGATCCGCCGTTCAACGGCGGACGCAGAACGCTTGCGGAAAGCGACTGCCCCCGCCTGTTCAAATGCAAGAGCCGCGACAAAGCGCGGCTCCAGTTAGACATCCATCAGCGAACTGGCGGAGCGTATTGCAGGCCGCCCTTGGTCCAGAGCGCATTCAGGCCGCGCTGGATCTTCAGCGGAGTGTCCGGTCCAATGTTGCGGTCGAAGATCTCGCCGTAGTTACCGACGGCCTTGATGACCTTCACCATCCAGTCATTGGTCAGGCCGACATCTGCGCCGAAGTTGCCATCCAGGCCAAGAAGACGACGCACGTCCGGGTTGTCCGACTTCAGCATCTCATCGACGTTGTCCTTGGTCACGCCAAGTTCTTCAGCGTTGAGGAGGCCGAAATGTACCCACTTCACGATATCGAACCACTGTTCGTCACCCTGACGGACGAGCGGACCAAGCGGCTCCTTGGAGATGATTTCCGGCAGAACAACATGCTCATCCGGGTTGGCGAGCTCCAGACGGCTTGCATAGAGGCCCGAGGCGTCGGTTGTCAGCACGTCGCAGCGTCCCTGCTCGTAGGCCGTGTTCACGTCATTCTGCGATTCGATAACGACCGGCTGGAACTCCATGTTGTTGGAGCGGAAATAGTCGGTGAGGTTCAGCTCGGTGGTGGTTCCGCTCTGCACGCAGACCGTTGCGCCAGAGAGCTGCAGTGCCGAGGTTACGTCCAGGTCCTTGCGGACCATGAAGCCCTGGCCGTCGTAGTAGTTGACGCCCACGAAGTTGAGGCCGAGCGCCGTGTCACGGTTCATTGTCCAGGTGGTGTTGCGGGCCAGAAGGTCTACTTCGCTGTTCTGTAGCGCAGGGAAGCGCTGAACGGCCGAAAGGGGCGTGAACTGAACCTTGGTTCCATCGCCATCAAAGACGGCGGCAGCAACAGCGCGGCAGTAATCGACGTCAAATCCCTTCCATTCGCCGTCATCGCCCTGATAGCCAAACCCAGGCAAACCGGTATTGACGCCACAGCGTACGGTTCCAGCCTTCTTCACGTCGTCCAGTGTCGCGGCACTCGCCGGCAAGGCAGAAAGTGCGATGATCGATGCACCGAGGAGTGTCTTTACCAAGTTCTTCATGTTTATCCCCTTTTTGTTGTCGTTAAGGGCTTGCCCATCGTCCAATGCGAAGATCGATCTCCTTTCGACCCCCACATTCCCAAGCTTGCACACACATCGAATTTCATAATGTGAGCTAGGTCAAGCACGAAAGATTTCAAGCAACCACAATTCTAGAGGTTGTATTTTTCCGAGCATCGGCTATGTGGCGCGGATCTTCAGCCAGCTAATTAAAGCAAGGGCTTTACGGTCTGCCTCCCGTAAAATCAGTTGCATATACAAATCATATACTCAATAGTATAAACGCAATTAGAATCTCAAAAATTAGCATATTTCCGTTGTATTTTCATAGCTTATTTCAATGTTATATATCATTACCAGTATAGTATTCGTAATAGATATAGTTTCATTGCCGCATTGGCAACACACAGCCAGTTCAGAACCTGATCAGCGGCGGGAAAGACCGGTTCAGTCCTTACCAGTTCACCACATTTCCCCCGGCTTCGTTGTTGAAAAAACTGACCGGTCCGGCAACACCGATTGCAGGGATCACCCGCAAACTACCTCCGAAAGACCCCGCACCAGGCGGTCTGGCCACAGCCCTGCCATACGAGAAAATGACACCCACCCGCGTCTCCCGAGGCCTCAGGGCGACGCGAAAATCAGGTCAATCGGTCCCAAATTCCTGCAGGATCCAGCCGACAGACTGGACCTGAAATCGCCAGCCAAAGCTGTGGAAAGAATTAACTCACACCCGTCAGACGCGCCATCACGCGGCCCCGTCCAATCAAAAGGAGAAGCTCAGCCAGTTCCGGACCGGAATCACGGCCGGTGATCGCAAGTCGCAGCGGGTGGAAAAGCTCCCTCCCCTTGCGACCTGTGGCTGACTTCACCGCGCCGGTCCACGCCTTCCAGGTACCCTGGTCCCAAGGCTCGGGCGGAAGGATCTCTGCCGCCGCCGCCACAAAGGCGCGATCGTCGTCGGAGAGCTCGACCTGCTGCGGCCCACGCTCGATGATTGTCCACCAGTCCGCGACATCCGCAATGCGCTCGATATTACCACGGACAGCATTCCAGAACCTCTCCGCATGCGGACCGTCAATGCCTAGGGCCTGGAGCTCGCCGGCAACGTCCGCGAAAGGCTTTGTCTGAACGATGGCGCGGCTCAGGACCAGAAGTTCTGCCGGGTCAAACTTGGCCGCAGACTTGGAGCTCGTCGAAGGATCGAAGCGTTCCGCCAGCTCTTCCATGGAATGACAGGCTTCCACCGAGGCGGAGGTGCCGATAAGAACAGCCAAAGACGCTACAGCCATCGGCTCGATACCGTCCTCACGCAGGCTGCGCACGGAGAGTGCGCCAGTTCGCTTCGACAGCCCCTCTCCCGAGACGGTGGTGAGAAGGTTGTGGTGGCCGAACTGCGGTGGCTCCGCGCCCAGAGCCCGGAACAGCGCGATCTGCACGCCTGTATTGGTTACATGGTCATCACCGCGAATAACATGGGTGATGCCGAGATCGATGTCATCCACGACGGATGGCAGGGTGTAGAGGAAGGTGCCATCCTCGCGCACGAGGATTGGGTCCGACATGGATGCCAGATCGACCGTCTGAGGTCCGCGCACGATATCGTCCCAATGGACTTCGCTGCGCTGTGTGTTGAACGGGTCGGCGTCGAAATTGGGGAGCAGGAAGCGCCAATGTGGCTTGCGGCCTTCGGCTTCCAGAGCCTTCCGCTCCTCCTCCGTCAGCTTCAGCGCTTCGCGGCCATAAACGGGCGGCAGACGGCGCGTCAGGCGGATCTTGCGGCGGCGCTCAAGCTCCTCAGCCGTCTCGTAGCACGGGTATAGAACGCCCGCAGCCTTCAGCTTCTCCACCGCCTGCTCATAGAGCGGAAAACGATCAGACTGTCGGCACACGAAGTGCGGGCGCACACCGAGCCACGAGAGATCCTTCTCGATCTGGTCCGCATATTCGCTCTTCGAACGTTCGCGGTCCGTATCGTCGAAACGCAGGATGAACCGACCGTTGTTCTTGAGCGCGAACAGCCAGTTGAACAGCGCGGTGCGTGTGTTTCCGATATGGATCTGCCCTGTCGGAGAAGGCGCGAAGCGAACGGTAGTGGTCATGGCAATGAGGTATCGGAGGCTTCAGCGGTTGGCAAGAGCAGGCAGCGGCTGTGGGCAGCCGCTTTTGCACTCCGTCAGTGGAATCAGCTTAGGAGCGGTCGCGGAACTTGTTGGTGATCGGATAGCGCCGGTCCCTGCCGAAGTTCTTGCGCGTGATCTTAACGCCAGGCGCCGCCTGACGGCGCTTGTATTCGGCGATGTAAAGCAGATGCTCGACCCGATGCACCAGTTCGCGGTCATGGCCGCGCGCGACGATGTCATCGACGCTCATCTCGTTCTCTACGAGGCACTCAAGGATGTCATCCAGCACGGGATAAGGCGGCAGCGAATCCTGGTCGGTCTGGTTCTCGCGAAGTTCCGCCGAGGGAGCCTTTTCGATGATCGAAACCGGGATCACTTCGCCAGACGGGCCCAGTGCACCAACTGGAACGTTTGCGTTGCGCCAGCGGCAGAGCGCGTAGACCTGCATCTTGTAGAGGTCCTTGATCGGATTGAAGCCGCCGTTCATGTCGCCATAGAGCGTTGCATAACCGACCGACATTTCTGATTTGTTGCCGGTGGTGAGAACCATCGAGCCAAACTTGTTGGAAAGCGCCATGAGCAGCGTGCC
>Ga0182741_1006352_pt1 | contig 10396 bp, 9 predicted proteins | sample eDN5th37CBELigOP_FD_128874 | JGI IMG/M metagenome (GOLD analysis project Ga0182741, IMG submission 128874) | Enriched Organic Plus compost microbial communities from Emeryville, California, USA - eDNA 5th pass 37_C BE-Lig OP (version 2) (version 2) ...
CTGCGCGTCGCCGATGTTCCACATCGCGGCCCTGGGGTCGATGGCTCCGAGCCTGATGCTCGGTACCCCCACCGTGATCCACCCGGTCGGTGCGTTCGACCCCGACGAGCTGCTCGACGTGCTCGAGGCCGAGCAGGTCACCAGCCTGTTCCTCGTCCCGGTCCAGTGGCAGGCCGTGTGCGCGGCGCAGCAGGCCAAGCCGCGGAACCTGAAGCTGCGCAACATCTCCTGGGGTGCGGCGCCGAGCTCCGACACGATCCTGCGGGCCATGGCAGAGACCTTCCCGGACGCCTTCAACGTGGCGGTCTTCGGGCAGACCGAGATGTCGCCGATCACCTGTGTCCTCGACGGCGACGACGCCATCCGCAAGCTCGGCTCGGTGGGCCGGGTCATCCCGACCATCCAGGCCCGTGTCGTCGACGACGAGATGAACGACGTGGCGCCCGGCGAGGTCGGCGAGATCGTCTACCGCGGCCCGACCATGATGCGCGAGTACTGGAACAACCCCACCGCGACCTCCGAGGCGTTCCACGGGGGCTGGTTCCACTCGGGCGACCTGGTGCGCGTCGACGAGGAGGGCTTCGTCTACGTCGTCGACCGCAAGAAGGACATGATCATCTCCGGCGGCGAGAACATCTACTGCGCCGAGGTCGAGAACGTCCTGTTCGGTCATCCGAAGATCCTCGAGGCGGCCGTGATCGGCCGTCCCGACGCCAAGTGGGGCGAGGTCCCGGTCGCGGTCGTCGCCCTCAAACCGGGCAACGACAACCTCACGCTCGAGGAGCTCCAGCCGTTCCTCAACGAGCACCTCGCCCGCTACAAGCACCCGAAGGAGATCGTCATCGTCGACGCTCTGCCGCGCAACGCGAGCGGCAAGGTCGTCAAGGGTGAGCTCCGCGGCGGTCTGCCCGCCGTCACTCAGGGCTGATCCACCGGTCCGGCGGCGAGAGCCGAACCGGGACCGGACCGCTCGACGTCGTGCCTGGGGTTCATCGGGGGATGGCAGCACGACCGCGGTGCCGGTTCCGGTTCGGCTCTCGTTGTTCTTCGAGACGAGAACTGGTCCGTTCACATGAATTCCACCGACATTCCTGCCGAGCAGACATCCGGGAGCACGACGGCCCGGAACGAGTCCGACATCTCGGGTTCCGCGCGTGGGCGCGGCATCCTGATCGTGCTGCTCGTACTCGCGGTCGCCGCGGCGACCTTCTTCGGGTTCCGCTGGTGGCAGGCCGAACAGGACGCCTCACTGCGCGACGACGCCGTCGCCCGGGCCCGCGAGTACGCCGTCGCCCTCGGCACCTACGACTACCGCACCTTCGACGACAACATCGCCGCGGTCACCGCGAACTCCACCGAGGAGTTCGCGGCCGAATACGACGGTATCGCCGCCGATCTGCGCGGACTCGTCGAGAGCGGTGAGGGCACGTCGACGGCGCGGGCCGAGCACGCCGGGCTCGAGACCTTCGACGGCGAGACCGCGACGGTTCTGGTCTTCCTCGACCAGGACGTGAAGAACGTCGTCGCCCCGGAGGGGCGCACCGACGCGACACGCTTCGTCGTCACGTTGAAGCGCGACGGCGACCGGTGGCTGCTCGACGGAGCCGAGGCTCGGTAGGGTCCGCTGGGACACCGGCCTCGGGGGGGACATCACCGCCGAGCAGCCTCGGCTCACGCGTCCGCGAGGGACTTCGCGGCGGTCTCCTCGGTTCCCGTGGATTCCCCACGGGGGATGGTGAACGTCGCTGCCACACAGGCGATCGCGACGACGAAGCACGCGATCGTGTACCAGAGGCTACCGATCGGATCCCCGTTGCCGGTGATCCCGTCGGTCGCCGCGAACCAGTCGGGCAGCGCGAAGCCCCACAGCACCGCCATCACCGCGAGATACGCGGAGGCGTACCAGCGCACGAGATCGTTCGAATAGCCCGGTGTCCCGGATTCCCGCAGCCGCCGCCACTGCCGGGCGAGCACGTACACGGCCACGATCGACAGGATCACGAGTTCGGCGGTGTAGATCGTCGCGCGGACCGTGGTGCTGTTCATGCCGATGACGGTCGCCGGGGCGGGCAGGAGCACCACACCCACCGAGGCCAGCAGACCCACCACCACTGTGCGCCAGGCGAGTTCGAGACCGCCGAAGGTGCGGCCGGCGTCGGCGTAGCGGCCGACGAAGAACTGCGCACAGAAGGCCAGGGACATCGGCCACAGGGCGGCGAAGACCACCACGCTCGGCAGCGGAACCGAGTCGAAGAACGGCTGGTTGACCGGATTGTCGAGCGACCACTCCCACCACCGCAACTGCGGGCCGAGGTGGTCGAAGATCTCGTAGAAGGCGTGGTGGACGAATCCCACGCAGACGGCACCGACGAGCGTGCCGTACTGCCGGAACACCCCGAGCATGCGGACGATCTCGAACGCGATCGTCGCCATCACCGGATAGATCGCGACGATGTACAGAGGCAGCCGCCCCCACAGGAATTCGACGGTGAACACGTTGTGGGCGAACATCGTGTCGAGATGCTCCTCGACTCCGAAGGCGTCGGGGAAGTACAGCAGCGGCTCGATGATGAACAGGAACGCGAGCGTGCCGAGCCAGACCACGAGGTTCGTGGGATCTCCCGTACGCCGCAGCCGCACGATCGCGTAGACCAGGGTCAGGACGGCACCCAGGACGATCGTCGCCTCGAGGACGGGCAGCGTCCAGTTCTCCAGCGCGAGGGGGCTGCGCAGTTCGAACGGCCCACCCGCCTCGTCGCACGAGAACCCGAGCCGGGTGGCGAGGTCGTCGAAGGTCGGTCGGCACAGATCCGGCATCAGTCCGCCTTTCCGGCAACGGTTTCGGCGGTGTACCAGCGGGTGACGTCGTAGCCCTCGTCGTAGCGGCGGAACCACACGTCGGCCAGTGCCGGCAGCTTCTCGTGCTCCGGATTGTGCTTGGGCAGCTGGCTACGGACGATGCCGACGAGGGCGACGAGCTGCTCGGACAGCGGCAGGACGTCGAAGGCCCGCGGCATGGGACCGTGATCCTCGTAGGACAGGAAGGGCAGCAGCTGCCGCAGTTTCTGCTTGCGGCGGTACGACGCGAACATCGACATCGAGTCGATCTTCCGTTCCTCGAGGGGCACGTGCTTGTTGAAACCCTCGCACGCGATGGCGATGACGTCGAGCACGTGCCGGAACACCGAGGGGGCCTGCCGCATGCGGTAGACGTCGCTGCCGACGACGGAGTCGAAGATGATGAGCGCCGAACTGCGGTGCTCCACCTCCTCGACGAAGTGCCAGATGAACAGTGAGGCCACGCGGTCGTCGCCGGGACGGAACAGGGCCGCCTCGTTGTCGAGCATGAGCTTGAAGACCGGGGTGAAAGTGGCCTCGAGGTCGGCGGTGTAGGCGAGCCGGTACTCGGGGGAGGTCTCGGCGGTGAGCTTGTCGAAGGCACCGATAACGTCGTCGAGGGTCTCCTGGAGGCCGGGATAGCTCTTGATCAGGCCCTTGACGTGCTGGCGGTGCGCGGTGGAGTGCTGGCCCTCCTGGTACATGAAGGCGTTGGCCTCTTCCAGGACCTCCGGATCGGTGATCCGCGGGGTGATCTCGCGGATCATGTTCACGATCATCTTCTCGAAGCCGATCGCGAGGAACGAGACGGCGTTGGCCATGCTCGAGAAGGCGGGGTTCTCTTCGTTCCACAGGAACGGCACGTGGTAATCCGCGAATGCGAAGCGCATCTTGCGGACCTGCAGGTTCGTCATCGGAGTACTACCTCTCGTGGAGACGGGCCGGATTGCGCCTCGGGTGAGCTGTCGAGGTGTCGGTCGGCGTGACCATACACGAAAGCGTCTCTGTGTATGATAGGAGTCTCATCGGCTGTGTGCAGGCGTTTCGAAGGCTCTTCCGGTGCCCGTCCGTGCTACTTTCGGCTTCCGTTCGACCGAGCTCTCGAGGAAGCGCAAGTGGCACGCAGACGTGGGTGGGGTGGGAGTCCTCCCGCCGACGACGAAGAGGCGGCCCGCCGCATCCTGGCGGCGGCGGTCGAACTGGTCGACCGGACCGGAGCGGAGATCAGCATCGCCGACGTCGCCCAGTCCCTCGGCGTCATCCGTCAGACCGTCTACCGGTACTTCCCGAGCGCCGACGCCCTCATGCGGGCGGCTGCCGTCGCCTCGGTGGAGGGCTTCCTGGACCGGCTCGCCGCGCACGTCGCCGGTCTCACCGACGCGGCGGAGGCCATGACCGAGGGGGTTGTCTTCACCCTCGCCGAGGTACGGCGCACCCCGCATCTCGGCATCCTGTTGTCGAGCAGCTACTCGAGCCCGCACCTCGAGGCTCTCGCCTCCGAGGAGGCCCGTGCCTTCGGTATGACGATGATCCGGCGCTTCGAGGTGGACTGGGAGAGTTACGGCTACGACGACGACTCGCTCGCCGAACTCGTCGAGTTCGTGCTGCGCACGATGCAGTCGTTCTTCGTCTCCCCGGGCAATCCGCCGCGCAGCGACGACGAACTGCGCCGATATCTGCGCCGCTGGATGGGGGCGGCCATCCTCGCGCAGCGGGACGTCGCGATCACGGCCGAAACGCCTCGACCGTAGCCGGGGGAAAAATTCCGTGACGGGGGTTGCAGTCCGAGTGTGATGTAGATAACATCGAAAGTGCGAATCGAGCTTATGAGACGTCCGCGGACGACAGAGAGAAGCTCGTGAAGCAGAGATCCGGCCCGGAGAACGCGTAAAGCGAATCACCGGGCCGAACCCCTGTTCAAGGGAGGATTGCACCCGCACCGATCGTCTCGACTGCGAGGAGATCCCGCAGGATTCACGCTCCTGGGCCGCGCCGGCGTCGACGCGACCCGCCGCTACGTCTCCGGCCCCTATCGGATGGAGACACTCGCGGGTGTGAGCCACTGGATTCCCGACGAGGAACCCGAGGTGCTCGCGCGGCTGATCCTCGAGCACGCGACCGAGCACGGCCGGGAGGCTAGACGCGCAGGCGTTCCCGGCGCAGCTTCTCGACCTCCGGCAGATCCAGCGGCGGCAGCGAGTCGACGCCCAGGGCCCGCGCCAGCAGGTGGTCGGCGAGTTCGGGATTGCGGGCCAGGACCGGACCGTGCAGGTAGGTGCCGATCACCGAACCCTGCACGGCACCCTCGAGTCCATCGCCCACACCGTTGCCGTCGCCGCGCTCGACGCGGCCGAGACCCGCGGCATCCGGCCCCAGAGTCGTTCCGCCACGGTGGTTCTCGAATCCCGTCAACGGCTGCGTGAGACCGGGGACGATCGGGCGGGTGACGATCTCGCCGATCGAGCGGGTCTGCTGCGGCGAGGTGGTGACGTCGAGCAGACCCACCCCGTCGACGCGTTCGCCCGCCGACGTCTCGTACCAGTGGCCCAGCACCTGGATGGCGGCGCAGATGGCGAGGACGGGCGCGCCGCGTCCGGCGGCCTTCTGCAGCCCCGGATAGCGCAGCAGATGCCGCGTGGCCAGTCGCTGCGCGAAGTCCTCCGCCCCACCGAGGGTGTACAGGTCGAGGGACTCGGGCACCGGATCGCTCAGGCCGATCTCGACGATCTCGGCGTCGTGACCGCGCATACGCAGCCGCTGCCGCAGCACCAGGGCATTGCCGCCGTCGCCGTAGGTGCCCATGACGTCGGGGAGCACCAGGCCGATGCGGACGGTCGAATCAGACATGCGCAGCTCCCTTGGAGATGGCGGTGTTGAGATCGCGGAAGGCGGTGTAGTTTGCGAGCACTTCCACGCGGCCCGGCGGGCACGAGGCGATCGCTTTCAGCGGATCCGCCACGAGGGTGTGCTCCACACCCGCGTAGGTCAGCCGGACCCCGAGGTCGGTACCGCGTTCACCGGACGCCACCACCTGCACGCCCTCGAAGTGCTCGAAGCGCACGTCCCACAGCCACGACAGGTCCTCGCCGTCGGGCACCTGCCCGTTGCCCGCGATCACCAGGCCGTCGACCGTCGGATCGATCATCGACAGGGCCTCCTGCCAGCCGGCGGGGTTCTTCGCCAGCAGCATGTGCACGGAGTGCGGGCCCACCTGCACCGTCTTGTAACGGCCGGCGACCTCCTCGACCACCGATGCCGCCGCAGCGGCCTTCGCGGGGGCGGCGCCGAGTGCCACGGCCGCCGCCACCGCCTGCGCGGCGTTGCCGCGGTTCGCGCGGCCCGGCAGTGTGAGCTTCAGCGGCAGGACCAGGCCGTTCGGACCGTAGAGGTTCTCGTCGTCGACCCACCAGTCGGGCTTCGGCCGCGCGAAGTCGCCGCCGGTGCTGTACCAGTGGTCGCCCTCGCGGACGATGGGTTCGCCGGTGCGGGGGCAGCTCACCGAGTCGTTGGCCCAGCCCGCCCCGGCCGCGACCCACACGACGTTCGGGTTGTCGTAGGCGGCGGAGGTGACGAGGACGTCGTCGCAGTTGGCGACGATCACCGCGTCGGGATGCCGCTTCAGGCCCTCGCGCAGCTTCCGCTCGATCATGTTGATCTCGCCGACCCGGTCGAGCTGGTCGCGGGAGAGATTGAGCAGCACGATCGCGCGCGGCTCGAGGGCGTCGGCGACGTGCGGGGTGTGCAGTTCGTCGACCTCGATCGCGGCGAGCGGCGCCTGCAGGTCGGTGGCGAGTGCGGCGACGATCCCGGCGTCCATGTTGGCGCCGTCGGCCTGCGTGACGACCGAGTCGATGGTCTCGAGTGCGGCAGCGGTCATGCGGGTCGTCGTGGACTTGCCGTTCGTGCCGGTGACGAGCACGGTCCGGCGACCGTGTCCGAGCTGCTTCATCAGCGTCGGCTCGATCTTCAGGGCGATGAGCCCACCGATCATCGAGCCCTTACCGCGTCCGGCCTTCTGGGACGCCCACGCGGCGGCCTTCGCGGCGCGCAGCGCGAGCCGTCCGCGTGCGGTGATTCCTGTGCTGGTTCCCACGTCGGCGAGTGTTCCACAGGCTCGCGACGGGTGTGTCGCCGGAGGAGCGTCCTGCTCGTCACACTGCCGAGTCCGCCCTGGGCGGCGAGGGCCCCGAGGACGACGATCACACCGCCGAGCAGGTCGGACGGGGCCGGACGTTCACCGAGGGTGATCCAGGCGACGCTGAAACCCACGACGGGGACCATCAGTGAGAGCGGTGCGACGGTGCCGGCGGGATAGCGCGACAGCAGGGAGGCGTAGATGCCGGTGCCGGCGATCGTGCCGGCCAGGACGACGTAGGCGAGCCCGGCCAGCGCCAGGCCGCCGTCCACGGTGGTGACGGCGGACCCGAGGGTGGACCAAGCGTGCGGGCCCTCGACGAGCCAGGAGATCCCGAAGAAGGGGAGGACGGGCACGACGCACATCCACAGCATCAGGCGCATGGGGTCGGTGGCATCCGCCCTGCGGGTCGCGATGTTGCCGACGGCCCAGGACAGGCCGGCGAGCACGGCCAGTGCCAAGGGGAACAGGCTCGCGTCCGCGGCGCCCCGGCCCAGCGCCACGATCGTCATGCCGATCACTGCGACGACCAGACCTGCGAGGCGGACGGCGTCGAGTCGTTCCCGGAGGAACAGGGCGGCGAGCAGGACGGTGAAGGGAGCGGACGACTGCAGCACGAGCGATGCCAGGCCGGTGGGAAGCCCGGCCTCCATCGCCCAGAACAGGAAGCCGAACTGGGCGAATCCGAATCCGGCGCCGTAGAGCAGGAGCCAGCGCAGCGGCACCTGCGGTCGCGGTACGAACATCACCACGGGGACGGCGATCACCGCGAAGCGGAGCCCGGCGAAGAAGAAGGGCGGGAAGTGGTCGAGACCGAACCGGATGGCGAGGAAGTTGCATCCCCACAGCACCACGACGGTGAGCGCGAGCAGACGGTCCCGAAACGACATGCGTCAATTCTTCGCGAAGGAAACAATCAGAACAAGCGAATGTTGCTGAAGCAATTGTGTAGTTTATCTACATGGATGTGATGCGGTTGCGGATTCTCCGTGAGCTCGCCGATCGCGGAACCGTGGCCGCGACGGCAGCGGCCCTGTCCATGACGCCGTCGGCCGTGTCGCAGCAGTTGAAGGTCCTCGCGCGGGAGGCCGGAGTGCCCCTGCTCGAACCCGACGGCCGGCGCCTGCGGTTCACAGACGCCGGTCGCGCGCTCGTGGTGCGCGCCGACGAGGTGCTCGACGCCCTCGACCGGGCGGCCGACGAGATGACCTCCTACGCCCGGTCGCCGCGTGGCCGGGTGCGTGTCGCTTCCTTCCCCTCAGGGGCGGCCCTGCTGCTCCCGGCCGTGCTCGAAGCGGCGGACGCGATCGGCGTCGAGGTCGATGCGAGCGACGAGGACGTCCCGGCCTCCGCCGTGCCGGCCCTGCTCGCCGACTACGACGTGGTGCTCACCCACCGGGACGAGCGGTCGGCGCCGCTGACCGACCCCCGCGTCCGCGTCGACACGCTCATGCGCGAACCGATCGATCTCGTCCTCCCGTCCGGGCATCGGCTCGCGTCGCAGGAGAAGGTACGGATCGACGAGCTGGCGGGGGAGGACTGGATCAGCGTGCGGGGTGGCTTCCCCGTCGACGACGTGCTGCTCTCCGTCGCCGCGGTGACCGCCATCCGTCCGCGAGTCGTGCACCGGATCAACGACTTCCGTGTCATCGAGGAACTTGTGGCGGCAGGTCGCGGGGTGGCTCTGCTGCCGCGCCATTCGGTGCTGCATCCGCACCTCGTGCGGGTACCTCTGGCCGGGGTGCGCGCGGCGCGGATCTACGAGCTCGCCACCCGGCCGGGCGCCGCCCGGCGACCGGCCGTGGCCGCAGTGCTCGACAGCTTCCGTGCCGCGGCGGCACGGAAGCTGTCGAGGTGAGAACGGTATGCAGGTGACGAGCCGGAGGTCAGGGCCAGCCGGAGGCCAGGACGACCGGTGTCAGGACGGCCGGTGTCAGGACGGCCGGTGTCAGGACGGCCGGTGTCAGGACGGCCGGTGTCAGGACGGCCGGTGTCAGGACAGGGCCTTGGCCTTGAGGGCCTCGAACTCGGCCTGGTCGATGACACCCTCGTCGAGCAGCTTCTTCGCGTCGGCGATGTGCTCGGCCGGCGACTTCCCGGCGACCGAACGGATGTAGTCGTCCTGCGCGGCCTTGAACTGGGCGGCCTCCTTCGCGGACCGCTCGGCCATGCCGCTGCCGTGGACGATGAGATAGATCAGGCCCGTCAGCCACGGGAAGATGAACAGGAAGACGATCCAGATCGCCTTGACCCAGCCGGACTGCTCCCGGTTCCGGAACAGGTCGCCGATGATCATCCAGAGCATGATCAGGTACGCGATGAAGGCGAAGCAGACGACGATGTACCAGATGATGTCCATGAATTCCATGCGCACACTCCGGGTTCGAGCAGAATTTCTTCTGCGAGACGAGAATCGGGGGGAATTCGACGGATTTCACACAGGGTGCATTTGCCGTCGTCAAACCCCTCGAACTATATCTTCCGACAAAGCGTGACAATCGGACGAAATGCTAGCGAATGGATGAATTCCACGGGTGAAAATTCGTGAAACGACGAATGCGGTGGACCCAGACGGGGTCCACCGCATTCGTGCGAGAGGGATCAGCGGTGGGCGCGGTTCACCGCGGAGACCACTGCGCGCAGCGACGCCGTGGTGATCGACGGGGCGATACCCACACCCCACACCAGGACGGTCTTGCCGTCGGGGCGGGTGACGTCGGCCTCGACGTAGGCGGCCGCGTTGGCGTCGTCGCCGGCGGACATCGCGTGCTCGGCGTAGCCGCGGATCGACACCCGGTAGTCCAGGCTCTCCAGCGCCTCGACAAAGGCGGCCAGCGGGCCGTTGCCGGTCCCGGTGATCTCCTTCTCGACGCCCTCGACCTTCAGCACCGCGGTGATGGTGTCCTCACCGTCGTCGGTCTCGGAGGCCGTGACCTTCTGGCGGATGCGCTCGAGCGGCGTGATCGGGGCCAGGTACTCCTCGTGGAAGATGTCCCACATCTCCTTGGGGCTGACCTCGCCGCCCTCGCCGTCGGTGACCTTCTGGACGGCCTGGGAGAACTCGATCTGCAGACGACGCGGCAGGTTCAGGCCGTGGTCGTGCTTCATGATGTAGGCGATGCCGCCCTTGCCGGACTGCGAGTTCACGCGGATGACGGCCTCGTAGGTGCGGCCGACGTCCTTCGGGTCGATGGGCAGGTACGGCACGGCCCACGTGTGGTCGTCGATGTCGACACCGGCGGCGTCGGCATCGGTCTTCATCATGTCCATGCCCTTGTTGATGGCGTCCTGGTGGCTGCCGGAGAAGGCGGTGTAGACCAGGTCGCCGCCGTACGGATGACGCTCGTGGACGGGCAGCTGGTTGCAGTACTCGACCGTGCGGCGGATCTCGTCGATGTTCGAGAAGTCGATCTGCGGGTCGAC
>Ga0182741_1006362_pt1 | contig 10374 bp, 11 predicted proteins | sample eDN5th37CBELigOP_FD_128874 | JGI IMG/M metagenome (GOLD analysis project Ga0182741, IMG submission 128874) | Enriched Organic Plus compost microbial communities from Emeryville, California, USA - eDNA 5th pass 37_C BE-Lig OP (version 2) (version 2) ...
AGGATCAACTCGGATTTCCATCTGTTTTTGATAGGCGTATTGTTGATTGCCGCCGTGTCCTTGGGGGTTATTTGGGCACCCGGTAATGGGATGGCATGGTCGACCGCCTATATCCTGTTCCTGTTATATTTCCTTTGGTTGGGTGTGCGTGGCAAATATTACTATATCCTGGCCATAATTGCGACGGTGAGTGTCGTCTTGGCATATTTCCTGTCCACGGGACGGGATGATAGGAGTCTGGCCACCTTCTCCGGAAGCCTCATTGCGATATGCACGGTCTGGACGGTGGTGTCTTTCATGTACCGTCAAAAGCGGTACATCGCCAAAGAACTGAAAGACAAGGCACGGCTTGATGCGATGTTCGAGAACGCAACGGAGGGTATGCTGATGGTGAATCAAGCGGGCGAAATCGTCATGTTCAATGCATATGCCGAGCACTTGTTCGGTTACCACAGGGATGAATTGATCGGCAGTAGGATAGAAAAGCTGATTCCAGCGCGCTTCGCCGAGCAGCACGTTGCCCATCGGGGGCACTACAACGCCGAGCCACGTAACCGCCCGATGGGTGCGGGATTGGAGCTGTATGCACTTCGCAAAGACGGGCATGAGTTTCCGGTCGAGATCAGCCTTGGTTATTTCGAGTCCGACAATGAGACCGTCGTGATCGCTTTCGTAAACGATATTTCCGAACGCAGGAAAGCGGCCGAACAGATCAGGGCGGAACAGGAACGGACCAAGCGGCTGAACGAGGAATTGGAACGCCGGGTGGCCCAGCGGACAGGGGATCTGGAAGTAGCCCTTGAGCGGCTGAAAACAACCAATGAAAGCTTGCGGTTAATGGAGGTCAACCTGCTGAAAGCACTGGAGAAGGAACGGGAACTCGGCGAACTAAAATCCAGGTTTGTCACGACGGCATCGCATGAATTCAGGACCCCCTTGAGTACGATTCTTTCCTCGCTTTTCCTTCTTGAAAATTATGGTAGGGAAGAATACGAACAGGCGAAGGCCGCCCATATAAGCCGTATCAAACGTGCGGTAAACAACATGACTTCCATCCTGAATGATTTTCTATCACTCAGTAAGGTGGAGGAAGGCAAGGTCGAACCGATATATACAGAAATCGACATCCGGCGGCGCATCGCGGAGATTATGGATGAAATGGAAGCCGTGAAGAAACGTGGCCAAACGCTTCGTTATGTGCACGAGGGGTCGACGGATGAAATCCGGATAGACGAGCAGTTCCTTCGGAATATTTTGATTAACCTGGTGTCCAACGCCATTAAATTCTCGGGGGAAGACGGCAGGATAGCCGTTACTTCACGCATACTCGAAGGGAAGTTGATTGTCCAGGTCACCGACAATGGAATGGGTATCCCGGAGGAGGAGCAAAAGCATTTATTCAACCGGTTTTTCCGTGCAAGGAACGTCCAGAACATCAGCGGAACGGGGTTGGGCCTGCATATCGTGAAGCGCTACGTGGACATGATGAACGGGACCATTTCACTGACTGGCAGCGGACCGGAGGGGACGACGTTTACCGTGGAAGTGCCGGTTGCTCGGCGGGTGGAACCTGCATGAATTGCCATTTACAAAAGGATAGGTGTAATTCATGCCTGCGGTAGGCAGGCAAGCTTCATCACCGATAACGAACAAGTTTATACAGATGAAAACAACGATTTTAGTTATTGAAGACAATGCGGAGATCTGTGAAAACATCGCGGGGATACTGCAGCTCGACGGCTACGATGTCCTGACTGCACTGGACGGCAAGTCGGGTGTGGAAAAAGCCCTTAAGCATAAACCGAACCTGGTGCTTTGCGATATCATGATGCCGGAACTGGATGGGTATGGCGTGCTCCACGTCCTGGCCCGGCATCCGGATACCGCCGATACCCCATTCATTTTCCTTACCGCCAAGGCGGAGAAATCGGATTTCAGGAAGGGAATGGGGATGGGAGCGGATGATTACCTGGTGAAGCCTTTCGACGGCATGGAACTGTTGGAAACCGTGGCGATCCGTCTCAAGAAAAGCGAGCAGTTGAAAACATCCTTCGGCGCCCAAGTAGACGACATCGAAGCCTTTCTGGAGAAGGCAGGCCAGTTGCCGGATTTGCCGAACATTTCCGTCGAAAGAATACGTAAGTCTTACAAGAAGCGGGACCATATCTTCGTGGAGGGCCAACGGCCCAACGAACTCTACTTCATCATCCGCGGCGAGGTGAAAACCAGCCGCATCAATTACGATGGCAAAGAATTGATTACCGGCATGTACCGGCAAGGGCAATTCTTCGGATATGTGCCGTTGCTGCAGGGTACGCCCTATACCGACAGCGCCGTTGCGTTGCAGGATACGGAGGTGGGGGTCATCCCCAAACAGGATTTCCAGACCTTGGTATACACCAACCGGGAAGTTGCCTCAAGGTTTATAAAAATCCTGTCAAGCAACCTGTTTGAAAACGAAAAGCGGCTGCTGGAGCTGGCCTACCAATCTGTGCGGCAGCGCGTGGCATCGGCATTGGTATACCTTTACAAGCAGCAAGGCATTGCTGACAAGGCCATACCGTTGTTGACGGTATCGCGCAAAGACATCGCCGGCATCGTCGGGACCGCTTTGGAGTCGCTGAACCGCACGCTTGCCGATTTCCGTGACGAGCACCTCATCAGTTTGACGGACGGTGGCATCAAAATTCTGGAAGTAGGGAAATTAGAACAGATTTGCCGGTAGGCGTGGCGTACGCTGGACAGCTTCTGGTATTGGACAAAAAGATCATGGGCCGATATGATCATTGTCATCGGTCCCCGGACCCGGGACGACCTAACTTAGCCTTCAAAGTAATTCGTTAACTTTAAAAGGCAAAACACAATGAAAACCAACGAACAATTACAACTCGACGTCATGGACGAGCTGAAATGGGATCCCTTGATTGCAGCTTCTGAAATCGGTGTCTCTGCAAAGGACGGGGTAATTACGCTAAGCGGGTACGTGGATAGCTATTCCAAGAAATATGCGGCCGAGAAGGCGGCAAAGCGGGTGAGTGGTGTATTGGCGGTCGCCGAGGACATCGAGGTCCGGTTCAGCGCAGCTGGCAGACGCGACGATACCGCCATTGCGGAAGCTATCCTGAACGCATTTAAGTGGAATACGCTTGTTCCTGAATCGAAGCTGAAAGTGAAGGTCGACGATGGCTGGGTGACGCTCGAAGGGGCGGTCGATTGGCAATTCCAGAAAAATGCTGCATACAAGGCGGTACGGGACATCGAAGGGGTAAGAGGCGTTTCGAATGAAATTACCCTGAACCCCCGGCTGGAAAAGACTGATATCGAAAAGACGATCCGGCGGGCCCTTCACCGCAGGGCCAGCGTCAATGCCGAAAACATCCGGGTACGTACCGAAGGCGGCAAGGTGATATTGAATGGGAGGGCCAACACATGGAACGAACGGCGGGAAGTCGAAAAAGCGGTATGGTCGTCACCCGGTGTCACCGAAGTGGAAGACAACATCGCCATCATTGCATGGTAAGTCAACCATCGAATCCTAAAAAAAGAGGGCGTCTCAAAAGATAGCTCACATTAACCACAAAGGGCTCAAAGTTTTCCACAAAGGGCTCAAAGCATTCATATTCAATAAGCTCTGCTTGGTGTACTTAGTGCTTTCTTAGTGTGCTTTGTGGTTATAATGCTTTCTGAGATACCCTTATCCTAATGAGCATATCCGTTGGCCCCGGTTCGGGCACGGGCAGCTCCACCGCTTTCAACGGATGGCTGTCTTTGCTGAGATCAGACACGCCATGGAGTCTCCAAGCTTTCATCATGTGCTGGCTACTTCCATAGTTCAAAACTGATCTTGCAGGTGATGCGGTACTCGGTGATTTTGCCGTCTTCTACGGTGGCACTGTGATCCACGATATAGATGGAACGGACATTTTCCAATGTTTTGCAGGCCTCGTCGATGGCTGCTTGGGCGGCATCTTCCCAACTGGTGGTTGAGTTGGCCAATACTTCGATGACTTTTAAGACTGACATGATTCATATGTATTTACGGGTGAACTAACTGCTGGCAAGTTATTGCCATCTGGGGGGTTCCCGGATAATCGCTGTCATATCCAGTCGGGAATTTTGTCATGCCGTCGTACACGATCAGGGTTGCAGGGTTGCTGCCTCGGGTTGGAAGCTGTGTTATCATCAATAGCGGGCAATCAATGCGATGCGCTGGTAGGGTGCCAACAGCCCGTTGCCCACCAAGAAAACATCTCCGTTTTTATCCAGCACGGTTTCCATCAGGTCGTCTATGGCATCGGGAAGCGTAGTGTGGGCGTCGGCAGGTAGGGTCAGGTGGAGGTGGTGATTGTTGCCCGAAACCAAAAAGCCGGGAGCCCGGTAGTCTTTTTCCACAAGCAATTGACCAGCCCTCCCTTCTTGGGCCGCTCTCCATATCTCGTGCAGGTCGGTGACCACCAAGCCACTGCCGATTTTCTCTTCCAATTCCTTGATCAGTTTACGCACCTGCTGGTCGACATGCTGTTTTACGATGTCCCAGGCCAATGCGGAGAGCCGCTGGAAATCAGCGGCATAGTTGCCTTTGACTTGTCCCGCAATATGTGCACCATGGCGAGTTTGGCTTTTGAATGCAGATAGGTTGCTTTCTGCTCCAGCGATTACCAGCTTTGCAGGTGGTATCAGATACACATCAAGCAGGGTATCTATTTCCCTGAGAAAGCGCTCATAGCGCAGTTTCTTCGCTTGGGATTGGTCTGGCTCGGTTTTTCGGGCGGTCGCGTCGCCCGCATAGCGAGGGCCGGGAGAAGGGTGGTTGTATTCAAAAGTGTCCTCGTGCGCCTTGGGGAAATTGCCATCCTGCAGCTCCCGCAGGTTCCCCAACGTACCCTCGAATAGCATGGCTTCCTTGTTGGTCAAATGCAGCACCCGGTAAGGCGAAGAATACTGTGCCTGGAACAGGAGGTCCCTAATTTCGAACGAATCGGCTACCGTGATTTTTTCTTCCACGGGAAAGAAAAGCGAGGCATGATGTTTTACATGGGCAGACACAAACAGTCCGATACCGAGCGCATGGCGAGGCATGTCTGCGCGAGCAGCCAGGTCGTCCAGTGACGATAGCAACGAAGCAAGGAGTTCTTGTCCATAATGGTCTGCCAGGTATCGCTTGGCCTCCTCGACAGCCGCCCGCAGCACGACAACATCTTTCGCCCGGTCAGCGGACGGCGGATGCAGGGGAATTATTATGGAAACACACACCGGGTCATTGGAATGCAATAGGGAGCGGAGTATCATGATCTTGTTATTTTATATTCGCCAAGTCGGCATTGCTGAACGGATTGTCAGGTAAGTGTGCCACGGCAATTAATTCCTTTTTCACAAATAAACGTGGTACGATGGCCATTGCCGATGATATCAATCATCGGAAGCCTGATCGATCGTCATGTTCGCCAAGTGTTGGCCGGCTTACTTTCGGAGCAAAATAATTTCATAACATAAAAATCAATTGGACATGAAAACGCTTCTGGTACCTACGGACTTCTCGCGGCATGCTTACCGTGCATGCCTATATGCGGCGGGGATGGCCGCCGGACACGGCGGGGCACTGCACTTGCTGCACGTATATCAATCGTACTATGCCATATCACGCTATCCGGGCGTCACCGGCGCCGCGTGGGCTGAAATCATGGATGCTGTGGACCAACAGATGGCCGAGCTCGTGGGCGAACTGCAAAAGCAATTCCCTTCCATTTCCATATCCGGCGGGAACCGGGAGGGTACGGTCGGCGAGGCCGTTGCGAATGTGGTGCGCGAGAAGGGGGTGGATTTGGTGGTGATGGGCACGCAGGGCGCTACAGGCCTGAAATACGCCGTGCTGGGTAGCAATACATTCGCCGTCATCCGGAAGTCGCCGGTCCCGGTAGTGGCCATACCGGCCAACGTGTCGGCTTTCCGTTTGGATCGGGTGGGGTTTGCGGTCAACTACCATGCTTCGGAGGTCACGGCGTTGGAAGATTTCACCGCGTTGGTCGAACGGCCGGTAGCCATCGCCCTGTTCCACCTTTACGGCAAGGGAAAGCAGGAGGAAACAAAAAAGATGCAGAAATGGGCGAAACGTTTCGAGAAAATCGCCGCCGGGTCGGGCTCGGAACTGCATTTCAAGCTTGCGGTTTCCCGTAACCTCCCCGTAGGCATCAACCGCATAATCGCCAGGGAACACCTGGATGCGCTGGTGATGACACCGACGGACAAGCCGTTCTTCAACCGGTTATTTTCGAGGCAGCTAATCAAGGTGGTTGCCCATAAGCCAACCGTACCCGTGTTTTTCATGAAGATTGCAGAAGGGTAACGAATCAGGGCCCATTTTGGGGAATGGGCCCTGTGCCAACTGCTGTCTGCATTAGGAAACCGGTATGGCAAGCGCCGGTTGTTCGGGGGTTTCCTCGATCTTCGGAATCGTGATTTTAAGGATGCCGTCTGCATAGGAAGCGCTGATATCGGATTCTTTCACCGAATCAGGCAGCGTAAACGAACGGCTGAAGGAATCGAACGAATACTCCTTGCGGGAATAGCCGTTCTTCTTTTCTTTTTTCTCTTCCTGTTTTTCGGCACTGACCGTAAGGGCATGGTTTTCTACCTCCAATTTGAAATCATCGCGCTTCAATCCGGGCGTGGCAAGTTCCAAGACATAAGCCTTGGGTGTCTCGGAGATGTTCGCCGAGGGGACGCTCAATCCCAAACGCCGGTTGAACCAACTTAAATCCGAATCGAAGAAGTCACGACCCCAAATCGAAGAGATTGGACCCAGCCAGTCTGACACTACCGACGGCAGGCTGGCTTTTTTTCTGACTGTGGAACTCATAGCTTGTTTTTTTTGCCAAGGTACCGCAAACCCAGGCCTGTACGGATGACAAAAATCAGCGGTTACGCAGAGATTGGTCATGCTGCAAGCCGGGTTGCGATGCCATATTTGGATATCGGAAACAAGGACTTCTTCAATCATGAAAACAGACACAGCGATACAGGAAATCCTATTGGGATTAATCAGGTCAGATGAGACCCTCAAGGCCAATGACATTACCGTTGATGTAAATCAAGGGGTGGTCACGTTGAGTGGTTGCGTGCGGGATATGCTGGAGAAAAGGCAGGCCGAGCGGTTGGCCAAGCGCATCAGGGAAGTGAAGGCCGTGGCCCTGAACCTTTGGGTAGATTGCCGCGAGCCAGACAACGACACGCGGATCGCTGCGGAAATCGCAGATGCGCTTGCGTGGGATCCGAGGTTATCGGGAGAAAACATAAGCGTGGCGGTAGACAATGGCTGGGTGACATTGGAGGGGGAGGTTGACGACTATTGCGGAAAGGTCGCCGCTTTCAATGCGGTCAACGATATCGATCAGGTCAAAGGGATATCGAACAGGATCGCTGTCAAGGCGCAAGCAAGATGATTAAGGTAAAAAGGGAGGGGCTGCTACTCGAAAAGACAGCGTTGGGATTTGAAAGCGCCGCGGTGTTCAACCCGGCGGTCTACCAAGACGGCGACGAGGTACACCTATTTTACCGGGCAGTCCGCAAAGGGAATTTCTCCACCATAGGCTATTGCAGGCTACAAGGTCCACTCCAGGTGGTTCAACGCAACAAGGCGCCGATGATCATCCCGCAACATCCTTATGAATGCCAAGGGATGGAGGATCCCCGCATCGTCAAGATAGCCGATACTTATTACCTTTCGTACACGGCCTATGACGGGGTCGCCGCACTGGGTGCTTTGGCGGTTTCGGACGACCTGCGGTCGTTCGAAAAAAAAGGGGTTATTGTGCCCAAGGTGAACTTCAAGCGGTTTTCCGAACTGGTCCAAAGCGGCATGCGGTTGAATGAGAAATATTTCAGGGAACACCGTGAGTACGCTGCCCGCGGTGTGGCAACTGCAGGCATGAACATATGGGATAAAAACGTTATCTTTTTCCCGGAACGGATCGATGACAAACTGGCTTTTCTCCATCGGATCCGCCCTGGGATCCAACTCGTTCTTGCCAAAAACATCCCTGAGGAATTGACAACCGATTTCTGGGAACGATACCTGATTGGTTTTTCAGACCACATCGTCATGGAGCCTAAATATCCCCATGAGTCCAGTTACATCGGCGGAGGGTGTCCGCCGTTGCGGACAGCTTATGGTTGGTTGCTGATTTACCACGGTGTATACGACGGCCCGGAAGGATATGTTTATCATGCATGTGCCGCCCTGCTCGACCGGGATAATCCGGGCAAGGAAATAGGCCGCCTTCCATGGCCGCTTTTTTCCCCCGAACTGGAATGGGAAAAAAAAGGATATGTAAATAACGTGGTATTTCCCACGGGCACGGCGATATTCGGCGACAGGCTCTATATCTACTACGGTGCCGCGGACAGCCGGATAGCGGTGGCCTCCGTGAAAATGAAAGACCTGTTAAATGCATTGTTAGCATCCAAATAGTTTATCAAATCACTTGTCATGTCCAGTAAAATCGTATTCATAACGTCCTATCCTCCGCGCGAATGCGGAATCGCCACCTATAGCAGGGACTTGATCCGTGCCTTGCGCACGTGCAGCCATGTGCCGTTCGACCCTGTCGTTTGTGCATTGGAACCTGACGGTGGCTGGCGTCCATATGATGCAGAGGTGCACTATACGCTTCGTGCCGTATCGCTTGAAGATTATGCGCATATGGCCAGGGAGATCAATGGGAATCGCGACATACACGGCGTGTTCATCCAGCACGAATTCGGCCTCTTCGGCGGCGATTACGGCGACAATCTGCTGTTATTGCTTTACCATCTCCATAAACCTGCGATGATTACTTTCCATACCGTACTGCCGTCTCCGAACGACCAGCTCCGCAAAACGGTTCACGCAATAAACCAAGCTGTCGATAAAATCGTCGTGATGACCAACAATGCGGCCGATCTGCTGGTTGCCTATTACGGTATCCAGCGTGGGAAAATTGCCGTTATCCCACATGGCATCCATAAAATTCCTGCAGAGACCGACAAACTGTTGTTGCGAAGGCGGCACGGGCTGTCCGCGTATACCCGTATATTGACGACATTTGGGTTCCTGAGCCGGGGCAAAAGCATCGAAACCGCGTTGCGGGCGTTGCCCTCGGTAATCGACCGGTTCCCCGATACGCTGTACCTGATCATCGGAGAGACCCATCCCGAGATCGTGAGACGCGAAGGCGAGGAATACCGGGATTCGCTAAACCGCTTGGTCGGGGAACTTGGGCTTGGCAATCATGTCCGCTTTATTGACCGGTATATGCCAACCGACGAATTGCTCGAATACCTGGCCCTGTCGGATATCTACCTGTTTACTTCCAAAGACCCTAATCAAGCGGTCAGCGGCACGTTTGCCTATGCACTGAGCTGCGGGTGCCCAATGGTCTCCACACCCATCCCGCATGCACGGGAAGTACTGACCGAAGACATCGGGGTGCTTGTGGGATTCGAACAGCCAGGGCAGTTTGCCGCGGCGATCATGGCATTGCTTGCCGCGCCGCAACGACTCCAACAGATGAGTGGCAAGGCATTGCAGGTCATGGCGTCATCGACTTGGGGAGCGGTAGCCAAAGCACATTACGAGATTTTCGACGAAATGAAAATGCTCCCTGCTGCACTGCCTGGCGAATCATCGCACGGGTACAAAAGACGCTTGCCTAAAGCGTTCCGAATTCGAACCCCTCATCCAGCCAATGTTCGATTGCTCGGGGTAGGGCATAGGTAATCCTGGGGACGGCCTTGACGTTGTCGTGGAAGACGACGATGGAGCCATAGCGTGCGTAGCGAACGACGTGCTGCAAGCACTTTTTGGGAGACAGCTTGGTGTCGAAATCGCCGCTCAGCACGTCCCACATGATGATATCGAAGTCTTTCCGTAGCTTGCTGTATTGCGAACGCGTTCCACGGCCATACGGCGGCCTGAACAGATTGGTCCGGGTCAACCGTTGGCAGTCGTCGACATTCTGCAGGTACACATCGTCGGGCGTCTTCCAGCCATTAAGGTGGTTGTAGGTATGATTGCCTATGCGGTGTCCGTTTTCGATTAGGCAATCGAACAAATCAGGATGTTTTTTTATATTTTCGCCCACGCAAAAGAATGTGGCCTTGACGCCGTAAATTTTCAACGTATTTATGACAAACGGTGTAACATCCGGTATCGGGCCGTCGTCAAAGGTGAGAAAAATGCGTTTTTCGGCACGGCTGCGATGCCAGGTGAGCGTGGGATAAAGCCATCGCAGGATTAATGGAGCGCGCACGGTATACATGGATAGTTGCAAAATAAACAAATAAAGCTCATATTTTGAAGTTAACCCTAACTAGATGAAGACAAGTTTCTCATATTTG
>Ga0182741_1006368_pt1 | contig 10364 bp, 10 predicted proteins | sample eDN5th37CBELigOP_FD_128874 | JGI IMG/M metagenome (GOLD analysis project Ga0182741, IMG submission 128874) | Enriched Organic Plus compost microbial communities from Emeryville, California, USA - eDNA 5th pass 37_C BE-Lig OP (version 2) (version 2) ...
GCCAGCCCGGGCAAGCGCGAGGTCTACATCCTGCCGATGCTGCCGGCGCTGGCGGTGGCGGCCGCGCCGCTGCTGGCCGGGCTGCTGCGCCGCACCGGCGTGCGCTGGGCGCTGCTGCTGTACGTGCTGCTGCTGGCGGTGGCGACCCTGGCCATCGGCTATGGCGCGCTGCACGGCGACGGCTGGGCGCAGCGCAACGCGGCCAAACGCGCCATCGACCCGTGGGTGCTGCCGCAGGTGGGCGCCTGGCTGCTGGGCTTCGGCATCGCCGCGCTGGCGCTGGTGGCGTTCCTGCGCCTGCGCCGCGCCGGGCTGGCGGCGGTGCTGGCCACGGTGCTGTTGTGGATCATGTACGGCGTCGGCCTGATGCCCGCGCTGGACCCGTACAGCTCGGCTTCGGCGGTGATGGACAAGGCGCGCGCGCGCATCGGCGCCGACGCCGAGCTGGGCATGGTCGCCTGGCGCGAGCAGAACCTGCTGCAGACCTCGCCGCAGGCCACCGACTTCGGCTTCAAGCGCCCGCTCGCCGAGCAGTGGGAACACGCCGCGCAGTGGGTCGCCGCCGATCCCGGCCGGCGCTGGCTGTTCGTGCTCAAACAGGCGATGACGCCCTGCGCCGATCCGGCCCGGGTCATCGACATCGGCAGCGCCAACCGCAATGACTGGCAGCTGCTGCCCGGCACCGCGCTGGACGCCGCCTGCGTGGCGCGCAGCCACGGCGCGGTGGCCGGCGCGATGGAAGACCCCGACGCCGAGGACTGAAGCCGACCGCCGGGCGATGCCCGGCGCGCCCGCCTGCCGGACGCGGCGGCCTTGCCCGCCGCTGACCGGTTAACGCGGCTCGGACACCGCTCCGACCCCTCTCCGACATGCCGGCAACGACGATGCGCCCACGTTCTGATGGCGCATCGCCCATGCCGCTGGCTTCCACCCCTCCCTACGCCCTGCCCGCCGACCTCTCCGCGCCCACCCGCGGCGATTTCCTGCGCCGCCACCTGCTGGTTCCGCTGCTGGCCGCGGTCGCCGCCAGCGTGGTGCTGATGGCCGGCAACGGCGACCAGTGGCTGGCCGACCTGCTCTTCCACTGGGAAGGCGGCCAATGGGCGTTCAAGGATGCCTGGTGGAGCAGCCACCTGGTCCACCGCGGCGGCAAGAACCTGAGCACCCTGGCCGCCCTGCTGGTGATGCTGGCCCTGCTGCGTGCCTGCTTCGACGCCCGCTGGAAGCCGCTGCGCCTGCCGCTGCTGTACCTGCTGCTGGCAGTGGGCCTGTCCACCGGCGTGGTCGCCCTGCTCAAGTCCATGACCCACATGGACTGCCCCTGGGACCTGCAACGCTATGGCGGCCTGCGCCCGTTCGTCGGCCTGTTCCAGCCGCGCCCGGTGCTGCTCGGCCATGCCGCCTGCTTCCCGGCCGGCCACGCCAGCGCCGGCTATGGCTGGGTGGCGCTGTACTTCTTCGCGCTGCGGGTGCGCCCGCAATGGCGCTGGGCGGCGCTGGCCGTGGCCGTGGCCACCGGCCTGGTGTTCGGCATTTCCCAGCAGCTGCGCGGCGCCCACTTTCTCTCGCATGATGTGGGGGCGCTGGCGGTCAGCTGGACCGTGGCGGTCCTGCTCTACCTGCTGATGTTCCCACCGGCCAAGACCGCTCCCTTCAAGGAAGAAGCACGCGCATGAGCACCGCCTCCCCGCACCTGCCCGCATCGGCCACCCCATTTGCGCGCCTGCGCCGGTGGCGCCCGGAAATCGCCACCGAAACGCTGATCCTGCTCGCCAGCGCGTTCTTCGCCCTGGCCTGCAACGGCCTGTTCTGGCGCAACGCGATGGCGACCAATCCGGGCAGCGTGCTGTTCGCGCTGTCGCTGCTCGCCCTGCTGATGGGCGTGCACGCCTTCCTGCTCGGCCTGCTGGTGTGGCGCTGGAACGCCAAAGTGCTGTTGACGGTGCTGCTGGTCACCACCGCCTTCGCCACGCACTACATGAACAGCTTCAACGTCTACCTGGACGCGGACATGCTGCGCAACGTGCTGGCCACCGACCACAAGGAATCGCGCGAACTGATGACGCCCGCGCTGCTTCTGCCGCTGGTCGGCTACGCACTGGTGCCGTGCGCGCTGCTGTGGCGCGTGCGCCTGCGCCGCCGGAGCTGGGGCCGCGCCCTGCTGTGGCGGTTGCTGTTCCTGGTGGGCGTGGTGGTGGTGGCCGGTGCCGGCACCCTGGCCTCGTTCCAGAACGTGTCGGCGCTGATGCGCAACCACCGCGAGGTGCGTTACCTCGCCACCCCGGTGAACTACCTGGTCGCGCTGAAGCAGAACCTGGCCGGCTCCAACCCGATCGGGCACGCGCCCAAGCTGCCGCTCGGCACCGACGCCAGGGCCACGCCGCGCGCGGCCGGCAGCAGGCCGCGCCTGCTGGTGCTGGTGGTCGGCGAAACCGTGCGCGCGCAGAACTGGGGCCTGAACGGCTACGCCCGCCAGACCACGCCCGAACTGGCGCAGACCGGCGTGATCAACTTCCCGGACATGCATTCGTGCGGCACCAGCACCGAGGTGTCGCTGCCCTGCATGTTCTCGCCGTTCGGCCGCCACGATTACGACGAGAAGAAGATCCGCGCCCACCAGTCGCTGCTGCACGTGCTGGAACACGCCGGCATCGCCACGCTGTGGCGCGACAACCAGTCCGGCTGCAAGGGCGTGTGCGAGGGGCTGGCCATCCAGCGCCTGGACGACGCGACCCGGCCCGGCCTGTGCGCCGACGGCCGCTGCATGGACGAGATCCTGCTCGACGACCTCGCCGCCCAGGTGCGCGCCAGGCCGGGCGACCGCGTCGTAGTCCTGCACCAGCTGGGCAACCATGGCCCGAGCTATTTCCAGCGCTACCCGGCGCAGTTCCGCCAGTTCGCGCCGACCTGCGACACCCCGGACCTGGGCAAGTGCAGCCGCGAGCAGATCGTCAACAGCTACGACAACGCGGTGCGCTATACCGACCACTTCCTGGCCCGCACCATCGCCACCCTGCGCGGCCTGGACGACTACGACACGGCCATGATCTACCTCTCCGACCACGGCGAATCGCTGGGCGAAAAGGGCCTGTACCTGCACGGCGTGCCGTATGCGATCGCGCCGGACGAACAGACCCGCGTGCCGATGGTGATGTGGTTCTCGCCGCAGTTCGCCGCCAACCGCGGCCTGGACCTGCAGTGCCTGCGCGAGCGCGCGCACCGCCGCACCGACCAGGACAACCTGTTCCCCTCGGTGCTGGGGCTGATGCAGGTCACCACCTCGGTCTACGCGCGCGACCGCGACCTGTTCGCCGGCTGCGCAGGGTAACCCCGCCCTTCGTAGAAGCGGCTTCAGCCGCGATGCTCCTTGGCCTTCCCGGCGAAAAGCATTCGCGGCTAAAGCCGCTCCTACGGTGGTGGGAAGATGGATCCGCCCCGACCCGGAGAACCACCATGGCCACCTTCCCGCAATGGCTGCCCTGGGCCCTGCTGTCGGCCGCCTTCGCCGCGCTGACCGCCATCTTCGCCAAGCTCGGCCTGCAGCAGGTCGATGCCGACCTGGCGATGCTGCTGCGCACCGTCGCCATCGTCGCGGTGCTGGGGCTGTTCGTGGCGGCCACCGGCAAATGGAGCAACCCGCTGGCCCTGCCCGGCAGGACCCTGCTCTGGCTGCTGCTCTCGGCGCTGGCCACCGGCGCCTCCTGGCTGTGCTACTTCCGCGCCCTGCAGCGCGGCCCCGCCTCGCAGGTGGCGCCGGTGGACAAGCTCAGCGTGGTGCTGGTGGCGGTGTTCGCCTTCGCCTTCCTGCACGAACGCCTGGCCTGGCGCGAATGGCTGGGCGTGGCGATGATCGGCGGCGGCGTGCTGCTGATGGCGCTCAGGCGCTGACGCCCCTGGCCGCTCCTGCACTTGCCGCCACCGCCGCGGCCCTCTAGCCTTCGCCGGTCAAACAACACCACCGGGGAATCGCGTGAAACAACGTCATCTGCTGCTGGCCCTTGCCGTGAGCGCCGGCGTGCTGTCGCTGGCCGCCTGCAGGAAGGAAACCGCCACCGACACCGCCGCACCGGCGGCGCAGGCCGCGCCGGCCGAGAGCGCCGACCAGTTCATCGCCCGGGTCAACGCCGAGTACAAGGCCATGTACCCGGAAATGACCTCGGCGCAGTGGCTGTCGTCCACCTACATCAACGACGATTCCGCGCGCGTGGCGGCCAAGGCCAACGAGCGCTGGCTGACCACGCTCAACGGCTGGATCGAACAGGCCGGCAAGTACGAAGGCCAGCCGATGAGCGAGGACACCCGGCGTGCCCTGCACCTGCTCAAGCTGATGACCGCCATGCCGGCCCCGCGCGACCCGGCCAAGCTGGCCGAACTGGCCGCCATCGCCACCAAGCTGGAAGGCGACTACGGCGCCGGCACCTACTGCACCGGCGAAGGCGACCAGCAGAACTGCCGCCAGCTCGGCGAGCTGGAACAGGTGCTGGCGCGCTCGCACGACTACGACAAGCAGCTCGACGCCTGGCAGGGCTGGCACTCCACCGCCGTGGCCTCGCGCAAGCCGTACCAGCGCTTCGTCGAACTGGTCAACGAAGGCGCGCGCGAACTGGGCTACACCGACGCCGGGCAGATGTGGCGCGCCGGCTACGACATGCCGGCCGAACAGGTCGGCCCGGAAACCGACCGCCTGTGGGAACAGGTCAAGCCGCTGTACGAGCAGCTGCACTGCTACACCCGCGCCAGGCTGGACAAGGAGTACGGCAAGGACAAGGCCGAAGTCGGCGGCGGCCTGATCGCCGCGCACCTGACCGGCAACATGTGGCAGCAGGACTGGAGCAACCTGTGGGACCAGCTGCAGCCCTACCCCGGCGCCGGCAGCCTGGACATCACCGCCGCGCTGGAGAAGCAGCACCAGGCCAACCTGAGCGCGGCGCTGGCCAAGGCCGGCGCCGGTGCCGACGTCGCCGCCCGCTTCAAGGCCCAGCGCGAGGCCGAGCTTGCCACCGCCAAGCAGATGACCGAGCGCGCGCAGGACTTCTACGTGTCCCTCGGCATGCCCAAGCTGCCGCCGGGCTACTGGCAGAACACCCAGTTCATCAAGCCGCTGGACCGCAACGTGGTCTGCCACGCCAGCGCCTGGGACATGAACATGGGCGGCGACGGCAAGGACGTGGGCGCGGACGTGCGCACCAAGATGTGCATCACCCCCACCGAAGAGCACTTCACCACCATCTACCACGAGCTGGGCCACATCTATTACGACCTGGCCTACAACCCGCTGCCGCCGCTGTTCCAGGGCGGCGCCAACGACGGCTTCCACGAAGCCATCGGCGACACCATCGTGTTGGCGATGACCCCGCAGTACCTGAACTCCATCGGCCTGGTCGACAAGCCGCAGGAAAGCCGCGAGGCCACCATCAACGCGCAGATGCGCATGGCCTTGAGCGGCGTGTCGTTCCTGCCGTTCGGCCTGATGATCGACCGCTGGCGCTGGGGCGTGTTCGACGGCTCGATCAAGCCCGAGCAGTACAACCAGAAGTGGTGGGAACTGAAGGCCCAGTACCAGGGCGTGGCCCCGGCCAGCGCGCGCGGCGAGGAATACTTCGACGCCGGCGCCAAGTACCACGTGCCGGGCAACACCCCGTACCTGCGCTACTTCCTGGCGCGCATCCTGCAGTACCAGTTCTACAAGGGCCTGTGCGACGCGGCCGGTTACACCGGCCCGCTCAACCAGTGCACCTTCTACGGCAACAAGGAAGCCGGCCAGAAGTACTGGGCCATGCTCAGCAAGGGCGCCAGCCAGCCGTGGCAGGCCACCCTCAAGGAACTGACCGGCACCGAGAAACTGGACGCCGCCCCGATGCTGGAATACTTCGCCCCGCTGCAGGAATGGCTCAAGCAGCAGAACGAAGGGCAGATGTGCGGCTGGCAGGCCGGAACCGCGCAGCCGGTGAAGCCGGCGGCGCCGTAAGGCGGGATCGAAGCGTGGAGACGAAGGGCGCCGATGGCGCCCTTCGTCATTTTCTGCATGGGCCCGTTGCTGTGCAGCGAACCATGACCGCGCTGCACTCCCGTCACAGCGAAGATCAAGCGGCATTACGCCACGACGTCGTACCGCGGCATGGCGCCGACGACGGACCATCTCGTCCAATCGCCTCCAGCCATCGAGGCAATCGCCATAAAGGGAAAGCCCAGGCATTGCCGGCCACGGGGAAGTCCGCCATGATCCGTGCCATGCCGCGATCAGGCAGCCCGATGGAAGTCAGGCCTTGGAAGGGAGATTCGCGTGAACTGGAAGCGCGCCATTGGATGGTCACTGCTCATGCTGATCGCCGCCAATCTCGTCGGATTCCTCGACGGCGTCATCATGGCGCACTCCGAGATCACACCGGAAACCATTGATAGAACCGTCACCCTTCATCGCATTGCCCGGCGCATTGCGGTAGCGGTCGTTTCCATATTCTGCTACTGGCGCCTGGGTGCTGGAGCGCCGGCATATCGTGGCGCCCACATCGCAGTTGCGTTCGTACTGGTCCAGCTCCTGGACACGTGCCTTTCCCTGCTTCTCGGCGCGCAGGTCTCGGAGCTTCTTGAGCCATGGAGCATGCTGCGCGCGGCCCTTTATGCGCTGGCCGGCTATCTGCTCGCCAGGTTACGACGGTCTCGAGACCGGGCCCGCCCGGTGATTGACCCGTCTCTACCAGCAAACGATGGCAACCATTGACACATCGCCAGGTGCCTGGCAACTCACCCAAATCGATCATGCCAGGACGTGTTTGATCCCGGCGTCCAAGCTCGCATCCACACCAGGGGAATTGACGTGTCCGCGAATGAGCAACGGTCCACTTTTGTAACTGTCATTGCGTGGATATTCATCGCGCTGTCCGGCTTCACGACCGTGATTTCAATCCTGCAGAACATCATGATCCAAACCATCTTCAGCAATCCCGAATTCAGCCAGGAAACAAAGGCGCTACCGCCCGACGCTCCCGCATTCGCAGCATTCATGATCGAGCACTTCCGGCTCTTTTTCTTTGCCTTCCTCCTGGCGTCGGCCTTCATGCTTGTCAGCTCCATCGGTTTGCTGAAACGCAGGAACTGGGCGCGGCTCTGCTTTATCGGATTCATGGCGCTCGCCATTGTCTGGCACATGGGCGGACTCGCCATCCAGTTCAGCATGTTCTCCGCCATGCACGAGCAAGTCTCCGCCGCCGCCACTCATGGCGCGCCCGACATGGCGCCGTTTTTCATTGCCATGGCCGTCTTCAGCGTCGTCCTCGCGCTGGGCTTCAGCTTCCTCTTCGGGTGGATCATCAAGAAGCTGATATCCGCCCCCATTGCCGCGGAGTTTCGCAGGTGAATCCGAATATCCCGCGCAAGCCGAAGCCGCTCGCCGCGCAACCTGCATCAAGCATCAAGCCAGGCAAGGCGATGAGCCCGATACTTCTCATGACCGCACTTCTGCTACCGCTTCCAGCGCTCGCGGGCGGTGGCATGGCCAGCGTGCCGGAACGTTTTGTTGGACGGTGGGCCGGCAGCTCCGATTCCTGCGGATCGGACGCGGATGACTTGACGCTTCGCCTTACCCGCAACCACATTACCCACTGGGAAAGCGACGGTCCGATCAAGGCTGTCGTGGTCCGTGGCGACACGGAGCTCGCTCTGATATCCGAGTTGTCCGGCGAGGGCGAAACATGGCTTTCCGTCGTGCATTTCACACTTTCCGAGGATGGAAACCGGCTGATCGACACCACGACCCGGCCGGGCAAGGAGCTGGTGCGTCATAGATGCACGGGCACGGGTGGCGCGCAGGCCAGAAGTTCATCCCGGCCCGCGCTGCTTCGCGACGCGGCATAGACGGCATCAGGCTTCTACTCATCCCATGCAGATCCGACAGGCACGACACTCCGACCTCGATGCGATGTGGCGCATATGCCAGGCGGTCATTGCCGTAGGCGACGCCTTGCCATTCTCGGATGACTTCGACCTAGACACCTTCCGGTCGCACTGGTTCGGGTCGCACGCGTCCTTCGCCGCCGTCGCGGAAGCCGGCATCGTGGGCATGTACAAGTTCGGGGCCAACTACCCCGGGCGCGGCGCGCATGTGGCGAGCGCCACTTACCTGGTCAGTCCGGAAGCGCAGGGCCGGGGGATCGGGCGGGCGCTTGTCGAGCACAGCATTGCCCAGGCGCAGGATGCCGGCTACAGGGCCATGCAGTTCAATTACGTGGTGAGCACCAATGCGCCAGCGATGGAACTGTACAGGCGGCTGGGCTTCGACATCGTCGGCACCCTGCCCCAGGCCTTCCGCCACAAGCAACTGGGCTTTGTGGACACCCATGTCATGTACAGGCATTTTTCGTCGCAAAGCGACTGAGCAGCGGGCTCAACCACAACAGGAACACCTGCATGGCAGGCGCAATGGCGAAAGACCCGCCCCCCGGGGGCTACTTTGGCCTTAGTCTTGTTCGACCGCACCCTTCCCTGCACGCCCATGTCCACCCGCCCCCGCGCCCCCTGCACCGGCAGCTGCCATTGCGGCGCCGTCCGCTTCGAGATCACCAGCGACTTTCCGGAGCTGACGACCTGCGACTGCTCCATCTGCCGGCGCAAGAACGCGTTGATGGTGAAGGTGCACGAAAGCGACTTCCGCCTGCTCGCGGGCGAGGAGCAGCTGGCGGCGTACCAGTTCCACACCTTCACCGCCACGCACTACTTCTGCCGGACCTGCGGCATCTATCCGTTCCACCGCAAGCGCGTCACGCCGGACCACTATGGCATCAACGTGTTCTGCCTGGAGGATTTCGACCCGGCCGGCATCCCGGTGCGCGCCACGGTGGGCGCGGGCATGGCGTAGCGCGGTGCTTCCGTGAAACGACAAGGGCGCCGCGCGGCGCCCTTGTTCGTTCAAGCCCTGCCGCCGCAACTCAATGCGCGGCAGCGGCGTCCCTGGCGCCGATGCCAAGCTCCGCGGCCAGGTTGCGCTTCCAGGTGTCGAAGTCGATGCCCTGCGCCGCCGCTTCGGCATGCGCGGCGTCCTTCAGCGCGTCGGAGTACATCAGCCGCACCGGGGTGCCGTTGCGTTCATGCAGTTCGGCGGCCTGCATGATCAGCGCCAGCACGCGGGCGGCGCTGGGGGTTTCGCCGGCGATCTTGCCGTCCATGCCCAGCACCCATTCGCCGTCGCGGCGGACGATGCCGGCCAGCAAAGTGCGCTGCTGATCGCGCAGTTCGGCATGCGGTTCCACCGTGGCTTTCGGGGCCGGGTTGGCGGCGGCCTGGTTGCGCTCGCGCTCGGCCAGCTTCTTCTTTGCCTCGCGGCGACCCTTGGAATGGATGGACATGGTGGCAATTTCCGATGACGGCCGGTGGCCGGTAATGGGGAGAGTGGCGCAGGCGGGGTGATGCCGGGATGGACGCCGCGCCTAGATGTGCATGTGCGGGCCGGCCAGGCGGCGCTCGCGGCGGTGTTCCCAGTACCAGAACACGAAGCCCAGCAGCATGAAACCGGCCATGCCCAGCGCCAGGTGCAGCGGCCGACCGCTGAGCAGCGGCGAGACCACGCCGGCCACCACGGTGCTGATCATCAGCTGCACGAAGGCCTGCAGCGACGAGGCCAGGCCGCGCTGCTGCGGGTACATATCCAGCACGGCCAGCGCCAGCACCGGGAAGATCAGCGCCATGCCCAGGCCGCCGAGGAAGATGGGCAGCACCGCCCACGGCAGCTGCAGCTGCGTCACCGAGGCGGCGTAGGCGATGTTCAGCGCCGCCGCCAGCGCGCAGCAGGCAAAGCCGATGCCGATCTGCCGCACCGGCAAGGTGCGCCCGGCCATGCGCCCGGACAGGAAGGCGCCGGTGGTCATGCCGCCGATGGTGGGAATGAACAGCCAGGCGAAACCGCCCTCGCCCAGGCGCAGGTGCTGCATCACGAACACCGGTGCCGAGGAGATGTACAGGAAGATGCCGCCGAAGTTGATGCTGCCGGCCAGCGCCAGGCGCAGGAAGCGCGGGTTGAAGCCGATGCGCAGGTAATCGCGCAGCAGGCCGCGCGGCGACAGCGCGGTGCGCGCCTGCGCCGGGTGCGTCTCCGGCAGCCAGCGCGCGGTGGCGGCGAGCAGCAGCAGCGAGAACGCCACCAGGAACCAGAAGATCAGCGGCCAGCCGGCGCCGCTGAGCAGGATCCAGCCGCCGATGATGGGCGCGATGGCCGGGGCGATGCCGAAGATCATCGACACCTGGCTCATCAGCCGCTGCGCGTCGGGGCCGTGGTACAGGTCGCGGATCACCGCGCGGCCGACGATCATGCCCACGCCGGCGGAAATGCCCTGCAGCGCGCGGAACGCCAGCAGCGTGCCCAGGTGGGTGGA
>Ga0182741_1006369_pt1 | contig 10364 bp, 11 predicted proteins | sample eDN5th37CBELigOP_FD_128874 | JGI IMG/M metagenome (GOLD analysis project Ga0182741, IMG submission 128874) | Enriched Organic Plus compost microbial communities from Emeryville, California, USA - eDNA 5th pass 37_C BE-Lig OP (version 2) (version 2) ...
CGTGGAGATCGTGATGGTCGACGTGTCGTGCGCGGCCATCAGCAGGAAGATCATGTGATCGACGATCTCGTCGTCGGTGAACCTTTGTCCCGCTTCGGATTCGATGTGACACAGCACCGAGAAGAGGTCGTCCGTCTCCCGTGACCGTCGTGCCGGTAGATAGTGCCGGAAGAAATCCTCGAGCACCCGGCGTCCGTCGAGGCCGCGCTTCCATCTGGTGCCGGGGACGGGATACCGGACCAGCGAGGTCGCTGCTTGCACGCAGTCGACGAACGCCTTCTTCACCGCGTCGATCTCGGCCGGGGTGGAGTCCTCGGCGCCGCCCATGAAGATGTCGGTGGCGAGATCGAGCGTGAGCGTCTTCAGTGCCGTGTAGGCTCGGAATCCGTCGGTGGGAACCCATTTGTCGAGTTTCTCGGCGATCGACGGGTTCATGGCCTCGACGGTCTTCTCGAGGCGCGATCGGGTGAAGGCCTGCTGCATGATGCGGCGGTGCCGGAGGTGTTCCTCCGAGTCGAGGAGCATGAGGCCGTCGTGGAAGAACGGGCCGATCAGCACCGACCAGCCGTCGCCGTTCGCGAATGCCCGGTCCTTGTTCTGCAGTACCTCCTGGCAGGCATCGGGGCCGAGTACCGCGATCCATCGCTGGCCCGCCGCCGAGAACCACGAGACCTCCCCGTAGCGATCCCACTGCTTCTGCAGCATCGCGAGAGGATCGCGGATGTATTCGAGGATGTGCCCTATGCCCGGCAGACCCGCCCGTCCCGGGATCGGGCGCAGCTGCGACCGGGCGGGGGGAACGGCCAAAAGCTTGGTCACGACGAACCTCCGACTTCTCGGCGCAAATCTGACAGGAAACCCTGTCAGATTGTGTGTAGTGTGGGTCACACCGGTCGGGTCTGTCAAGATCGGTCCATGACGTCCCCTGCACCCCGCCGCTACGCCGGTCTCAGCGGCGAGCAACGTGTCGCATTGCGGCGGGAGGCGCTGCTCGAGGCGGGCCTGGAGTTGTTCGCGGCCTCGGGGAAGAACGGCGCCACCATGACCGCCGTCTGTGCCCGCGCGAAGCTGACGGAGCGGTACTTCTACGAGAACTTCACCAGCAGGGACGACCTGCTGCAGAAGGTTCTGGACAGGATCGCCGACGAGGTGCGCGACGCCGTGCTCGCCACGCTGCGGACGGGCACGGGCACACTCGAACAACTCGTGCGTGCCGCCATCGCGTCGTTCGTCGAGATCCTCACCGACGACCCACGCAAAGGCCGCGTCGCGCTCATCGAGTCCGCCGGCTTCGAACCCCTGCGGACCCACAGGCGAGCGTTGCTACGGAGTTTCGCCCAGATGGTCGCCGACGAGGCGACCCGCATGTACGGCGACCGGGCGTGGCCGCCCGAGCGGGGGGAGATCAACGGACTGCTGTTCGTCGGGGGTCTGGCCGAACTGGTCACCGCGTGGTTGCAGGACGAGCTCGCCATCACGCCCGACGAGATCGTCGACGCGGCGACGCACCAGTTCCTCTCCACGGCCCACCGGTAGTGCAGACCGCGGTGCGGTCGATCGTTCACCGACCGCGGTACGGTCGATCGTCACCGACCGCGGTGCGGTCAATCGTCACCGACCGCGGTGCGGTCAATCGTCACCGCTGTTCTCCTTCTCCTCGCCGCGCCGCCGCAGGAAGTTGAAGCCGGGCACGCCGACGATGGCCTGCCGGACGTCCTTCGCGACGAGGAGCAGTTCGTGGATCTCCGGGGAGACGTTGTCGAGGGTCGCGAGCACGGGCAGCACCGCGTCCACCCGTTCGGTGATCTCGGGCAGCCGGTCGATCAGCGAGATGGCGGCGTGCACCTCCTCGGGGGAGAACTCGTCCACGAACCGCGTGGCCATCGGTGCGGCCTTCTGTGCGAGGGGCCGGTAGAGGTCGAGCAGTTCGGCCGCGGCCTCGGAGCTGCGACCTGCCGATTCGACGATGTCCCGGGCCTCCACGGCCACCGCGTCGACGCGGGTGACGACCCCGCCGGTGGAGTCGACGATCTCGGTCGCCCGCGTGACCGCTTCGGCGGCCTCGTCGACCACCCCGTCCGTCGAGGCGATGACCTGGGTGGCCCGGTCGACGGCCACGGCCGCCCCCTCGACGATCCCGGAGATCTCGCCGACCACGGCGTCGACCCGCCGCAGCAGCACCTCGATCGACGCGACGAGTGCCTCGACGTCGGCGAGCAGCGTCTCGACGCGGGCGGGCACCGACAGTGCGAACCCCGCGGTGGCGACGGTGCGTCCGAGCACCGTCCGGGCGGTGGTCACGACGGAACCTACGAGTGAGAGTCGCGGGACGGGCACGGTCAGCGAGATCATGCCGTCATAGTGCAGCACGAGCGGCCGTGCCGATCGGGAACCTCACGTTTTCGGTCTCTCCGGCGTCTACCTCGTAGACACCGGGTATCGGATGGAAGGATCGAAGACGTGACCGCATCGCGCACCCACACCCTGATCGACTCGCCGATCGGCGAGCTGACGCTGGTCGCCACCGACGACGTCCTGAGCGGGGTGTACATGGCCGAGCACCATCCCGCACCCGACCGCACGGGTTTCGGTCCGCGGGCCGACGCCGACTTCGCGGAGGCCGCCACCCAGTTCGGCGAGTACTTCGCCGGCGACCGCACCCGCTTCACGCTCCCGCTGGCGCCGGTGGGCACCGCCTTCCAGTTGCAGGTGTGGGAGGCACTGCGGCAGATCGAGTACGGCACCACCCGCACCTACTCCCAGATAGCCCTCGCGGTGGGGCGTCCGACGGCGATCCGGGCGGTGGCCGCGGCGAACGCCCGCAATCCGCTGAGCATCGTGGTTCCGTGCCATCGCGTCATCGGCAGCGGCGGCAAGCTCACCGGTTACGCGGGTGGGGTGGAACGCAAGCGGTTCCTGCTCGAGCGGGAGGCGGAGGTTCTGCAGGCCCGCGATGTCCATGCCCCGGCCTGATCACGCGAAGTGTGCGCTTCCGCCGTTCGAGCGGGTCGTCACCGAACACGGTGCGACGGTCCTGCGGGTCTGCCGCGCCCTGCTCGGCGCCACCGACGCCGACGACGCCTGGTCGGAGACCTTCCTCGCGGCGCTGCGGGCCTATCCGGAACTGCCGCCGGGCAGCAATGTCGAGGCGTGGCTCGTGACCATCGCACACCGCAAGGCAATCGACATCCACCGCGCCCGCAGCCACAATCCCGTACCGACCGACACCGTGCCCGAGTGCAGTTCGACGATGGGTGTTCCCGGTGCCGGCGACGACGAGCTGTGGACGGCGGTGGCGGGTCTGCCGTTCACCCAGCGCGCCGCCCTCGTGTACCACTACGTCGGCGGTCTGCCGTACACCGAGATCGGCCCGATCCTCGGCAACAGTCCCGCCGCGGCCCGGCGCGCCGCCGCCGACGGACGTGCCGCGCTGCGTGCGCGGTTGAGTACCGAAACAGGAAGCAGGTCATGATCTTTCCGCAACCTCCGGTCGGTGCCACCGACCTCGCGTGGCTCAAGGAACGTCTGGTACTCGACGCCGAGGCGGCCGATCTGCTCGACGTCGCCTATCGTGTCGTCGACACCCCGGTCGGGCCGTTGCTGCTGGCCGGCACCACCGTCGGCCTGGTGCGGGTCGCCTATGTCGCCGACGGATGCGACACCGTGCTCGACGAACTGGCGCAGCGGATCGGGCCGCGCATCCTCGACGCCCCGCACCGGCTGGACCCCGTCGTCCGCCAGCTCGACGAGTACTTCGCCGGGACGCGAACACATTTCGACGTACCCCTCGATCTGCGCCTCGCCCACGGTTTCCGCCGTGAGGTGATCACCCGGCTGTCGGAGATCGACTACGGGCGGACCGCCAGCTACGGGCAGGTCGCGGCGTCGGCGGGCAACCCGCGCGCGGTGCGGGCGGTGGGTACGGCGTGCGCGCGGAACCCGCTGCCGGTCGTCGTGCCGTGTCACCGCGTGGTGCGCAGCGACGGCAGCATGGGACAGTACGTCGGCGGAACCGACGCGAAACATCAACTGCTGCAACTCGAATCGTCGGTCGCCGGGGGAGGGGTCTAGGTGTCGGAATCCTCGGCGTAGACGGTCCGCACCGCGGTGTCCATGGGGAAACGGACCTGTGTGTCGCCGAACATCAGCTTCGTCGCCACTTCCACCGCGGCGTCGATGTGTGCGGCGGCGAGTTCCGGATTGCGGGTGTGCACCACGACCTCGTCGTGCTGGAAGAACACCAGTTCGCCGGCGTCCGGATCGGTGAGCAGCCGCCTGCGCAGCTCGGCGAGCAGACACAACGCCCACTCGGCCGCGGTGGCCTGCACGACGAAGTTGCGGGTGAACCGTCCGCGGGCGTGAGCGTCGCCGCGGGAATGGAAGTCCTCCGGTGCGGGTGGGCACGCCCGGCCCAGCCACGAACGGACCACCTCGCCTCGTTCACCCGCGTGCGCGGCGCGTTCGACGAAGTCCACGGCCGTCGGGAAACTGCGGCGCAGCACCGCGAGCAGGGCCCGCGCATCGCCGGAGGTCGCCCCGTACAGCACCCCCAGCACCGCGACCTTCGCCTTCGCGCGGTCGCCGCCGAACGACGCCGCCGCGACCGGCGCGTAGAGGTCGTCCGCTCCCGCTGCGGTCACCATCCTCCGGTCGCCCGACATCGCGGCCAGGATGCGCGGCTCGAGCTGCCCGGCGTCCGCGACGACGAACGACCACCCGGGATCGGCCACGACGCTCGTGCGCAGGGCCTTCGGGATCTGCAGGGCACCGCCGCCGCGGCTCGCCCACCGTCCCGACACGACGGCGCCGGGGACATAGACCGGCCGGAAACGGTTGTCGTGCACCCAGGTGTCGAGCCAGTGCCAGCCGTTCGTGCTGAACAACTTCGACAGGTCGCGGTGTCGCAACAGCAACGGGACCGCGGGATGGTCGATCTGTTGCAGGACGTGCTTGCGGGTGGAGTCGACGCCGATGCCCTCCCGGCGGAAGGCTTCCAGCACCTCGGCGGCGGAGGCCGGATTGACGGGCCGGCCGAACACCGACCCGATCTCCTCGATCACCTCGACGATCCGCATCGGCAGGTCGTGACCCGAGGGACGCGGCCCGAGGGTGTCCTCGAGGAGACGCCGGTGGGCCTCGGCCGAGAACGGAAGCCCGTAGAAACTCATCTCGGCGGCGGCCAGGGTGCCCGCCGACTCCGCGGCGACGAGCAGTTCCAGCCGTGCGTCGCCGGCGATCCGTCGTCGCTGCTCGGCGAACCGCTCCGCGACCTCGTCGATCCCCACGGTGGGAGCGGTGTCGAACAGGCCGGGCCGCTCGTCGACCGGTTCCGCCGCGGCGGGCGGGGGAAGGCCCTCCCGCACCGCCAGGATGGTGCCGGTGGTGGCGAGATCGTGGCAGCGTTGCACCCGTACACCGGCGCGGAGGAGTTCGGGATGGACCGTCGCCGTGGACGTCCACACCCACCGCGGTCGTTGCGCGGACTCGATCGCGGCGACCGCTGCCGCGAGGTCCGGATGCTCGCGCACGGGTTCGACCGGGTGCCCCGCCGCATCGACGACAACGGTGCTCGCCCCGCGGCGGACGCCGCCCGAAGCAGGATGAGGAACGAGAACCGTGCGCACCGCAACAGTCTCCTCCGTGGCGCCGACAAGGCCACGCGCGGTCGCCTCGTGGGGGTCGATCACCCCGGCTTCACCCCGCGAATTCACCCGGTTTCCGTGGGAAACGCACCGGCGGCGGCACTACCGTGAGCGGTGAGGGATCCCGCCGCTTCCCCCGACGTGCGGCGGGATCCCTCACCCTTCTCGGACCGTCTTCTCGCCGGTCTTCTCGTCGGTGGTCTCCCCGGTATCGGGGGTGTCTCCGGCGCCGGTCTCGGCCGACGCGGCGACGACGGCGGTGGCGGCCTTCCGCCACTTCAGGCGCACCGGCGCGTCCGGGGTGCGGTGGAAGCCGACCCGGTCGTAGATCCACGTCACGATCACACCGGCGAGCAGACCCAGGAGCAGCCCTGCCAGGGTCATGGCGACCCCGTGGGTGAGCCCGGCGTCGGGGCGGCCGTCGAAGTAGAGGATGGCCCGCACGGCGAGGTAGATCTGGTGCATCGGCTCGAAGCCCGCCAGCCACTCGAACAGTCCGGGCGACGCCTCGATCGGGATCGTGCCACCGGAGGAGGGGAGGCCGAGCACGATGAACACCAGCAGGTTCACCAGCAGACCGGCGGTGCCGAAGATCGACATGACCGACAGCGAGGAGATGCCCACTGCGGCGATGGCGAGCGCACCGTACTCCCAGAGCAGCAGTGCGCGCGGCGCCGGCATCCCCAGCGCGGTGGCGACCCACAGGTACAGCCCGGACACGGCCAGGGACATGATCACCGTGATGCCCCACTTGATCACCAGCACCTGTAGCCGCGACATGCGGGTGGTCTTCTGCGTGATGAAGAACGGGCCGTACTCGGTGGGGACGAACCCGAGGCGGCTGTCGACGAGAGCGTTGATGATCGTGGAGCCGGTGAAGCCCGCGAGGATCAGCAGCAGGGTGTAGAAGAAGGCGGCGAGGCCGGAGCCGGTCACGTCGGGAAGCGGCCGGTGCTCGACCGTGAGGACGTTGATCGGTTGTTCCAGGGTCAGGCTGCTCGCACCGGACAGCTGCAGGTCGGGTGCGGTCTCGGCGAGGGTCTCGGTGACCGTCCGGGTGAGTTCCTCACCGACGGACCTGTTCACCGTGCCCAGCGCCTGGTCGCCGATGGTGGTCACGATGCCCTTGGCGTACGCACCCAGGCGGGGGTTGGTGTACAGGGTGATGATCGGCTTCTCGATGTCGCCGGGGATCACCGAGGCCTGCGCGAGGATCGACACCCGTTTGGTGAAGTCGCTGGGGATGACGATCGCCCCGTAGAGGGTGCCGTTGTCGAGTCCACCGTTGGCCGCCGCGATGCCCATCGGCTGCATGTCGATGCGCTCGGGGTCGATGCCGTCGAGGATGCCCTGGGTGATCTGGGCACCGAGGTTCTTCGGTTCGTCGGAACCGGGCATGACGTCGCCGGTGTCCTGGTTGACGATGGCCATCGGGAACTCCCGCAGGTTCCCGTTGGGGTCGAGCATGGCGCCGAGATAGAAGTACGCCAGCGTACCCATCACGGCCACGACGACGAGGAAGGGTGCCAGCCACAGGCGCAGGGTGCGCACTGTGCGGTGACGGGATCCGGCAGACGTCTCGGTAGAACTCACTCGATCGATTGTGCACACCCGTGAGCGGATCGAGGGGGTCGAGTGCGCGACAGCACGCCCCGATGTGACGGGATTCTCGGCCGTCGCCGCGCCGGGTGACCGTCAGCCCAGCAGTTCCGCCAGCCGACCGGCCGCTGCCAGGACGGCCGCGCCGACCCGTTCCTCGTCGTTGGCGTCGAAGACGGAGACACCCACCGCGGCCTGGGTCCCGCCGGGCCGGTACGGAACGGCGGCGGAGATACCGATGGTGGTGGAGACGACCTCCCCGGTGGACACCGCGTAGCCGCGGGTGCGGGCGCGCTGGACCTCGGGACGCTCCTCGGGTCGAGGGGGCATCGACGCGAGGATGGCCAGTCCGGCCGAACCACGGTCGAGGGGGTGGACCTGGCCGGGACGGAAGGCGATGTGCACGTCGGAGTGCCGCGGCTCGATCACCATCATCGCGCGCACGGTGTCCGCGGACTCCCGCACCACGAGGTGGGCGGTCGCCTCCACCGCGTCGGCGAGTTCCTCGAGGACCGGTCGCGCGAGGGTGCGCAGGTCCTGTTCGACGGATTCGGCGAGGGTCACCAGTCCGGTGCCGAGGGAGATGCGTTTGTGGTCGTCGCGCCGGCACAGCCGGTGGGCCTCGAGCGTGCGGACGAGGCGGTGGGCGACGGTGCGGTGCAGACCGAGGGCGTCGGAGATCTCGCTGAGGGACAGGCCGTGGGGGTACTGCGCCAGCAGTTCGAGGATCTCCAGACCGTTGTGCAGGGTCTTGGACATCCCCGAGTCCACTTCGATCCTCGGCAGGTCGAGATGTCTCGAATGTGCAGGTCGTTCCCGCGTTTCGGTCATGGCCCCCGTTACCTCTCTTGACGCCTGTGAACTGTAACACCTACAGTTTTCGTTAATCGCACAGTGAGTGCGATTATCGCACACATCAGGATTGGGTTCCGAACGACATGACACGAATCGACGAGGGCGTGGACGCGGGCACGCTGGTGCAGATCCACCAGCTCTACGGCCTGCAGAGCCATCTCATCGACGATGGGTCGGCGCGGGCGTGGGCCGAGACCTTCACGCCCGACGGCGAGTTCTGCTCGCCCACCTACCCGGCGCCGGTGACCGGGCACGACGACCTCGAGGCGTTCGCCGAGCGATTCCGTGCCGGAGCGCATGCCGCCGGCGAGGTGCACCGGCACGTCGTCACGAACGTCGCGGTCGAACCCGCCGGCGACGACACCCTCCGCGTGCGGGCCTACCTCCAGATCGTGGCCACGGCGCGCGGCGGCGAATCCCGCCTCGTCCGGTTCACCACCCTCGACGACCTCGTCGTCCGGCACGACGGCGCGTGGCGCATCGCCCGCCGTTCCGTCACCCGCGACGACGCCTGACCGGCGCCCCGGTGCCCGATCCCGGGCTCCGGGCACCGAGCCCCCAGACCTTCCCCGCACCCCCATCACACTTTCGGAGGACCCCGCAATGACCACGGATGCCCAGAACCCGGGACGCACCGTCACCACCCGCATCGAAGCGCTCTACCCCGAGATGGCCGGCAAGGTCGCCGTCGTCACCGGTGCCGCCCGCGGCATGGGCGCCCAGTTCGCCCGCGGCCTCGCGGCCCGCGGTGTCCACGTCGTCGGCGGCGACATCAACGACGTGCAGATGAAGGAGACCGCGGAGCAGATCAACGCCGCCCTGGCCGACGAGGCGCTCGTCGAGACGCCGGGCACCGTGGTCGGCGCCCGCATCGACGTGACCGATCCCGCCGACCACGAGGCCCTCGCTCAGGTGGCGCTGCAGGAGTTCGGCCGCATCGACTTCTGGATCAACAACGCCGGCATCTTCCCGTTCGCGCTCGCCGAGGAGATCTCGAAGGAACAGATCTCCGCGACCCTGGACGTGAACGTCGAAGGCGTGCTGTTCGGTTCGCAGGCGGCCGCGCGCCACATGGAGCCGGGCAGCGCGATCGTGAACATGTCCTCGGTGTCCGCGCTGCGTGTGCGCAAGGGACGCGGCGCCTACTGCGCGTCGAAGGCGGCCGTCGCCCACCTCACCGAGTCGCTCGCAGTGGAGTTCGGCGACAAGGGGATCCGCGTCAACTCGATCGCTCCCGGTTACATCGACACCGAGATGACCCGCTGGGTCCAGGAGGATCCTGCCGCGCTGCAGCACGCGCTCGACGTCGTGCCCCTGCACCGCCTCGGTGCACCGGAGGAGGTCTTCGGCCCGCTGCTGTTCCTGCTCTCCGACAGCGCCCGCTACGTCACCGGCCACTCCATCGCCGTCGACGGCGGATCGCGTCATGTCTGATCGTGGTGTCTCCCGTGCCGAGGAATCCGTGACGTACCCCTCCGTCGTCCTTGTCACGGGTGCCGCAGCGGGCATGGGAGCCAACCACTCCCGCGCCCTCGCGGCGCGCGGCGTCCACGTGTGCCTCGCCGACGTCGCCGACGTCTCCGGTCTCGCCGACGAGATCACCGCAACGGGCGGTTCGGCCTCGGCGCACACGCTGGACGTCGCCGACCCGAAGGCGTGGGAACGGGTCGTCGACGAGATCCGCTCCCAGCGCGGGGAACTCGGCGGTCTGGTCAACAACGCGGGAATCTCCCGCCGCCTCGAGTTCATGGACACCCCGGACGACGTCTGGGAGAAGACCATGCGCATCAACCTCTTCGGGCCGTTCTACGGCATGAAGGCCGTCGCACCCCTCATGCGCGACAGCGGCGGGGGATCGATCGTGAACATCTCGTCGATCTCCGGACGGATCGGCTACTTCTCGCCGGCCTACTCGTCGAGCAAGTGGGGTCTTCGCGGCCTGTCCAAGTCGGCGGCAGGCAACTTCGCGCAGTGGGGGATCCGCGTCAACTCGGTGCATCCGGGCCTGGTCGGGACCGCGCTGCTCGGCGGCGCCGACGCCTTCGTCGGGGCTGCACTGAACAGCGTTCCCACCGGCCGGATGGCGACCGTCGACGAGATCACCGACGCCGTCCTGTTCCTGCTGTCGGATCGTTCCACCTACATGACCGGAAGCGAGGTCACCGTCGACGGCGGGATGACCTCCAACGGCCTCTACCACCGCATCATCGCGGAGACAGGAGATCGACTGTCATGAGCGACGACATCATCGACGTCGTGGTCATCGGC
>Ga0182741_1006370_pt1 | contig 10361 bp, 4 predicted proteins | sample eDN5th37CBELigOP_FD_128874 | JGI IMG/M metagenome (GOLD analysis project Ga0182741, IMG submission 128874) | Enriched Organic Plus compost microbial communities from Emeryville, California, USA - eDNA 5th pass 37_C BE-Lig OP (version 2) (version 2) ...
TACGCGGAGTGGCTCCAGACGCAGCGGCTGCCCGGCGGCCGGCTGGAGCGGGAGCCGGGCCCCGTGACTTGCCGCCTGGGCAGGCCACCAGGTGGCGGACGCGGGAAGGCACGAGGCACCGAGACCCTGACGCAGACGCACCCCTTCGTGCGCTTTCTGGCGTGGCGCGTCGCGGAGACGGACGCACCGAAGCTGCGCCCTGCCGTCGCGGCGCGGGTCAAGGCGGCCGACCTGAAGGGAGGGGCGTCATTGCCGCCGGGCCGTTATGCGATCCTGGCGATGCTCTGGCGCTTCGGCGGCCAGGTGGACCAGGAGCGCGTAGCCTACGCAGGCATCAAGCTGCCAGACGGATCCTCGATCGAGACCGACGACGCTGAGCGCCTGCTCCTAGCGGCGGCCGAGGCGGGTACGCTCTGGCCCGAGGCTGAGGTGGAACTGGACTGCCAAGCCGCCGCCGACGTCTGCGAGGCGCTTCTGCTTGATCACCTCACGGAGCGCTTCCTCGAGGACCGGGCGACGCGGCGCGCAGAGGGAGACGACCGGGCGGCGATCCAGCTCCGGACGCTGGAGCAGAGGCTCGCCGACGAGCGGCAGCGCCAGTTCGACATCATCGAGCGGAACCGGAGGAACGTCACGCAGGGGACCAGCGACGCGCGCCGCGCCGGATCGCTGATCGCCATGGCCGAGGGCAAGCTGCGCAAGCTCGAGGAGCGGGCCGCGCTCCGTCGCGCCGCGATCGAACGCGCGCGCGCGCAGACCGCCCAGGACGAGCAGCTCGCCGTTGCGGTGGTGGAGGTTGTGAGGTGAGCCGCCGCTTCCCGCCGGCTGACGACGCAGGAGGGCGCGGCCGGCGTCCGCGCGGTGACCGGCCGCCCGGGCAGCCGGAGCCGGGCGAGGCGATGCGGGCGGCTTTCCGCGCTGCCGGGCTGAACGCGGAGCGGTCGAGCCGTCAAGCCTTGGGCGCGGCTGCCCAGTCCGGCCCACGGGAGCCGTCGACAGCGAGCGGCAGCGGCCACCCGCCGCCTCGTCCACAGCCCTCCACCACGCCTCAGGCGGCCAGGGGTGGCACGCAAGCGCGGCATCCCGTGCAAGCGCCGCCACCGAAGAAGGGAGGAGGCGGCAAGCGCAGGAGCGACGGTCACCACGGCTCGAAGGGCTGGTCCTCCGATCGCCCTTCACAGTTCGGGCACCGGAAGCTGGGCGCCCGGGTTCCGCCGCAGGCGGGGGCTTCACCAGCGCGAAGTCGCCCGGAGCCAATCCGTAACGTCACTCCCGCCAAGCCGGAGCCGCCGAAGCCGCCCACGAGGACAGAGAGATGGGGGCGGTTTGAACGTCACCTCGCGGACTTGGCGGTGGCCTCCGAGGCGCGCTTGGCTGCGGCGGTCGAAGCGTCCGCCGTTCCCTCGCCTGCCGACGCCGAGCTTCTGCTGGGCCGCCTTCGCGCCGGTGCCTCCGCCCAGAATGAAGAAGGTTCCCAACGAAGCCGCTCGGTCGAGGTAGTCTTGGGGATCGACTTCGGCACCACCAGCACGAAAATCGTCGCGCGCCGGCCGTACGAGATGGGTGCGAACGCCATCGCGGTACCGGCGCTCCCGTTCGCGCGGGCGGAGGGCCACGCCTACCTCTGGGCATCGCGCCTGTGGCTTGCGCCGGACGGAGCGTTCTCCCTGTTCCCGCTGCCGCGCGCCGCCCTTCTCTGCGCCATCAAGACCAATCTGATGGCGCCCGGCACCGGCGGGCGGGCGGTGCTGGACGCGGGGGGCGGCTGGGCGGCGACGGCCGAGGAGGCTGCGGCCGCGTTCCTCGCACTGCAGATCCGCCATGCGAAGGGCTGGCTCGCCACCGAGAAGGCGGCGCTCCTCCGCAAAGGGCCGCCTCGCTGGTCCTACAATCTCGGCTTCCCGGCCGCGTCGCTGAATGACGCCGCGCTTCGCGCTCGGTACGAGCGCTGCGCCGCCGCCGCCGTGGCCTTAGCGGCGGAGCCGATTGGGGTCACGCTGCCGGTGGTCAGGTCGGCGCTGGCCGCCGCGGCCCGAGACACCCCCCGCTGGCTCGAGAGGCAGCGCGTCGCGCTCCATCCCGAGATCGCCGCCGCCGTTGCAGGCTTCGCGAACTCCATGCGCCGCGAGGACGGACTCTACGCTCTGGTCGACGTCGGCGGCGGCACGGTCGACTGCTGCACCTTCAACCTGTTCACCGCGGAGCACGGCGGGGCCCGCTGCCCAATCTTCTCCGCCCGCGTAGAGCTGCTCGGGGTGGAGCCGTGGCGGCTCTGCGAGGGCAATGCAAACGCGGCGGAAGACTTCCGCTACCTGCTCGACACGCTGCAGACGACCGTCATTTGGGATACGAAGCGCCGCCGCCATCCATCGAGCGAGCGCTGGCGGACCGGGCTGCCGCTATTCTTCGTGGGCGGCGGCGTGTCGTCCCGGACGCACAAGGTCAGCACGGCCAAACTGGACGGGTGGCTCCGCCGGCATACCGCGGCGGAAGGCGGCGTTTGGGTCGAGCCCCTGCCCGCACCGGAAAGCCTGGAGCATCCCGAATGCCCGGCGGACCAAGTGCACCGCCTCGGAGTGGCCATCGGGCTGAGCCTGCCTGCGGTCGATATCCCGGAGGTCCACCTGCCTGACGAGATCGACGACGCTGAGCCCGCGCGCAATGCAGGTAGCGAAGACAGATACGTCGGAAAAGACCAAGTCTGACAACGAGGCTCGAAGGAACGTAGAGGATCTCAGGCTCGAGCAACCCTGCGCCAATCACGCAGCGCGTCCCGGTAAACGGCGGCCGAAGGCCTGCGCTTGGCGCTCGTGCGCTTTCCGCGCGGCGACAGGCAGGAACACGTGGAGGAGGCAGCGAGCCCGAGAGAGCCCCGCGTAGTGAAGCATGGACCAGAACTCCTCACCGATCCCGTCCATGTCGATGGCAATGACAGCTTGGCGCTCGAGACCCTTGAAGGCGTGCATCGTGGTGAAGAGAAGGCCGCCCGACCGCAGCACGGTTTCATCGAGGGGATCAGCGAGCCGGCGACCGGCGAGCTCCTGCGTGCCGGCCAGCAACGAGTTCTCCGGCCGGCGCGTGGACAGGATCGCTATGTCCTGCGCGCGGACGTCGCTACCGATCATCTCGCGGACCAGCGCCGCCAGCGCGGCCACGGCCTCCCCGGGACTTGCGTAGTAGTGGAGAGCTGCGTCCGGTCCGTCCGGGGCTCCGGCGATCGCCAAGTCGATGCCCGAGATGATGGACGCCTGAACGGCGACTTGACGGGTGTTCCGGCAGTTCTCGTAGAGATCGTCGAACGCCGGCGCCCCTTCGGCGAGGCGTTCCGCTACCCGTTCCTGAACCTCCACCCCGTAGATGTTCTGCTGCGGATCCAGGAAGACGTGCCACCGCCCCCGCCGGAGCCCGTCCTTCACCATAAGATCGAAGGCGTCGAGGTGCTCCGGCGTCAGCAGATCCTGCGCTTCGTCGATGACCAGGACTTCCCAGCCCTCGTGCGACACCTCGCAGAGCGCTTCCGCGGCGAGTTCGGGAAAGCGCTTCGGAAAGAAGTCCGGGGCCTCGCCGTCTTCCGCCTGGAGACGCGGAAGTAGACCGGCCCGGGCAATGAGGTCGCGATAGAGTGCGTGGACGTGCCAGACGTCCACCCTCGCTGCACGTGCATCCCGCTGCAGCCCAGTTCGGACGTGCGCGGCGAGCAGCTGGTTGAAGCAAAGGTAGAGGACCCGTTTTCCCTCGGCCGACAACTGGCAGGCACGCTCCACCGCGATCACGGACTTGCCCGTGCCCGCCGCGCCGCGGACTACCGTCCGCGGGTTGGCGGCCATCCTCCGGGATGCGCGGATCTGCTGGTTCGTAAGCTGCAGGAGCCGGTCGTCCAGGCCGGTCAGGTAGCCCCCCAGGCTCAGCGCGGTCTCGACGTCTGGCCGGAGGATCTGCCTCGCCCGCCGCAGTTCGGGGCCCGTGAGGCCCCGGTACTCGCGCCCGTGCCTCTGGAGACACTCCGCCCTCCAGTGCCTCGCCACCGCGTTGAGATAGAGCTTCAACGGCTGCCGGAACGTCCGGCGGTCCAGAAGCACCTCGGGGACGATCTCCACTCCGGTCGCGGTGAAGGTCGTGTACGGCATGGCGACGCCAAAGCCGAAGAGGATCTCCTTGAACACGGGGTCCGCTTTCCAAAGGCGCTCGCGGACGGCGCCGAGCGCGCCCATGGCCTGCGCCCAAGGGCTTTCGCGCTTTGTGTAGCTTGCGAAGTCGCCGCCGAAGCTCCACACACCCGCGGCACAATCGACCGTGCCGCCCTTCACCTCCAGCGCGAATACGCCAAGCGTTGAGAGGACGACAATGTCCGCCTCGCCCCAGATCTTCTTGTCGTGCTTCCCAAGGCCGAGCGAGTGCAGCACGACCCAATCCTCGGGCAGCTCCCGCCCGAGGCGTTCGTAGACGTGCCGCTCGCTGTTGGGGCATTCCTTCGGTACTTCGGGGATCAGGACTGCCATTGCAGATCCTCCGCCGCCTGCCCGAAGTAGCCCGCGAACGTGCGGTCGGCGTCGCCGACCAGCACCGCGCGGTCGAGCTCCCGGTTGAAGCGCTCGCAGGCTGTCTCTGGCAGAAGCAGGCAGCAATGGCAGGCCGCCCCGCTGACGCGCTCGCCCGACTGCTGCGGGTCCGTCTCCAGGCACACCGGGTCGCTGCCGCACCAACCCGCGCTGCGCAGCGTGCGGAGTACGATGGGTTCCAGCAGCTTCGGCTCGGCGAGCCGGACCAAACCGCCGAGGCTGCCCTCTGAATCGGGCGAGCCGGTGTACACCAGTACCCCGTTCATGACCGGCCCTGCCGCGTCCGCTTCCGCCACGTACAGCCGCTCGCGGAGAGCAGAGGCCGAGTAGCCGCATTCCACGCTGATCTGCCGGATGAGCGCGTGCGCGAAGGCGTGGACCAAGAGCAAACGGGGCGTGACGGTGTAGTCGCGGCTGTAGCCCCGCTGCTCCGCCACATGGAGGCTCCGCGCCTCCAGAACGGCGGTGCGCCGGCGGAGCGCATCGTTCTGTTCGATCCAAGCATCGACGGCTTCGGTCCGGAACCGCAGGAAGATCCCTTCGCCGCGAATCTCGGCTGCCGGCAGCCAGCTACGTCGCGCCTTAGAGAGCGGCGATACCCGGCCCTCGCGGATGGCATCGCCTACCCGCTCGGCGCTGACTGGGTAGGGCTCGATCCGCGAGAAGCCGGCGAGAGCGCGCACCTCCCGCAGTCGGGACACCGCCCCAACGAGGTCGAACCAGCGCGCGAGGCCCGGCGGCGGCGCTAACGCCCTGTTGCGAAACTCGGGAACGACGCCGGCGATGACGGCATCCTCCCTGTCTTCGGACAGCGCGGCGTACTCCTCAGCGCGGGCGAGGCGCTCGGTCAGCGAGGCGCTGCCGCTCTCCAGAGTCCGGAGCTGCCGGTAGGCGTTGAGCAACTGCTCGACAGAAACCCCGTGCCGTTCCGCCACACCGGTCAGCACCGCCGGCAGGCTGCTCTCAGGTACGCCATCCAGAAAGGCGCGGTACTCCTGCACGATCAGGCTGACGGCCTCTGACGCCGGGGGGATGGACAACGACGAGCACACGACACCGAAGTGGACGTTGGATGCGCCGCGCTGCAATGCTCGGACATGCTCTCCGCATCCCTCCTCCCTGTCGCAGAGCCAGGGCCGGACGCCGGTGCACCTCAGACCGGGCAGCGCGTCGGCGCCGAAGGCGTCGCCCAGCGACTTGCGTACCGGCTTGTCGCGGGTGCCACAGGCCGAGCAGCCTACGTACAGGTCCGCGAGCGAGGCGGACTGTCCGCGCGATCCCAGATAGAGGCTCGGCGCGTCGCACACGCCGCCCACCCGGTCGCGGTGCGCCCACCACTCCCAGGGGAAGTCACTCATGTGGCCTCGGCGGCAGGCCACGACGAAGCGCACCGGGTTGGTGTGGACTGCTGCGCCGTGCCCGAGGCAAGCGAGCCTGCCTCCGTCCGCGGCCAGCTCGAACGGGGCGCCTTCCCGACCGATGCGATGGCACTTCGGACACTCGTGCCATTCGGGGAAGCGCACCGCCGGCGCCGCGCTGCGGGCGCTCACCCTGGTCGTGCCTGGCTGGTCCTCCCTCACCGGCCCTAGGCGGAAGTGGCTGACGCCAAGCATCGCCTGCAGGCGAGGCTCGCCGATGTGCAACGAGGGTAGCCCGGTGACGCGCTCCCAATCGTCGAGCCCCATCGGCATGAAGGATCCCTTCTCGAGATCGACAATGGCGCCGATGCCGAAGGTGGAGACGAGCTGCGACCGGCGTACGGCTCCGAGCGGCTCCACCGTATCCACGGGTGGTGCGGCGGCGGCCGGCGGGCGGCGTGGTGTCCGAGCCATGTCAGTGCCTCCGGATCCGGCGGAGCGCGAAAGCGGTGGAGGGCTCTACCTCGCGCATAGAGTTGGGCGTGGGCCACGCGGCCCGTCCCGGCCGAGCACCCTCCTCGGCCGACGTCATCAGATGCGGACGGGTGCGGCCGTAGGGCGCCTTCTTCTCCCAGTACAGCAGCGCGGAGCCAGTGGTCTGCGCGTTGCGGCTCCGCTGGGCCCATTCCCCGATGATGCCTGCAAGGTCATCGGCGGTGTCCTCGCCTTCGACGCCCTGAGACGCCGACCGCGCGCGGTTTCGAATGGCAGCGGCAATCGTCGCCACAACGGGGTCCGACGGGTCGAAATCCCGCGCGGCTTCGTCATCGTCCATGTTTGACGCGAGGTGCCGGACCGCAGCTGCGAGCACGGCATGAAGGGCTTTGTCGCGCGCCCGCGGCGCCCAGGGTGTTACGCTGGTAGCCTCGACGCTCCGATAGAGCGCGCCGTGGTAGGCCAGGAAGTGCTCGAAGTGGGAGACGTCTCTCGGACGGCCGAAGTTGTACAGCGTAAGCACGAGGCCGTGCAGTCCGCGACCGACGCGGCTGCTCGCCTGGATGTACTCAGCGGTCGACTTGGGCTGCCCGTTCACCAGCATCAGCCCGAGGCGCGACACGTCTACGCCCACGGAAATCATGTTCGAGGCGAAGACCACATCTCTCGGCTCGGGGGCGAAGGGATCCTCGTCGGTGGCCGCCAGACCGACGCTGAGCTGGGCGAGGTACTCGGGCAGCTCGCGCGAGGGCACCCGACTGCTCAGCTCGATCGCGTCGGCCTCGAGCGCCCGCCTCGTTCTACCCAGGCGGCCGGCGAGGAAAGTCATCTGGCGGGGGATGTCGTCTTGCAGGAGCACATGGGCGCCGCCGAGCTCCCGCAAGCTGTTGAAGTAGAGGACGGCCGTCCAGAAGGGGTCGAGCAGCCCCGGCGCCGTGCCGCTGTCCTTCAGGTAGCCGGCCGTCTGGAGAAGCGCAGCGGCGGCCGCTTGGAGGGCGAACTTCGGGCTTCGGCCGGCGGAGCTGACGCCGAGGTAGAGTCGGTCAGGGCCCCTCTTGTCCCGGACGGCGAAGAAGGAATCGGCGGCCCGGAAGCCGGGCGGGGGGAACTGCAGCACGGGCCGGTCGAACAGCGCGCGGACTTGCCGCGCAGCTTGGCCGATCGTGGCGGTGGACCCGATCACCTTGGGTCTGAGGCCGTCCTTGGTGCACAGCAGGTCGATGACCGTCTCGTACAGGCCGGCCATCGAGCCGAGCGGGCCTGAGATCAGGTGCAACTCGTCCTGGATGATCAGACCAGGCCTCAGTCCGCCGTCGAGACCGAACAGCGCCCGCAAGTCGCTGCGGCGTGGCAGCTGGGCGAACTTATCGACCGTGCCGATCAGCAGGCTCGGCGGGTTGCGGTAGATGTGGTCATCCACAGTGAGGACCGGCAGCGGCCTGCCGGCGGTCTCGCACGCGGCATTGGCGCAGCGGATCTCGATCGCTTGTCCGTCGGGCGCCATCCTGTACGCCGACGGCGGCAGGCCGTGGCCGCAGACCGGACAGTCCAGGAGCTGGCGGGGCGTCGATCGCGGCCGCAGGCCCTCGTGCTCCTCCCGCAGGGCTTCCTGCGCCGGTCCCAGGCGGTTGGGCGTCGCGTCGCCGCCGACGTACAGCCCGAGGGAGATGGGCGCGCGTCCGAGACCTTTCGTCTCACTTCGGATGGCATCGCACGCGCAGATGAGCGACGCGGCGCGCTGGAACTGCTGCACCGTGAGGAGACGGAGAGTGTAGCGCATGAGGACGTCGACACCGCCCTCATCCCGGCGCCTCGCCTCGGTGAGCCGCCGGTAGAAGATCTGAAAGGCGGTGAGGCCGAGGTAGGCCTCGGTCTTGCCGCCGCCCGTGGGGAACCAGAGCAGGTCAACCGTGTCCCTGTCCTCGTACCCCGGTCCGACAAGGCCCGGCAGCACGAGGAGGATGTACGCGAGCTGGAAGGGTCTCCATGTGAGAGGCCCTTTTCTCTCTCCTTTTGCGTCGAAGCGGGACTGCCGGTCCATCGCCGCGTTCGCCAGGACGAATGCGCTCCACGCGTTATCGTCTACTTCCAAGACCCGAACGCCCTCCGCCATGCGCCGGCACGCGTCCTCGCAGCGCGAATGGTTCCGCCCCGCGGCCACGCGGAGATCCCCCTCAAAGCTACCGAGCTGCGCCTGCAGGGTCTTAGTGATCCACGACCGATACACGTCGACGAAGCCGCGAAGGGCAACTGTCGCCTCGGGGCGGGCAGAATGCTCCGCGAGCCAAGCCGCGCGCAGCGTGTTTGGATGCCGGCGGAGAAACCTGGCGAGGCTGGGATGGCCCGAAGCGCTCATGCCCTTTACCGCAGCGGCCGGCATCCACGAGGTCGCCACACGTTCGACGCGCAGCGTAGGGGACGGCTCCCACACGGCGGCTACTCCGTGCCCGACCGCGTACTCGACGACATCGCGGTAGAGCAGCGCGGCCGACTGGGCGTCCTCGTCGGCGCCGACGAGGGGCAGGGCCGGTCGCGGGCGGATCGCGCCCCCGCCCCCTGGAGCGGCGGCACGGACATCCAGCCCGGCCTGGAACAGGCACAACTCGTCCCGTCGACGTTCCTCGCCTTCGTTCGCCTTATTGATCAACGTAACCGTGATGACCTGCTGTGCACCCCTCACCCGCCTTCGCACATGGAGCTGCAGGTCTGGGTCGTGCACCTTGGTGCCGTCCGGCTTGGTGAAGTCGTGCGACCGCCAGACGGCAGCGCCGCCGGCCGGGATCTCGTAGCGGTAGTCGAGCGGGACACGGCGCCAATGCCGTGCTCCGCGCCCGCCCTCCGGGGGTTCCTGCTCGACGGCCGTGTAGCGTGCCGTGTTCCCGAGGGAGATGGTGACCGGGATGTCCGCATCAGCGGCAAAGGTTATGCCAAGTGAGCACGGCCGCACCGCGCGATACCCGGGTATGGCGGCGTCCGTTTCGCCGTCTTCGCCCGGGGACGCCTTCTCGTCTTGATCGTCCTCGAGCGCGTCGAGGGTCGCACCCTCTGGCCAGAGAATGCCGGTGAGGTAGGTATCCGCCGGCGGCGAGGAGAGGACTTCATCAGCCGCCACCGGTCCGAGCAGCAGCGCCTCCGCCAAGCGGACCACTTCGGAGCGGACGGGCAGGTGGTCTGGCATGCGGATCAGGACTTCTTCTTGAAGGTCTGGAAGTCGCCGGTGCCGAACAGGCTGACGCCAAGCCAGAGGCGGCTCGAGCGGTCCGGCTCCTCGAGGCGAAATTCGGCATCGGATGTGACGGTGCCAACGGCTGCGATTCGCAAGTTCATGATGGTGCGGGGCAAGGAGACGCCGTTGCCGTCGAGCAAGTGCAGGAGATCGAAGGTAAGCTGGGGCGCGGTGCGGCCGATCAGGCGGTCCGGCGACCTGCCATTCTGTAGATGCACATGCCACGCGACCCTGCCGTTCTCGGCATGCTTGCAAAGCATCACCTTCTGGCCTTCCAGGCTCTGCGCGTTGCGGAGCAGAAAGTCCTGGAGGACCTCCACGCCGCCTGCACCGCCGTGCAGCGCTGGATCGACGAAGCCGAACGGGTCGATATCCCCTCGCAGCCCCATCTCCAGGTTTACCCATCCGCCGCGCCAGCAGCAGAGCCGCCGGCGACCATTCTGGAACTCGCGGCCGCGCGGCGTCTGGAATAGCTCTTCGCCGCCAATTCGAGTCAGGGCGCGCCCTGCCCGGCTGATCGCAACGTAGCCGACGTTGGCTTCCTCCGCGGCCGTTTGCTCCTCCGAACCACCCTCATGCGCGTCGTCGCCCTCGTCGCCGCGTTCCCTGTCGAGCACCGTGACGAGGTCAAACTCCATACCCTTCGACTGGTGAATGGTGGTGACGATCACCCCCTCGTCGCTCACGGGCTGGTCGTCGGGAAAGGCGTCGGGCCAACTGAGA
>Ga0182741_1006371_pt1 | contig 10360 bp, 9 predicted proteins | sample eDN5th37CBELigOP_FD_128874 | JGI IMG/M metagenome (GOLD analysis project Ga0182741, IMG submission 128874) | Enriched Organic Plus compost microbial communities from Emeryville, California, USA - eDNA 5th pass 37_C BE-Lig OP (version 2) (version 2) ...
CTCCAGCTCGGACACAACTACATCGGTACCGAGCACATCCTCCTTGGCCTCATCCGTGAGGGCGAAGGGGTCGCCGCCCAGGTTCTGGTGAAGCTCGGCGCCGACCTGAGCCGGGTGCGCCAGCAGGTCATCCAATTGCTGTCGGGTTACGCCGGCGGCAAAGAAGGCGCGGGCGCCGGTGCAGGGAGCGGTGGCGCCGCACCGCAGAGCGAAGGCGGGCAATCCGGCTCGCTCGTGCTCGACCAGTTCGGTCGCAACCTCACCCAGCTCGCGCGCGAAAAGAAGCTCGACCCGGTCATCGGGCGCGAGAAGGAAATCGAGCGCGTGATGCAGGTGTTGTCGCGCCGCACCAAGAACAACCCGGTGCTCATCGGTGAGCCGGGCGTCGGAAAGACCGCAGTGGTGGAGGGCCTCGCCCAAGACATCGTCGCCGGAGCCGTGCCCGAAACCCTCACGGGCAAGCAGCTCTACACCCTCGACCTCGGTGCGCTCGTCGCCGGGAGCCGTTATCGCGGCGACTTCGAAGAGCGCCTCAAGAAGGTGCTGAAGGAGATCCGCACCCGCGGCGACATCATCCTCTTCATCGACGAGCTGCACACGCTCGTCGGTGCCGGGGCGGCCGAAGGCGCGATCGACGCGGCGAGCATCCTCAAGCCGATGCTGGCCCGCGGCGAGCTCCAGACCATCGGCGCCACCACGCTCGACGAGTACCGCAAGCACCTCGAGAAGGACGCCGCGCTCGAGCGGCGCTTCCAGCCCATCAAGGTGGAAGAGCCGTCGGTCGCACACACCATCGAGATCCTCAAGGGTCTGCGCGACAAGTACGAGACGCACCACCGCGTCACGATCACCGACCAGGCGATCGTCGCGGCCGCCAATCTCGCCGACCGCTACATCAGCGACCGTCACCTGCCCGACAAGGCGATCGACCTCATCGACGAGGCGGGTTCGCGACTGCGAATTCGCCGGATGCAGGCTCCGCCGGACTACAAGGAACTCGAAGACGAGATCGCCGGGGTTCGCGCCGAGAAGGAAGCGGCCATCGAGGGTCAGCAGTTCGAACGGGCCGCCAAGTTGCGTGACCGCGAGAAGGAACTGCTCGACCAGCGGGCCGTGAAGGAAGCGGAGTTCCGCGCCGAAGGCGTCGACCTCTTCAACGAAGTGAACGAAGAGTCGATCGCCGAGGTGCTCGCGCTCTGGACCGGCATCCCGGTGTACAAGCTCACCGAAGAAGAGACGGCTCGCCTGCTCCGCATGGAAGACGAGCTCCACAAGCGGATCATCGGCCAGGAAGCCGCCGTCAAGGCAGTCTCGATGGCGATCCGGCGCACGCGTGCAGGTCTGAAGGACCCGAAGCGGCCGAGTGGTTCGTTCATCTTCCTGGGTCCCACCGGTGTCGGAAAGACCGAGCTCGCCAAGACGCTCGCCGAGTTCCTGTTCGGCGAAGAGTCGGCGATGATCCAGCTCGACATGTCGGAGTACATGGAGAAGCACACCGTGTCTCGACTGGTCGGCTCGCCTCCGGGCTACGTCGGCTACGACGAGGGCGGTCAGCTCACCGAAGCCGTGCGGCGCAAGCCGTTCTCGGTCGTACTCTTCGACGAGATCGAAAAGGCGCACCCCGACGTCTTCAACACGCTCCTGCAGATTCTCGAAGACGGACGCCTCACCGACTCGCAGGGTCGTACGGTCGACTTCAAGAACGTCGTCATCATCATGACGTCGAACTTGGGGACCGCCGACCTGCGCAAGGCGAGCCTCGGGTTCTCCCGAGCCGACGAGGCCGTCACCTACGAGAAGATGAAGGAGAAGGTGACCGACGAACTCAAGCGGCACTTCAAGCCTGAGTTCCTCAACCGCATCGACGACATCATCGTGTTCTCGGAGCTCACGCAGGCCGAGATCATCCAGATGGTCGACCTGTTCATCGACCGGACGCGCACGCAGCTCTCCGGTCAGGGCTTGGGTCTCGAACTCACCGATGCGGCCAAGGCGTACCTCGCCCGCAAGGGGTACGACCCGCAGTTGGGTGCTCGCCCGTTGCGTCGTGCGATCCAGCGTCTCATCGAGGACCCCTTGTCGGAGCGCCTGCTCTACAAGGAGTTCCACGCCGGTGAGACGGTGATCGCCGATGTGGAGGGCGAAGGCGACGACGAAGTCGTGGTCTTCCGAGCGATCGAGGGCATCCAGCCCCCGCCGCTCGAGCCCGCCGCCGCAGAGTGATCCACGGCGAGGTCAACTGAACGAGAAACGGCCCCGGGTTCGCCCGGGGCCGTTTCGCGTTCACGATTGGATGTGACCCAATGTGTCAGTTCTCTTCGGGGGCGAGGACCTTCCAGAGCACACCGGCGATGACTGCGCCGACGATGGGGAAGACGATGAACGCCCACACCTGCTTGATAGCCCAGTCGCCACGGAACACCGCCACGGCAAACGAACGCGCCGGGTTCACCGATGTGTTGTCGACGGGGATCGAGATGAGGTGAACGAGCGTGAGCATCAGGCCCGCCGCAAGTCCACCGAAACCGAGCGGGAAGCGCTTCTGCGTCGTGCCGATCACCACTGCGACGAAGAGCGCAGTGAGCACCACCTCGACGATCAGCATGGCAACGAAGTTGTAGGTGAACGGTGCGTCCATCGCGTCCCAACCATTGGACGCGAACGTGCCGCCCGCGAACTCGTCGGACGCGACGTCGAACGCGGAGTTCCCGCTGGCGATGCCGAAGATCACCAATGCGCCGAGGAGTCCGCCGAGGAACTGGGCGATGAAATACACGGGAACGAGTCGGGTCTCACACTTGCCGGTGACCCACAGTCCGACGGTCACCGCCGGGTTGATGTGACAGCCCGAGATGTGGCCGATGGCGTACGCCATGCACAGCACCGTCAGGCCGAAGGCGATGGCGACGCCCAGCGTGCCCATGGCATTCCCTGCGAGCACCGCGGTGCCGCATCCGCCGAGGACGAGCACCATGGTGCCGACGAATTCGGCGATCGCAATGCGGGCGAGTGTCGGTTGGTCGGCGGCCGTTTCGTCGTAGGTGACGAGGCCCTCGACCTCGGAACCGGTCTCAGACATGTTGCTCCTCTCAGTGGCCGTCCGTGGCGGTGCTGACCCTCGGGCCGCGATGACGGTCCGTATGGGCCACCGAGCGCGGGTGCGCTCTGCGAGACTCCCTCGTCGTGCTTGGACCTGGCAAATGTGCGCGACGTTGCATTCGGCTGCTCCTGGCGGCGTGCCTAGCGGCCCTGCTCTGCGCGGGCTGTGAGGTGGAGGCCCAGGTCGACGTTCGGATCGCGGCCGATGGCTCCGGGACGGTGATGGGTCGAGCGGTGTTGGATCCGGCCGCCGTGGCCGCGGTCGAGATCGGTGGCGGCACCCTCGACGACCGGGTGGCGCTCGGCGACCTCGTCCAGGCGGGATGGTCCCGAACCGAGTGGGAGCGGCGCGACGACGGCTCCGCCGCGATCGAGGTCTCCAAGGCATTCGCTTCGGTGGATGAGGTGACGGGGATCGTCGCGGAATTGAGTGGGCCGTCGGGTCCGATCCGCGAGGCGAGCGCAACCCGAGACGCGAGCTGGTTCTCCACGACGACGAAGTTCGACGCGGTACTGGATCTGCCCGGATCCGACCTGGGAGTCGAGAACGACGCGGTGCTGGCCGAACGCCTGCGCGCCATTGGGGTCGATCCGGCGGTGGTGGATGCGACCTTGACCGGTCGCACCCAGGACGCGCTCACGCTGCACCTCGCCGTCGAACTGCCCGACGGTGTCGGGGACGTCTGGACGGCGCCGACGGATCGCCAAGCGTCAGCGCACGCAGCCTCCACGACGCGCGATCTGCGGCGCATCGCATTGGTCGTCGTTGCGGGCGCGTGCGTCCTGCTCGCGGTGTACCTCCTTGTGGTCGGCGAGCGGCGCACGGCTCGCCGACGGAGCCGCATGGCTGTCACACCCCGCTCGTAGGGTTCCGCCGTGGCTCGAACCAAGGTCCTTCATCGCTGCACCGAGTGCGACGCGCACGCGCCGCAGTGGCTCGGCCGGTGCAATGAATGCGGCGCGTGGGGAACGATGGTCGAAGAGGTGCCCGTCGCCGTCGGTGCGCCGGCCGCGGCCGCGTTGAGTCAGCCGCGCGCCACGCCCAGTCCGATCACCGAGATCGATCCACTGGGAGCAACCCCGTTGTCCACCGGTGTGCCCGAGCTCGATCGAGTGCTGAGTGGCGGCTTGGTGGCGGGTTCGGTCACGTTGTTGGGCGGAGAGCCGGGCATGGGCAAGAGCACGCTCGCGCTCCAAGCACTGGCCGGACTCGCCCGGAACGGGGTGCGGTGTCTCCTCGTCGCGGCGGAGGAGTCGGTGGATCAGGTACGCGCGCGTGCGGGGCGCGTCGGTGCGCTCCATCCCGAACTCATCGTGGTCTCGGCCAATTCGTTGCCCGAGGTGCTGGCCCACGCCGACAACGTGCAGCCGCAGGTCCTCGCGGTCGACTCCATCCAGACCATCGCCGATCCCGAACTGGGTGGCGTCCCCGGATCGGTCACGCAGGTCCGCGACTGCGCCCAAGCACTCGTGCGGCTCGCGAAGACGCGCGACGTGGCGGTCGTGTTGATCGGGCATGTGACGAAAGAGGGCACGCTCGCCGGCCCGCGGGTTCTCGAACACGTGGTCGACACCGTTTTGGCCTTCGACGGCGATCGTCATCACGCGTTGCGCATGGTGCATGCGCTCAAGCATCGGTTCGGCTCCGCGCTCGAAGTCGGCCTCTTCGAGATGGGAGAGCGCGGTCTGCAGGGCGTCGCCGACCCCTCGGCGTTGTTTCTGCAGGACCGGCGGGAAGGTGCTACGGGCTCCGTGGTGTGCGCAGTGCTCGACGGCGCGCGCCCCCTCCTGGTGGAGGTGCAAGCCCTCGTGGCCCCCGCGAGCGCGCCGGCCAACGCGCGCCGAAGCGTCCAGGGATTCGAGGCAGCCCGCCTGGCCATGTTGCTGGCGGTGCTCGAGCGCTACTCCGGACTCCACATCGCCGGATGCGATGTGTTCGTCAGCGTCGCGGGCGGCGTTCGCATCAACGAACCCGCGGGCGACTTGGCGGTCGCGCTCGCGGTTGCCTCCGCACTCTTGGGTAAGCCGATCTCCGCGAACACGGTCGTGGTTGGTGAGATCGGACTCGGAGGCGAGATGCGCGGTATAGGCCGTCTTGAACAACGGCTCACCGAGGCGGCCCGGCTCGGATATCGGCGGGCCATCGTGCCCAGGTCGGCGCCGGGCATCGACGGCATCGAGAGCGTAAAGGTGCACAATCTGGCGAGCGCGCTGAGCGCGGCGGGGCTGCTCACGGGGCCGGACGAGTTCTGACGCCGCACTGGTAACCTTGCGGTCAATCATGCCCGTGCTCCACCGCTCCGAAGCGATGCTGGCGGCCCTGCGATTGGTCGCGCCCGGAACCGAGCTACGGGAAGGTCTCGATCGCATTCTCCAAGCCCACATGGGTGCGCTCGTGGTGGTGGGCGACGGTCCCGACGTCCTCCGAGTCTGCTCCGGTGGGTTCCTGCTCGACACCGAGTTCACGCCGCAGCGCATGTCTGAACTCGCCAAGATGGACAGCGCGATCGTGCTCACGGCGGACTGTTCGCGGGTCGCACGCGCCAACGTGCACCTCGTGCCCGATCCCAACATCAGCACGAGCGAAACCGGCACTCGGCATCGCACCGCGGAGCGGGTCGCCAAACAGATCGACGTGCCGGTAATCACCGTGAGCGAGGACCAACAGGTCATTGCCGTGTACCGGCGGGATCAGAAGCGCACGCTCGAACCGATTCCGCGCGTGCTCGCCCGCGCCGACCAAGCGCTCACCATCTTGGAGCGTTACAAGGCTCGCCTCGACACCGTGTCCAATTCGCTGTCGGCACTCGAGGTCGAAGACCTCGTCACCGTGCGCGACGTCGCCACCGTGCTGCAACGCGCGGAGATGGTGCGACGAATCGCCGAGGAGATCGAGGGCTACGTCGTCGAACTCGGTACCGACGGTCGTCTCGTGTTGCTGCAACTCGAAGAGCTCTTCGGCGGCGTCGAGGCCGATCGCCGAGCCGTTGCCCGCGACTACCTCGCCGAGACGCCCGACTGGACCGTCGATCATCTGCTCCACGCGCTCGCCGCACTCGACACCGAGCGTGTGCTCGACCTGCGCGAAGTCGCGCGAGTTCTGAACCTGAGTACCGGCGTGGCGCTCGACACCACGGTGCAGCCACGGGGCTATCGCTTGTTGAACAAGGTGCAACGGCTGCCCGACGAGTACGTCGACGGCATCGTCGACACGTTCTCGAACCTGCAGAAAATCATGCGGGCGACCGTCGCCGACCTCGCCGCGGTTGACGGCGTGAGTGAAGATCAGGCGCGCGCCGTCAAAGACGGTCTCGCCCGACTGGCGGAGACGTCGATTCTCGAGCGGTACGCCTGACACTCGGCGCTCGCCGCATCCCCGATGCGTTCGACTTCGGCGCTACCTTGACGCGCATGAGCCTCGACGACTTGGGACCGCACGACATCGACACCGAAGCGATCGAACTCGACTACGACGGTCACGCGATCGAAGCGTGGCACGCTCGCCCCGAAGGCATGCCGATCGGCGGCCTGGTGGTGATTCCCGACGTAGGCGGCCTGCGCCCGCTGTTCCACGACCATGCCGCGCGACTCGCATCGTGGGGCCTCGCAGTGATCGTCATCGAACCCTTCTTCACGTTGGCGCCGGAGGACCGCGGCGCCGACCTCGACGCTCGGCTCGCGCAGGTGAAGGACTTCGACGACGAACTCGTGATCGGGGCGACGGAAACGGCGGCCGACTGGCTGGTCGTACACGACGACGCTCCATCGGTCGCCGTCATCGGGTTCTGCATGGGTGGCATGTACGCGATGAAGGTGGCGTCCGCGGGTCGCTTCGATCACGCGATCGCGGTGTACGGCATGCCCCATCTTCCGGAGTACTGGAAGAGCCCAACGCACCAGGACCCGATCGCCATGATCGACGCCGCGTCGAACCCGTCACCCTTGCTCGCGATTTTCGGCACTGAGGATGCGCTGGTGCCGATGGAATGGGTCGATGATCTGCGCGCCGCGTTGACCCGAGTTCCGAAGTCGGAGGTGGTCGTGTACGAAGGTGGAGAGCACGGTTTCGTGCACGATCCATCTCGTCCGACGCACCGTGCCGATGACGCCCGCGACGTCTGGCGACGAGTCTTCACAGTGCTTGGGATCGAACGAACACCGAGCGTTTGAGTCAGGGGCTGGCGCGATCCTCGAGGCTGGCGCGATCGAGGATCGTGTAACGGTTCCGACCTTGGATCTCGATCCAACCCACCTTCACGAACACCGACAGCGCCTTGTTCACGCGTTCGCGGCTCGCACCCACCATCCCTGCGAGTTCTTCCTGGGTGATGGGCAACACGAACTGGTCCTCGTCACCGGAGAGCTCCAACAATCGCTTGGCGGTTCGCGCCGGTACGTCGAGGAACACCGCGTCGGCGAGTGCTTCGTCGGTGGCGCGCAGACGTCGGGTGAGGATCCGACAGATGGTGAACAGGATGTCAGGGCGCGACGCGAGTTCGTCGAGCACCGCGGCGTAGGGAAGTTCGGCGACGCGCGTCTCGGTCAGTGCGCGCGCATCGGCGGCGCGCGGCGCGTCGTCGAAGAGCCCGAGTTCGCCGAAGAGGCCGCCGCGTTCGATGATCGCAACGACCGACTCTCGACCGTCGCGCGAACGGTTCGCGATCGCGATTCGGCCGGACAACACGAAGAAGAGTGAGTCGGCCGGTTCTCCCGCCGAGAAGACCGCGTCGCCGCGGGTCAGCCGACGTCGCTTGGCGAGACGACGCACGCGCGCCAAGACATCGGAAGGAATGGCGTCGTAGAGCTGCGTGCTCGGAAGCTGCCTACGTTCGGACATGATCCACTCGGGTCTCGTGGCGGGGGACGGTCATCGTAGGTCTCGGTTCGCGACCAACTTCGTGCCGAGCGGCGCCACGACCGCCCTGCCGATTCAAGGTCGGACGCGAATGGGTCGATCTTGAACGAGTCGTGTTCGTCGAGATCGTGCGCCTGTTCGTCGCCGTCATCGCCACCGCGGGTGGCTATTGGCTCGGCCGCGAGATCGGGATCGGCCGCGAGCCCGAAGCCATTGGCGCACTGTTGGGCTGTCTTGTCGGATATGTCGGGGGCGGAGTCCTCGGGAGGCTCCTGCTACGCGCGGTCGGTGCGGTTGAACGACGGGTCGATCGAGCGCCCGCCGCGACGGTGGCCGTTGGCTCCATCGGGGGCGTCCTCGGCGCGCTGGTCGGCCCGGTGATCACGCTGCCCTTGCTCGTGTTCGTCCCGGTGCGCCTCCTCGCGCTGGTGGCCGGGCTGGCCTCCTGGGTGTGTGGTTATGCGGGGTATCGAATCGCCGCACATCAAAGCCAACGCCTGTTCGAGACGTTGGGGCTGTCCACGCGGCCGCTGGTGCGAGCGACGCCATACAGCGCGACGGATGGCCTCATCGTCGACACGTCTGCAGTCATGGACGGTCATCTCATGACGCTCACGCGATCCGGGATCATCACCTCGGATCTCCTCGTGCCGCAGTTCGTCCTCGATGAGCTGCAAGGACTCGCCGACGCGCCCGAAACGACGCGGGCGCGACGAGCGAAGGCCGGGCTCGACACCCTGGAGTACCTCCGGACCGACCCGTCGGTCCGCCTCTTCGTGGTCGATGACACCGTGCCCGAGATCGACGCCGTCGACGCGAAGCTCGTCGCGTTGGCCAAACGCCTCCAGCTTCGGTTGCTCACGAGCGACGCGAACCTCGTGCGCGTCGCCCAGCTCCGCGACGTGCCCACGACCAACCTGCGGGTCCTGGTGCAGGACCTCGGGCCGGCAGTCCACGCGGGAGACCCCTTGGAACTCGAACTCGTTCGCGAAGGACGCCAGCCGGGCCAAGGCGTGGGCTACCTCGACGATGGCTCGATGGTCGTGGTCAACGGCGGCGCGGAACTCGTCGGCCAGGGAACCGTTGCGGTGGAGGTTGCGAGCATCGTTCCCACTGCCGCCGGTCGCATGGTGTTCGCCCATCCGCGGCAGTGATCGAGCCGTCGGCGACGGTAGCACCTTCGGTTCGCGAGACTGCGGCGGTGAAAGTTTGGACCATCGTTGTTGCCGCGGGCTCGGGTGAGCGTTTCGGCGCGGCCAAGCAGTTCGAGTTGATTCCCGCTCCCGACGTGCGCGCTGAGGTCGAGCGCATCGTCGATCGCTCGGTTCGCCTCGCGTCCCGCCACTCCGATGGGGTCGTCGTGGTGCTTCCTGCAGGCTTCGTCTGGGACGGCCCCGACGTCGCGGTGGCGGTCGATGGAGGCGCGACCCGGTCGGCATCGGTGCGCAATGGATTGGCGGAAATCCCCGACGACGTCGAGGTCGTGCTCGTCCACGATGCCGCTCGGCCCATGGCCGACGACGGCGTCTGGCAGCGCGTCATCGAGGCCGTGCGCGCGGGGTCCCCAGCCGTCGTGCCCGCGGTGCCCATCGCCGACACGTTGAAACGCGTGGACGGCAACACCGTGGTGGCGACGGTCGACCGGTCCGATCTCGTGGCGATTCAAACACCACAGGGATTTCGCCTCGATGTGCTGCGCGCCGCGCACGCGGGCAACGGCGAACACACCGACGACGCCGGCCTGGTGGAGATGATGGGTGAGCGCGTTGTGACCGTCGTGGGCGACACTCGCAACCTGAAGGTCACCACCCCTGAAGACCTCGAACGAGTGCGGTGGATGCTCGAAGCGACCACGCACCAAGGAGCATCGTGAGTACCACGCGGGTCGGCCTCGGCTTCGATGTGCATCCCTTCTCCGAGGACCCGGCGCGTCCGTTGATTCTCGGCGGGGTGGTGCTCGACGGGCCGGGGCTCCACGGCCACTCCGATGCGGACCTCGTTGCCCACGCGGTGTGCGATGCCATCCTGGGAGTGACCGGACACGAGGACCTTGGCACGTTGTTTCCAGCCAGCGATCCGCAATGGCACGACGCCGCGTCGATGCGGTTCGTGGAGGAAGCCGCCCGTTTGGTCGCGGTTGCCGGCTGGTGGATCATCAACGTCGACGTGGTGGTGGCCGCGGAAGCTCCCAAGCTCGGGCCCCACGTCGCAACCATCGCGAGCAACGTCGCATCCGCGTTGGCGGTTGCCCGTCGTCCGATGGGCGAAGGCGTGCACGTGAGTGTGAAACCCAAGCGCGGTGAGGGTCTGGGATTCGTCGGTCGAGTGGAAGGAATGGCCGCATGGGCCGTCGCCCTCCTCGAACGGGGATGAACGAAGGCCGCGGCCGCGGCACCGGTCGCGTGC
>Ga0182741_1006374_pt1 | contig 10356 bp, 8 predicted proteins | sample eDN5th37CBELigOP_FD_128874 | JGI IMG/M metagenome (GOLD analysis project Ga0182741, IMG submission 128874) | Enriched Organic Plus compost microbial communities from Emeryville, California, USA - eDNA 5th pass 37_C BE-Lig OP (version 2) (version 2) ...
AGCCCAGGCATGGCGGCACGCCGCGCGCACCATCGCCGCCTACCGCGACCGCTACGGCATCACCGGACCCGCGCCCCTAGGCGCACCCGCCGAAGCCGAGACGCAGAAGATCGACGCCGCCCGGGCCCGCGCTGCGCTTACCCGGGCACAAAACCTCGCACAGGCCGAGCAGCCAGAGCAGGAACGCGCCCGGCGCACCGGGCCGCAGCGCACTGGGCCTTCGTTGTAGCGGTTCGGCTACTCGGTCCGCTTCGGTGGTTGGATCATCCGCACGTTCGAGACGCCGCCCTGGTTCACGCAATCTTGAGCGAGGTCGTGAACACGCCAGTAGAAGTCAAGGTCGGCAGCCGCCGCGTTCACGGTGCTCTCGACAGGCATGTAGCGGTGCAACGGCGTGGAGACACCACCGTAGGAGAGGCCGAAGTTATCCACCGTGAGGATCGTCAGGGGCTCTGATCCGGACCACTCGATCCCGACGCGCACGTCGTACTCGTCGTTGCCCGTCGCGTCGGCGGTCGCCCGGATGAGAGCCATCAGGTCTGCGACGCCGCACTCGACCGCGTCCGACTGGACCTGCGATCCCTCGAAGTACCCGTCGCTACTCATGCGGTGGCCGCCGATTGCGGCTGCGAGCGTGACTGATCCGTCGTGGTGGAGAGTTGCCCATGCTTCCTTCCACAGTGATCGATCGCCCGTTGCGGTGTTCACGGCGACCCAGCGGCGCAACCCCGGTCGTGGGTTGTGCCCGTCGACGTTTTCCAGCGGGTGCACACCTCCACGTCCGGCGTAGAACAAGGCGAGGCCTTCGGCCTTGGTCAGCACGTCGCGCGCGCCGTCGCGCGTCAAGCGGTTGTGGAGGCGAGGGACGCGCGGGTGGGCGACAGCGATCAGCCAGGCGCGTTCGCTCGTGGTCCGCCCGCCCGCGGTCTCGGCATACAGGTTGTCGAGCGCTTCGCTGGCGTGGCGGCGTTCATCGAAGCGTGCTCGGTACATCGCCTCGATCTGGCGTTCCTTCATCCAAACGGTGTCGGAGTCGTTGCGCACCGGAGCGCCGAAGTAGTCGTTGCGGTAGATCAGGTGAGGCCCGTCAACGCTTGCCGGGACCTCCACGACGACAGCTCGGGCACCCTCGGTTCCGAGACGGTGCACGTTGAGGCCAAAGACAGGCGGGGAGATAGCGGTGATCGCTGCGGAGCGCAGGGATCGCTCGTACCCTTCATCGAACTCTCCGACGTCGACTCGCTCTGTCGCGGCCTTCTGCGACTCGCGTACTCCGAACACGATGACGCCGCCGCCGCTGTTCGCCATCGCTGCAACGTCCTTGGGGAAGTCTGTTTGCGGTAGTCCCTTCGCCGGGGGCAGCTCTGACTTCCAGTCCAGATCGTTCGTCTCCATGACTCCGCTGCTCACCGCGGCGTCCAGCAGCTCGTCCGTGAGAGGCCCAGGAGCGACCCCGAGGGCGCGATGCAGAGCGGTGAAAGTCATGACCCCCAGCGTAGGGATCACCTGCGACAACTGGCGGTGACGCCGACCGGAAGCTGCCTACAGCGCGCGCCCCTCCCGACGAGCGGACGGGGTGATGCCCGACTCACGCGCGAATGCCTGCCCGCCGCCACCTGCGGGCGGGTCGAGGAGGGCCGTGACATCTGTGGCGTCGGTGATGAGGGACGCGATGCCTTCGCGCAGGAGCCGGTGCGTCCCGGCACTGGACACACTGGTCACCGGGCCGGGCACGGCGCCGACCGGGCGGCCGAGTTGCGCGGCGCGGGCGGCGACGTTGAGGGAGCCGGAGCGGTAGCCAGCCTCCACCACGACGGTCGCACCGGAGAGGGCACCGAGGATGCGGTTGCGGGCGAGGAACCGCCACTTGGTCGGCGCTGCGCCGGGCGGCATCTCGCTGGCGAGCAGGCCGAGGTCTCCGACTCGTTCTAGCAGCTCGCGGTTGCCGGACGGGTAGAGGCGATCCAAGCCGCCCACCATCACGGCGAGAGTCTGCCCGCCGGCGGCGAGCGCGGCTCGGTGTGCGGCGGCGTCGATGCCGTAGGCGCCGCCGGCCACGATGATCCGCTCCGCATCGGTCAAATCGGAGGCGAGCTCGCCCGTAACGTACTCGCCATAGCTCGTGGCGGCGCGGGCTCCGGTGATCGTGACGCGATCGTTCAGCGGCCCGGTGAGTAAGCAGACAGCGCCTCGCAGCCATAGAGCGGTAGGGGCACGATCGCCCAGATCGTTGAGGGCGGTCGGCCACTCATCGTCGCCGGGGATGAGGATACGCAGCCCGAGGCGGTCAGTCTCCGACAGCGCCTGCGTGACCGTGCGGGCATCCATTCGCGGGGCGACCTTGTTGCGCCACAGCCGAGCCTCGACCGAATCGACCTTCTTCGGGAACGCGCCAGCACCGGCCGCCAGGCGCACGGTCTCGACCGCGCCGACTGCGGCGAGGAGCCTGCCCGTCACGGCGTCGTCGGGCTCCAAGGTCGCAGCCAGAGCGACCCGCGCGGAGCGTTCGTCCTTGGCGAGAGAAGTGATCGTGACCATGCCCGGCTCCCATCCGTGTGTGCCAGACAGGTGCACGAGCGCCGTCCGAACGAGCAGGCGCACCTCTTACGAATGTCGGCCGAGAGTCGTACTCTGGAAGGGAGGCAGATTCCTCCTTGATATGGCGTCCCTCGCGGACAGGCCCTCGGGCCACTCTCTACGCACTGTCTCGTCACCTGACCGTGCCACGAGAGGAAAAGCCATGATCCGACTGCTCTGGGCGCTCAGCGCCCACGCCCGCTACTACCTGCGGCGCTACATGCCCACCAACATCGCGCTCGACGCGATCCGCACCCGCCGCGGCCTGAAGTGGGGCATCCCCGGGATGCTCCTCGCGATCCCGTACTTCCTCGCCGCGAACTACTGCATCACGCTGATCGACGAAGGCGGCCCCGGCTGGCTGAACCTCCTCGTGCTCCTGTTCTGCTGGAACGCGCTCAAGTTCGTCATCGTGGGTCCGGTCAGCGCAGTCGTCCTCATTCGCGCTCGCAGCCACGAAGCGAAGACATGTCGACACGCCCGACGCGCAGAATTACGCCCGGACGCGAGCGATGCGCGGGCCCGCTACGCCAGCAATGTCCGTTGAGTGGGGGAAGATTGAGAGCGTGTCTGCCGATCTCGACCTTGCCCTGCAATGGGTGCAATCGACGCCAGCCATACCCCTCGGGGAGGATGTTGTCCCCGGCGCGTCAGACGACGAGCGACGGATGCTCGCAGTGCTTGGCGGCCTGGTTTCCGCGATCGTGCCAGCGCAAGAGCGCGTTGGATGGCCTCCGGACGTGTTGGGGTGGGTCAACGCAGGGCCGCAAGCGGACAAAGCTGTGGGCGCCGCGGCTCTTCGCGCGATCCGGGAGAGTCCCGACCAGGTACTCGCGTCGATCTACGCCAGGCTCGTCTCGGGAGTGAATCGGCGTTCGCTCGGCACTTTCTTCACGCCGGCTACTGAGGTCGAGCTCATGCGTGATATGTGGAGCGAGTCGGAGCCGGACCCCTCGACCGTCGTCGACGTCGGTGCAGGGGTAGGAATCTTCACCGCGACCGCGGCGCAACGGTGGCCCGATGCTCGCGTTTTCGCAGTCGACATCAACCCCGTGACGTTGGGACTGCTCGCCCTGCGTGCCTGGGTCGGCGGCATCAAACTCCACGGTGATCAGTCACCTGACGCGGGCGTCCGCACTGTGCGCGCGGACTTCACCGAGTGGATCACACAAATACACGACACTCCTCCACCTCGCCTGATCCTTGGAAACCCGCCATATACCCGGTCGCAGCTCCTGACCGCTGCCGACCGTGCGCGGCTCTCTCAGGCTGCTGACGGTCTCTGCGGCTCGCGCGCAAGCCTCTCCACACTCATTACCGCAATCTCACTTCGTCACCTCGAACCGACCGACGGACTCAGCCTCCTGCTACCTGCCCAGTGGCTGGAGTCGCAGTACGCGGCTCCGTTGCGGGAGCACCTCGCATCGCTCACACATCGGCGGATCGAGCTTCGCCTTGTCGACGGAAGGCTGTTCGTCGACGCTCAAGTCGATGCCATCGTGCTGCAAGTTGGTCCCGAGCGGGAGCTCCCTGCCGATTTCCTCGTATTGACCTGGACCCGAGAAGACCAGGCTCATGTGCCACGTGTAGTCGACCGTTCCAAGATCGGGGGCGGCGTCTCATGGCGCGCGCTCTTTGAAGGAGTGAGGGACATCTCAACTCCGCACCTGACGATCGCCACACCCGATGACGACTCGACTCCCTCGGGACTGGCCGGCGCTGTGTTGGCCGACTTTTGCCGTCTTCGTCGTGGCACGGCTACGGGCGCGAACGAGTTCTTTGTCCTCTCCGAGGAGGAAGTCGTCGAGCACGGGCTTCGCGACTGGGCGGTTCCGCTCATTCGTCGCCTATTCAAGCTTCCCGACGAGATCCATCGGAAGGACCTCGATACGCTGGAGGCCAGTGACAAGCGTTGGCTTCTACTCGCGCACGCGGATGACCGGAGCCTCGGCAACGACCTCGACCGTTACCTTACCCAGGGAGAAAAGGACGGCGTCGACCAGGCATATCTCTGCCGAGTTCGGCCGGGGGAGTGGTTCGACCTCAACCACGACCTTGTCGTACCCGACATCGTGGTTGGTCCCATGACTCGCGGCTCCGTGCGATTCGTCGCCAACCGCGCGGGCGGCGCCATCGTCAATAATCTCTACGGGTGGACATGGCGTGAGGACGTACCGGAGGCGGATCGAACAGCCATCCTTGAGTGGCTGCGTGGTGCCGAAGGGCAGCGAGAGATTGATAGCGCAGCTCGCAGGCAAGGAATCGGCCTCAAGAAGCTGGAGCCGAAGGCGCTAGCGCAGCTGCGTATCCCCACCACGGTTGCTGTCTCCCCCTCGTCGCTGATGTGACATCTACACGCACGGGGGAATGCCCTCGAACAGGACAGCGCGCGGAACTCGCACCAGCGCCTCCGTCCACCGTCCCCGATGGTCCGCGGGAACGTAGGCCGTAAGCGCGCTCGCGCGGCACCAGCCCAGGATCGTAACGGTGCCGCCACGACGCTCACACGCGACGAGCGACCACTCGGATGGTTGGTTTCGACCCACGTCGTACTCGTTGCGAGACAGGTAGAATGCGAAGAAGCCCTCCGAGATCGCAGACGTGGTCTTCACCTCAAGGTGCCGGGTGCCTTGCCGCAAGGTGGGGGCGGAGATGTCGTATCCGAGTGTGTCGTCGAAGGCGCTCACCTGAACAACCTTCGCGAGGAGGTCGGCACGGCCGAGCAGAGTCAGTTCCTCCCGACAAGCATCGATGACAGCGGCCTCTCCGGCGGCGCCGACTTGCGCGCGGTCGGTTAGATGCTGGGTGGCCTGAAGTATGCGGCGGAGGTGGCGCAGCGAGTCGGGATCGTCGAGTGTGAGCAGTGCGGCAAGCTGACTCGTGCTTCGCACCCCTGTCGCGCCTTCGAATGCGAGCTCGAGGTCGAGGAGCAAGGCAAGACCGATGCGGAGATCGTCGGCTCTGTGCTCGCCCTGGCTGACGATGAGCGGAAGGCTCGCTTCGATTTCAGCGGTGGTGTTTCCAGCGGGATCTAGGACGCGAGCGACACGAAGGGCTGCCCGCAGCTGGTGGTCAGTCGGAGTGTTCATCTCGCGTGCTCGAGTCGCGGCGATTCTGGAGATGATCGATCACTTCGGCGAGGTCCAGCATGTCGTCGATTACGTCGCCGGTGTCCTCGTCGTCTGGCAGTGCCATCTGCGTGAGCGCAGGATCGTTGAGCATGAGGCCGAGACGGCGAGTCTTGTCCTCTACCCGTGCGTTGACACGGTCGTCGATCGTGCCTTCGCTGGTGAGAATTGTGATGCGAGTGTCAACGTCGTCGGCAAGACCTAGTCGATGAATGCGGTCAAGCGATTGCAAGTACTGTCCCGCGTTGAATGTGCGATCAACGTAGATCGCGTCGTGGCACCAGTGATGCAAACTCACACCTTCGGACATGGCGGCGGGGTTAGCGAGCAGAACCCAGCAGTCCGGGTCGTTTCGGAACCGGTCGAGTTCGCGCTCTCGTGTTCGCACGCCTGGTTCGGCATCGTCGTTGCTGGGGATTGCACCGTAGACGAGCGCGGGATTGACGGCGGCGAGCATGAGCTCGAGATCGAGCAGGTTGTCGGGGAAGTTCGACCACACGAGTGTCTTCCGCCCAAGCCGGACGTTGTTCTCGATGATTCGGAGCGCGCGCTCGAGTTTCGCCGGGACCTCGTGGTCGGCGTAGTTGTCGATCATCGCAGCCAGGCGTGAGCCAGCAGGGATCGCGAGCGAGGGGTAGCGGTACTGGCGGGGCGCGCCAGAGTTCACGGAGAGCAGGCGCGGACTGCATGCAGCTTGCAGAAGGTACATTGTGACCTCGCCCATCTGCGCGAGCATGGCAGCATCCCGACGGCCCAGGTCGAGGGACCCGGCGTAACGATTGAGCAAGGCATCGTAGATCTGCTGCTGCAGCTCGCCCATTGGGACCGGGTCAAGCACGATTCGTGGGTCGCGGAGGCCAAGCTCGTTCTTCGTCGTCCGCACGTAGAGCGGGGCCACCACGTTGCTGAGGTCGCGCATATCCGCGTCGCTTGGATCGGCGCGTAACGCTGCCGGCGGCACAGCGCGCCGCACGATTCCACCAGGCCATGCGATGTCGAGGACGGCGAGGAGGTCTCGGGGTTGATTCGGCGCGGGAGTGCCTGTGAGTACATCGCGCCTTTCCGCAAACGGCGCAAGCCCGAGGATCGCCCGGCCCCACTCCCCAGTGGCACCGCGCTTCGCTCGGTGGGCCTCGTCGACCACGAGGTGTGTGCGGTGCTGGAGCATGAGCGCGAGCAAGAGTGATGCGGCCGCCGAGATGCGCTGGTAATTGACGAGTATCACGTCCACATCGGGCAGTGCCCCGCCCCGCCAGCGGCCGACCGAAAGTGGTGGGTCGAGCACGACCGAGACATCTTCTTCCCATGCGCCGAAAGCAGATAGAGGGGCGATGACTACGAGCTTTGTTGCACGCCCGGCCCGTCGCTCGCGCGCGTGAAGCGCGTACGCAACTGTTGTCTTGCCTGCCCCGGGCACAGAAAAGTTAGCGCCATGCTGAAGGGCGGTGAGCGCGTCGAAGTCACGCACTTGGAAAGGTCGCAGTGAACGAATAACACGCCGCCCCGCATCGTGATCCTCGTCAGCTGTCTCGCCGTCGCCCGGGCGTCGACTGAGCGCTGCGCTGAAGGCGCGCTGGTCGCGCACGCTACGGCTGAGCAGCGTGCGCACAGAATCATCGACGGTCAGGCTGATGCCGATCTCGTCCAGCAATCCTCGCAGCGCGATGCGCTCTTGGAGCAGGCGTTCCGGCTTCACCTCCAGAGGTAGCCCGTTCGGAGGCGTTGAATCCGCAAGGAGCAGACTAACCCGGTACCAGTCGCCCGCTGAGAGTCCGCTCCCGGTCGCGACGATCACGCCCGCAGCAGCCTCGAAGCGGAGGGAGAGCGACGCGGAGTCACTCATCGAACGACGCCGCATCAGGTTCGCTGACCTCGGCGGCTTCGGTCACTTTCTCCAGCAAACCTGCGATTTCCTCGATGAGCTGCATGACGTTCTCGCGATGAGGGGCGAACTCTTCGAGCTCGCCGACCTCGTCCAGCCCGTCCAGCGCCTCGCGCAGTCCTACCCGCGCTTGATTGAGGCCGAACGCAGGGCGCTGCAGCTTGCTGCCGGCCAAGGAGCGTCGCTTTGATGCCGCGAGTCCGCGCGAGACGCTCGCCTGCAACACCTCTCGGACGTCGGCGGCCGGTGCGGTCTCACCATTGCTGAGCGTCACCTCATTCGATGCGGACCGAGAGACGGCGACGGCAAGATTCAGAAGGTTCTTCACCGCGGTGACATCCGAAGAAGGAGGCGCCACTTCCTCCTCGCCGAGAAGATCCAGACCTTCAGGATGAGTCCGCTCGATCTCCGGCGCAGTACCGGGGATGGACACCACTTGAGCAATTGATGCGCCGACATCGTCGGCCTCGGTGAGGTCCGCCACGACATCTGTTTCGACCCAGTCGCCGTAAGCGTGGCGCAGCTTGTGGACGGAGTTGTAGCCGAGCACGTACGCGAGCAGCCACCGTCCGATGACGAGATCACCTGCCTGGCGACCGTCGCGTTGGTCCGCTTCGCGTACCTTGCCGAGAAGCTCGATCCAGTTCTGCGCCTGATCCTTCTCCTGAATAAAAGACGTGAGTGGGAGGGCGGGGTCCGTCAAGCGACGGGCGCGCTCCATCAAGTCAAGAACCGAGCGCATGTCGGTGACGCGTTGTGGGCGCATGCGGAGGCGCCGCGCAATTGCGGCGTCAGTCAACCCGGCTCCTTCATGGAGCTTCTTCAGCATCATGAGCTCGCTGACGAGGTTGTAGCTGTCCTTGTGTTCGACCTGCTTCTGCAGCACGCTCTCGAGTTCGAGCTCCTGAGGCTCGACGACATCCGAAGGGAGGACCGCTACTCGCATCGTGGTGCCAGTGATCCGCCCCTCCGCAAGCAGCTCGCGCAAGAGAACGCAGCGAGTGTTTCCATTGATCAGCTTGCCCTTGCGTGTGATCAGTCCTGGTTGGTCCTGACCGTCGAGAAGGCTCTCCTTGAGATCCTCAGCATGTCGGTGCGAGGCACGCACAAGGTCAGCGACGACGTGCTGGGCAGCGGGGGAGTACGGGTCGTTCCGAACGATCTCCGCCTGCGGATGCTCCTCAAGCGCGGGCGCGATTCGGAAGCTGTCCGGGTTCAAGGTCGGCAGGTCCAGCGGCACCTCGATGACTTCGAGCAAGGCCGGCTTTCCTCGGAGAGGCACCCGCATCGTGTCCCGCGCTCCAGAGAGTTGCTGATACTGCGCCAGCGCCTGCGCAATGTGCTGCTCACGATTCGTGTCCGTCACCAGTCGCCCCATTTCCTTGCCTGTTTGCCCCTGCCACGAAACTACATGCACCTTCCGACATGGGATGGGCATCGATCCGAGAGTCGTGACCGTCTCCACTGCGCAACGCTTCACAGCGACACCGAGACGAAGCCGACGCACCCACTGGAAGAGGCACGGTCTCTCGAGCCAGTCCGGCACCATGGGGTGATGATGGACAGCGATCACCGCGAGGAGCCCGAAGGGCGCGAGCAGCCCGAGGCTCTCGACGAACCAGAGGAGCTGAGGCGACAGCGCTCCTTCATTCGTGAGGCCGCTCCACAGCTTGCTGATGACTTCCTCGATCGCGCCAGGCAGACTCGAACCTCCCGTGCTGCCAAGAGCGCGGAGATCGCTGAAGAGATCGCCCATATCTGGGCACGAGGTTGGACCGCCTTCGATGCTGTCATCTACGCGATGGAGCAGAGCGCGGCCCTGATGTTCGCGAGGACGGACACCGACGATGAACACGCTGATGTTCGCGAAGCCCTCCTCCTGCAGCAATCAATCGCCACGATGACGTTGCGGGAGATTGGTGAACTCCTCCGTGCTGGCTATCTCTCCGGATCTGCAGCTCGTTGGCGAGCGCTTCATGAGACAGCAGTCACGGCCATCTTGATCGCCGAAGGTGGGGGGACAATCGCCCGCCGGTACCTCGATCACGGCATCGCAGCGCAGTTCACTCGCCTGGAGGCCTTTTACCGACAACCTCATCCTGATGCCCCGCCCCAGCAGGAACGAAACGAACGGAACGTCCTCGTCGCCGAGATCGTCGCGAAGCACACGCTCACAGATGAATCCGTCAGCTTCACTCGTCCGTACGCGTGGGCTTCACCACTCATGCCGCGTCGTAAGGACGGCAAGCTTCAGGAGCCCACGTTCACCCGGTTGGAAGAGGTCGCGCGGCAGAAGGACATGCGGTTGCTTGTTCAGCACGGCGCGCACGGGCATGTTCACAACGACGCTGGCGCGGTGCGAACGGCGGTCCTGAAGGAGGGAACGACACTAATCGTCGGGCCCAGGTCGGATGAGATTCCGACGGTCGCTGTGCCCACGCTTCGAACGATCGTGAGCGTTGCGGCGGCGACGCATATGGGGTTCGAGCCCGAGTTCAGTGAGTTCGGGAAGCTGATCAGTTTGACCGGAGCCGCGATTGCCGAGCTTGCGATGCATGGAGTTGCCGAGTTCAAAGCGGTGCATCGCTCGGCGCAGTTGCTCTTCTGATGCGTGGGCGCTCCAACTGTGCGGTAGACCAGCGCACTAGGACGTGTTGCTAAATCCATCGCAGAGCGGCGGAGAGGCAGATCCCTGCCGCGTATGACCGGGCGGTCTTGTCGTAGCGGGAAGCGAGTCCGCGCCACTGCTTCACGAAGTTGAAGCACCGC
>Ga0182741_1006375_pt1 | contig 10354 bp, 7 predicted proteins | sample eDN5th37CBELigOP_FD_128874 | JGI IMG/M metagenome (GOLD analysis project Ga0182741, IMG submission 128874) | Enriched Organic Plus compost microbial communities from Emeryville, California, USA - eDNA 5th pass 37_C BE-Lig OP (version 2) (version 2) ...
GCCTCCATCTTGTCGGCGATCTCCTTCGGGCCGCCCACCATGTCCATGCGCGGGCGGCCGCGGCCGCTGGCGGTGACGAAGTCGCGCGCCGTCGGGTTCTTCTTGCCGGTGCGCTGCACCACGCGGTCGCGGATCGCCTGCAGCCCCTGGATGCCGGCCATTTCCTCATCGGTGAAGGGCTCGTCCATGCCCTTGGAAGCGAAGTCGAAGTTCAGCGCCTCCGACAGCAGCGACAATGCGTCGATCTCGAGCGGCAGCTTCTCGATCAGCGCCGCCTTGTCCTCCGCCTCCGCCTTCGTGGCGGCAACGATCGGGCTGCAGAGGGTCGCCACCTTCACATGGTCGGGGTTGCGGCCTTCGGCCGCGACGGCCGCCTTGAAGTCGGCGTATTCGCGCCTGCCGCCGGCGATGTCGTGGTAGGCGACGAAGACCAGCTCGGCCCAGCGGGCGGAGAAGCGCTTGCCGCGGCCGCTGCTGCCGGCCTGGATCAGCACCGGCCGCCCCTGGGGAGAGCGCGGCACGGTGAAGGGTCCGCGGCTCTTCAGGAACCGTCCGCGGTAGTCGAGGCGATGCACCTTGTGCCCGTTGCCGAAGCGCCCCGTGGCCTTGTCCACGACCAGCGCATCGTCCTCCCAGGCATCCCAGTGGCCGAGCACAACCTCGACGAACTCGTCGGCACGGTCGTAGCGCAGGTCGTGCTCCATGGTCTCGTCGCGGCCCATGTTCGCCGCCTCGCCATCGTTCAGCGAGGTGACGATGTTCCAGGCCGCCCGCCCGTCGCTCATCAGGTCGAGGGTCTGGAACATGCGCGCTACGTGGAAGGGCTCGAAATAGGTGGTGGAGGCGGTGGAACCGAGGCCGAGGCGCCGTGTCGCCGCCGCCATCATGGTCAGCACGACGACGGGGTCGAGCTTCACGCAGCGGATGCCGTGCTCGATCGTGTGCACATGGTCGCTGCCGTAGCGGTCCGGCATGGAGAGCCGGTCGTCGAAGAAGCCGAGATCGAATTTTCCCGCTTCCAGGATGCGGCCGATCTCCTGGTAGTAGTCGGCCGAGAGGAAATCCGTGCGGCTGTCCGGATGCCGCCAGGAGCTGGCGAAATTCGTACAGTTCTGCGCCTGCAGGAATCCGACCAGGTGCATCTGCCGCATGCGCGTTCCCCTTCCTTGCCTCGTCGCGGGATGTTCCCGCCCGGATCAGGCCAGGTCAATCCGGCGCTGGGGACCAGGGCAAGGGCTTGCCACAGTCCGCTGCCGCCCGCATTCGCGTGTCGTTCAGGAGAGCGCAGGGCCACAGCCGATCTGCCAGAAGGGCCTGCCATGAACCGCCGCGACCTGCTGCTGGGGGCAGGCACGCTTGCCGCCGCTCCTGCCCTGGCCCCGCCATCCGCCCATGCCGAACCTACCACGCTGCGCGCCGCCGGGATCGAGACCGGGTTCGACGTGATGGACTGGGAGGCGCGCCGGCGTCGAAGGTCCGGAGGACAAGGGGGCGTACGGCATCAACGACCGGGACTCCGATAATGGCCTGCCCGGCCCGGCGCAGAGCACGAATCGCCGCCCGGGCGGCTTCGACTGGGGCAATTTCCGCGACGCGGAGGCGGATGCACTGGCGCTGAGGCACGCGCCACCTTCGAGCCGGCGGAGCAGGCGTGGGGGCTGGCGGCGCTGCACGCCCAATCTGGCTGAACGCCCACTTGGTGGATCAGGCGATGTGGCTGTGGGTGCTGCACGACCCGAACCCGCGCGGCATCGCGCGCCGCGTGCAGGGCTTCGTGCAGGCGCAGGGCTGGTACCAGGACCTGACGCCCATCGTGCTGCAGGACTGAGGCCGATGGACAGGCGGCAGTGACGCCGCCGCTGTGGCCTCGATTTTGCATGAGCTTTCCTGCATATCAGCGGAAAGGGGCTGCCCATGGTGGAAGCGAACGGGCGGGGCATCGGCGACAACGGCGGACCACCGCTGGAGGACGACGACCCGCAGGCGTCCTGGCGGCTCTGGTGCTGGCGCCGCGCCCATCGGCGTGCCTGGAAGACGCCGCGCGAGATCGCGCTGCGCCGCCTGGCGCGGGCCGAGGCGTTGGGCATGACCTACCGCGCCTATACGCTGGAGATCCTGGAGCGCGGCCGCCACCTGTAGCGGGTCAGCCGCGGCCGAGGAGTTCCGCGCGGAACTCATCCAGCACGCGCAGCCGTCCGCCGGGCACCTGCACATGCCAGAAGGCCCAGCCATTGCAGGAGGGGGCCTCCTGCACCGCCGCGCCCACCTGGTGGATGGAGCCCTGTGCGCGGCCGCAGCGGATGGAGCCGTCGGCCCCGACGATCGCCTGCCAGCGCCGGGCTCGGTCCATGAGCACTGTGCCGGCGGGCACCAGGCCACGCTCCACCAGGGCGCCGAAGGGGATGCGCGGCTGCTCGCGCCTGGTCTGCAGGGTCTGCACCGCCGCCTCCTCCAGCGGCTCGACCACGGCGATGCGCGCGGCGGCGGCGTTCGCATAGGCCTCTTCCCGCTCCAGGCCGATGAAGCGGCGGCCGAGACGCTTGGCAACAGCGGCGGTGGTGCCAGTGCCGAGGAAGGGGTCCAGCACCACCTCCCCCGGCATGGTGCAGGCGAGGATCACGCGGTGCAGCAGGGCCTCGGGCTTCTGCGTCGGGTGCAGCTTGGCGCCCCTGGCGTCGCGCAGCCGCTCCGCGCCGGTGCAGAGCGGGATGAACCAGTCGCTCCGCATCTGCAGATCCTCGTTCAGCGACTTCATGGCCGCGTAATTGAAGCGGTAGCGGGATTCGGGGCTGCGCGCCGCCCAGATCAGCGTCTCGTGCGCATTGGTGAAGCGCCGGCCGCGGAAATTCGGCATCGGGTTCGCCTTGCGCCAGATCACATCATTCAGGATCCAGAAGCCGAGATCCTGCAGTGCGGTGCCGAGGCGGAAGATGTTGTGGTAGCTGCCGATGACCCAGATCGTGCCGTCCTTGCGCAGCACGCGGCGGGCCTCGGCCAGCCACTCGCGGGTGAAGGCGTCGTAGGCCCCGAGATCCGCGAAGCGGTCCCAGGCCGCGTCCACGCCGTCCACCAGGCTGTCGTCCGGCCGGCGCAGGTCGCCCTTCAACTGCAGATTATAGGGCGGATCGGCAAAAATCGCGTGCACCGAGGCCGGTGGCAGACGTCGCATCAAGTCAACCGCGTCCCCGACCATGACTTGGTCGAGGGGCAGATCGAGCCCCGTGCCCACGGATGGACCCCCTGAAATTCCCCCGTCGCAGCATCGCTGTCTCAAGTCGCCACGTCAACTGAAGCCTGGAAGCGGTTGATCCAACGAGATCACGTGTGGCGGTGAAGACAGGTGGCTCCCAGGCGGGCTCCGCCGCGCTCCAGCTCCGTATCCGAGAGACACTCGCCTGTCTGCTCGATCCCTCCGGGCGGCGCCGGCCGCGTGCTCGGCCGCGGCGCGCTCGCCCTGCACAGGGACCGAGTCCCAGCGATGCGCGCGAGCCTCCATTCATGCCGTGGCCCGCTTCGTGGCCTCCTGCTGGGCGGCGTTGTACTTGCCAGCGGTGCCGATGTGCCGGAGGTGGCGCTTCGCGCGCTCGGTCGTGACGGGTGTGCCGGATGAGGTGGTGCCGGGCGTGACCACTGCCCTCGCATGCACGCCGGCATGCTGCTGATGCACCGCGATGCAGCGTGCGCGGTTACACTGATGGTCGGGCCTATGCGCGCCGGCCGGCTCGAACACGATGCCGCCGCGCCTTGGGCACCGGAGGCGGGCCTCGTTGCCACGGGCACGGTCTGGCGGCATTTTCATGCGGGCGCCGTCGCAAGGGGTCGGCCAAGCCTCTCGCCAGCTGCCAATACTTGGCCTGGGTCGGAAGCGACTTGTCAGGGAGGCTGCCGGCACAAAGTCGGGTTGCAATTCCGCAAGGACGCAGCTAAACGTATCCTGGCCTGTTGCGGTTTCGGCAACAGCCTGGCTTGATCCAGCATACGCGACGAGCCGAGACCGGATGTCCACGATCCTTATCATCGATGACCGCGCGACCAACCGCAGCGTATTCTCCAGGCTCGCCGCGTCGGTGGATGGTGGCCTCTCGGTCTGTACTTTCGCGGATCCGCATGAAGCCCTCGGCTGGCTCGAAACCAATGTTGCCGACCTGATCGTCACCGATTTCAAGATGCCCTCGATGGACGGGGCCGAGTTCACCCGGCGCGTGCGGCTTCGGCCGCTCTCCGCGGATGTGCCGGTGATCGTGGTGACTGCCTATGACGACAGGCGGTTTCGGATCCGGGCCCTCGAAGCAGGGGCGACCGACTTTCTGCTGAGCCCCGTGGACCACAGCGAGTTCCGCACCAGGGTTCGGAATCTTCTCAAGCTGCGGAAGTATCAGCGGCAGTTACTGCTTCACACGCAGTCGCTCGAGCGCGAACTGGCCGAGAGCGAGCGGACCCGGGCCCAGGTGGTGCGGGAGAGTCGAGAGGCCCTCGCCCAGGTAATCGACACTGTTCCGACACTGATCAGTGCGGTGGACAGCGAGGGGCTCTGCCTGTTCGCCAATGCGAAGCAGGCGGAACTGACGGGACTTTCTCCGGCAGCGCTCGTCGGGCGCGCAACCGCCGAATTGTTCGGCCCCGATCGCGCGGCGCGGAGCCTCGAGGCGGATCGCCGCGTGTTCTCGACCGGCAGGCCGATCCCCCGCTACGAGGAGGAGGTCAGCGGGCCCGATGGCGAGCGGCGGGTCTTCCTGACCGCGAAATCGCCGCTGAAGAACAGCAATGGCGAGGTCATCGCCGTCCTGACCACATCCCTCGACATCACCGACCGGAAGCGGGCCGAGGAGCGCCTGCTGCATATGGCGCAGCACGATCCGCTGACGGGCCTGGCGAACCGCACCCGTCTCGGCGAGCGGCTGACGGCGCGGCTGCAGCGCAGCCGCCGCGGGGATGCCGGGCTGGCGCTGCATGTGCTCGACCTCGACCGCTTCAAGGCGGTGAATGACGTCTTCGGCCATCAGGCGGGCGACCGGCTCCTGAAGGCGGTCGCCCGGCGCCTTACCGCGGCGGTGAAGGAGCAGGATCTCGTGGCCCGGCTGGGAGGCGACGAGTTCGCGGTACTGCAGACGGGCGTCACCACGCGCGACGAGGCGGCGCGACTGGCCGAACGCCTTACGGAGGCAATGGCTCAGCCCTTCATGGTGCAGGGCCGCCTTCATTCCGTCGGTGCGAGCATAGGCATCACCGTTGCGCCGCGGGATGGGCAGACAGCTGCGGAACTGCTCCGGAACGCAGATCTCGCCCTGTATGAAGCGAAGACGGAGCGCCGCGGCACCTTCCGCTTCTTCGGCGCAGAACTCGACACGCGCGCCCGGAACGCCCTGCTGCTTGAGGCTGATCTTCGCCTGGCCATCTCGCGCGGAGAACTCACGCTGCACTACCAGCCGGTGCTGAGCCTTCGGACGGGCAAGGTGGTCGGCGCGGAGGCGCTGCTGCGCTGGGACCGTCCTGGCCTGGGCATCGTTGGTCCGCTGGATTTCCTGCAGCTTGCGGAGGAGACCGGGCTGATCGTGCCGATCAGCGCCTGGGTGCTGGAGGAGGCCTGCCGGCAGGCAGCGGCCTGGAGCACCCTGGGAGACGAGCGCCTGCGCGTCGCGGTGAACCTCTCGCCATCCCAGTTCCGCCGTCAGGACGTGCGCGATCTGGTGCTCAAGACCCTGGCACGTACCGGCCTCGACCCCTGCCTCCTCGATCTCGAGATCACCGAGGGGATTCTGATGCAGGAGCCGCAGGAGGTTGCCTCCGTCCTCCGCGACCTGCGGAAGGTCGGGGTGAAATTCTCTGTGGACGACTTCGGTACGGGCTATTCCGCCCTCGCCTCCGTGAAGACGCTGCCGGTGGATCGGCTGAAGATCGATCGTTCGTTCATCAGGAACCTCAGCAGTGATGGGGCCGACGCCGCCATCGTGCGGGCGATCATCGGACTGGGCCACAGCCTCGGTCTCGGCGTGATCTCGGAGGGCGTCGAGACGGCCGAGCAGGTGGCCTTGCTGATGGGCGGAGGGTGCGACGAACTGCAGGGCTTCTATTTCAGCCGCCCCCTGCCGCCGGTGGCCTTCGAGGAATTCGTTGCGCGCGGCAGGACCCTGCCGCACGTGGTGTGAGCGCCAGCGTGCGCCAGCCGGATGCGGGTCGGGCGCACTGCGATCGCCTTGCGACGGACTGACGCGATGGCAGCCGCTCCGGACACCCCGCCCTCACGCTCGCCGAGTGCGCTGAAGCGCCTCTCCGCCACCCTGAGAGGCCGGCCGGACAGCGAGCACGAGATGAGCTTCAACCGGCTCGCCTTCGCCGCGCTCATCGCGATCTATCTCGCGCTGGCGCCGGGATCGGGGCCCGAGATGCTGCAGGTGACGACAGTCTACGGCATCATCGCCGTGCTGCTGTTCGTCCATATCGTCATGAGGCCGGGCACTTGCCTGACCCGGCGCGCCATCGCCCTGGTCTGTGACACCGGTGTCCTGTCCTACCAGCTGCACCTGGGCGGCGAGACTGCCTCCGTTCTCTTCCCCATCTATCTCTGGATCATCCTGGGCAATGGCTTTCGCTTCGGCGTTGCCTGGCTGCGCGGTGCGATGGCGGTCGGCATCGCCTGCTTTGCCGCGGTGATCGCAACCACGTCCTACTGGTACGAGCAGGAGCACCTTTCGATCGGCCTCCTCATGGGGCTGCTGGTGATCCCGGCCTATTCGGGCAAGCTGATCGCCAAGCTCTCCCACGCGAAGCGGCAGGCCGAGGAGGCCAACCAGGCGAAGAGCATGTTCCTCGCAGGCGTCAGCCACGAGTTGCGCACGCCGCTGACGGCCATCATCGGCATCGGCGACCTGCTGCAGCGGAGCCGGCTCGACGCCGAGCAGCAGGACATGCTGCGCACGGTGAACGGCGCCGCGAGCCAACTGCTCTCGCTCATCGACGACATCCTCGACCTGTCCCGCATCGAGGCGGGTCGGATGCCGACCCAGGTTGAGGAATTCGATCTGCTCCGCGTGCTGGACGAGGCGGCGCGGCTGGTGGCGACACAGGCGCGGACCAAGGGTCTGCGCCTCTCGACTCATGTGTCGGTTCGCACCCCCCTCCGTTTGCGGGGCGATGCGCGGCACCTGTCAGAGATCCTGATCAACCTGCTCGGCAATGCCGTCAAGTTCACGGAAACCGGCAGCGTCGTGCTCGCGGTGGACGGCACGCCGGCCGGCGAGCACGACGTGCGCGTCCGCTTCGAGGTCATCGACACCGGCATCGGGATACCCGAGGAAGCCCAGACGCGGATCTTCGAGAGTTTCGCCCAGGCCGACGACACCATCATCAACCGTTTCGGCGGCACGGGGCTGGGGCTCGCGCTCTGCCGGCGGCTCGTGCAGCAGCTCGGCGGCACTATTGGCGTTGAGAGCCAGGCCGGCGTCGGCAGCACGTTCTGGTTCGAGCTGAGCTTCGGCGAGGTCGGGACGGAGGGCGACCTGGCGCCCGACCTGCGTGACGGCGCGGTGCTGCTGCTGTCGGCGGCCGGGCCGCATACCGAGGATCTCGCGGCTGCCCTGGAATCCTTCGGTGCCGAGGTGCTGCGCGCCGGCGATGTCACGCAGGCGGCCGGTCTCCTGCAGGCGCTCGCCGCCGAGGAGGATGCGCCGCGCTGCATCCTGGCCCGTGCCGAGGGGATCGGCATCACGCTGGACGAGCTGGCAGCGGCGCTGCGTGCCCTGGACCGGTTCGGTGAGACGCCGGTCCTGCTTCTCAGCGATGCCTTCCCGGCCGGCCTGCCGCCGGTCGATATCCGGCGGAGCTTCGCGACGGTGCTGCCGGCGGCGCCCGATCGTGAGGCGCTGCAGAATGCACTGCGCCTCGCTGTCGCAAGGCAGCGTTCCGCGACGCCCGAATCGCTCGACGCGGCCGTGCCGGAGGGTCCGCCACTGCGCATCCTGCTCGCGGACGATAACCGGGTGAACCAGCGCGTGATCGCCAAGGTCCTGGAAGGGGCCGGGCACCAGGTGACGGTCGTATCGAATGGCGAGGAGGCGCTCGACGCGCTGCAGGACGAGCCCTTCAACCTGGCGCTCATGGATCTGAACATGCCCGTCATGGACGGGCTGGAAGCGGCAAAGCTCTACCGGTTCGGCGCTGTCGGCGGGCCTCAGGTTCCGATCGTGGCGCTGACCGCGGATGCGACGCCCGAGGCGGAGCGACGGAGTCACGAGGCTGGCATGGTCGCCTGCCTGGTGAAGCCGGTCCAGCCCGCACGCCTGCTGAAGATGGTCGCGACGCTTGCCCTGGTGACGTCCGACGAGGAAGGAGAGGAGAGGCGGACGGAGGCGGTCGCGGACATCGCCTCCCATCCGCGCTTCCGGTCGGCGGCTTCACCGGCCCTCGATGAAAGCGTCCTGAACGACCTGAGGGCGCTGGGCGGGCAGGAGTTCGTGGCAGAGATCGTCGGCGATTTCTGCTCCGACGCGGAGGATCTGATCCGGGAGATTGCCAGCGTGGCCGCCACCGGAGACGGCCCCCTTTTCCGAGCAAAGGTGCATGCGCTGCGCAGCGGCGCGGCGAATGCCGGCGCGCGGGCGATCGCCGACCTCTGTCGGCTGGCCCAGCAGTTCGCCGGTGCAGAGATTGCGGAGAAGGGCGGCGACTTTGCCGAGCGGCTCGCCGTCGAGCTTGAGCGGGTGCGCAGCGCCCTCGCCGGTCAACAGGCAGTCGGCGGCCGGGCCTGAGGCGCAAGCCGCCATCCAAGCGGGGCAGGACGGCCCCGGCTCTCCGCCCTCATTGCCCATCCCTGTGCCGACCGAGCCGGAGCGCTTCGTCCGGCCCGGCCCATGGGACCCGGCAGATGCCGGAATCCGCCCGCATTACTCCGCGGCGACCGCATGCGCCGGAGGCGCCATCCCTGCCATCCGCCGATCCTGCGCCGTAGCAAGCCGGATCATCTTCCGCAGATCCTGCTGACCGAGGTTCAACGCCGCATCCACCCAGACCTCCACCACGCTCTGCAGTTCGTCGAGGGTGACCGGGTTCACGCGCCGACGGGTCTCGTAGATGGCGCGATGGGCATTGTGGATGCGGCCATGTCGGGCGATGTACTCGCGCACTGCATGCTCGCCCTCGCCGTCCTCCGCCAGGACATCGACAATACCCATCTCGTGCAGTTCGGCAGCGGTGTAGAGCTTGCCGCTCATGATCATCTGCTCGGCCCTGACTGGACCGATGCGGCGGGAGAGGAAGCTGTAGGCACCCATGCCCGGGAAGAGGTTGAACAGGATCTCGGGCAGACCGAAGCGCGCACGGCGCTCGGCGATGATCAGATCGAAGGCCAGCGCACATTCGAAGCCACCACCCAGGGCATCGCCCTGAACCAGCGCGACGGTGATGGCGGGCGTGCCGAAGGCGATGGCGTTGCCATGAACCGCCTCGATGCACATCCGCCCGTACCGCAGCAGAGAGGCGCGGTCACCTGCCCGGATTCGGTCGGCGAAGTGGCCGAGGTCACCGCCGAGGTTGAAGATGCCGTTCACCCGTGATGCGAGAACATAGTAGCGCAGAGGATGCTCTTCCGGCCGGGTGCAGCCCTCGAAGCTGCGCCGGATGCTGGCCTGGACCGAGGCGATGTCGCTCAGAAGCGCTGCGCTGAAATTCGGTCGGCCGGGCGGGCGCATCCAGTTCCAGAAAGTGCGGGTCTCGACATCGAGCCGGAGGTCGAGCGTTCCGTAGCCGGTAGCTATGGCGTCGGCGAGCGTCGGCGCCCGTGGCAAGGAGGCCGGGGCATTGGCTTCCGAGTAGATGGCGGTGTGGTTCGTGACGCCCGCCGGACGGGCAGCGGCAACGGCAGGAAGATAGGTCATGGTGCGACTCCTGTTACTTGGCGACGGATTGCGCCCGCTACGTCAGGGCAACGGATCCATCCGGGCCGGGCGCGATCGCCGACCGCATTGTACTGAGCCGCAACATTCAGAGTAGAACAAGTCAGAAGGTTAGGCGCACAACTCATACTAGTAGTCATGACTTGGTACGACCTACGCGCTAGTTCACATGAGCTGATGCAGCGCGCCCATAGGAGGCAAGGGCCGACCCTGCCGCGGTGGACGCATCGCCCTGGGCAGCCATGCCTGTAAAATCGCATCGCTGCAGTGCTCGTCGCCGACCAGATGTGTCGGAACAGTGATGCAACCGGTGATCCGGTCATATCAGGCTGTTTCGCGTGGCGGTCGCCGGAATGCCTGGCGCAGGCTCGTCTGCTCCGATTGGCGACTGCGTCGTATCGTTCTGGCCTGCACAGGGCAACGCCCCTGTTCCCGACCGCCCGTCGGACAGGCGGGGCCGGAGCGAC
>Ga0182741_1006378_pt1 | contig 10350 bp, 14 predicted proteins | sample eDN5th37CBELigOP_FD_128874 | JGI IMG/M metagenome (GOLD analysis project Ga0182741, IMG submission 128874) | Enriched Organic Plus compost microbial communities from Emeryville, California, USA - eDNA 5th pass 37_C BE-Lig OP (version 2) (version 2) ...
ATCCCGTATCAAAGCTGCGCATATAGCCCTTGCCTTGGTGATCCGAGCCTCGACGCGTTTCACGGACAAGTTGCAGCGCTGAGCGATCTCCACATTAGACAGTCCTCCGAAGCGGCTCAAGACAAAGACCTCTCTGAGAGCCGGCGGCAGCGCGAGAATCGTCTGCTCCAACATCAGAGCTTCGTCGCTCGAAGGAGCCTGGGTCGCGGCTACAAAGGGTAACGGGGCGCTCGGATTGCGCCTGGCCTCTTCTATGGCCACACGAATAGCCACCCGGGCCAGAAAGGCGCGAGGATGACGCATCCGGCTTCTGCTGCCGACCACGCGCGCGAAAGCCTCCTGTGCAAGGTCTTCCGCTGTTGAGCTCCCAAAACGGCGGCGGAGGAAATCGAGCAGCCAGGAACGATGTTGACGATAAGCTTTCTCGGCCTCGGCGCGCGAACGCTCTTGTACAACTCGCTCTGCTCGTGAGGCTCTCATCGAAGACCTCTGCAAACGTCGTCACGTCATCGGCGCGGACCTCCATCGACACGCGTCGATCCATGGCCGCCGGCCCAATAGGGACTATAGTCCCTGGTGACTATAGTCAATACGCTGTCTCATCCGACGAATGGATTGGGCGCATGTCGCGGGCTCGAACATCAAGACATTCCGGACCGCACTCGGTCTTAGTCAAGAAGAGCTCGCCTTTCGCGCGAACATAGACGTCAAATATCTCCGACAGATCGAGCAGGGATCACGAAACCCATCCCTCTCTAAACTTATGTCTATTGCGTCCGAACTGAACGTCGCACTTCCCGAGCTATTCCATTGGGAGCGTTCGCCATCAACAACATCTACATGACGACTATAGTCCCTAGAACGGTTCTCCCGTGATGTCTTTCTGTCCAGGTGGATTGGCGCTCACATGTTGGCACTCGTGTACGCGAGTTCCGCCTCGCTCGGGGAATGACCCAGGAGCAGCTCGCTTTCGAGGCGGCTATCGACTTGACCTACTTGGGCGGGATTGAGCGCGGACGGAGGAACCCGTCGCTTTTGGTCCTGACACGGATATCAGCGGCTTTGAGCGTTCACCCATGCGAACTGCTGACGTAGGTCAGCGATGCCATTGCGTTATTCGCGAGATTTTCGCCGCAAATCTTCGGAAATGTAGGCTTCGGCAGGGCTTGTCCCAAGAGGAGCTGGCGCACCGCGCGAAGATCGACCGCACATACGTGAGCGCTCTTGAGCGTGGTGTGCATGCAGCCTCGATCGACGTAGTTGACCGTTTGGCAGTAGCGCTAAACAGCCAAGCTTGGGAACTGCTGCGGCCTGAGGACTCCACCTAAAGGTGGAATGCCCGCAACTGCCAAAACTAAGACTTCTTACCCAGTGAACGACGCGCAAGTTCCTCTTGCTCTTTAGCCTTTGCCGCCAGTTGTTCGAACATCTCCGAAAAGGCCTCCATCAAGGTCAACGGATCGAGATGAACGATGGTATCTTGCGCCTTCTCATCGAAATCCTGCAGAGCCATCATGAATACCGTCATTAACTTGTTCTGAGAACAGCGGAAGGCGAACTCGGGTGAACGGATTTCGACTGCCGCGAGGATGGCGTAAGGATCCGCATCTAAGAGTGATGCAAACCTATGTACTCGGTTGACGTTTAGCTGGCCGTATCCCGCCTCGAAATAGTTGTACGCTCGAGGCGATGTGGCCAAGTCACGCGCCATCTGCTGCGCCTTTACCCCGCGCGTGCGTCGCAAGCCCTTCAATATTGGCCTGAGATAGTCAGAAAGGCTGGGCCGTTCAGTGAAGCGGCGTGCGACCATGGCTCTCCGTCTTCGACGTTCTGCCCAGCATGGTTAAGCGCTGATCCAGATGCAATCAAGAGTAGGGCCACTCACCACCGCAATCGCTGCTGGAAAACGTCTCTGACTGTGCAAGGCGGCAGCAAAACTTACGCAAAATTTCTGCGCTCGCAGGAAGCACGCACCTCAAGGAGGAACATTATCTTCCTATCCAAAGGGTCTGCATCCCGCGGGGAGCGGATCACGACTCCGGCCCGAATCCGGACTCTCTGGCTTTCGCCGTTGGGCTCATGGCTGAAGTTGGGAGGGTCCGCTTTCCGGCGTGGCGGTTCTCCAGCGACCGGGACAGGCCGAATGACCGGACCTGACTTCATCTGAGACGTTGGGAATGTCCTCTCTGCGGCTGCCAGCTCGATGATGGGCAATAGTCCGAACCGGCGTTGAACGCCTCGAGGCGCGAGCCGGACTACATGTAGAACCGGTACGAGGGGTTCGGAGTTTTGCCTTCCGGGAGCTCGGCCATGATTTCCCCGACTTTACGCGCGAAGGAGATGGTTACGGGATAGCGCGACACACCCTCGCTGCTGTTCCAGTTCATCTTGGTCAAGGCCAGGATTTCGCGGGCACGTTCGCGCAAGTCGGTCGGCAGGGCGCTGCCGATTTCAATAGGGGCCGGAATGTGGGGGCCGGGATACTCCCGCCACCAGCGCATGAAACCCATCGTGAACAGATAGTTCTCTTCCCCTACCGTGCAGAGCGTCCCACGCCAAGGTTCCTGCCGCCCCTTGCGCACGAGGCGGAACGAGGTTGGTCTCAGCCACACCAACTCACAGGTGGGGCTGGATCGGTTCTGGGACGAGGCTTTGGGCGCTTTTCAAGCCGAAGTGGAACGCAGCGAGGAACAGAGCTGATGGAACAACACATCACGCCGGCCCCGATCCGAAAGTCCGTGACGGTCCGCGCTACGCCCGAGCACGCGTTCGAGATCTTCACCGCGGGCTTCGACCGTTGGTGGCCCCGGGCGATGAACATCGGCGACTCGCCGCTCGCGCGGGCCGTCATTGAGCCGGGCGTGGGCGGGCGCTGGTACGGGGTCGGCGAAGACGGCTCCGAACACACCTGGGGAGACGTGTTGGTCTGGGATCGGCCGCGCCGGCTGGTTCTGGCATGGCGGATCAACGCCGCCTTCGTCTGCGACCCAGCCGTCGGTTCCGAGGTCGACGTCAGCTTCGTCCCGCTCGCCCCGGGCCGGACGCGCGTAGACCTCGAGCACCGGCGCCTGGAGAGCCTCGGCCCCGGTGCGGACGTGGTTCGCGGTCAGATGGACGGCGGCTGGGCAGGGATCCTTGCCGCCTTCGTCGCGGCTGCGGAATAGGATGCCCGGCCCGATCATCGCGCGACGGCGGAATGACAGGCGTCGAGAAGCGCGTTGGCCTCGAGCAGAAACAAACGACCAGGGGAAGGCCCGCCGCCGAGTACGTCGTCGAAGCCGCTGATCCGGTCGCGTGATCCATGCGCGTTCATGCTTTACCGTCTGAATGGCCCTCGTCGACTACGTTCAAGCGGCGCATTGGTTCAGCGCAGGCGAAAAGTTCACCTGACGCGGCGGCGCCATTCGCCGCCGAGCCGCCATGGGGTTCGACACCCGCAACATTGATGCTCCCTATTTGTTCGAGATATGCGCGAACATGGGAACATTGCTCTCCGCCCTCCTGCTCATCGGCCAGAAGCTCCTCGTCAGATGCCGCTACTGCTCGCTCACGCAGATCCTTGAGGCGGAGCGAGCGATCGCCGCTTTCGCGAGAGCGCTACATTCAACGAGATAGAGCAGCAGCCCTGTCCGCGTTGCGAGATCAGAAACGACCGCACGCGCTGGATCGCGGCCGGCATCGCTCGTGGCGGCTGCGGCCTGCGTTGTCTTCGATTTGGGGCGTGGTCATGAGGCCTCCGAGTTTGGGCGTCAGGACGTCAGGGCGCGCAGCATCTCGTGCGGATCGGACGTGGCGACGCCCTCGGGTCTCGCACCGTGCAGGACGACGTATTCCGCGCGCACGTCGCGGTCGACGCGCACTATCTTCGAGAGGTGGCGGCCGGCCTTGTTTAGTTCCGGCGGTCGCACCTCGACGAGGCGCGTAGTCGCGCCGTCGTGCGTGAGCATCTGAACCTCGGCTCTTGAGCCGGACCTCGACGTCCGCGCCTGGTGTGGAGCGGTCCTTCTCCCTGAGACGCCCCGCAACGGACGCCAGGGCTGCCCGCGCGATTGGACGGGGGTCCCGTTACGGCTGCGGAATAGGATGCGCCATCGCGTCAGGATCAGGACCTGGTCGAAGCCGACGCGCTTGCGGAGATGCGGTTCATTGGGCAGCCAGCTCCGCATGAGCCGCAAAGACGGCGGCGGCGACCTGCGCGACCTCACGCTCGCGCACACCGCTGTGGATCGCCAGACGGACGACGTCGCGCCTGATCGCGATGGTCCTGACGCCCAATCGCGCGAGCACTTCCACAAAGGCCCTCGCATCACCGATCGGGCGATTGAGGAAGATCAGGTTGGTCGGCGAGGGTCGAATCGCCTCTGGGCCGAGCTGTCGACCAATGCGGTCGCTCAGGATGCTGGTCATCGCCGCGTCGACTTCCAGCCGCTCACGCCAGCCGTCCAGAGCGGCCAGGGCGGCTGCGGCCACAGCGCCGATCGGGCGCCATTCTCCACCCAGCGCTTCGCGCCAAGCGGCCGCCGCCTCGATCGTGGCCCTGGATCCCACGAGCACGGACCCGACAGGCGCGCCGATGGCCTTGTTCAGGCTCAAGGAAACCGTGTCGCATCCCTCCGTCAGCCGCGACATGGGCGTTCGCCGTGCGACCGCGGCGTTCCACAGCCGCGAACCATCCAGGTGCAGCTTGCAGGCGGCGCCCCGGCAAAGCCGGGCGATCTCATCCTGCCAGCCGTCCGGTGTCACCGAGCCCGCCGACAGCATGTGGGTGTTCTCGAGCCAGAACAGGGCTCTGCCCCTCGCCTGCGGCCTGCGCAGGAAATCGGCCACTGCGTCGGGCGTCGGATGCCCGTCATGGGCCTCCACCGAGAGGGCCTCCACGCCGGTCAGGGCCGTCGCCCTTGCCTCCACCGTCACGACATGGGCGAGAGCGGCCGAAGCGATCGTCCCGCCATCGGGAAGGTGGAGACGGATCGCGATCTGGTTGGCCATGGTGCAGGTCGGAACGAGCAGCACGGCTTCGACGTCGAGCTCAGCGGCGAGCGCTTCGTAGAGGGCCCGCTCCTGCGAATCCTCCAGGAAGTTCATCGCCGGGGCCCGCTGAGCCGCCAGAGCCAAGGCGGCGGCCACCTGTGGCGGTCGAGGCGCCATGAGATCGCTGCGCAGATCGATGGCCGCATCCTCGAGGGCTTCGACCCTGGGCTTGGCCATTGGCGTGTCCTTGTATTTGCAATATGGAACCTCCACAAAATTTGTGTTCGATTCAAATTTGGAGTCAATTCCAATGCCAGATGAGCCGCTGCGTGAGCGGGGTAAGGCGCGCCGCACCGGCCGGATCGTTCACGCCGCCGCCGAGCTCTGGCGCGCTCACGGCATGGAGAACGTCTCTCTGAACCAGATCGCCGCCGAGGCGGAGGTGGCTCCGCAGACGGTCTACAACCTGATCGGCGGTCTGGACGCGCTCGGCTTTGCAGTCCTCAAGGTCGCACTGGCGGAGATGGACGCGGCCAGTGCGAGGACGACGACGACCGGCGTGGAATTTGCGCTGGAGGTCGCGAGAACCTCCGTAGAGGTCTGGACCGGTGATGCGCGCCTCTACCGTCAGGTGCTGGTCCGCATTCCCCAGGTTCTCTTCAACGGCGTGCACCTCGGCCGCGACACGGCGGACACGACGATCCTGGCGATGAAGCAGGCCCATGAGACGAGGGAGATCATTCCGCAGGCCGACCCTGAGCGCCTGGGGAGGGCGATCTACGTCAGCTATCTGGGCGCGCTCTACGACTGGGCCTGCGGAGATTCCGACGACGAGGAGTTCTTCCGGGCGGCCCAAGTCGCCGTGCTCGCGCCCGTGGCCGCCTGCGCGAACGAAGCTCTGCGAGCGAGGCTGACAGCTCGGCTGCTCACCGTGCTCGCGAAACCGACGGAGGTCGCTGAAGCTTGAGCGCCGCTCTTCTTCGCGTCTCCGAGCTCGACGCCTTCCGCTCGGTCTCCAGAACGCCTCCGCCCCGAGACTCGGACGCCTTCATCCACTGCAATTCCGGAACTTACTGACTTGGGCATCTTTGACACACATTCAGCGCTCATGGCCCGCTATGACCTCGCGCGCGCGGCCGGACCAATGCCGACCGGCGTGGTGATGGACCAGGTGCTCTCGGCCAGCGAAGCGATCATCAACGGTCGCAGGACCGTGACCGTCGGCACGCACAACTATCTGGGGCTCGCCTTCGACCCGTCATGCATCGAGGCTGCGGCCATGGCGGTAAGGCGCGAAGGCACCGGCACCTGCGGCTCCAGGATCGCGAACGGCACGTTCGCAGAGCACGTGGCCCTTGAGGAGGATCTGGCCGCTTTTCACGGGATGCGCCACGCCATGGTGTTCTCCACCGGCTATCAGGCCAATCTCGGCGTGATCTCGACCCTCGTCGGGCCCGGAGACTACCTTCTGCTCGACGCCGACAGCCACGCCTCGATCTACGACGCCTGCAAACAGACCCAAGCCAGCGCCATTCGCTTCAAGCACAACGACCCGGCCAGCCTGGAGGCGCGCCTCCGCCGCCTGAAGGACGAACCCGGCAACCGGCTGGTGGTCGTCGAGGGAATCTACTCGATGCTCGGCGACGTGGCCCCGCTCAAGGCGATCGTCGAGGTCGCGCGGCGGTATGGCGCCTACGTCCTCGTGGACGAAGCCCACTCGTTTGGGGTGCTGGGAGACCGTGGTTGCGGTCTGGCGGAGGCCAGCGGGATGCTGCACGAGGTCGACTTCATCGTCGGCACCTTCTCCAAGAGTCTCGGCGCGGTCGGAGGTTATTGCGTCTCCGACCACGAGCAGTTCGACATCCTGCGCGTAGCCTGCCGGTCCTATATGTTCACCGCCTCGCTGCCGCCGGCGACCGTGGCTTCAGTCCGCGCCGCGCTCGCGGCCATTCGCCGGCGCCCCCAGCTGCGTCAGGCTCTCTGGAACAACGTCCGCCGCTTCTACGGCGCGCTCGCTGAGGCGGGCTTTCGACTGGGAGCAACGCCCGGCCCGATCGTCGCCGTCCGCCTGGAGAGCGATGAGACGACGCTCGCCATGTGGCGGGCTCTGCTCGATCGAGGCTTCTTCGTCAATGTCGGCCTGCCTCCCGCCACGCCTTCAGGGGAGCACCTGTTGCGCTGCGCGATGTCGGCGGCGCACTCGGAGGCTCAACTCGACGGGCTGGCTGCGGCCATGATCGAGCTCGGCCGCGAGCACGGTGTTCTCTCAGCGCCGCTCCTAGCCGCAGAGGCCTGATGCAAAGCGATCGTGCGCGCCATGCTTGGACGCGCGTCGGCATAGATCCCGCGAACCCGTGGAACAACGTCGTGGCGTGGGCGGGCGAAAGTCGCTGTGGTCCCCTGGGCATGCGCTCCAAGGCCCTGCCGAGATCCTGCGCAGGCATGAGATCGTATGCACCACCGCCAGAGGCCCCCGTGCGGACCTCGCCCGGCGCCCGTCATCGACGATCAGGCCGCCTCCGCCGTCCACTCCAGCGCATCCGCTCCCGCGGGAATCCTGAGCGGCGCGTACGCGTCCGTAGCCGCCTGCCAGACGGCCTCAGCCACGTCGCCGGCACGGGTGACCGGCCCCCCTGTCCTCGCGGAAGTCGGCGATCATGCCTTCGATCAACGGCTTGTAGTCGGGATTGTCGAGTCCGCGAATATGCGGCATCGCATTGTCGCCGAACCTGGTTTCGGGCGGGTCCTCACCGAGGCTGTCGACCAACAGTCCCGTTTCCTTGAGTTCCCCTGCGATGCGCGCCCAGGTCTGGGTGGCGGCCCTGCCGGCCTCGTCTGTCGCGAAGTCCGCGCTGGCGAACACCGCCTGAAGCTCTTGGAGCAGGCGCGGGTCGCGGGCCGAGAGGATGGGCGATGAGCGCGCTCAGCAAGCGCTCGGTGGCGAGAACGCGCTGTTCGAGCTCGCGGACGTCTACCGGTCTGGACGTCATGGTGCGCTCCTGCGAGATCGGGCTCAAGCCACGCCGACCTCCAACAGCGGGCAGAACGGTCGCCGCCCCCCTCAGCGCTCCGCCTGTCGACGGGGAGAAACGGCTTGTTTTCTCCTGATGATCGCCTCCGAACGGCACGCCTCGGCAGAGCGCCGTAGGCGGGCGAGGCTAGCCGGATGCTCGAACACTCCCCGCGTGGAGCGCACAGAGACGCATGTCAGCGGGCATATCGACCTTTGCTGAAGCGCGGAGCGTCCAGCGCCGCGCCCTTGCGCACCAGTTCGGCCGCAAGATCGCGATTTCCGACGAAGCACTGGGCCACGATGCGATCATAGGACTTGCCCCGTCGTCGGCAGACCACGGTCTGACCACGGGTGAGCTCCGCCAGAGCGCGGGTCGCCGCCGGGCCGCCCTCGGCGTTCCGTTCGGGCGCATCGACGCCCCAGAGGCGAATCTTCAGCGCTCGATCGCAACGGAAGGTGTCGCCGTCGATGATCCCAGGCGAGTCGCAGACGATGAGAGCCTCCTGCGCCGCCGCCGGAGCAGGCCCGCCGGCCAGGCAGGCGCCCGCCGCGACCGCGCGAGCCAGGCCTCGGAGCGGCGCTCTACATCGGCCTCTCATGGGGCGAGCCCGAACCAGGCCTGAGCGAAGCCGAGCGCGCCGAGCGCGCCGAGCGCCAGCAGGATCACGGCGATCACGAACACGCCCCTGCCGGTGGCGTTGGCCTTGAACCAGCCTCCGAGCTCGACGGAGAGGCTGTCCCGGGGCGCAGGATCGATGGGCTTCTTGGGAACGGACATGAGAATAGCGTATAAAACATACATGTGCTTGGCAACACAAAATGTATCTTATATACATGACGCATGAGCCAACGCGATCGAGCCCGACGTTTGCGAGACGCCCGCATCGGCGCAGGCCACGATTCCGCGCGCGCCGCCGCAAAGACCTTCGGTTGGAACATCAACAGCTATGCTTCCAACGAGAACGGCAACGCTCCGTTTTCCTACAGCGCCGCCAAGAAGTACGCCGCGGCGTTCGGGGTGACCGCCGAATGGCTATATGACGGCAAGGGTGCGCCAGAGACGGACGCAGCGTCCCTCCCCCGCGAGCCGACGCCCGTTCTGGTGCCGGTGATCGGGCGAGTGGGCGCCGACCCGGAAGGGGCGGTTCTCTTCGCGACCGGCCAGGGCACCGGCGACCTCGTCCCCCTCCCCCCCGGCGGCTCGGAGAAGGCCGTCGCCCTTCGGATCGCCGGTCATTCCATGCGCGGCCTCGCCGACGACGGGGGCCTCATCTATTTCGAAGACCAGCGCACGCCGCCCACGCCCGACATGCTGGGACAGGTGGTGGTGGTGGAGACCGACACGGACGAAGTGCTGGTGAAACGGCTGCTGCGAGGTTCGGGCCGCGGCCGCTACGATCTGGAGAGCATCAGCGGCCCGACGCGACATGATTGTCGGCTGCGCTGGGCGGCGCACATCACAGCGATCATCCCGCCGCATCAAGCGCGCAAGATCTTGCGCGCGATATGACCCGGGCCGTCTGAAGGCGGGAGATCGACGATGACGCCTGCGACGTTCGCGCCCGATCAGCCGCGCCGTTCAGATCGCTGATCGAAGCCCGCGGGCGCGGCCTGGGACAGACGAGCGCCGCGAGAGGCGCCCATGGAGACCGCCGCCGCGCGGCCCCAGTCGACGAGGGTCAGCCCTCGGCCTCGGGCCGTTCGGCCGTCATGACGGCGATGATCGTGTCTCGATAGTCCTCGAGCGTGCGGGTCGACGCCCCGGGGACCTTCGCCGCATCGTCCCACCGCCGCAGCGCGACGGCGTCACGCGCGAAGGGATCGGCGAGGAACCTCTCCATGCCCGATGCGTCGAGCGGCCCGCCCTGAAGGGCGAGGCTTTGACGCGAAGCCTCGCTCAGAGACGCCCGATAGCCGGGACGCGCTGCGCAGAGATAGGCCTTGGCCGCCACGTGCAGCGCGATGGGACGCACGACTGCGGGCGGGAACCAGGCCGCCAGAAAGTCTGCGGCGAGATGTTCGTGACGAGCGTCGACCTCGGCCTGGCCCGTGACCTCACCGTCCGGATCGTGGAGGAAATGCCCGTAGTCGTGGAGCAAGGCGGCCACCACCAGCGCGCCGCTGGCGCGAGCTCGCTCGGCCAGGGCGGCCGTCTGCAGCATGTGCTCGGTCTGGGTGACCTCCTCGCCGTAGTGGCGATCGCCCAGCCGCGCGAACGCGGCGAACAGCTGGTCGACCACGCCCTGGGCTCCGTCCGGCGTCATCATGGCTCTCTTCTTTTCTTTCCGCCCAGCCGTCGCAGGCGTCATCAAACCGTTGCGGCCCGATCCTATTTTGGTCCGGACCAGATTTCAATCTGGATCAGA
>Ga0182741_1006382_pt1 | contig 10338 bp, 9 predicted proteins | sample eDN5th37CBELigOP_FD_128874 | JGI IMG/M metagenome (GOLD analysis project Ga0182741, IMG submission 128874) | Enriched Organic Plus compost microbial communities from Emeryville, California, USA - eDNA 5th pass 37_C BE-Lig OP (version 2) (version 2) ...
AGCAGCATCCAGCCCGCCGGCACCATGTTGTGATAGGTGGTCCGAATCTCCTTGAGGTTCCGCACCGTCTCGGCGAACCGACCCGCCACCGGCTGGCCGGCGTCGATATGCACCGTCCCGCCCCGGTGCAGCGCCATATGCAGGATGGAGTTGGCCCCCAGGCTGTGGCTCCAGGGCGCGGAGTTGACCATCACCGGCGGCTCGTCGTCGGCGAAGCAGGCCTCGATCTGCGCCGCATTGGTGGCGATCCCCCTGTGCAGGCAGATCACCGCCTTGGGCAGGCCGGTGGAGCCGGAGGTCAGCAGGTACTTGGCATGGTCGTCCGGCCGCGCCGTCGCATCGACCCCGCGCGCCGCCAGCAGCCGCGCCAGCGGCACGTCCCCCGGGCGCGCGTTCGTCCCGGCGATCACCGGCAGCCCCGCCAGGAACGGCGCCTCCAGCGCCTCGCGAAACAGGGCCGCATCCTCGGTATAGACCGCCGCCGGCTTCAGCACCTCCACCGCATGGGCCAGCCGCGAGAGGTTCGCCCCCGGCAGGCCATACTGCGGCGAGACCGGCGCCACCGGCATCCCCTGGCTCATCGCGCCATAGGCGATCAGCGCGTGATCGACGCCGTTCCGCGCCAGGATCAGCAGCGGCCGCTCGCCCACCACGCCCAGTTCGCGCAGCCCGCCGGCCAGCGCCCGCACCTGTTCCCACGCTTCGCGGAACGAGACCCGCCGCCACCCTTCGCCCGCGCGTTCGGCCAGCCAGGTCCGCCCTGGCGCCTCGCTCGCCCAGCGCTCCAGCGCCTGGGTCATGGTGGTGAAGTTCGTCGCGTGCGGCGTCGGATTGGTGAGGATCAGCTCGCCATCGCCCCGCTCCTCGATCTCCAGCCTGCGCGGCGCATAGCGCGCATCGCGAAAGGGTGCGTCGGTCGAGCGGATTCTGGCGTCCATGATCCCTAAGCCTTAGCGTTCAAGCGTCAGCCCGTGAAGCCCTCCGCAACCTCGCGCCCCGCAGAGGCCCCCTCACCCTCCCCTATCGGCCGTCATGGCCGGGCCGGCAGCGCGTATCGATCCCCGACACGCATACGCGACAGCGAGCAAACCTCCGCCCAACGCTTTTCCCTCCCCTTCATGGGGAGGGTGGATCGGCGCGAAGCGACAAGACGGGTGGGGTGTTGCGGACGCAGCAAGCCCCACCCCGGTCGCTACGCGACCTGCCCCTCCCCATGAAGGGGAGGGAGATCACGCCTGGCCCTTCCCGGTCTTACACCATCCCTCAAATTGAAATCGCCGCGGATAACGCTGCTATCCCCCTGGACCTCGCCCGCCCTTCGGCGCCATCTTCCCGGCCATTGCCAAGCATAAATTTTTGTGGGGAAACATGTTCAGCACGAAGCTCGCAGGCGGCGCGATCGCCCTGCTCCTCCTAGGCGCCGCAGCGCCGGCCGCGGCCCAGGCGCCGGCCGTCGAAACCCATAACGACTATTCGAAACCCGAGAACTGGCTCTGCTGGCCCGGCCGCGCGGACGCCTGCGCCGCCGACATGACGACGACCATCGTCAAGGCCGACGGCTCCATGGAAAAGGAAACCTGGAAGGCCGACCCCAACGCCCCGGTCGACTGCTTCTACGTCTATCCGACCGTCTCCCTCGACAAGGGCGTCATCTCGGACATGAACGCGGGTCCCGAGGAGCGCCGCGTGGTGGAGCAACAGCTCGCCCGCTTCGGCTCCAAGTGCCGGATCTACGCCCCCCTCTATCGCCAGTTCACCCTCACCGCCCTGCGCGCCGCCGCCATGCCGGGCGCCGCTCCGCCCTCGGGCCCGCGGCCCCAGACCGGCTACAACGACGTGGTCGACGCCTGGAACTATTACCTCCAGCACGAGAACAAGGGCCGCGGCGTGGTGCTGATCGGCCACTCCCAGGGCTCGGGCGTGCTCACCCAGCTCATCGCCCGCGAGATCGACGGCAAGCCGGTCCAGAAGCAGCTGGTCTCGGCCCTGCTGCTCGGGACCAACCTCCCGGTCGAGGCCGGCAAGGACACCGGGACCTTCAAATCCATCCCGCTCTGCAAGTCGGAAACCCAGGTCGGCTGCGCGGTCGCCTACGCCAGCTTCCGCGACAACGTCCCGCCGCCCGCCAACAGCCGCTTCGGCAAGCCGCGCGAGCCGGGCTCGACCATGCAGGCGGCCTGCGTGAACCCGGCCGCCCTCGGTGGGGGCAAGGGCGAACTGCACGCCTACCTGTCCTCAGGCCGGATGATCGCCGCGGAGTCGGCCCCGCCGCCGCGCTGGACCACCGACGGCAAGACCGTCGACACGCCCTTCGTCTCGGTCCCGGGCCTGCTGAGCGCCGAGTGCGTCTCCTCCAACGGCGTGAACTATCTCGCCGTCCACGTGAACGCCGATCCGAACGATCCGCGTACGGACGACATCGCCGGCGACGTGGTCGCCGGCGGCGCGGTCCAGAAGGACTGGGGCCTGCACCTCATCGACGTGAACCTCGCCATGGGAAATCTCGTCGACCTGGTCGGAACCCAGTCCAAGGCCTATCTGGCGCGGAAATAGGACGCCTCGCGGGCGGCTCGTCGCTAGCCGCCCGTGATCTTCCGTCCGGCCATGAAGCCCAGGACCAGGAAGACGATGAAGCCCACCAGGAAAATGAAGAACAGCACCTTGGCGATGCCCGCCGCCGCCCCGGCGATGCCGCCAAAGCCCATCGCGCCGGCGATCAGCGCGACAATGGCGAATATCAGAGCCCATTTCAGCATCTGAGCACTCCTCTATCGGGTCCCCAGACTGCAACGCCGCGTACGGAGCGCTGTTCCGGCCTGGGGCGTCGGCCCTAGGTCCGGCCCGCCGCTCACGAGCGTCGACGACATCTCCCTCCCTTCATGGGGAGGGTGGATCGGCGCGAAGCGACGAGACGGGTGATGGGGTGGACGCCCCCCGACGGCATCTGCGTGCCAGAGTGAGGTGTTGAAGCTTCACTCGAGGGAGGCGCCCGTGGGCGAAATTACCACTATTGGCCTGGACATCGCGAAGTCGGTTTTTCAGGCGCACGGAGCCGATGCATCCGGCTCGGTCCTGTTTCGCAAGAAGCTGCCGCGCAGCCGGCTGCTGGCGTTCTTCGCCAGCCAGCCGCCTTGCGTGGTCGCGATGGAGGCCTGCGCTGGCGCTCATCACTGGGGCCGCGAGCTGATCAGGCTCGGGCATACGGTGCGGCTGATCCCGCCGGCCTATGTGAAGCCGTATCTGAAGCGCCAGAAGAACGACATGGCCGATGCCGAGGCGATCTGCGAGGCGGCCCAGCGGCCAACCATGCGCTCAGAGCTGGAGACGTCAAGGCGTAGGACGGACGACGGAGGGTATGGCGCAACAGTCGGCGAGACGGGGTCTCGGAAAACCAGGGCAAACCACCGTGCCGCTAGAGCACGCTCAGGGTGATTTGGACCGAGATCCGCGAACTCCCATACAGGCCAGCACCGCCAAGGCGGTGCACAACAGGCCGGACAGATGGCAGCATCCGACTACGCGGCAGACATCCACGATCCATCTTGCGCCGAAGGGGCGTCCACAGATGGTTTGCAGACTCAGCAGGCCTGGTCGCTCCGCGCCGCCAGCAGCGTGATGAACCGCGGGTCCTCTCGAACGAACGCCAGGTCCGGATCGCGCCACGCATGGGCGATCAGGTCGGGGGACGCCCGCTCGAACACCGGCGCCAGCAACTCGATCGCCAGGTCCGCATCAGCCATGAAGGCGCTGGCGCTGCAGGCGAAATTGTACCTCATATTGAGATTGTCGGGATCGATCAGCAGCGCCCGCTCCATCATCTCCCGCGCCCGCTCGAAGTCTCCCAACGCCGCGCAGGCGCCGACGCCGCAGCCCACCGCCCCGCCGTTCACATATTCCAGGGCGAAGGCCCGCTCGGCCCGCTCCAGGGTGATCTTCGCCGCCTCCCGCACCCCTTCGGCGTCGCCCATGGCCTTGCAGGTGGAAAGCACGAAGCTCGCGTCGTGGGCCGAGTTCGGCGCCATGTCCCGGGCTCGTCCATAGTAGCTCACGGCCTGGGCGTAGCGGCCGGCCACATAGTTCGCCCGTCCCGCCTCGGAGACCACCAGCAGCGAATCCGGATCCTGGGCGACCGCCCGCTCGATCGTCGCTACGGCTTCCTCGTGGCGGCCCTCGACGGTCAGGTGCCGCGCCCGGACCGCAAGCGCCTCGGCCTGCTGCGGATCGAGCGCCAGGGCCTTGGCGATCGCCGCCCGCCCGCCGTCGTTCGAGCGCAGGTGCTGCCAGCAGAGATGCATCTGCGCAAAGCCCAGCAGCGCCCAGGCCTGGGCGTATTCGGGATCGATCTCCAACGCCTTCTGGCAGAGCCGCTGGATGGCCTCGGCGCAACGCAGGTCGCCGTCCCGGGTGGCCAGGCGATAGCGCCGAGCCTGCAGCACCAGGGTGTAGGCGCCCGCATGATTGGTGCCGCGATGCTCGATCGCCTCGCGCTCCCGCGGCGCCAGCTTCAGCTTCAAGGCGCGCACCACCGCCTCGGAAATCTCGTCCTGCACGGCGAAGATGTCGTCCAGGCGGCGGTCGTAGCGTTCGGCCCACAGGTGCCCGCCGGTATGGGCGTCGATGAGCTGAGCGGTGATCCGCACCTGGCCGGCGGCCTTGCGGACGCTTCCCTCCAGCACATAGTCCACGTTCAGCCGCCGACCGATCTCCGGCACGTCCAGATTGGCGCCGCGCAGATTGAAGGAGGTGGTCCGCGCCACCACGAAGAGCGAGGAGACCTTGGAAAGGTCGGTGATGATGTCTTCGCTGATCCCGTCGCTGAAATAGTCCTGCTGGACGTCGTCGCTCATATTGGCGAACGGCAACACGCAGATGGCGTTCCCGGCCCGATCCGGCGCCGCAGGACTGCGCTCGACGGTCTCGCCCGTCCGCTCCAGCCGATAGCCGACCTTGGTGACGGTCCGCAGCTCGAAGGCGCCGCGGCCGATCCCCTCGGCGAGGCGGCGCAGCCGCCCGATCACCCGGTCGATGGCGTCCTCGCCCACCACCATGCCGCCCCAGCAGGAGGCCAGGAGATCATCGCGCGAGAGGATCCGCCCTTCGGCGCGAAGCAGCGCGACCAGCACCTGCATCACCCGCGGCTGCAGCACCTCCACCCGGCCGTCGTCGTGGGTGATGGTGCGCAACGGCGGGTCGATCGCCAGCGCGCCCAGGCGCACGGCCGGCTCCTCGGCCAATCGGATCTCGTCCCGGTCGCCCGCCCCCGGGCGCTCGGAAACGGCGAGGCCTTCGGAAATGCTCATGCTTTCGGGCTCTTGGTTTGCGTCCGGCCCCGAAAGTAGTGGCCCCAGCAGATCGGCGCCACAGCCCGCCGTCGGGACTGTGGCGCCCCAGCCCCTCATCGACGCGAAGCCACCAGTGTGGGGACCGGCGCCTCGCCGCCGTTCAGGGCGGTGACCTGCGGATTGCCCAGCTGCGCCACGGCGCGGTCGGTGGCCTCGGCCACGCAGGCGCGGCGCAGGGCCGCCCGGGCCAGGGTGGTCCGGTCCGACTCCGGCCCGCAGAGCGCCGAGGCCGCCGTCTTGATCCGGCGCAGCATGACTTCGGCGCCGGCCTGGCGGCTAAGATCGAGTTCGGCCCCGGAGACGACACGTGTCTCGACCGGCGCGGGCGCGGCCTGGGCGCTCGCGGCGAGCCCAGCCAGGGCGGCGATCAGGGATGTCTTGAACAGGGGAGACATGGGGAGGGTCCTTTCGGCTTCGTCGCAGCGCGACCTGGCCCCATCAAACCCCCGCGCCCTATCCCGCGGCAGGACGCCCATCCGATCATCTCCCGACCGGACCCCGATCATTCCCCGTCCCTGAAAGCGAAGCCTCAGGTCTTCCGCGGCTCGCCCACCTCGTAGGCCCGCAGATCCCGACCGCCGAGACCAAGCTCGGGCCAGCTCGCGCGCCAGGCGGCGATGTGCTCGGACGCGAAATGCTGGTCGAGGGCGGCCTGATCGCGCCAGACCTCCTTCACGTGGATCAGGCCGGCGTCGAGCACGTCCTCGGCGTAGGCGTACTCCTCGCACCCGTCCTCCGCCCGGCTGGCGGCGATCATGCGCGCCATCACCGGGCGGGCCTTTTCGAGATTTTCCGGCGGCAGGCGCACGGTTCCGACAATGAGCAGCATGGCGGCGAGCCTATACCGCCGCCGAGGCTTTGCGAGCCGGGTTCTCTACCGCCCCTCCGTCTTTGCGCGCACCCGCTCGTGCAGTTCGGTGAGCTCCGGCGTCATCACCTCGCCGAACGCCTCCTCCATCTCGATCACCGGCCGGATCTCGATCTCGCTGGGGCCGGGCATCGGATTGGGGCAACGCTTCACCCAGGCCACCGCCTCGTCCATGTCCTTGACCTCCCAGAGCCAATAGCCGGCCACCACCTCCTTGGTCTCGGCGAACGGCCCGTCGATCACCGTGCGCTTCGTCCCATCGAAGGCCACCCGCTTGCCCTTGGCCGAGGGCTGCAGACCATCGCCGCCCTTCATGATCCCGGCGTCCACCAGCTCCTCGTTGTAGCGGCCCATCGCCTCGATCAGCTCGGCCGTCGGCAGAGCGCCCGCTTCGCTGTCGGCCGTCGCCTTCACCATGACCATCACACGCATCGCATTTCCTCCTGTCCGCAAGGCCGCCCATCGGCCTCTTCGCCCCAAGGACGAACCGGCCCACCCCAAGCCGACAAAAAAGATCCGCCCATCGCGCCCTAGATGCTCCCCCGCTGGGGGAGCTGTCAGCCGAAGGCTGACGAGGGGGGCGCCGCAGGCGACCTCGAACCGGCAGAGCGCGCTTTCCCCCTTGGGCGCGGCGAACCGTCGTTCTAAATGTCGGAGCATGGCCAAGAACCCGGAAAGCCCCGTCGAGCCCTTCAAGCGCGCCCTGGCCCACGCCGCGCGCTCCCTGGCTGAAAAGCCCGATCTGGAGATCGTCTATTCGGGCGAGGGCCCCGTGCTTTCCGGCAATCGCGCCGTGCTCCCGCACCCGCCGCGCGACCTCAATCCGGCCGAGGCCTCCCGCATCCGCGGCCTGGCCGACCAGATGGCCCTGCGCCTCGCCCACCATGACGCCGCGGCCCACGCCAAGGGCCGCCCCGCCTCGGCGCTCGGGGCGCCGGTCTACGACGCCTTGGAGCAGGCCCGCATCGAGGCCATCGGCGCCAACGCCCTCGGCGGGGTGAAGGACAACCTGCGCTCGGTGCACGAGCACGCCTGGGCCAAGAAGCCGCTCAACCAGCTGGAGGCCCTGGCCAACCCGCCCATGGCCGATGTCCTCGCCCTCCTCGCGCGCGAGCGTATGACCGGCGAGCCGCCGCCCTCCATGGCCAAGCCCCTGGTGGACCTCTTCCGCGCCGAGGTGGAGTCCAAGGCCGGCGCCGATCTCGACCGGCTGCTGGCCGCCGCCGACGACCAGAAGGCCTTCGCCAAGATCGCCCGGACCATTCTGCGCGACCTTTCCATGGGCGATGACCTCACCGACGCCCCCGAGCAGGCTGACGACGAGGAGGGCGACAGCGACGAGGGCGAGGCCGAGAGCCAGGACGAAGGCGACGAGGGCGAAGGCGAAGGCGCCTCGCCCCAGCAGGCCGCCATGGACGAGAACGAGGCGACCCATCGCGAGAGCGAAGACGCCGACAGCCAGATGATGCAGGCCGAGGATGATCCCAACGCCGAGGACACCGACGAGCCGCCTGAAATGGGCGAAGGCGAGCAGCCGGCCCGTCCGGAGCTGAAGGGCGACGCCAAGGTCCCGACCTACAAGGTCTTCACCACCGCCCACGACGAGGTCGTCGCCGCCGAGGAGCTCTGCGATCCCGAAGAGCTCGGCCGCCTGCGCGCCTATCTGGACCAACAGCTCGCCAGCCTCTCCAGCGTCGTCTCGCGTCTGGCGAACAAGCTGCAGCGCAAGCTGATGGCCCAGCAGAACCGCTCTTGGAGCTTCGACCTCGAGGAAGGCATCCTCGACACCGCGCGCCTGACTCGGGTGATCACCGATCCCACCGCCTCCCTCGCCTTCAAGGAGGAGGAGGACACCGAGTTCCGCGACACCGTCGTCACCATCCTGATCGACAATTCCGGCTCCATGCGCGGGCGCCCGATCATGGTCGCCGCCGTCTGCGCCGACATCCTGGCCCGTACGCTGGAGCGTTGCGGGGTCAAGACCGAGATCCTCGGCTTCACCACGCGAGCCTGGAAGGGCGGCTCCTCCCGCGAGGACTGGCTGAAGGCCGGCAAGCCGCCGCAGCCGGGCCGCCTCAACGACCTGCGCCACATCATCTACAAGGCCGCCGACGCGCCCTGGCGTCGCGCCCGCCGCAACCTCGGTCTGATGATGCGCGAGGGTCTGCTGAAGGAGAACATCGACGGCGAGGCGCTGATGTGGGCGCACCAGCGCCTGATCGGCCGTCCCGAGCAGCGCCGTATCCTCATGGTCATCTCCGACGGCGCCCCCGTCGACGACTCGACCCTGTCGGTGAACTCCGGCCACTATCTTGAACGCCATCTGCGCGAGGTGATCGGGGAGATCGAGGCCAAGAGCCCGGTCCAGCTCATCGCCATCGGCATCGGCCACGACGTGACGCGCTACTATCGCCGCGCGGTGACCATCGTCGATGTCGAGCAACTGGCCGGGGTCATCGTCGACCAGCTCGCCGAGCTCTTCGACGAGGACGTGCGCAAGGTCAGCCGCAAGACCGCCGGCCTCCTGCAGCCGCCGCCCAGCACCCAAGGCCCCCAGGGCGGCCCCGGCCGCCGCTCCACCTTCAAGGAAGTCCGGAGAGCCGTGGCGTGACGCCCGGCGCCTTAGATCCTCCCCCGCTGGAGGAGGTGGCGCGCGACAGCGCGACGGTGGGGTCCACGGTCAGGCGGAAGGCCCCGTCAGTCAGCCGATCGGCCGACAGCTCAGAGCAAAGATCCTCCCCCATTGGGGGAGGTGGCGCGCGGCGCGCGCGACGGAGGGGGCCGACGCAGGCGGTCATCTCCCCCCTCCTCGCCGCCCTGGCCCTCGCCGCCTGCGCCCAGGAGCCGCCAGCCCTGCCGCCAGCCCCCGTCGCAGCAGGACCGGCCGTCGCGATCACCGCCACGCCAGTCCCCTTGAACCCGACCGACCCGGCGCAGAGCCAGATCGGCGTGTTCCGCTACGCTGGAGGCCTCGTCCTTTCCTCGGCCGCCACCGCCCGCCTCCACGGCCTTTCGGACATGGCGATCATCGACGGGACGAAACTCACCGCCGTCAGCGACGAAGGCGATCTGCTGAAGGCGCGCATCGTCCTCGACGCCGTCGGGCGCCTCACCGGCCTCGCCGACGCCCGCCTCTCCGCCCTGCCCGGCGAGGACGGCAAGCCTCTGCCCGGCAAGCTCGAGGCCGACTCGGAAGGCTTGGCCCTGATGGGGAACGGCGACCTGCTCGTCTCCTTCGAGCAGCGCCATCGCATCTGGCTCTATCCCGCCGCCGGCGGGCCGCCGCGGCCCGCGCCCTCGCCGCAGGCCGACTTCCCGGCCAATGGCGGCATGGAGGCCCTGGGCCCCGACCCCTTCGCCGGTCCCGACGCCTATGTCGCCGGCGGCGAGGAGAGCGGCCAGACCTGGGCTTGCCGCCTATCGGCCGCTTGCACACCCGTCTTCGTGGTTCCCAAGCCCCAGGAGTTCGGCCTCGTCGCCCTCGCGCGCCTCTCGGCAACCCGCACGGCCTACCTGCTCCGCGCCTGGGATCCCATCCGCGGCAGCCGGATCACCCTGGCGATCCGCGACGGCGATCGCGAGATCGGCCGCCTCGACCTCGCCCGCCCCTACACGGTCGACAACTTCGAAGCCCTCGCCGCCACGCCCGGACCGAACGGCGCGACGCGATTCTACCTGCTCTCGGACGACAACTTCCAATCGAGCCAGCGCACCCTGCTGCTCGCCTTCGACTGGACGCCGTAGGGCCGCAGAGCGCCCTTTCCTCCCTGCGTAGCGGGGGAGGAAAGAAGCGCATACGATCGCGCTCGGCGCCGGAGGCGCTGCCGAGCGGCGGATTACTGGAAGCACCCCCAGCTAAACCTGCCGATAGCCCGCCTGTCGGCAGGCTCCTGAACCTCTATCGGCGCCGAAACCGCCCTATGGGCAGGTTTGCCGAAACGAACCTGCCGAAACGAAAAAGGCCGCCCCGAAGGGCGGCCTTTCCCGGATTCCGATGGCTCGTGACCTTAGGCCGCGGCTTGGTCGGCCAGCTTCGCCTTCAGCTGGCGCTTGATCTTCAGGGCGCGCGGCGAGAGCTGCTCGTCGCGGGCGCCGACCAGGAAAGCATCCAGGCCGCCCTTGAAGTCC
>Ga0182741_1006383_pt1 | contig 10335 bp, 6 predicted proteins | sample eDN5th37CBELigOP_FD_128874 | JGI IMG/M metagenome (GOLD analysis project Ga0182741, IMG submission 128874) | Enriched Organic Plus compost microbial communities from Emeryville, California, USA - eDNA 5th pass 37_C BE-Lig OP (version 2) (version 2) ...
ATGCGGTAGCTCTCCGTGCCCTCCGCGAGCCAGGCCTGCCGGTCGCTCGCCGGCGGCAGCTGCTTGGGTACGAAGCCGCCCTTGGCGCCCACCGGCACGATGACGGCGTTCTTGACCTGCTGGGCCTTGACGAGGCCGAGCACCTCGGTGCGGAAATCCTGCGGCCGGTCGGACCAGCGCAGGCCGCCGCGCGCCACCTTGCCGTAGCGCATGTGGACGCCTTCGACCCGCGGCGAATAGACGAAAATCTCGTAGAGCGGCTTCGGCAGGGGCAGGCCGTCGACCCGGGCGCATTCGAACTTGAACGCGATGGTCTGGCGCGGCAGGCCGTTCCCTTCGAGCTGGAAGAAATTGGTACGCACCGCCGCCTCGATGAGGTTGATGAAGCGGCGCAGGATGCGGTCGTCGTCGAGGCTCGTGACCTGCTTGAGCATCTCCTCGATCTCGGCGCGCAGGGCAGCCTCGGTAGAGGCGCGCTCCCCGGCATCCTCGACCCGCGGATCGAAGCGGGCATAGAACAGCTCGACGATCTTCACCGCGATGGCGCTGTGGCGCGCCAGGGTGCCGGCGAGGTAGTCCTGCGCATAAGGAATGCGGATCTGGCGCAGGTAGCGGCCGAAGGCGCGCACCATGGCGACGTCGCGCCAGCCGAGGCCCGCTTCGAGCACGAGGCGGTTGAAGGCGTCCGATTCGGCGAGGCCGCGGAACAGGGCGAGCAGCGCCGCCTCGATCAGGTCCTGGATCTCATCGATCGCGATGGGCCCGCCGGAGGCGCGCTCCAGGGTCATGTCATGGAGCCAGACCCGGTCCATGCCGGTGACGCCGGAAGACAGGACCCGGTAGGTTCTCTCGTTGACGACGCGGAAGCCGAGATTCTCCAGGAGCGGCACGCGCTCCGAGAGCGGCAGCGCCGTAGCGCGCGAAAACACCTTGAGATGGACGCGGGTCTCGTCGTCGGCCTCGCGGCGGTAGAGATCCACCGCCCGCGGACGGGTCTCGGAGAGCTGTTCGAGAATCGCGATGTCGGCGATCGCCTGCTCGGCCCCGAAGGCCTCGCGGTAGGCGGCACTGAAGGCATGGGCGTAGCGAGCCGCGAGCGCCCGGGCGCGAGCGCCGCCCAGGGTGTCGTCGAGCTGGTCGCGCAGCGCGTCGCTCCAGGTGCGCACGATGCCGGCGATCCCGGCTTCCAGGGTCTCGCGGGGGATCTTCGGCGTCTCGCCCTCGTCGCGGCCGATGATGTAATGGGTGCGCGCCAGCGGGCCTTCCGGATAGGCCGGATAGGAGGCGGAAACGCGGCCCTCGTAGACGCTGGCCAGGAACTCGCCGATGCGCCGGCGCGCATCCGTGTCGTAGCGGTCCTTAGGCACATAGACGAGCACGGACACAAAGCGGTCGAACTGGTCCGCCCGGGCGAGCGCCCGGATCCGCGGCCGCTCCGACAGGCTCATGATGTCGAGGGCGAAGTGGTAGAGCGTGTCCTCGTCGATCTGGAAGAGCTCGTCGCGGGGATAGTTCTCGAGCACGTTCAGGAGCGAGCGGCCCGAATAGCTCGACGGATCGAACCCGGCGCGGGCCACGATCTTCGCCACCTTATGGCGCAGATAGGGGACCTCGCCGGTGGTGTTGGTGTAGGCGCTCGCCGTGAAGAGACCCACGATGCGCAGCTCGCCCTGGAGATGCCCGTCGCCGTCGAACAGCTTCACGCCGATGTAATCGAGATGGGCGCGGCGATGCACGCGGGACTTGACGTTCGCCTTGGCGATGATGAGCGCCTTCGGCTGCTCCAGGAAGGTGCGGATCTCGGGCGTCATGGCCACGAGCTCGCGGCCGCGGCGCAGCACCTTCACGGACGGATCGCGCAGTAGGCCCAGCCCCGAGCCCTCCACCGGGTCGGCGGCCGTATCGCCGAGGGGCAGGCGGTATTCGCGCAGGCCCAGGAAGGTGAAGTTGTCCTGGGCGATCCAGTCGAGGAACGCGACCGCCTCCTGCACCTCGTCCTTGGGCAGCGGCGGCGGATGCAGCCGGTAGTTCTGGACGAGCTCGGTGACGCGGGCCCGCATGCCGGGCCAGTCGTGCACCGCGAGGGCCACGTCCTTGTAGACGCGCCGCATGGCCTCGGTGAGGCGCTCGCGCGCCTCCGTGTCGTCGATGCGGGGCAGATGGATATGGATGAAGCTCTCACGCTTCACGCCGGTCTGCGTGTGGGCGGTCGCCTCGCCGAGGAGGCGCACGAGCGCTCCGCTCCGGTCACGTTCCACGGCCAGGATCGGGTGAGCGACGAGGAGCGGCTCGTAGCCCTCGTCCACCAGCTCGGCGAGGGTGGAATCGAGCAGGAAGGGCATATTGTCGTTGACGACCTCGAGGATCGTCACGTCGCGCCGGCGACCCTCGCGCTCCACCTCGAGATCGATCAGGCGGATATCCGCGCCGGTCTCCGGGCGGGGCGCCTTGAGGTGCTCATAGGCTTCGGAGGCGAGCTCGGCGAGAGCCTGGGGCGAATAGGACGCAAGGTCCTCGGAAGGCACCCGGCCGAACAGCACATGCAGGAAAGTCGGGGGCACATCCGTGTGCCCGGTCTCGAGCACGGCGACGGCCTGGGCCGTCAGTTCGCCTCCGCTGGTGGAAGGGTCCAGCTTCATGCGCGCATCCTCGCTTATGATCGTTGCGGGAGCGTTGCCACAGACAGACCGCACAAGCAACCGAAGCCTGCGATTCTGCCCATGCGGCAGGCAATTTGATGAAATTCGCGACAGTTTAGGCTGCTTCGGCCCGTGAGGACGACAGATTCGGGCCCTTCAGGTTCGCGTCGCCCCAGGCCTTCATGGCGAGGAGCACGGGTTCGAGGCTGCGCCCGAGGGCCGAGAGGTCGTAGTCGACCCGCGGCGGCACCTGGGCATAGACCGTGCGGGTCACGAGCCCGTCGGCCTCCAGCTCCCGGAGCTGGTTCGTCAGCATCCGCTGGGTGACGCCGGGCAGGAGGCGACGGATCTCGTTGAAGCGCAGGGTGCCGCGCAGCAGCTTGTAGAGGATGACGATCTTCCACTTGCCGTCGATCAGGTTGAGCGTCGCCTCCACCGAGCAGGTGGTGGGAGCGGGCGGCTTGCGGGCGGGGCGGGCCATGACGGTATCCTTTTCGACACTATGTGCGCGAGATGTGCGTTCTTGCGCCAAGGATGCGTATGACCCAACCTGATCGCAAGGGAAAACGACCCCAGATCAGGAGATCATCCGTGACATCCACCATGCGCGCCGTTGCCTATCGCGAGCCCCTTCCGGTCGAGGCCGAGGCCTCCCTGATCGACATCGATGTGCCGGTGCCACGGCCCGAGGGGCGCGACCTCCTGGTCGAAGTGAGAGCCGTCTCGGTCAATCCGGTGGACGTGAAGGTCCGCTCCAAAGTGGCGCCGGAGCCGGGAGCGGCGCGGGTCCTCGGCTTCGACGCTGCCGGCATCGTCCGCGAGGCGGGCCCCGGCGCGAGCCTGTTCCGGCCGGGCGACGAGGTCTTCTATGCGGGCTCCCTCATCCGCCCCGGCACGAATGCCGAATACCATCTCGTGGACGAGCGCCTCGTGGGACGAAAGCCCAAGACCCTCGATTTCGCCCAGGCGGCCGCCCTGCCCCTGACCTCCCTGACCGCCTGGGAGACCCTGTTCGACCGCATCGACATCCGGAAGCCCGTTCCGGGCGCGGCGCCCGCACTGCTGATCGTCGGCGCGGCCGGGGGCGTCGGATCCATGGCGATCCAGCTCGCCCGCCGGCTCACCGACCTTACGGTGATCGCCACCGCATCCCGGCCCGAGACGCAGGCCTGGTGCCGGGAACTTGGCGCCCACCACGTGATCGACCACCGCGGGCCCCTCGGCGAGCAGGTTCAAGCGCTCGGCCTCGGGGCCCCGGCCTTCGTGTTTTCCATCACCTACACGGACACGCATTTCCCAGCCATCGCGGACCTTGTCGCGCCGCAGGGAAGGATCGGCGTGATCGACGATCCGGTCGGGATCGACGTGACCCTTCTCAAGCGCAAGAGCGTGTCCCTGCATTGGGAATCCATGTTCACCCGCTCGACCTTCCAGACCGCCGACATGGACCGTCAGCATGCCATCCTGGACGAGGTCGCTCGGCTGGTGGATGCGGGAGAAATCCGGACCACGCTCGCCGAGACCTTCGGCCCCGTCAGCGCGGCCAATCTCCGGCGGGCGCACGGCTTCATCGAGAGCGGCAAGGCCCGGGGCAAGATCGTGCTGGAAGGATTTTGAGCAGAGGCCGGACACCGACGGTGGGGTCCAGGCCAAAAGAAAGCCGCCCTGAGCAGGCGGCTTTTGCACTCGACGTGGACGAGGCCCGGTCCATCGAAACACCCCGGGGGCTGGGGGGCTGACGTGTCCAGGGCGGCCGACAGACCGGGCCATCGAGGCAACGCTAGGCTTATCGGCTCCCACTGGGGCTGCGGCGCGGCATGATTGCGGCGAAAATAAGATTTGGCTGACAAACCCGCGAGACCGGCCACATCCGCGGGGGTTGCGCCCGCCGCCGGGGAGACCCATCATCTGGCTAACGATGTTCGTTCCCCGGAGGAAAAATGAGCGAAGGTGATTTCGCGGAGCCGCTTCGCGGTGGCCTGGCCTCCCATTCGGGCCATGTGCTTCCGTTTCCGGCCACCGCATCCAGAACCGTCTCGTTCGACCGACAGGAACTCCAGACCATCCTCAATCTCTACGGACGCAAGGTCGCTGAAGGCGAATGGCGCGACTACGCCATGGATTTCCTGCCCGAAAAGGCCGTCTTCTCCATCTTCCGCCGCACCTCCGAAATGCCGCTCTACCGGATCGAGAAAGTGCCTAAGCTCGCCCGCCGCCAGGGCGCCTACGCGGTGGTCGCCTCGTCCGGCCTCATCCTCAAACGCGGGCACGAGCTTCCCCTCGTGCTGCGCGCGCTCGACAAGCCTCTGAAGGTGGTCTCCTGAGAAAGCCTCCGGGCCTCACGGCTTTCCGTCCGGCAGCGCCAGAAGCCACACGCTTGAAGCCAGGATGCCAGCAATCGCGATCCACAGAACAGGCCTGATGCCGATCATATCGGCAGCGGTGCCCGCCACCAGGGCTGCCACGAGACCGAGGCCGCCCGTGAGAAGGTGGAAGGTTCCGCCCTCGCGTCCCCGAAGAGCCTCCGGCGTCACGGTCTGGCGAAGGGTGGTGGCGTTGGTGAAGAAGATCACCCAGATCCCGTCGCCAAGGAGCTGGGACACGCACAAGAGGATTGCCGCCGTCCAGAAGGCCCCTCCGGCAAGCGGAATGAACGCGAGGACGAGGCCATAGGCCAGGATGAGCCCCATCAGAAGGCGGCGCATCCGGATGCGCCGTCCTGCAGCCTCCGCATAGCGCGCGCCGACGAGGGCGCTGATTCCGCCAAGCGCAATGATGAGGCCGAGCGGGCCGGGCGCGATTCCGAGCTCGCGCACCGCATAGAGCACATAGAGGGGCGCGAAGAACGACAGGAAGAAGGTGAGCGTCGCCAGGCACAGGGTCAGCGGGCGCAGCACCGGATGCGAGAAGACGAAACCGAGTCCCTCCTTCGTCTCACGCCAGAGGTCGGGAGCATGATCCTCCGCCTGGCAGACCGGCTCGACCCGACGGATCGAGGCAAGCAGCACCGCCGACCAGAGATAGGACAGGGCATCGAACAGGAGCGCGACCGGAGCCGTCAAAAGCTGGATCGCGACGCCCGCGAGCGCCGGCCCGGCGACCTCGGCCACCGCATCGGTGGTGGCGAGTTTCGCATTGCCCTCGAGGAGCTGCTCCTTCTCCACCACGGTTGGCAGATAGGCGTTGTCCGCCGTCTGGAAGACCATGGAGAACAGGGCCACCACGGCCGCCACGCCCATGACCTGCCCGATGGTGATCGCATCGAGCCAGGCCATGACCGGCAGCGTGACCAGGGCGGCGGCACGGACGAGGTCTGCCAGGATCAGGACACGTCGGCGACGGGTCCGGTCGATCCATGCCCCGGCGAAGGGGCTGAGGAGGACGCCCGGCAGGGCGCTGAGCGCCACCAGGAGCCCGAGATCGGTGGCGGACGCGTCGAGCAGCAGGGCCGCGATGATCGGCAGCCCCTCACGGGTGAAGCGCGCGCCGACGGCCGAAAGGCTTTGGGCTGCCCAGAGCCTCATGAAGTCGGGATTGCGCCAGAGCCCGCCTCTGGCGGCCAGGAAGGACCGGAACATGGAATGAGCCTCGGGACAGCGGCCGGCATCGCGGCCTGCGATCCGCCGGGAGAATGGCGGCCTCTCCTAAGGCATTCGGCAGGAGGAAAGAAATCCCCCTGGGCCGCATTTTCCCCATTTCTTGCCTGGCTCTTCTGGCTTCCCACGAAAAAGCCCCGGCTTTCGGCCGGGGCTTCGAAGAGTGCTCTTGTAAGCTTACGCTCAGTTGTTGCGGTTGCCCACGAGCGCCAGCAGGAACTGGAACATGTTGATGAAGTCCAGGTAGAGCTGCAGGGCGCCGAAGACCGAGACCTTCGCGGCCGCTTCGCTGTCGTAGTTCCCGTAGAGATACATCTCCTTCAGCTTCTGCGTATCGTAGGCCGTGAGGCCCGCGAAGATCAGAACGCCGAGAACCGAGATGCCGAACTGCAGGGCGCTCGACGCGAGGAAGATGTTCACGATCGACGCGATGATCAGGCCGACCACGCCCATGATCAGGAAGGAGCCGACGCCCGACAGGCTGCGGTTCGTGGTGTAGCCCCACAGGGACAGCGCGCCGAAGGCGGCCGCCGTGATGAAGAACACCTGCACGACGCTCGCGCCCGTGAACATGATGAGCAGGGTCGAGAGCGACGCGCCCATCACGGCCGCAAAGGCGAAGAAGGTGCCGCGCGCCGCAGAGGCCGACATGCGGTCCATGCGGAACGAGAACAGGAAGATGAAAGCCAGAGGCGCCAGCGCCACCACCCACTTGAGCGGGGAGCCGTACAGCGCAACGCCGAACGACGTCAGGCCGATGCTGCCCATGCGGGCGGCGGCCATGGACGGATCGCTCGTCGTGGCGAGCATGTTGATGCCAAGCGCGACCAGGGCCGAGATGGCAAGGCCCAGAATCATGTTGTTGTAGACGCCGAGCATGAAGGCGCGCAGGCCTTGGTCGACCTGTGCGGCCGTCCGGGCAAAGCCGGTGCCAGAGGCGTATTGGTTTTGCTCATACGGTTGCATCGGAGCCCTTTCTCACGGTGTCCCGTCGATGTTCCCTCGAAAGGCTGGGAAGTCAGCCCTCGGCCGCCGCGTTTCTCCGGCGACATCCAGAATATGAGAGGTCGCCCTTCCTTGCGCAAGAGGCAAGGTCAAGCTTCAACGCTTCGTGATAAAGAACAGTCAAGTTTTAAGCCGAAGGCTACTCCGGGGCCTCCCTCGGACGTTCTGTCATACCGGCACAGGCGGTCAAAGATCTCTTAAGTATAGTGCCGGCTTTTGACTCAGGATCCGCCATGTGCCGGCGAGCCCTAGACACACGCTCACCAGCACCGCGAGGACGGATGCGAGGAGCGCGCCAGAAAGATCCGCAACAAAGCTTAAGTTCATCACGTGAACGACGATCATGTAGGCGGCGAGCGTCCCGGCCAGCAGCCCGAACATCGCTGTCGCACCCCCCAAAAACCCATATTCCAGCGCATAGGCGAGGACGAGGCGGGCGCGGGTCGCGCCTAAGGTCTTCAGGACGACGGCGTCGTAGAGCCGGGCCCGGTGGCCGGCCGCGAGGGCGCCGGCGAGCACCAGCAGGCTCGCCACCAGCGCGACGGAACTCGCGCCGCGGATCGCCATGACGAGCTGGGAGACCACGTCGTCCACGGCCTGGAGGGCATCCTTCACCCATACGCTCGTGACGGAGGGATAAGCCTGCGCGGTGCTGCGCAGGAGCCTCGCATCGGTCGCGGCGTCGGACCCGTTCGGGAACGTGACGGTGGCCAGATGTGTGTGCGGCGCGCCCGCGAAGGCATTCGGCGAGAACACCATCACGAAGTTGATGCCCAGCGAGCGCCATTCCACCTGACGCAGATTGGCGATGGTGGCCGTGACGTTGCGCCCCAGCACGTTCACGGTGATCTCGTCCCCGAGCTTGAGGCCGAGCCCTTCGGCCACCTTGGCCTCGAAGGACACGAGGGGCTTGCCCCGGTAATCCTCCGGCCACCAGGACCCCGCCACCAGGCGGGAGCCCTCGGGCGGCGTCTTCGCGTAGGTGATGCCCCGGTCTCCGTCGAGCACCCAGGCAGCGTCCTCACTGGCCTTGATCTCCGAGACCGGCAGGCCCCGCAGGGTCACGAGACGCCCGCGCATCATCGGCACGCGCTCAACGGTCGCGTCCGGCGCCTGCTGGCGGACGAAGCCCTCGAACGCGTCCGCCTGGGCGCTCGGAATGTCGAGGAAGAAGAAGCTCGGCGCGTGCTCCGGCAGGGTCTGCCTGAGCTGGCGCGTGAGGTTGGAATCGATGAGCGCGAGGGTCACCAGGAGCGTGATGCCGAGGCCCAACGACAGCACAAGAGAAGGCGTGAGCGCCCCGGGCCGGTGGATGTTGGCGAGCGCGAGACGCGGCGCCGTGCGGCGCGGGCGCGGCAGGCGGCGGGCGAGCGCCATGATGCCGAGAGCCACGACCCGCAGGAGCACGAAGGACAAAGCGGCGGCGGCCACGAACATCAGCGCGATGCGCCGGTCGTAAGCGGCGCCGACCGACAGGCCGACCAGGGCCGCGAGCGCCAGGGCGAAAATCACGAGGTAGCGGCGGCGCGGCCAGCGCCTTTCCGGCTCGACCTGATCGCGGAACAGCCCGGAGACTGGGATGTCGTGCGCCCGCCCGAGGGGAAGGAGCGCGAAGACCAGGGCCGCGAGGATGCCGTAGAGCAGTGCGGTGCCGAGCTCCGTCCAGGCGAGCGTCGGCTGGATCGGGATCGGCAGCAGGTGGCCGAACAGACCCATGACCGCGAAGGGCAGAGCCCCGCCGACCGCGAGCCCGATCGCGATCCCAAGGGCTGCGATCAGCAGCACCTGCACGAGATAGAGCGCCACCACCTGCCCGCCGGGCGCTCCGAGGCTCTTGAGGGTCGCGATGGAGGCCCGCCTGCGGTCGACGAAGCCGCGCACTGCATTGGCGACGCCGACGCCGCCGACCAGGAGGGCCGTGAGGCCCACCAGGGTGAGGAACTGGGTGAAGCGCTCGATGTTGCGGGCAAAGCGCGGATCCGCGTTCACGCGACTTCGGACGTTCCAGCCCGCCTCCGGCAGGGCCCGGTTCGCGTCCGCCTCGATGGCCGCCAGGCCCTCGTCCGTCGATTGAGCGGGTGGCACGATGACCCGGTAGGTCCAGCGCACGAGGCTGCCGGGCTGGACGAGCCCGGTCGCCCGCAGGGCCTCCTGCGAGACGAGGAGCCGCGGCCCGAAGCCGATGCCGTTGGCGATCTTGTCCGGCTCCGAGACCAGGTTTGCGCGCAGGTCGATCAGGGCCTCGCCCACCTTGACCCGGTCGCCGACCTTCAGGTCGAGCCGGGCGAGCAGGGCCGGATCCGCCGCCGCGCCAAAGGCGCCGTCCCGGTTCGCGAACAGGTCCGCGGGCACTATCGGCGGGTCCGTCTCCAGGGTCCCGACCGTCGGATAGGCCGCGTCCACGGCCTTCAGCTCGACAAGCGCCGCCCCCTTGTCGCCCGCATTCGCCATGGCGCGCATGGATGCGATGACGGCAACCGACCCCTTGGAGGCCAGGAAGGCGCGCTCCTGCGCATTCGCCTCCCGCTGCAGGAGCGAGAACGCCATGTCGCCGCCGAGAATCCGGCGACCCTCCCGGGACAGGCCCTCGGTGAGGGACCTGGACAGGGACGAGACGCCCGCAATCGCCGCGACGCCGAGCGCGATGCAGGCGAGGAAGATGCCGAAGCCGCGCAGGCCCGCACGCAACTCGCGAAAGGCGAGGCGCAGGATCAGGGGCGGGAACGCCGGTGCGGGATTCTTCGGAGAGGCCGGGAGGGTGCCGTGCATGGGTTGCCTCAGGCGAGCGCCGCCGCATCGGCGTCGACCCGGCCCGAGCGCAGGCGCACGGTGCGGTCGCACAGGCGGGCGAGGTTCAGGTCGTGGGTCACGAGGACCAGGGTCGCGCCCCGGTCACGCCGGAGCGCGAAGAGGAGGTCGACAATGGAGCCGCCGGTGCTCTCGTCGAGATTGCCGGTCGGCTCGTCCGCCACGAGGATCGCCGGGTTCGGCACGATGGCGCGGGCGATGGCCACACGCTGCTGCTCGCCGCCCGAGAGCTGGGCCGGATAATGGTGGAGGCGATGCCCCAGGCCGACCGCCTGCAGCTCCGCCTC
>Ga0182741_1006388_pt1 | contig 10329 bp, 10 predicted proteins | sample eDN5th37CBELigOP_FD_128874 | JGI IMG/M metagenome (GOLD analysis project Ga0182741, IMG submission 128874) | Enriched Organic Plus compost microbial communities from Emeryville, California, USA - eDNA 5th pass 37_C BE-Lig OP (version 2) (version 2) ...
CATAAGCATGCTGATGTTCTTGCCCAGCACTTCCTCTTCTTCATAGCCGAACTGGCGTACTGCTGCCCGGTTGAACGTTATCATCCTGCCTTTGTCATTGATGACAATCGTCGCATCTGGAACGGTGTCGAGCACCGAGCGCAGATGTGCCTTCTGGGCCTCGAGATCACGCTGCGTCTGGGTCGCTTGCTCTTCAGTCTCGCGGAAGGCTGTGCCGGCTAGCAGCAAGAGGCCACAGCAGATGGCGCAGATGAGGGCGGGTCCGACGGCCAGATCCATGTATTCCAGCTGAAAGGCTGCCAGAACACCTCCGGCCAGTGCCACAAACACGGCTGCGCCCGCTAGATTTCCCCATCGGTATGAAGCTCCGAGGACCAAAACCGGAGCTATGGGAAGCAACCACGTAAACGCCAATTCAAACACCCCTTGCTAGCCCCGAAGTCGAAACCGGCACCATCCTTACAGCAAAGCAGCTTAGTACCAGAATTTGTAGCTGCCCGCCTAGTCACGCAGTTGGGCGATCACTCCTGCAGACGGCATTTAGCACAGTCGCCTTTGATCCATCGCAAAGTCGGCAGGGGCAACCGGCGGTAGAAATGGAGACTCAGCAGGAAGCTACGCTTGCGCCAGCCCGCTGAGCCGCTTTCGAAGCTTTCGGCCCGACGGGGGTGACGGGTTCAATGACAATGCACTGGAGGAGTGCGAAATGACGAGACTTCAGTGCCTGCTGGTGGGGTCAGCAGCAACCGAACCATTTGCGCCAACCCCTGCACTCTGCTTTGGCAATGAACTTGCCAGGGTTGCCACTGCACGTCTCACTGTCTGCATCCTGCCGACACTCGAAGACTTTCCCCTGTTCCGCCCGGGCAACGATGCAATGGGTGCACTACGGGCCGAAATCGAACGGGTGAAGGAAGTAACCCGCCTCGCCGCGTTCGAAACCCAGAAGCTGATCGGCAACAGGGGGTCGGCAAATCCGGCCCTGCCTGACAGTCCCATATCCGAAACCCTGGCCGCCCGGCTGACCCGCCTCGCCCGCGTAAATGACATTTCTGTGCTGGACGCAGCAGCCAGCATCCACTGCCAGCAGCGAGAGGTCATCGAGGAAGTCCTGTTTGAAAGCGGGCGACCTCTGGTCATCGTTCCGCACGACGGCGCCAATCCCTCGCCCGGCCGGATCGTAGTCGCCTGGGACGGCAGCGCGCGGTGCTCGCGCGCCATCAATGATGCTCTCCCCTTCCTCCAGTCCGCCACGGAGGTTTCGATTGTGACCGTTGCAGGCGAGAAGGACCTCTCCTCCATGACACCCGGTGCTGATCTCGCCAACTACCTTCTGTTCAAGGGCGTGGGTGAGGTTCGCGTTGAAATGCTCACGGCCCAGGACGGCAATGTGGCCGAGCGGCTCAGCCGGTACGTGGAGCAGAACCGGTCCGAAATGCTGGTCATGGGTGCCACCATGCAATCACGCTTCCGCCACACAGTCCTGGGCAGCGTCACGGAGGCTATGCTGGACCAGCCGCCCACCACCCTCTTCCTGGCCTACTGACGCAGTTTCCGGGAAAGCGGTTCCTGTCGTGAGCCGGAGACTGCAGATCAACAGGGGTGACAAAGTGCGCACCCCGTTGCGCCCCTTCCCTTGACTCAAATCAAGGCTTCTCCTCCGGCGAAGCCCACAAAGGATAGCAAAACGCCAAGGCAGCAATGCTTTCGCGACTCATCCGAGGAAGGCTCAATGAAATACGGAAAAGAGATAGTTCTTCTGACACTGGCGGCGTTTCTTGCGCTCGCCGGTGCAGCCCTGGGCGAAGACTCCGCTTTCAGAGCCCATATGTGGGTTCTTTTCTTCGCGCTTGCCGCTGGTACGATCGTCCTGCTGCGCCAGGTATCCTGGGCATCTGCTGAAGGCCCGGCGTCCATTCCGCTGCGTTCCGATGGAACCGAGCGCTACATGGATGGCCCGATCCGCTACGGTGCGATCGCCACCGTCTTCTGGGCAGTCGTGGGTCTTCTCGTCGGCGTGGTCGTCGCACTGCAGCTTGCGTTCCCGCAGCTCAATTTCGAGCCGTTCCTGACCTTTGGCCGCGTTCGTCCGCTGCACACCTCTGCCGTGATCTTTGCCTTTGGCGGCAACGCGCTCATCGCCACGTCCTTCTATGTGGTCCAGCGTACGAGCCGCGCCCGCCTGTTCGGCGGCGACCTCGCCTGGTTCGTGTTCTGGGGCTACCAGCTCTTCATCATCCTGGCGGCTACCGGGTACCTGCTCGGCATCACGCAGAGCCGCGAATATGCTGAACCCGAATGGTATGTTGACCTCTGGCTCACCATCGTCTGGGTAGCCTATTTCCTCGTCTTCTTCGGCACGATCCTGAAGCGCAAGGAACCGCACATCTACGTTGCGAACTGGTTCTACCTGTCCTTCATCATCACGATCGCCATGCTGCACATCGTCAACAATCTGGCGATGCCGGTCTCCTTCCTCGGCTCCAAGAGCTACTCGCTCTTCGCCGGCGTTCAGGATGCCCTGACGCAGTGGTGGTACGGCCACAATGCTGTCGGCTTCTTCCTGACCGCCGGTTTCCTTGGAATGATGTACTACTTCGTTCCGAAGCAGGCGAACCGTCCGGTCTACTCCTACCGCCTGTCGATCATCCACTTCTGGGCAATCATCTTCCTCTACATCTGGGCCGGTCCGCACCACCTGCACTACACGGCTCTGCCTGACTGGGCACAGACACTCGGCATGGTCTTCTCCATCATGCTGTGGATGCCGTCCTGGGGTGGCATGATCAACGGTCTGATGACGCTCTCGGGCGCATGGGACAAGCTCCGCACCGATCCGATCATCCGCATGATGGTCATGGCCGTCGCTTTCTACGGAATGGCAACGTTCGAAGGGCCGATGATGTCGATCAAGGCCGTGAACTCGCTCAGCCACTACACGGACTGGACCATTGGCCACGTGCACTCGGGTGCTCTCGGCTGGAACGGCCTGATCTCCTTCGGCGCGATCTACTTCCTCGTTCCGCGTCTGTGGGGTCGTGAGCGTCTGTACTCGATCCGCATGGTCAGCTGGCACTTCTGGCTCGCCACGATCGGCATCGTGATCTACGCCGCTACCATGTGGGTATCCGGCATCCAGCAGGGCCTGATGTGGCGCGAGTACGACGATCAGGGCTTCCTGGTCTACACCTTCGCCGAAACAGTCGCCGCCATGCACCCCTACTACATCATGCGCGCAACCGGTGGTGCCATGTACCTCCTTGGCGCAGTTCTCATGGCTTACAACGTCTTCATGACGATCAAGGGTAAGGTCCGTGAGGAAGCCCCAATGGGTGGCAGAGCGCCAGCCCTGCAGCCAGCAGAATAAGGAGCCGTAAGAATGGCACTTCTCGACAAGCACGCGATAATCGAGCGCAATGCCACGCTGCTCCTGGTTGGCTCGCTCTTCGTGGTCACCATCGGCGGCATCGTGGAAATCGTGCCTCTCTTCTATCTCGAGAACACCATCGAGAAGGTAGAGGGAATGCGTCCCTACTCGCCGCTGGAGCTGGCCGGTCGCAACATCTACATCCGTGAAGGCTGCTATACCTGCCACAGCCAGATGATCCGTCCTTTCCGTGACGAGGTGGAACGCTTCGGCAACTACAGCCTCGCCGCCGAGTCCATGTACGATCATCCGTTCCAGTGGGGCTCGAAGCGCACAGGTCCTGACCTGGCGCGCGTCGGCGGTCGCTACTCGAACGAGTGGCACGTCCAGCACCTGATCAACCCGCAGTCCGTCGTCCCTGAGTCGGTCATGCCGAGCTACAGCTTCCTGGCAAAGAAGCCGCTTGAAGTCGGCGACTTCTCGACCCAGCTGGTCGCTAACCTCAAGGTCGGCGTCCCCTACACCGAGGAAATGATCAGCAAGGCCAACGCGGACATCCGCGTCCAGGCCGATCCGGACGGCGATCATGACGACCTTCTGTCGCGTTATCCCAAGGCAGTGGTTGGCGATTTCGACGGAAATCCGCAGGCTCTGACGGAGATGGACGCACTCGTCGCCTATCTCCAGATGCTCGGCACCCTCGTCGACTTCTCGACCTATGACGAGACCGGCGGCTACCGCTGAGGGAGAGTGACATGGAAGCCTATACCGCACTCCGTCAATTCGCTGACAGCTGGGCGCTTCTCTTCATGACGCTCTTCTTCGTCGGCGCCGTACTGTTCGTCTTCCGCCCGGGCGCCAAGCATCACGCCCAGGAAGCCGCCCTTATTCCGCTCAAGGACGATCAAGATGACTGAAAAGCATATCGATGAACTGTCGGGCGTCGAGACGACCGGCCACGAGTGGGACGGGATCCGCGAACTGAACAATCCCATGCCACGCTGGTGGCTGTGGACCTTCTACGCCACCATTGTCTTTGCAATTGGCTACACGATCGCCTTCCCGGCCTGGCCGCTGGTGAGCTCTGCGACTCAGGGCGTCCTTGGCTGGTCCAGCCGCGGTCAGCTCTCGCAGACCATGAATCAGGTGGCAGAAGGTCAGGCTGAGCTGCGAGCCGCCATTGCGGAGAAGTCGCTCCCGGAAATCATCGCTGACGACAGGCTCTACCGCTTCGCCCGCTCTGCCGGTGAGGCCGCCTTCAAGGTCAATTGCGTGCAGTGCCATGGTTCCGGCGCTCAGGGATCGGCTGGTTATCCGAACCTGAATGACGACGACTGGCTTTGGGGCAATGACATCGAAGGCATAAACCAGACCATCGCCCACGGCATCCGCTACACGCAGGACGAAGAGACGCACGTCTCTGAAATGCCGGCGTTCGGCGACATGCTGCAGGGAGCGGAGATTCGCAAGATTGCCGCCTATGTCGCTTCACTGACGCAGGAGCCCTCCAACACCGCTCTGGCCGAGGAAGGCAAGCAGCTCTTCGCTGACAACTGCGCAGCCTGCCATGGCGCCGAAGGCAGGGGTGACCAATCAATGGGTGCGCCCAACCTGGCAGATGCGATCTGGCTCTATGGCTCCTCCGAGGCTGAGATCGCCGCCCAGATCCGCAAGCCCAAGCATGGCGTCATGCCGGCTTGGCAGGCACGTCTGGGCGATGTCACGGTCAAGCAGCTTGCCGTTTATGTTTACTCGCTCGGCGGTGCCAAACAATAAGTCCAGACGTTTGATCTAGATCAAAGCAACAACGATCCTCCCCATTAGGTTTCGAACGGAACTTCCTGTGGGGGGGAGTGGGGGAGGAAAATTCCGGATCTCGGTGTCCGGAGCTTTCCTCCCCTTTTCGTCTAGGGATCCTCCTGAACGCAGCCTGCGTCATTCCGGTGCATTTGATCCTGGTCAAGGCCCTGGCCGTATGCAGGGGGCAAACCCATCACATGGCAAACATTTCAGATATCCCGCACCTCGACGTCGAACCGGTAAATGCCAAGCGCAACCGGCCACCCCTCTATGCTGCACGGAAGAAGATCTTCCCGAAGCGCGTGACAGGACAGTTCCGTCGCTTCAAGTGGCTGGTGATGCTCATCACCCTCGGCATCTACTATCTGACGCCCTGGATTCGCTGGGATCGAGGCCCTTACGCGCCGGATCAGGCCGTGCTGGTCGATCTTGCCAACCGCCGGTTCTATTTCTTCTTCATCGAGATCTGGCCTCAGGAATTCATCTACATCGCGGGCCTGCTGGTCATGGCGGGCATCGGTCTCTTCCTGATCACCGCGACCATCGGTCGTGCCTGGTGTGGCTACACCTGTCCCCAAACCGTGTGGGTCGACCTTTTCCTCGCAGTTGAGCGCCTGATCGAAGGCGACCGCAACGCCCGGATCAAGCTCAATCAGGGCCCCTGGACGGCCGAGAAGATCTTCAAGCGTGTTGCCGTCCACTCAAGCTGGCTCATCATCGGCCTGCTGACGGGTGGCGCCTGGATCTTCTATTTCGCCGATGCTCCCACCCTTCTGCGCAACTTCGTGACAGGCCAGGCCCCGGTGGTCGCCTACACTACGGTCGCGATCCTGACCGCCACCACCTACGTCTTTGGCGGTCTGATGCGCGAACAGGTCTGCACCTACATGTGCCCCTGGCCGCGCATCCAGGGAGCCATGCTGGACGAGAATTCGCTCACAGTTACCTATAACGCCTGGCGTGGCGAACCGCGCACCCGCGGCGTCAAGAAGGCGAGCGCGTCTGGCGTCATCGCCGGCGATTGCGTGGACTGCAACGCCTGCGTCGCTGTCTGCCCCATGGGCATCGACATCCGCGACGGCCAGCAGCTCGAGTGCATCACCTGCGCCCTCTGCATCGACGCATGCGACAACGTCATGGACAAGCTCGGCAAGGAACGCGGTCTGATCTCCTACGCCACCCTTGGGGACTACAACGCCAACATGGCGCTTGCTACGGCTGGCGGCACCGCCTCGATCGACCCGCGCCGGGTCAAGAATGAGGATGGCACGCTGTCCGAGAAGGTCGCCCGCTTCCGCTGGGGCAGCATCTTCCGCCTGCGCACCCTCATCTATTCCAGCATCCTGCTCGTGATCAGCCTGGGCATGCTTTCAGCCCTGGTGACTCGTGACCGGCTTGAGCTCAATGTGCTGCACGACCGCAACCCGCAGTTTGTGGTGCTCTCAGACGGCTCGATCCGCAACGGTTACACCGTCAAGCTCCTGAATATGATTCCTCAGCCGCGAGACATTGTCATCTCGATCAGGGGCCTTGAGAGTGCCATCATGATGTCGCCGGAAATCGAGCACTCGCAAGGGCACAAGCTGCGGGTACGCGTCGAGCCGGACCGCCTGCGCGAACTGCACGTCTTCGTCCGGCAGGATGTAAATGCCTCGCACGATGAGGATCAGTCATTCCACTTCATCATCGAGGACACCGAAGGCGGCGAACAGGCAACGTACCGCGCAAAGTTCATCAGACCCCGGAGCTAGCAGAACATGATCAAGGCCCAGCAACAGCGTCAATTCACCGGCCGCCACATGCTGCTCATCATGGTTGCATTCTTCGGCGTGATCATCGCGGTCAATGTGACGATGGCCATGTTCGCCTCCCGCAGCTGGACGGGCCTCGTCGTCGGCAACACCTATGTGGCAAGCCAGGAGTTCAATGAGCGCACCGAACGCGGCCGCCGACAGCAGGCACTGGGTTGGCAGGCCAACCTGATTCTTGAAGCCGGCAAGCTGTCCTACAGTCTCGTCGACCAGGGCGGATCACCAATCCGCCTTGATCGCGTCGAAGTACTGCTTCACCGTCCCGTCTCCGGGCTTCAGGATACCGATTTGATCCTCCAGCCGGGCAGTAACGGCAGCTACACCACCGACATTGTCCTCGAGGACGGCACATGGATCGTTGAAGTGGAGGCCGATGCGGGTCTAGAATTCCCTTACCGGGACGTCCGCCGCATCCAGGTTCGTGATGGAGTGATGAGATGAGTTGCTGCGCGCCGGTCGCCGAAGGCGCTCTGGCGGCTTCAGAGCGCCCGATCGTAACGACGGAAGAGCTTCGCCTCGCCAGCCGGCCCCTGGGCAACGGCGTGATGCAGGTGGAACTCGCTGTCCCGAACGTTCACTGCGGCGGATGCATCCACACCGTTGAAAGCAACCTCAACAAGCTCGACGGCGTCGTCTCATCCCGCGTCAACCTCTCCACCAAGCGCGTCACGATCAAGTGGCGGGAGAACAATCCCCCAGCCGTCATCGAGACCCTTGTCTCCATCGGCTACCCGCCTCACCTCTTTGAGGACGAAGGCGGCAAGGACAAGGTTCTGTCCGAACTCCTCTGGGCCACCGGCGTCGCAGGCTTCGCCGCCAGCAACATCATGCTGCTGTCGGTCTCCGTTTGGTCCGGGGCCGAAGCCTCGACACGTGACCTCTTCCACTGGATCTCGGCACTCATCGCCATTCCCGCGCTCGCCTACGCCGGACGCATCTTCTTCCGCTCGGCCTGGAGCGCGCTGCGCCGTGGCCGCACCAACATGGACGTGCCAATCTCCATCGGCGTAGCCCTCGCCTATGCGCTGAGCCTCTACGAGACGGTTCACAGCGGCGCGCACGCCTATTTCGATGCATCTGTCTCGCTTCTCTTCTTCCTGCTCATCGGACGCACGCTCGATCACGTGATGCGCAATCGCGCCCGCGTCGCGGTCAATGGTCTTGCTCGCCTCGCCCCGCGCGGCGCGACGGTTCTGGGCGAGGATGGCAGCCGCGACTACCTGCCCTTGAACGAGATCCAGCCTGGCATGACGCTGGCCATCGCCGCTGGTGAGCGCATTCCGGTCGACGGGGTCGTTCTGGACGGAGCGACGGATATCGATTGCTCCATGGCAACCGGTGAAAGCGCACCGCAGACTGCGGCGCCCGGCACGGACATCCGCGCCGGCATGCTGAACCTTACCCATCCGATCACCATGAAGGCCACCGCAGCGGCGAAGGACTCCTTCCTCGCGGAAATGGTCCGTCTGATGGAAGCGGCCGAAAGCGGTCGCGCCGGTTATCGCCGCCTGGCTGACCGCGCTTCGGCGGCCTACGCCCCGGTCGTCCACCTGACTGCCTTCCTGACGATGATCGCCTGGGTCGTGGCTTCCGGCGACTGGCACCGCTCCATTACCATCGCCATTGCGGTGCTGATCATCACCTGCCCCTGCGCGCTCGGCCTTGCCGTTCCCATGGTGCAGGTCGTCGCCGCCCGCCGCCTGTTCGAGAACGGCGTGATGGCAAAGGACGGCTCTGCCATGGAGCGCCTGGCCAACATCGACACCGCCGTCTTCGACAAAACTGGCACGCTGACCGTCGGCGATGCGCGACTCATCAACCGCGACGAGATCGGCGACGATGCAATGAGGCTCGCCGCCGCCCTCGCCGCCTGGTCAAACCATCCACGGTCCCGCGTGATCACTGCTGCCAAGCCTGAGGACCATGAGACCATCGCCTTCAGCGACATCGAGGAACAGGCTGGCTATGGCGTGCAGGCAAAGCTTGATGGTGCAACCTATCGCCTCGGCCGCGCCTCCTGGGCACTTGGTCGGGAGGGCGCCGAAGGCACTGTCCTCGCCCGTGACGGCGAACTGCTCGCCTCCTTCCGCTTCGAGGACCGTCTGCGCCAGGATACCGTGGAGGCCCTGCAGGCGCTCCAGAGCCGCGGCATTCGCGTCGAGATCATGTCCGGCGACAACGAAGCCAACGTCGCTACCATCGCCCGCAAGCTTGGCATATCTACCTACCGAGCAGGCGTCCTGCCGGGCGACAAGGCGAAGCACATGGCGGACCTCGCCGCTGAAGGCCGCAAGGTGCTGATGGTTGGCGACGGCCTCAACGATGCCCCAGCGCTGGCGGCAGCCTACGTCTCCATGGCTCCGGCGACCGCCGCCGACGTGGGTCGCAACGCAGCCGACTTCGTTTTCCTGCATGAGAGCATGACGGCCATTCCGTTCACCCACCAGATTGCTCAGCGCTCGGGCAAGTTGATCCGGCAGAATTTTGCCATAGCTATCGCCTACAACCTGATCGCCGTACCGATCGCCGTGCTCGGTTATGTGACACCGCTGATTGCCGCCGTCGCCATGTCTGGCTCGTCGATCATCGTTGTCGCCAACGCCCTGCGCCTGCTCGCCAGCAACTGGAAGGTCATCCAGCCTTCCACCAGTGCAACGCGCCCGGCTCACAAGCTGCAGGAGGCACTGTGACCAACCTCTCCGTCCTTATTCCCATTGCCCTGTGCCTGGGCGCGCTCGGCCTTGTCGGCTTCCTCTGGGCGTTGCGCAGCGGTCAATTTGAGGACATGGACGGAGCAGCAGAACGCATCCTCATTGATGATGAGGAAGATCAGTCGGTGAAGAAATAGCTCCGCTTATGTGCGTCTAAGTTCCGTTCCGCCTACCCTCTCCTGCGGGGCACGGCCGAGGCGCGGGACAGATGACAGAAGGCACGGACGAAGCACCTGACGCAGAGATCATCGTCATCGACAAGCCGTTTCTCACGCGGCCCCGGTTTCTCTCCTTCGAGAACGACAACTCTCCCGATCCAATCCCGCTCTATCGGCAGGTCGAACTGCTGCGCGAGGCTCTCCGTCCCTTTGCGGAGCTCGGCGAGATGTTCCGTTCGAAACATGGGGAGAAGGCCGTCTTTTCGATGAACTTCGGACCGGGCCACTGGCGCGAGCTCACAATCAACGACTTCCGTCGCGCCCGCGCAGCCCTGCTGCAAACTGAAGACTGACACTGGCTCCACATACGAAGATCAGGTTAAACAGGCCTGAGAGAACCTGCGTAATGGTGCCCACATGATCCTCTGCTGCGGTGAAGCGCTGATCGACATGATACCGACAACCGCGGAGGGCGAACCCGC
>Ga0182741_1006389_pt1 | contig 10326 bp, 5 predicted proteins | sample eDN5th37CBELigOP_FD_128874 | JGI IMG/M metagenome (GOLD analysis project Ga0182741, IMG submission 128874) | Enriched Organic Plus compost microbial communities from Emeryville, California, USA - eDNA 5th pass 37_C BE-Lig OP (version 2) (version 2) ...
GCTCTCTTCTTGTCACGTAATTCAATCACTGCAAGCAAAGAGCTGACATGCTTCCTGCAGGAGCTGTTCAGCCACCTTTTCGCAATTCTCGCATCTGAGGACCACCAAGACCTTCATGTTGACGCTCATGCGGCATTGATGCATGCCTTGACCTTGCTTGATCGACAACCCGAGTCCCGAATGGTCGCTGATAAACTGATTAAACAACAGTTCAAGGACCCGCAAGTCCATCAGAAAATCTTGGGTGTACTCGTTGCCTCGTTGCTCGATCAGCTGGACGATATTGTAAATCTATACGTCGATACGTTGAGCGCTGGTAATACTTCCGGTGTGGTACCTCTCCAGTCGCCAGAACTGACCAGCAGTACCAGCAATCCGAATAACGTGAGTCCTAACACAATCACAAATCAAAATGGACCAACGCTGGCAGACCGCATCAAGGCACTCCAACTCCGCTGCCACGAAATCGGGTGGACGGAATTCCAGATCGCATCAGCACTGCTCAAACCTGCAGGCAGTTCTTCACCTACGAAGGCCTCTCGCAGAGGCTCGATCTTGACATCCTCCTACCTCTCCGGCGGTGTATCAAGCGCCACGAAGAGTGCGGCTTCGGTCGCGGCGATTCAGGCACAACTGCGAGACTCTGTTTCTACTATGACTCCCGCGGACGGACCAATGCCAGAACCTGCCGAATCCGGGCGCACATCAGTTTCCACAATCGAGCCGAGTGGTTTGGTCAATTCACCAACCTTCTCCATGCTTGGCAACACAGCTGGTCCAGAGCGTGAGGGAAGTGGAAATGTTCTTAGCGCCATTGCGGCCGCCTCGAGTGCGGCTGCATCCCAAGCAGCCACAGAAGAGGACAACTTTCCATTACTCCGAATGGCTCGCCCACTCCGTTATGTCATCGAATTGGCCGTTGCGTCCTATCGCGCAGATTCCATCATGAGCAATGGTGCCCCATCGATTAGCAAGGCAGTTTTCAAGCGTCAGCTCCAGGGTGTGTGCACAATCATCAACGCATTCCTTGCACTCTCCGTCTCTAAGCCAGAAGATCTCATCCTGAATGCTTCGAATACCTCATCCTCATCCTCATCAGCTCAAACGGCTGACTTTGATCATGAGAAGTTTGGCTATATTAGCAAAGCACAAACCGTGCTCATGCAGCAGACACTTGGTGTACTTGCAGAATTCCGCGGGCTCTTTACGGACATTGAAATAGCCCAGATGGCATGCGATGCGATTCGTTCCATGCGATGCGCTCCTGAATCAAGCTTGCAGCGTCTAGATTTCATTCGATCGCTGGTTGACCCCACCGCCGCACATGCCGTGCCGCTGTGTGCTGCCACAGGCGCTGTTCCACTCAAAGGCCTGTCTAGCGCCCAGTTGATGGTTTGCGCGCCTGCCATTGTTGAGGCGCTATCAGACCATCTACGCCTAGGTCTAGCAACTGGATCGCTAAATGAACTTTATCTCGTGACGGCGATTTTGCGATGCTTGTTGCCCAGCATTATTCCCGCCTCGCCGTGGAAGACGACCCCGCTTCACGCTCTCTGCGATATTCTCGCCCCGACATTCAGCTGGTCCCATCCGCACATTGCGGCGACTGCCGAGACACAGACCTCAAAGCATTTGAAGGCCAAGGGCCAGTGCTTGCCCGTTGCAGCTTTCTACCCGGTTATGCACGCATTAATCGAGGCACTTCATGCAGTTTATGTTGCCCCCGTAGCCTTTGTGCCAGGTTCCACTCCTAACAATGCCATTACTGCAGCTGCAACTTCGCCTTTCCTCTCGGCAGTTGCATTTACCGGCCGCAGTGCTCGAACCGGCTCTAGTACTGTGAACCTGGTCTTTGGTCCTGCACCATCTGGCTCAGGGTTGTCGCTTCTTGCACCCGGAGCCGCAGCACAGACGGTGACCAGTCCCACCGCTGGACCGAACCCTGGTCTCATGGCAATCGACCGACTTCCTTCTGCCAATCTTTTACAGAACACACGTCAGCTTAGCCAGCTCGGTACGCCGGCTTTCGCTTCCGGCTCTGCTACTACTCCCCCGACATTCAGTTTGGGTAGTCCACATCACATGATGAGTCTTCGTACGTTGCACCCGCCGATTAGCTCTGCCACGGGTGGCACCGCTACATCCAGCGTCGTGAGCGCCGCATCACTGCAATCTTCTGAGATGACTGTCACGGCGCAAACCTTCTCCTCGATTACGACTCTTAGCGCGGCACCCAAGCGCCTCTTCGCACTCCCGTCTTCGCAGACGACCGCACTCTGTGTCGTTGACCTCGCAGTAGATCCGTTTGTTGCCCTGCTGTCACTCCTTGCAATGTGCGATGACGAGGCTGTTGCGATGTTCGTGGCGCTGCTCCCTCGGGAGTCGTACGCGGCATCTTCAACCAATGCCGACATGCTTGTTGACAATGGTGCTTCAAACACAGGAGCCGACATCTTGGCACGCAGTGGACGTGCAAGGCGAAGCGAAGCCCTGGCCAACTACACATCAACCGCAACAACAGCTCCTGCCGCATTGGCAGCTGCGTTGACTGCTCCTCTGCCTCCAGTGCGCGATGTTCATTTCACCCTGCATGCGTTGCTCGAGATTCTCGTGGGCTCATTGACCTGGGAGCTCTTCCCAGAATCCTGGTGCGAGCCACGAAGCTTCCATGTGACCACTCTTTTGCGTGCTGCTTATCAGCTGGCTATCATTATGCAAACATCGGTGTCGGGCGGCGCCCACCAGCAAACGAATGCCGCAGTCACAGCAACAACGACGCTAGCTCGTCGACCGCAACGAGCATCCATTCTGAGCACTAATGTTGCCCAGCTTCGCAGGAGCGTTGCAACTCTGACATCTTCGGGTGGAGTTGCCAACCACATCAAGCCTGATACGCTCATGGCGGCAGCCATTCCATTCGACTCTAAATTGTGGGCCGCTTGGATGAAACTAGTTCTGGAATTGCGCACGTGTGATTTGGTTTTACACGCTACGGTGCCCGTCTTCCAGCAGCTAAGTCGAGAGTTCCTTGTTAGCTCGGGTACAGATGATGTCGGAGCGTTTGCTCTTAATCCAACTCCAGCTGCGAAAATCGCATATTTCTTCGCTCGAATTGTGCGCGATGCGCTCCCACCGGTTTCTACAGAGAATAGTCCTGAGAAGGGTCTATTCAACACAACCTTGGGCCAATGGAAGCATGCGCTCACACTCGCTCAATCTGGTATCACTGAGGCACTGAAGATGGGAACCGCACATACGCTGGACATTCCTCAACTTCTGGGTAGGCTCTTTAATCAGCTGTGGGCGACCCTTAGCGATGCACAGAAGGTTAGTCTTGCGGATCCCCTGGTGGAGCGTGTATTCCTTACACTATCCCACCACGCGCCGTCGATCACGGATACGAATGCTGGTCGTGTGCTCGCCACGCTGAAGCAGCCATGTTCACTGGCTCAATTCCCTCCTGCAGCTGGAATTACGATATCTTCACCATGGGAAGGCGTTCCCATGCTTGTCGCCCTCGAGATTTATCAAAGTCTTGTGCAGGCTGAGCTTAGTTCACAGCGTAGCTTGAGTGAGGTAGAACGCTACACAATCGACTCTTTGTACGAAGTGACCAACCTCGCAGTTGAGCGTGGTATGACATGTATTGCCATCATTACTGAGGCAGTAAAACAGCGTTTTGCATCTGACCGCTCACCCGAAGAGCAGACAGTGGTCAAAAACTTCTTGGAGCACATCAGCACAATGTACAATCTCATGGTGCAGATGCTTCAGCTACCAGATTCCCCTGAATTCGAGGATGACCGCGCTCTCGTTGCCCTTCGTCTTTTGAATTACATTGAACGATCTGGCCATCGGGCGGCAACTAGAAAGACTATGCATACGCGCTATTTGCAATATCTTGTTAATCTGCATACCAACTCCGGCAACCACGTCGAAGCAGGTATCGTTCAACTCCAGCAGGCCAAGCTGTTAGATTGGTCTAATCAGGTTGTCGAGCCGTATGATGTTCATCCCGAAGAGCCCGAAAGGTGCCGCAAGGAGCGTTTCATCAAGTTGGCTATTGACAATTTCTGCCGCGCTGAGGACTGGGCACGCGCCATTGATCGTGCAGAGTACTTACGCTATTACTACCAGCACATAATTTATGACTATGCTGCAGTTAGCAAGCTCCTGCGTGATGTTGCAGAGTACTTTGAGCATATGACGCGACCCAAGGTGACGTACCCAGCATATTATCGTGTGTGCTTCTATGGCAAGTTCGATAGTCCGTACTTAACACAACAGTGCGAGTTTGTATACAAGGGCGCTCCTCTTGAGCAAATCATGGACTTCACTGCACGCATTCGCAAGCGATTCCCTGGAGCTTATTACCACATGTCCTCTGAGAAACCTTCCGAGGAACTGCTCGCTAAGCACCAGCAAATCATTGCAATTAGCAAGGTGAATGTTTGCTCGCTTGATCAGAAGGCCACTGTAAAGACCTTGCTTGAGGCTCACAAGCGCGGTATGCTCCCCTCGAATGCCACGTTTATTACGGTGCAGGCGGACCCGGCAGCTCTCGAGAGTGGTGGTGGAGCCATTGAGAACGTCTCGCGATCTTATCGTTCTGGCTCTATTGACGCTTCCGCAGGTGAGCAGCGCTTTGAGCAATGGACATCAGGTGCATGGCTGGGCTCAACCACTTCCGGTGGTCAAACGGGCTTCAACATCCAGCCACTTACAGAGATGCCTTCACAATTGGCCCAGAATGCTGAGCACCACAAGATCGATGTGTTTGAGTACACTCGACCTTGGAAACGCAGTGTCCCGAACAAGCCTTACAACGAGTTCACTGACACGTGGCAAATTCGTACCTATGTCCTGACGTCTGAGTCGTTCCCAGCCAATCGCCGTCGATTGCCGATCGGTACTCGTATCGAGGTTGTGACCAAGCCTATTGAAAATGCAATCGAGGCTCTGGAAACGAAGACCACACAAATTGCTCAAACCGCAGCTTCAGTCGCTGTGCAGCCACCCGGACCAGTGAATGTTGGTCCGCTATCCATGCAACTCTCAGGTTCGATAGATGCTTCAGTCAATGGTGGCCCTGCGCGCTACATTGATGCTTTCTTAACGCCCGAGTTCCTTGACCCTAAGAGCGTCTACTGGGATGAGGAGAAGGCCAATCTGGCCGCCACCATCGAAGAGCGTAAGAAACACCAAGCTCAGTTGAAGGACGCGCTTCGTCGTCAAGTCGTAGTGCTTGATGAAGCACTCGAAGTGTTCGGAGCCCGCTGTGATCCTAAACTGCGAGGACTTTATGCTCATCTCAAGAGTAATCTTGACAAAATGTATGAAGTGCTGTTCCAGTTGGACTAAAGAGTCCAAACAATTTATCGTACTATTCCACATCTTTCAACGTAACCACTTCCATTATCATTCGCAAACTAACCATTTCCTATAAGTTCGCCCATGCTTGTTGTTCTTCACCATGAGTATGATACAAGCTAAGTGAGTTCTCTGCATAAATGAAATGTGCACCGCAGATAGCTTCCCATTTCTCGTCCTTGACAATGTTTAGGCTGTACAGTGAATTGAAAATTTATTGAGAACCTTTGAGCGCGGCAAGCTTTGCAAGTAATTTAGCCTTAGCCTCAGCTAATGCGACCGCATCGTCTTTCTTTGCCTCGTCGGAGGACTTTGACGAGCTTTCCGCTGCGGTTGTGGCTCCATTCCAGGCAAGTGTAGCTTCAATTCCCGGTTTGCGTGGTCGCTCCTCAGACGATTCCTCTGACGAAGTAACTATGGCCTGTTCCTTTCCACTCGTCTCAGTCTCGTTCTTCTCCTGCGCATTCGCATTGCTCTCCTCACCTTCCGATGACGATCCTTCGGAATTTGATGAGTCTCTAGCTTGACTGGTGTTCGAACTCTGGTTTGAAGTGCCGGTTTGGGCAATACTCTCCAATTCTGTTTTCATCTGTTCTTTGTACTTCTTTCGATTTGCCGCTCGTCGTAACCTCTTGAGTCGCCGCTGTTCTTGCTGCTCCCTGAGAGCCATCTGTTCGGCGATTACATGTTTCTCAAATTCTAGCTGAGCGACTTTCTCTTCCCATTCGCGATCCATTTCGCCTATACGTGGATGAAATCAAGTGCGGAGGTGTGACTAAGCGCATCTATCAACGACTCGTTAGAAGCACAGGACTTGGGAAGGAACAGGGCAAGCCATCTATGGCATAGGCATTAATAGTCATGCACGACCAACGTACGTAGCCGCTCTTCTTCAATCTTTTTGAGTTTCCTGTAGGTGTGGTGGGTTCCACTTCCAGCTCCCGCACTACTACCATAGACTTGTCGGATCTAGAGTGAGGTAAGAAGATGGCTCATAGAGACGATCATTAGAAGTTGAGCCATCATCACCCTGGTCGATGGGGTGGTCGGCCAATGGACCCGGACACTCGCATACATTGTGCTTTCATTACATCACGCCATCTGCAAATAAGATACCAATGCGATACCAATGCACGTACCGTGATGTTCTCGTTGAGAGAGAAGGGCTTTGCCTCTGTCTTGAGTTCGCCTAGTTCTTGCCGGATCTTGAGGAGCCGTTCGCGCTCTTCTGGTAGCTGGTCGCGACTCATGTCTGCAGTGTGGGGCGATCTAATTCTATGCAATATAGGGCGGTCTTCGAAGGGCTGCGAAGGGCTGTGCCGAGTACTGGGTCTGTGCGCAGTCCCCCCTCTTGCTGTTGTCTCCCGCAGGTGCTTGGATTGGTTTGATCTAGGAGATATGCGCGAAAAATACGGCCTCGAATCGACTATGCAAGCAGTATGGCTGGTGGATCTGCAATATCCTACGTATCCCCGCAACCAGATCTACCGATTCAGATACTCCTGCAAAGTGAATGAAGGTCCAGATTTCGCCCTCTTGGCCGGTTTAGCATTTCCCGTGCCGCACTCTCCACGGGTCCCTGAAGGGAGCGCGAGGGGTCAGCCGAGAGCTGCGCGGTAGGAGGACCCTACACGTGTGTCTGCATGCAAGCAGCTCATGCCAGCCCCGAAAACCCTCCCGAAAGTGAGTATCCAGCACTGGGATGAAAGTATAATCAGAGGGGATATCGAGGTCAATCATGGACATGTCACTATGAACACTCTCGGAGTCGTGCCTCCAGCATCTCCTCTAACTGCCCGCGCAATATGACCCCAAACAGCCCCACACAGCCCTCCGCTTCCTAGTCCCATCCGACCGTTTCGAATTCCCAGTGCGAAATCCGACTCACAAACTGGAGTATACTCCACCCCTGTAACTCGGCACATGTTTCGAAAGGCGCGTGCGCTTGCCCCGCGTTTGACGTCACTCGCACGGGGTGTGCTGGCAGTGCGCCTGGCCGATGCGACACCAGCGGTGATGTCCCAATCCGTATCATTGTACAAACACTTGAACGCTCTGCCTCCTCGCCCCTGTGTGCACACAGCTCCGGCTGGCCGATGCACGAACGTGGACGGCATGAGGTGGTATCAGACCCGCTCAGCGTTCATCAGCACGGCTGCCTCCGCGACGAAACCGAGTCCAATCCCTCTCAACGGCTTCCCCCGCGCACTGTCCAGCTCGGCGCAGACGGGTAGTGCCGAGGTTGAGAACACAGAACATGCAGGTAACACGGAGACGCAGCAGCCCTCCAAGCCCATGACCCAATGGAGCAGCACGGCGGACCTGAAGGAAAGCAACGAAGACTGGGAGTTGATCTACGAGGGCCAATTCAACAACCCCCACAAGTACCTCAAGCAATTCTCACTCTCAGGCATGACCATCTCGCTGATCTCCTCTCCGGTCATTGCAACGTTCGAAACGCAGGCGGTGTCGCACACGGGCAAGCTCCTGCTTGCACTCGCTACTGCGTTCACGGGTATATCCACTACTGCCATCTTTAGCTTCGCTTGCGCGGGTTATGTTGAGCGCGTGTTCCTCAGCAAACACGATCCTGCCATCTTCGAGGTGGTGCGACTCGACTGGCGCGCACGATCCTACTCGACTCGATTTGATGTGAATGTTGACACTTTTGACGACCAGGTCACGCGTCCTCTCACGAACGTGCATCATAGAGAGTCGGGCACATGCTTGTTGATCAATGAGGAGATTGCGAATCACCCACTGTTCTCCGTCATGTTCCCTGAGCAATTTGAAGAGGCCCAGGAGGGCGAAGAGGGACAGCAGCAACAACAACAGAAGTAGTAGTTGGATCAGCTTGGTCCATCTGCAATGTAATCCTGTAGTGTACTCGTCTGTTATACCTAGTCTAATCAGTTCGTCCATCCGAATAAACGTTGCATCACACGCTAACCGCGCTTACATCGAACTCCATCAAAACCCTTTGTGTAACGAGTACGACAATCACTGTATTATTGACGTGGAAAAATATAGCGCTAATGGATATTATGTAGACTAGTTTAGAAAACCGTTTTGCAACTGGTCGGTATTGTGAAAGTTGAGTGATTCGTGTAGTGCTCTTGGGACGGTGTGCTGAAGATAGATCGGATGACACTCAAAATGGTCATCTCAACGATCCAGCCCCATACACACTTGTGACTCCACGACCTTTTGCGTCGGACTTCGACTTCGACTTCGACTTCGTCTTCGTCGTCTCTGGCCAAGCCCTCATCCTCTATAAGCTGCTGTACATCATGCGAGGACTTCAGCACGCGACGAACGAACAAACGAGTCTGATCTGCTCACGACGCCGCGTGGTTCGCCGATTGACAGGGCTACGCATGTGATCGTAGCATTACTCACTGATTCATTCATTCATTTGATCGTGCATTCATTCAATGATTCATGCGAGCGTGCTCATCCATTACAAGGGCTCAGCAGCCTCTTTGAGCTTGGGTTGGACTGGCACCTGAGGCTTGGGCAGCAGGTCGGGGCGAACCTCGCTTACAGGCAGCGTGATGCGGATCGGGAGAGTGGGGTAAAGGTTGAACTTGGCCGCAATCGTCGCCACTGCATCCGAGGGCTGCGCACCCTTGGCAATCCAGTACTACAGCAGGGGTTCGAAGGATCGGAGTATGAGGATTTTAGAGAGTATTCGGCGGAGTTTGGAGATACCTGCATAGATCAAACAACATTATAGCTTGAGTGTGCATATTATATCGAGACACTCAGTACAGCCCGCGGAAACACTCCGCAGTAAGTAGCAACATACCTTGAAGCGGTCGACATTGAGTCGGACGTTCTTCGACTTGGTCTTGTCAGGCACAGGGTCGAAGGTGCCGAGCAGCTCGATGAATCGGCCGTCACGGGGGAACCTATATGCATGCATATTGGGTTGGGTCAGCGAGATGAGGCGCAAGAAAGCGGGGCGAACCGTGGGTGTGAAAGGGTAACAAGTCGTAAAGCGCAGGAAAAAGCATAAAAACGCGCATTATCTGCATGCATTCGTGATGATAAATACATACCGTGAATCAGCAACGACAATGCGATGGAATGCTCGGTTGCGCTGACCGAAGCGCGCGAGACGAATCACGACAGGCATGTGTGTTCTATCTTGACAACACGAACCGATTTTCTGCCTGATGGTGGATGGGATTACCACGCAATGACGGTGACTGCCACTGCAATTAACGAGGGCGAGCATCGCGGAGAGAGCGAGTGGGGCTTGAACGGTCACACGTAGCGCACTTCCAGACGCGTCTGCTCGACAAACTGAAAAAGAGAGATGATAATAATGTACAAATGGCGAGCTATGTATGAAAAACAGGTTCTCGGATTTCCGGTGTTAGCGACTCGAGGCGCCACCATGCCGTGTAGATCGAGCTGCTAACAAGTCCTCGAACGACGGGACGCTTGAAGAGCCAGTGGCCCCCTTCCCTGTGTCAGTATTCGCCGTTGCTACTGTCGACATGCTAGTTGGTAGCCCTGTGTCAAGCGCTGCACAGGCCGAAAGCACCGCCTTACGAAGAACCCCGATACCTTCTCCCTCATGAGAAGAGACTACAATGACGTAAGGCAACAAAGTCCGGATGGGAGGCAGTCTGAGATGCTCGCCGTGTTCAAAGCCACCCTCCACGACCCGGGCTTCCTCGTCGCCACCTGTCAAGGCCTGGTCGATATCTGCGAACGGGACCGAAGAATCTGTGAGTGCAGCGACTGGCCGAGCTCGACGTTTTCTTGGCCGCTCATCGACACCAGGGGTGTCCATGTCCTCACTCTCAAAGCTAAGTCCTAGGAGATATTGTAACCGCTCAAGCTTTCGCTCCAGTGCTATCGTGTTCACACGATCTGCTTTGGTAACCACAATCTGGCACGGTATCCTCCATTCATTGAGGAAGACCAGGAAGTCCATGTCGTTCC
>Ga0182741_1006390_pt1 | contig 10325 bp, 8 predicted proteins | sample eDN5th37CBELigOP_FD_128874 | JGI IMG/M metagenome (GOLD analysis project Ga0182741, IMG submission 128874) | Enriched Organic Plus compost microbial communities from Emeryville, California, USA - eDNA 5th pass 37_C BE-Lig OP (version 2) (version 2) ...
AAAGGCTCAGGCCCGGGATAGACCACAATGCGACGTTCCGGGTGAAGATCCTCACAGGCGTGGTGGAAACCCCGTTCGACCTTGGGCGTCAAGCTTCGCTTGATCTCGATGGCCCATGGGCGGTGACCGGGAAAGGTGAGGAGCAGGTCAATTTCTGCGCCTGCGGATGTCCGGTAGAAATTTGCCTGCGTGTCGGGTGGGGCTGTAGCGATCAAAGTTTCGATGACAAATCCCTCCCAGCTGGCTCCAGCAACTGGGTGACCTAGCACGTCATCCTGTGTTGCAAGCCCAAGCAGGGTATGGGTGATGCCGCTATCGCGAACATAGACGCGGGGGGATTTGACGAGGCGTTTGCCAACATTCGAATGCCATGGTTCCAGTCGCCGCACGAGGAGCAGGTCGACCAGTAGGTCGAGGTAGGAGGCCACGGTCTTGCCATCTACACCAAGTGCGCGTGCGAGTTCGGCCGCGTTGAGGAGCCCGGACTGGTGATGCGCTAGCATGGTCCAAAAACGGCGTAGCGTTTCGGCCGGAATGCGAGGCCCGAGTAGGGGGATGTCACGTTCCAGGTAGGTTCTAATAAAATCCTGCCGCCAGCGTTGGCTGATGCGATCACTCGCGGCTAGGAAACTGTCTGGAAAGCCGCCACGGACCCACAACTTGGTCAGGTCTCCGGCCGGGACCTCCAACCCATCGATAGGACGCATTTCGAGGTAGGCAATTCGTCCGGCCAAGCTTTCACCAGACTGTTTGAGAAGATCGAGTGACGCCGATCCGAGCAGGAGGAAACGGCCCGTCCTTCGGCCCTGGCGGCGCCCCCGGTCGATCAGACCGCGCAGGTTCTGAAACAGATCAGGTAGCCGCTGAACCTCATCAAGAATGACAAGCTTGTCTTCATGGCTGGCGAGATAGAGTTCCGGTTCTGCCAGCTTGGCGCGATCGGCATCGGACTCCAGGTCGAGATAGATCGATGGGCGGTGCTCAGCGGTGCTATGAGCCAGGGTCGTTTTGCCAACCTGCCGCGGGCCCAAGAGGGCGACAGCAGGATAGCTGTCGAGCAATTCGTTCAACTCTTTGGCAATGCGGCGCTTAATCATCCTTGCATTTATGGAATATAAATCCATAAATGCAAGGATGATTTACTGCTGAGCTTATGATGCCGAGTCTTCCAATGCGGAAGCCGTGCCGAAAGCCGGATCGCCTTTTGACTGGGAGTTAAGAGATGAGGGAAGGGTAAGATGACCGTCCCAGTGGCATCAGAAGAAGCCTAAAGAGAGCAGGTTCAGTCCGAAGAATCCATTTGCTCGGCGCGCATATCCTGTCGACCAAGCTTGCTTCTTTGGTGCCCACCGAGGTTGCTCTGGCGGGCGAGTTCCGAACGGCTTCGGGTTTGAGATCTGGCCAGGACAGGGTGCCCGGCTGCCGGAATTGCCGAGGTAAGGTAAGGATCAGAGCCAATCACTTAACCTACTTTGGGGATAGGATCGCCTGGCGGCTCAGTGGGCTCTGGAGGCCGCAGCCCGGGGTCTGGCGTCGGCGAGGGGTTCTCAGGTGGCAGAGGATCAGGCAGGTCCGGCTCAGGCGGGGCAGGAATATCCGGCTGTGGCTCGTCCGGTGAAGGCAAGTCTGACATGGCTCTTCCGATCATTGGGTGCCGGGAGGAGGCACATAGGGTACATCCTCAGGCCTCGGTTCCTTTCGATTGTCCGGATTGTCATCCTCCGGAACTGGATCGAGATCGGGTAGCTCGGGAAGAGGCATGGGGATGCCGGGCCGTAGCGGACTATCCTGGGGCCGAGGCGTTCCGGTCATATGGCGCTCCATCAGCATCGTTCCTGTAATGAAGCGCTGCCTCTCGAATACGTTCCCGGCCTGTAGGGTTGGGAAGCGGATATATTGATGTTCCTCGGGAATAGAAGGCGGTCCCGGGCGGATAACGTCCGCACTGATGATGGAAATCTGAGCGTCACGCCGCCCCCCGCATTTGACATTGCGCACTCGAGATCTCCACTTGGTCTGCTAGGCTATTCTCGAGTTCTCGTCTTGTGGCTCCTCATTGAGCGGATGGAGATCGCGGACCATTTGGTTCAGGCGAGAGGTGTCGAGATGGGTGTAGATCTGTGTGGTCTCGATGCCAGCATGGCCGAGCAGCTCCTGCAGCACTCGCAGATCCGTGCCATTCGCATGCAGGTGCGTGGCGAAGGCATGGCGCAGCACATGCGGCGATACCCGTTCAGGACTCGGTAAGCCCGCAACCACCGCCGCTTCCTTGATCTCCAGCAGTGCCGCCTGGCGGGTCAGCGGTTTCGCGCCATTGCGAACCGAATGGAACAGCCACGGGGAGGGCGCTCCTCCGCAATAGATCGTCGCAAGGTTTTGCCAGTGGGCAATGGCCGTAATCGCCCGGGCGTGAAGCGGCACCAGGCGCTGCTTATCGCCCTTACCGCGCACCAGCAGCATACGGGTTCCCATCGGTGCCGCATCGGACGGCAGGGACAAGGCCTCGCTGATGCGCATGCCGGAGGCATAGAGGGTCTCGAATAAAGCGGCCCGTCGGGCATAGCCGGCTTGACGGTAAAGCCCGACAGACTGATCTACAGCGAGCGTGTGGGCCATCTCCAGCAGGGCTTCGGTTTCGGCGATCGACAGAACAAAGGGCAGCTTGCGCGCCTGGCGCATGCTGCTCATGGTGGCGGTGGGATCGTTGGCACCCAGCTCCTCGGCAATCAGGAAGCGATGAAGCCCTCGGACCACGGTGATGCGGCGAGCAATCGTCGAGCCTGCATAACCTCGGTGATCTAGAGCCTCGATATAGTCCCGGACCTTCTCAAGGGTGACATCATCTAGACCGAGCTCATGATCATCGAGCCAAGCCAGATAGCAGGTGAGATCGTCGGTGTAGGTCTTGAGGGTACCGGCACTGGCCCCGAGCTCCGTCGCCAGAGCATCGAGCCAAAGCTGAGCGAGCCGCCGATTGCTATGCATGAGATCCTCCTGTGAGAGTACCCTGCCACAGCACCGGTTACGGACTTCTTGTCAAAACACTAATTATGCGAATACCTTTAGGTCGCCTGGTCATGTCAACGACGTGATCGACATACCCCCTTGGGGCGCTTGGCGCCGGTCCCTGACAGTCGTACCATCAGGTGTCAACGACACGGATGACGGCCCATGCACCTGCAGCGCATCGTCCTCCCGAGCGGCCACGTCAGCTGGACCGCCTATGACGGCGACGCCATTGTCACCGAGGTCCGTGAGTTCGTCATCTACCTGGAGGCGCGCCATCACGCGCCGAGTACCGTTGCCCACTATGCCCGGCACGTGGTCCGGCTCGGCAACTATCTCGCCGCCATGGGCAAGAGCTTCCGGGAGATCACCCCCTTGGACCTCGACCGCTTCATTCCCGCGCTGATCCGCCATGGCCCGATCCTGGATCTGAAGACCGCCCTGAACATCATCCCGCTGCGCCCGGAGCCAGTGGACGTTTCCGCCAGCCTGCACAACCAGATCCTGTTTGCGGTCAAGGCCTTCTACACCTTTCTGGACATGCGCCACGCCGCGCTGATTTTTGACGCCGGCGAGAGGCCGCGCACCTATCATCCCGACGCTTACAAGCCTTTCCTGGCTCATATCGCGCAGCGCAAGCCACGGCGTCGCACCGAAAGCCGGCTGGACCATCAGGCCAAGGCGGCCTCCGCCAAGCGGGCCGTCGACCACCGGCTGAAGCCCGAGCAGGTCCTGAAGATTATCGAGGCGGCCAGCCTCATGCGCGATGCCTTCCTGGTGGTGCTCCTGTACACGACCGGCATCCGGATCGGCGAGGCGCGGGGCCTGCTGCATGAGGACTTCCGGTTGGAGGAGAACGTCATCTGGGTCACGCCCCGCATTCACGAGAACAATGCGCGCGTCAAAAACGGCAAAGCACGGCCGATCCCGGTGCTCGACTTCGTGATGACGATGTACGAGGACTATGTCGCCAGCGACGAATACCTTCCGGCCTTCGAGACCGGCACAAACTATGTCTTCTGCAACATCGCCAAAGCGCAAATCGGTCGCGGGCTGACCGAAAGCAATGTCTACGACATTCAAAAGCGTCTGGTCCGGAACTCGGGGATTGCGTTCACCTGGCACATGTTCCGTCACACCCATGCCAGCGAGGCGATCGCTCAGGGCTATAGCCTGCTCGATGTCGCTGACCGCCTCGGGCATGCCAGTCCACAGACGACCAATGCCATTTACAAGCACCTGTTCAATGCCGAGTACAAGAAGCTGCAGCTCAAGAACCACGCGGAGGTCGAAGAGCGCCTGAATGACTTGCGGCGTATCGGCCTCGCGGAGGAGAAGCTCAAATGGCTCTGAAGCTCGCCCGAAGCTGCGACCCGGAGGTCGCCTATCTTGGGAGCCTGCGGGCCTATCTGACTGCCTTGCACCCTGCCCTGCTCGAACGAGACCTGTGGGGCTTCCATACGCTTCGGGAATGCTTCGGGATCGATGCCGGATCCGCGTTATACGCGCCGGACAGTTATGGCGGGGCGAGGCACGCTCAAATCCTCCGCGACGCCCAGGAGATTGAGCCCAGGAGTGGCTGTGTTGAGAGAAACACCCGTGGAGAACGCGGCAGAATGGGCCGCCCAGCATCGATCATCCGGCAGCGCGGACAAACGCTGTCCGATGAGTTGCTGGGTGGGATCGGCTTCGACTTCGCCGGTGTGCCGGAGTTCTACAAGACGGAGCTCAAGGCATTTTTTGCCTGGCGCCTGTCACGGCCACAGAGCCGGCACTACCTCTGGTACACCAGAGCGGTCCAGTTGATCCCCTTCTGTGCTGGCCTTGCATCCAGTCAAGCACCTCCGGTCCGCCACCTGATCGACTTCGGCCACCCCATCGAGAGCGGTTCCGGCCGCGGCAGCACGCCCCTTCGGAGCCTGTTCGAGGATTGGCTGGCAGGGCAGGACTACTCGGTTCGCCCTACAAAGCGCAAATGGCGTCGGGACGCCACGATCCACGAGACAGCCTATGGGCCCGTGGCCAGTGCTGCGGCCAATGTCTTGGTGTTCACCCTCATCCTCTTGCGCGAGAGAGGCAAGCCGGTGGAGGCCAGAGACCTGGTTCTCCTGGAGGATGTTTATCCCGCCGATGAAGTTCCGGTGACGCGGTCCAAAGCACCCTATCTCAGCTTCTTCCGCATTCAACTTCCTTGGCTGCGCACCGTAGCGCGGCGCTACGTTCTCAACAAAATCGAGCACAAGGAGCTCTCTCCGCGCACGCTTCCATCCTACATTGCCTCTCTGGGACAGATCGAGGCATGCCTGTACAGCCTTCATTCCTCGCCCCGCCCCGAACACATCACACAGGAGTTCATCGAGCATACGTTCCTGTCATGGGGTAACGACAAGGGGTTCACCGGGCAGAACTGGTATACGGATCCGCTCAACATGTTCCAATGGGCCTCCGCCTACCTCCCGGAATACCGCTGGCGCCGCCTTGTCTTCGATAAGAGAAACGTTCGCAGGGTTCGCAGCTATCATCCCCGGACGCATGAATATGAGCGTAATCTCGAAGACGCGATGGTGCCCGAGGAGGTCATCGAGCAGATCTTCCTGAAGTTCGACACCCTGCCGGTTGTCTGTAAACGTCTTCTGATCATCGCCCGTTACACGGGCATGCGGTCCAACGACCTGCATGCCCTTGCGTTCGACTGCCTGGACCTGGATCCGGACGACGCGGACTTCATGCTGCTGACCTTCTACCAGTCAAAGGTCAAGCGCTGGAACACCAAGCCGCTCCACAAGAACGATGCCGCCCATGCTCTGGTCATCCAGGCCATCCAGGAGCAACAGGAAGACGTCCGGAGGGCATGGGGCCGCAAGACAGAGTACCTGTTCCCGAACAGGCTCGGCGATGCCGAGGTCCATCTCAGTCCTGGACATACCCGGGACGTGATCGCGAAGTGGATCATCCGCCAAGGCATTCGTGACAAGGACGGCAGTATTTATAAGTTCGGTTGGCATGATCTGCGCCATTTTTACGGCACCGAGCTGGCGTTGGCCGGTTACGACATCATGATGATCCAGATGGAACTCGGCCATGCCTCGGCCGACATGAGCCTGATCTACGTCAACCAGCGTCTGAAGCTGAAGAAGAAGGCCATCCTCGAGAAGGGTGGCGGCAAGTTCATCTCCATCAAGGGCGAGGTCGACGACAAGGTCGCCGAACTGGCGCTGCGCAAGGATGCGGCGCTGGCGGTTGACGTCCCAGGCGGCCTCTGCTCGCTGCCGGGCCAGATCGGCGAATGGTGCGAGCACAATGGAGCCTGCTTCACGTGTACGTACTTCCGGGCCGATATCGGGCAGTTGCCGTTCTTCGAGAAGGAAATGCGCACCATGGCTGCCAGCCTTGCCCGCCTCAAAGGCGAGGTGGAAGGCTTCGAGCAGGACGGCCACCGGCGCATGGCTGACATTGGTCGAAAGCGGATGGAACGGACCCAGCAGGGGCTTGCAAACGTCAAGACCATCATCAAGACGATCAGAGCGGAGGGATGCTACAGTGGCCGGGCTCGAAAATACCAGCGGGCTGCTTGCAGCGGCGCGGCAGCGGAGTGTGACCAAGCGGCGTGCGGTCGAGGAGATCCTGGGTGCCATGCGCCGGAACGGTGAGGTCATCTCGTTCAAGACCGTGGCCGAGCGCGCCAACGTCAGCCGCGAGTATCTTTACCGCCAGTTCAAGGAGGTGATCCAGCAACTCCGCACGACGGCGCTTCAGCAGGTTGTGACGGTCGATGGCGAGGACGTCCGGGTTCGCTCGGCGGGCCGTGCCGCAACGATTGAGGTGGCGTTGCGCAACAAGATCAAGCGGCTGGAATCGGAGCTGGCCGAGGTGCGTCAGCAGAAGATGGAATTGGATCGCCGCTATGAGCGCGCGCTCGGTGAGGCGGAGGAATGGCGCAGCCGGCATCAGCGCGCTGTGACCGAACTTCTTGAGGTGCGCAGCCGGTTGACACGTTATGGATCGTCATGAGCCATGACGGGCGAAGCCGTCATGGCATAGAAACCCCAAGCCGCCGGCACGCGGAGCGGTCAAGAAGGCCCGCAGGGCCCCGCCGGAGGCGGCAGGCTGCAGGCCTGTTCTTGACAGCGAGCATGGCGGTGGCACCTCGATTGCATCGCCCATAGATGACATGTCAATCAGGTCTAAACGCCTGTTGCTCCTGAAGATTTACAGAACACCTCCAGATAAATGCGAAATGTTATCTGTAGGCGCAAAGTTAAAATGTCCCACCGTGGCAAACTAGGAATGCCACACTCCCCTGAACGGACCTGCATGGGAGTGTGGCAGGGGCTGGATAGAGATTTTCCGCTGGCATTGAGCGCTCGGCCGCTGGCGCAACAACCGAGAAAAGCTAATAGAACCAGCTCTGCGCAGTACTTAAATGCGCCAGGTGCCGTTCGCACGCTGCGTTTTGCAGTATCCCGAAGGAGCCTGGGCGAACGCAGTTGCCACGATCGTGGATTGGAGCGTTTCCGCGGGTGGTCGGGTGCTCTCGCTCTGCGGCTGGGCTGGTTATGGTTAACGATTCATTGATAGAATTAGGGTGAGAGTAAGAACAGGGAGTCGCAACTCTTCGTGGAGAACAAAGGTGCTTCAGCCTGACCCAACCCAAATTATCGAGGGAACGCGCCTTGAACGTCTTAGAGGCCTCCAGCGGTCAACAACGGTAGAGCAATTTCCGGACGCAATCCACGCAGCGACGGTTCTGATGAAAGCCGTCGACGACAACCTCGCCGGCCATCCACACATCACTGCCAATCCTGAGTTCTATCAGTTGGCGTACAGAGCTTTCGAGGCATTGTTCACGCTGCACTACGCTCTTTCGACCGAACAGCAAGGATGGGCCTGACCATGCTGCAAATGATCTCGAGCTACTTCCGGAAGCCAGCACCGGCACCTGTGGCGCTATTGAATACGGCAGATATCGACGAGCGGATAAACGGAACGCGGTCCAAGCGCGCGAGGATCAGAGACACTTTGCGCAAGTACGAGAGAGGCGGCCTTAAAGAAGCCCAAGCCGTCGAGGAGCTTCTGAAGATCCTGAAGTGAACAGCACTCGTGAGCGCCATTCTATAATTACGCTATCTCGCCTCAAATCCTTGTTTCCTCATCCCAGCGTCGCTGCCTCGGCGGCTGCCTTTCTCGATGGGTTGCTCAGTCCCGAGCGGCGCAAGACCGGCTGGACGTGCGCGGAAGCCACGGGCACCTCCACTTTGTCACTAAACCCGAGATCGCAACGCAGATGATCGCGCGGGCCCTTGCAGTCGCGTTCCGTTCGATTGGCCCGCTGCCGACACGATCTATCCCCTACCCTCCAGGACTTGACGCCCGAGTAGGAAAGCTCAGACCTTCTCGAGAGTGCCGGCACTGGCCCCGAGTTCCGTGCATGAGATCCTCCTGTGAGAAGCCCTGCCACGGTACCGGTTACGAACTTCGTGCCAAAAGCCTTATTATGCATTAGGATATATAGTTATATAACCAGCACTGCTCTGCCACTTGCAAAGCTGATTGGTCTCACCTATATCACCACCAACACGGCCGGCCCCTCTGCACTTGTGCATGGGTCGGCTTTCTTGTATCTGCCGCTCGTGCAGCCATACACCAAGCCCTTCTTACCAGTCGCTGACCAGATCGCGAGAATTCAAGCGAGGGGCATGGTCGTTACTGACAAGGGCAAGGCTCAGCAATATCTTGAGAATATAGGATATTACCGGCTTAGCGGGTATTGGTATCCGCTGCGTCGAAGCCAGATCACAACCGCTCCCAGCGGCGAGATTGTCACCACTGTGCTGGACGACTTCCGCAGCGGATCCGAGTTCAGCCAAGTGGTCGATCTCTATGTGTTCGACAAGAAGCTCCGACTGATGATGCTTGATGTCCTCGAGCGCATCGAGATCGCTTTCCGCACGGATATCGCGCTCCAACTCGGACAATACGATCCTTGGGCATACCGCGAACCGACGCTGTTGGACGGGAAATTCACGGCCGACATTCCGAAAGGACGTTCGAAAACCCGGTTCTGGGATTTCATCGACCGATTTGATCGAGCTGTGAGCGATTCCAAGGAAGACTTCGTCAAGCACTTTCGGGCCACCTACTCCAACCCATTGCCAATCTGGGCCGCTGTTGAACTCTGGGATTTCGGAACACTGTCAATGTTCCTTTCAGGCATGAAGTACCGTGACCAGCGCGCCATTGCGGCCCGGTACGGCGTGCCGCGTCCGGAGTTGCTGCCAACATGGGTTCGGACGCTGGCCTTTGTCCGCAATGTTTGTGCACATCACAGCCGCATGTGGAATAAGCCACTCGTCGCTGAACCGCGAGCCCCCCGCGTTGGCGAGGTCCCGTTGCTCGACCATTTAGCTCAGGACAAGTTCGCCCGAGAACGATTTTACAGTGCCGCTGCACTGGCCCGGTATTTTCAACGGCAGATAAACCCGAACTCCAGTTGGGGTACCCGGTTTGTTGCCGCCGTGGATACGTTCCCACAAGCCCCGGGAATAGCACTCGGACAGGCAGGATCCCCTGCTGATTGGAAGACACTCCCTCTGTGGTCTTAGAGACAATTGCACGGAGCGCTCGCAGTCATAGGCCTTAAGGTCCCATGAAGCTCCCCTACCCTTCCCTGCCCGGTAGCCAAAACAAGTGCCTCTCACATGGGCTGGACAGCCGCTCAGATAGTGCGAAGCGATAGTTCGAATTGCGAAACAGCGTTCTACCGTCCTACCCGCGTCATCAGCGCCGGCCGCCTGAACTTGGAAGTTGTCGCGGGATCGGCTAGACGTCCTCCATTCCTCCGCACCGCTCCTTGAGAATGGCCGAGACGATGCTTTTGGCGAGCCTCGCCCATTGGAAGTTCATTGATATCATTAAGGACCGTTTGATGCCGGGCATCGCACGTCAGTTCGAGCCACAAATCACCCGCAGCGGCGGCATTCCGTCAAAATATTGTTTCACGGTGCGGTGCTCCGCTTGCACCACGACAGAGACCTATGAAGCCGGGCGGTCGGTCACCGATGCCGACGTCAGACGCTACTTCGACAGGCGCGGCTGGATTTTGGGACGGCGGCGCTCGGATGATCTGTGCTCGGCCTGCCTGGAGGCATCAAGCCATACCCGGCCACATCGGTCGCGCGACGAACCTCGCCGCCACGAGGCCATCGTGCCGGTGAAGGAGGCTGAGCGCTCTACCGCCCCGGCCAACAAGCGCCATCGGGAGACCGCCGACATCCTGGCCCGGCATCTGGGCAAGCCTGAGGCTTTGGCTGCGGAGGTCT
>Ga0182741_1006391_pt1 | contig 10325 bp, 11 predicted proteins | sample eDN5th37CBELigOP_FD_128874 | JGI IMG/M metagenome (GOLD analysis project Ga0182741, IMG submission 128874) | Enriched Organic Plus compost microbial communities from Emeryville, California, USA - eDNA 5th pass 37_C BE-Lig OP (version 2) (version 2) ...
ACAGCCGCTCGGCCGTGTCGATGAGGAGGGTGCGGGTGTCGGTGCCGTGATGTCCGCTGTCGACGATCATGTGGATCACCCTAGGACACCGCAGCGGCTCCCGGATCCGCTGCCGGACTGGGCCATCGGTCGCTTGTACCGCAGGGTCGAGCACTTTGTCCACCCCTCGAAACAGCGTGATCGAATGTATTCGTCGATTAATCGGAAGCCATTAACGTCCTCCGCATCCGCTGACCAGGACGACGAACGAGGACCTCCGATGACGACACTCGAACAGCCCACCCTCACCACGGTGCCTCTGGCCGGGCAGATCGGCGCCGAGATCCGCGGACTGGATCTCGCGAACCTCACCGACGCCGAGCTCGACGCCGTGCGCCAGGAGCTGTACCGCTACGGTGTCCTGTTCTTCCCCGACCAGGGTGTCGATCCCGCCACGCATCGCGCGTTCTCCCAGCGTCTCGGCGAGATCGTGTATCCGCACCGGCACCTGGCGAACCTCGGCGATGCCGGCTACCCCGAGATCAGCGTCATCGGCACCGACAACGGCAGCGCCTACCAGGCCAATCGCTGGCACTGCGACGTCTCCTGGCGCGACCGTCCGTCGCGGTTCAGCGTCCTGCACATGCAGGTCCTGCCCGAGGTCGGCGGCGACACTCTGTGGTCGAACCAGTACGCAGCCCTCGACGCGCTGTCCGCGCCGCTGCGCGAGCTGCTCTACGACCTGACCGCCACCCACCGCATCGGCCCGGTCGCCGGCGCCCCCGAGGCATCGCATCCGCTGGTCATCCGCCATCCCGAGACCGGCCGCGAGGCCCTGTTCGTCAACGACCTGTTCACCACCCGGATCAACGAACTGACCGACGAGGAGAGCGCCGCGCTGCTCGGTGTCCTCAAGGCGGTGTCCATCCGGCCCGAGTTCACCGTCCGCCGCCGCTGGCAGGTCGGCGACATCGCGATCTGGGACAACCACTTCGTCCAGCACAACGCCATCTACGACTACGGCGACGAACCGCGTCGCATCCACCGCATCGAGGTCGCACCCGAAGCCCCGATCGCGGCCCGCTGAGCCACTTTTCCCTCCACTCCATCCTCGACAGGAGAACCATCGTGACCACCCTCGAAGTCCGTCCGAGCACCGCAGCCGACATCTACGCCGCCGGCGGCATCACCGTCACCAAGCTCGGCGAGAACATCGGCGCCCTGATCGACGGCGTGCACGTCTCCGGCGACATCTCCCCCGAGACCGCCTACGCCATCCGCTACGCGCTGGCCGTCAACAAGGTCGTGGTCTTCCGCGGCCAGCATCACCTCACCGACGAGATCCAGTACGAGTTCGCCGGCACCCTCGGCACCCCCACCACCACGCACCCGACGCTGACCTCCGAGGACAACCGCACCCTGATCCTCGAGGGCGCCGCCAACAGCTGGCACACCGACGTCAGCTTCATCGACCGCATCCCGAAGGCGTCGATCCTGCGGGCCGTCGAGATCCCGCCCTACGGTGGCGCCACCACCTGGGCCTCGACCACCGCCGCCTACAACCAGCTGCCCGAGCCGCTCAAGGCGCTCGTCGACAACCTGTGGGCCGTGCACAGCAACGAGTACGACTACGCCGGTGTCCACGCCGACCGCAAGGGCATCGCCGTCAACGTCGCCGACCGCATGCAGAACTTCACCCGCATCAAGTTCGAGACCGAGCACCCCGTGGTGCGCGTGCACCCCGAGACCGGTGAGAAGACTCTGCTGCTCGGCCATTTCGTCAAGAACTTCATCGGCCTCAAGAGCAGCGAGTCCGCCGCGCTGTACCAGCTGCTGCAGGAGCGCGTCACCCGCCTCGAGAACACCGTGCGCTGGGCCTGGACGCCCGGCGACCTGGTGATCTGGGACAACCGCGCCACCCAGCACTACGGCATCGCCGACTTCGGTGACCACAAGCGCGCCGTGCACCGCGTGACCCTCGCCGGTGACGTGCCGGTCTCGGTCGACGGTCAGACCAGCCGCATCCTCGAGGGTGACGCCTCGCACTTCTCCGTCGTCGACACCCCGGACCGTTTCCCCGGCTTCGACGCCTGAACTCCACCCCTCTTCCGGCGGTATCGGTCACCGCACGTGACCGATACCGCCCCACCTCCGAAAGGACCCTCTCCGTGTTCAGCCGCTCCTCCTCCCGCCTGCGTCGCCCCGTGCTCGGTGCGATCGCGCTGTCCCTCGCCGGCGCTCTGGCCGTCGCGGGATGTAGCTCGGCGGTCGACCAGGCTGCCGCGTCCGGCGCCGAGGTCACCGAGGGCGGGGTGCTGCGCATCGGGGACGGCGCCGACCTCACCCCCGCCTCCGTGTACTCCGGAGGCTCGACCGCGCAGCTCGCGATCACCGGTCTCGTCCACGACACCCTCGTCCGCTACCCCGCGGACGGCCTCGAGGTCGAACCCCGGCTGGCCACGGCCTGGGAGGTCTCCGAGGACGGGCGCACCGTGAAACTCACGCTGCGCGACGGGGTCACCTTCCACGACGGTCGGGCGCTCACCCCCGCGGACGTCGAGTTCAGCATCCGCAGCTACGCCGACCCCAAGCGCGCCGGCCAGCTCGCCCGCACCGCGGCGCTGATCACCGAGTACGACACCAGCGAGCCGAACGCGATCACGCTGACCCTCGCGCAGCCGGTGGCGAACCTGTTCGATCTGCTCAACATCGTGCCGATCGTCGACCCGAACACCTTCACGGACTTCGAAACCGGCAAGGGCTACAACGGCACCGGCGCGTTCCGGTTCGTCGAGTGGAAGCCCGGCGCGTCGGTGACCTTCGAGGCCAACGAGCAGTACTGGGACGGTGCCCCGCATCTCGACGGCGTGGAGATCGTCATCGTGCCCGACGCCCAGACCCGGATCTCGCAGCTGCGTTCCGGCCAGCTCGACCTGATCCCGTCGATCGCGCCGCGCGACGCCGACCAGCTCGCCTCGGATCCGAAGTTCACCGTCGTCGAGCAGGACGGGGTCGAGCGCACCTGGTACATCGGCGCCGACGTCACCTCGCCGGGCCTCGACGATGTGCGGGTGCGCAAGGCCATCGCCTACGCGATCGACCGCGACCGCATCCTCGCCGACGTGTACCAGGGCCACGGCAACACCAACAACCTGCCCTGGCCCGAGTACTCGCCGGCCTTCGACGAGGACCTCAACACCACCTACACCTACGACCCCGCCAAGGCGAAGGAACTCGTCGCCGAGGTCGGCTCCATCCCGACGATCCCGATCTCGTACACCACCGGCTCGGTCGAATCCGAGGCCACCGCGCAGATCGTGCAGGCCGACCTCGAGGCCGTGGGCATCCCCACGACGCTGACCCCGCTGGATCCGGCGACGAACCTCAAGAACCTGATCGGCGGCACCTACGGCGGTCTGTGGATCACCGCGCACACCTACGCGCAGTTCACCCCGATCACCCTGCCGACCAGCGCCTTCCCGTTCAACGCCGACAAGAACACCTCCAACTTCGTCGACCCCGCCTACCAGCAGGCCGTCAACGAGGCATGGACGGTGGTCGATCCGCTCGGCCCCGAGGCCGCCGCGAGCTACGAGCAACTCAACGCACTGATCCTCGACAACGCCTTCGTGATCGGCCTGCACAACAGCGAGGCCCTGTTCGCGAGCACCTCGGACCTGCACGGTGTCGAGTGGTCCAAGAAGGCCGAGCTCGACCTCAGCGATGCCTACCTGGATGGGTGAGACACGATGATCCGATACGCACTGCGCCGTCTTCCGTCCGCCCTGGCCGTGCTGGCCGTCGGGTCGGTGGTCATCTTCGCCCTGCTGCGGCTGGTGCCGGGTGACCCCGCGCTGATCCTGGCCGGCCCCGACGCCTCCCCCGAAGCGCTGGCCGCGCTGCGGCACGATCTCGGCCTCGACGGCTCCCAGATCGGCCAGTACTTCAGCTGGCTCGCCGGGATCCTCACCTTCGATCCGGGTCGCTCGCTGATCCTCGGTGGCGACATCGGCAGCCTGGTCCTCGATGCGCTCGGCAACACGTTGATCCTGGCGGTCTCGGCACTGTTGGTGGCGATCGTCCTCGCCTTCACGCTGAGCACGGTGTCGGTGATCCTCGACCGCAAGTGGCTCAACTCCGCCGTCACCGCCTTCGGCACGGTGGCCGTCGCCATCCCGAACTTCGTCACCGGCGCGATCCTCGTAGTGCTGTTCGGGGTGGTGTGGGCGATCCTCCCGGCCGGCGGGGTGCCCCGCAAGGGTTTCCTCGACGATCCCGGCATCTCGGTGCAGTACCTGCTGCTGCCCGCGCTCTGCCTGGCCCTGCCGATCGCCGCGGCGCTGACCCGGTTCCTCACCGAGGGTCTGCGCAGCCAGCTCGCCGAGCCGTACGTCACCACGGCTCGGGCCCTGGGGATCTCGCGTCGGCGGATCGTGCTCACCCAGGCCCTGCCGAACGCGTTGCCCGCGACCGTGACCGTGCTCGGTATCCAGATCGGGCACCTGCTCGGCGGCGCGGTGCTCGTCGAGGCGATCTTCGCCTGGCCCGGCCTCGGGCACCTGATCGAGCGGGCCATCTCGACCCGCGACTATCCCGTGGTCCAGGTGATGCTGCTGTTCTCGGTGGCACTGTTCGTCCTGATCCAGCTGGCCACCGACCTGATCAACGCATGGCTCGATCCACGAATCCGTCTGGGAGGCCGGGCATGAGCGTCGTCACCGAGGTCACCACCGACAAGGACACCGCGACCGGGTCGGACCGCACCAGTTCCTGGGCCGCGCTGCGCAGCGGCCGCGGACTGGTCGGCGCCGTGCTCGTCGGGCTCGTGGTCCTCGCCGGGTTGCTGGCCCCGATCCTGGCGCCGTTCGCCCCGGATCAGCAGATCCCCGGTGCGGCCCTGCAGGCGCCGAGCGGGGACCATCTGCTGGGCACCGACTCCGTCGGCCGCGATGTCCTCTCGCGCACCCTCTACGGCATCCGGATCGATCTGCTGGTGATCTTCCTGGCGGTGCCCGCCGGCGCCGCGATCGGCTCGATCCTCGGTCTGGTCGCCACCCGCTACCACTGGCTCGACACCGCGATGCAGCGCTCGTTCGACCTGATCCTGGCCTTCCCCACGATCATCCTGGCGATCGCCCTGACGATGGTGATCGGCCCCGGGGTGTGGACGATCGCGACGGTGATCATCCTCGCCGAGGTCCCGGTGTTCGGACGTCTGACCCGCACCGCGGTCCTCACCGTCCGCCAGTCCCCGTATGTCGAGGCCGCCCGCGCGATCGGCGCGGACGAGGGCTGGATCCTGCGCCGCCACGTGCTGCCGAACTGCCTCGAACCGTTGACCGTGCAGCTCGCGCTGGCCATGAGCGTGGGCGTGTTCATCGAAGGCGCGATGAGCTTCCTCGGCCTCGGTGTCGTGCCGCCCACCCCGTCGCTGGGCTCGCTGATCAAGGAGGGCACCCAGAACGCCTATCACTCGCCGTTCTTCGTGGTCGGTCCCCTCACCGTGGTGCTGGTGCTGGTGCTGGGGTTGCTCCTGATCTCCCAGGCGCTGGCCGCCCGGTCCCGACAGCGATGAGCCGCCTGCGCCCCGCCGTGCCCGCCCCCACGACTAGGACACTCCCGTGACTGCACTGCTCACCATCCGCGGACTGAACATCGACTTCGGTGGCACCCGGCCCGCCGTCGACGACATCTCCCTCGACGTCGATCGCGGCGAGGTCGTCGCCCTGGTCGGTGAGTCCGGTTCCGGCAAGTCGATGACCGCCCGCGCCGTCCTCGGGCTGCTGCCCGACTCGGCCACGGCGACCGGCTCGATCCTGCTCGACGGCACCGAACTGCTCGGTGCGAGCGAACGAGAACTCGACGCGGTCCGCGGCACCAAGGTCTCGCTGATCTTCCAGGAGCCGCAGAGCGCCCTGAACCCGGTGCGCCGCATCGGATGGCAGATCCGCGAAGCACTGCGCGCCCACACGCGGATCTCCAAGAGCGAGGCCCGCGCCCGCGCCATCGAACTGCTCGAGCAGGTGGAGATCCCGGACCCGCAGCGCCGGGTCGACTACTACCCGCACCAGCTCTCCGGTGGGCAGAAGCAGCGCGTCGCGATCGCCCTGGCCCTGGCCGGCGAGCCGGACCTGCTGATCGCCGACGAACCCACCACCGCCCTCGACGTGACGGTGCAGGCGGAGATCCTCACCCTGCTCGACCGTATCCGGGCCCGCACCGGCATGGGTATCCTGCTCATCACCCACAACATGGGGGTGGTGGCCCAGCACGCCGACCGGGTCGTCGTGCTGCGCGCCGGCGAGATCGTCGAGACCGGCAGCACCCACACCGTCTTCGACGCCCCCACTCACCCCTACACCCGGGATCTGCTCGCGGCGGTCCCGCGCCTGCCCGACCACCCCGAACCGGTGGTGGTGCCGGACACCGCGGCGAAGGCCGACACCGATGTCGTCCTGCGCTTCGAGGACGTCTCGGTCACCTACCCGGCGACCCGCGGCAACCCGGCCTTCCGGGCGGTGGAGTCGGTGGACCTCACCGTCCGCCGCGGTGAGGTGCTCGGACTGGTCGGTGAATCCGGTTCGGGCAAGACCACTCTCGGCCGGGTCGCCGCCGGCCTGGTCGCTGCCACCGAGGGCACCGTCCTGATCGAGGGCCGCGACCTGTCGGCCATCGACGCCCGCGAACTACGGGCGCTGCGCCGTGATGTCGCCGTGGTGCAACAGGACCCGGCGACCTCGCTGGATCCGCGCCTGACCATCGGGGCGAGCATCCGCGAACCGCTGGACGTGCACAAGATCGGTTCACCGGCCGAACGCCGCACGCGGGTGGCCGAACTGCTCGAGGCGGTGCGGCTGCCCGCCGCCTTCGCCGATCGTCTACCGCATCAGCTCTCCGGCGGTCAGCGGCAGCGCGTCGCCCTCGCCCGCGCACTGGCGTTGCGGCCGCGGCTGATCATCGCGGACGAGCCGACGAGCGCCCTGGACGTCTCGGTGCAGGCCGAGGTGCTCGAGTTGTTCGCGCAGATCCAGAGCGAGCTCGGGTTCGCGTGCGTGTTCATCAGCCACGACCTGGCGGTCGTGCATCAGGTCGCCGACCGGGTGATGGTGCTACGGGCGGGGCGGGTCGTCGAGACCGGGCCCGTCGGTGAGGTGTTCACCGCCCCGCGTGATCCGTACACGCGCGCACTCGTCGAGGCCGTGCCCGATCCGGATCCGTCCCGGCGTCCGCTCGAGGTCGCCGGGCTCGAACCCGCCGGGGTCTGAGACGAGGGACTTCGGTGGTGTCGGCCCCGCCGAGCGGGGTGGACACCACCGAAGTCGGTTACGGCCTCGGATCCCGACGTGTCCACCGCGGGCGATCTCTTCGGGTCGCGGCGGTGCAGCGACGGCACGGGGCGACACCGTGCTCCCCGAGTTCGGCCAGGTACAGCGCATCGCTCCACGGCACGTGCGGGAACCGGTCCAGGCGCGCTCGCGACAGCTGGACCCCGCACAGGGTCTGGTTGGTGCCGGGTGTCCACGCGTGGGTGTCGCCGGACGGGTAGCGGATGCCGTCGTCGTCGATCCACGCGCTGGATGCCGCGACCGACCATTGGTGGGAGCCTCGGGCCATGCCTGCCGGGTTCCCGCCCGCGGGCCTTCCCACGCCACCGTCTATGCGAGCCACGATGCCAGCAGCGCGACCAGCGGCGGACCGCTCTGACACACCGACCCGACCACCCCGGCGCCGCGAGGCCGGCTCATCGCCATGCGGTCCGAGACGAACAAGACGATCCCGCACAGGAACATGAAGATGCAGGTGTAGACGACGAGGGTGCGGCCGACGGTCTCGTGGCCGGCCCACCACAGCAGTACCCCGGCGAGTGCTCCCGAGCCGAGGAACAGGTTGTAGAAGCCGACGTTGAACGACCACAGCCGTACCGGTGGGAGGTCCTCGGTGGGGATGCGGAACACGTCCCGGTGGATGCTCGGCCGGCGGAACAGGATCGTCTCCCATACGAAGACCAGCAGGTGTACTGCGGCCGCGACGAGGGCCGCGATCTGCGCGATCAGGATCATGACGCCACCTCCTCGGTGAAACCGATGCCGTGCCGGGCCGCGATCTGCGCGAACCTGCTCGCCACGGCATCGTCGGGAAGCCTCTCGTGCCGCAGTGCGTCGAGGTCGGTGAAGAACCGTCTCATGCCGGTACCGGGGCACACGAGCAGGAAGACCGCCTCGTCGGTGAGCACGGAGAACGTGTTCGGGGTTCCCGCGGTGATCGTGAGGGTGTCCCCCACGGCAAGTTCACAACCGCTGCCGTCGGTCACGACCAGGATCCGCCCGCGCAGCAGGTGGTAGGTCTTGGGCCAGGGCTCGGTGTGCAGCGGCGGCGGGGTACCACGCGGTGCCTGCACCAGCAGGACGTCGTATCCGGCACCGGTGGCGTCGTCCGAGGTCAGAATCGTGACGTCGGCGTCGGGCACCCGTAGGCGCCGGCCCGTGCCGGCTCGGTGGAGATGCACTGTGGTCACATCTGCAACGCTAGGAACCCGGCGAGGACGGAGCCATCCCCCGAATCGGGGATGCCTCCCCGGCCGTGAGCGGCGCATACTGGCCTCATGCTCGAGCTGCGGGCGCAGCGCCTGGGCCGCGACCTCGTGGAGGTCGCGGGCACGGGCGTCGGCGTCACGGAATTGCACGCGCGTGCGATCGACCTGGTCGGCCGTACGGTGCCGAGCGAGCTGACCTGCTGGGCGCTCTTCGATCCCCTCACCTTGGCGTTCGGGGCGATGACGAGCGGATCCGCCCGGATCCCTGCCGAGTACGAACCGCTGCTCGCCGAATCCGAGTTCGGGGGACGCGATCCCGCCACCTTCACCGAGCTGGCCCGTACCCGGCGCACCGTGGTGCGCGCCTCGGACCTGCCGTCGACGGAACTCGCCCGCAGTCTCCGGCACTCGGCAGTGTGGCGACCTCTCGGCCTTCGTCGCGAGGTCCGGGTGGTCTTCATCATCGACGGATTGTGCTGGGGAGCCGCGGGTTTCGTTCGGTCGGGGCCGGACTTCTCCGACCGGGAGGTCGAGTTCCTGACGATGATCGCTCCGGCTGTGGCGGCGGCGACCCGGGCTGCCGCCGTGCACACCCTGCGGGCGCGCCCTGCCGGCGATCCGGGTCCCGCGGTGATCGTCACCGATGCTTCCGGTGTGCCGGTCGCGACGACCGACGCGGCGCGGGCTGGGACGATCGGCTGACCGGTCCGGTACGTCTACCGGTGTTGTTGCGAGCGGCCACCTTCGGTGCCCGGGCGAGCAGTTCCGGGGTGTTCCGGGTCCGGGTTCGCGACGAGGAGGGCGGCTGGATCCTGGTGCGCGCGGCAAGGCTGAGCGCCGGCGGCGACCAGCCCCACACCGCGATCACCCTCGAGCCCGCCGCGGACAGCGATCTGACCGAATTGCTGTTCGCCGCTTACGCTCTGACACCCCGCGAATGTCAGATGTGTGGGGACGTGCTGGACGGGCTGTCGACGGCGGAGATCGCGCGGCGACGGGGCATCACCGCGAACACGGTGCACGACCACCTCAAGGCCGTCTATGCGAAGACCGGTGTGGGCAGCCGAGGGGAGCTCGTCGCTCGCCTTGTGGGGCGACGCGCATGAGCATCGACCCCGCACCCTCCTGCGAGAGGGGCGGGGTCGACGTCGAACACGGCGACAGTTACTGCAGCACCACCGGAATCATCTCGGTGGGCGCATCGGATCCGGCATAGTCGGTGCGAGCGGGCACCCCGTCCATATCCGCGAGGATCGCCTGCTGCGCGGCCGGGGGGAGGGTGTGCAGGATCGAGCGCACCCGCTCCTGACGCCGCCACACCGCTCGACGCTCCGGCATACCCGGAGTCGGCTGCATCTGCGGCACGATCCCCTCCACATCCTCGACACCACCGGCGTGGTGCCCCGCGGCGATGAGCGCCTGCTCGTGCGCCATCGTCGCCTCGTCCTTCTCCTCCGACATACCGATCGGGCCGGCCATCGAACCCCGCAGGAACTGCCTGACCACCGGCTCGTCCGAGGTCAGCAGCACCTCACGCGGCCCGAACATCACCAGCTCACGCCGGAACAGCATGCCGATGTTGTCGGGCACCGTGCGTGCCAGGTTGATGTTGTGCGACACGATCAGGATGGTCGCGTCGATCTCGGCGTTGATGTCGATCAACGTCTGCGAGATGTAGGTGGTGCGAACCGGATCCAGACCCGAGTCGGGCTCGTCGACCAGGATGATCTCGGGGTCGAGCACCAGGGCGCGGGCCAGGCCGGCGCGCTTGCGCATACCGCCGGAGATCTCACCCGGGAGCTTGCTCTCGGCG
>Ga0182741_1006393_pt1 | contig 10323 bp, 10 predicted proteins | sample eDN5th37CBELigOP_FD_128874 | JGI IMG/M metagenome (GOLD analysis project Ga0182741, IMG submission 128874) | Enriched Organic Plus compost microbial communities from Emeryville, California, USA - eDNA 5th pass 37_C BE-Lig OP (version 2) (version 2) ...
CCAAGCGATCGCGCCGAGCGAACTCGGCCAGTACCAGGGGCACGCGGTGCGAATCCGGCTCGCGTCGGGCCAGGCGCTGGACGGCACGGTGGAGGGGCTGCGCGACAATGCGCTGTTGCTGAAGCGACGGCTACACCGCGGTTTCATCACGCAGCCGGTTGCGCTCGATCAGATCGCCGAGGTCTCGGTCGCCAAGTAACGCGCGAGGCTTCCGGCGCTCGTCCGGAAGCCGCCAGCGCAGCTATCCCCCGCCCACGGCACCGTCTCCGCTTCCCTATCTATCAGTCCCCGCTCAAGAGCCTCTAGCGAAACCCTGGCACACCCGCGTCGCCGGAGGGTGAGCCGTTGGCCAAGGCCCCGCGGCTTCCACGGCCTTGCGCGGGCGCGCCAGGGCTTCGTTAGAGGCTCTAGGCAGCGCGTCGGCAGTTGACCTGCATCAACAGCCGGTTCCCCCCATGGACGTAAGGTTTTTTCCAGCCCTGTTCACTTACGACAATTCGACTAGGAGACTTGACGATGGCTAAGCAGATTTGCCGGGCGCTCTCCGTTGCGGGCGTGGTTGCTATGGCGGGGTTGGGGGCCGGAGAGGCCATGGCTGCCGGCCAGGGCGATTGGCTGGTTCGCGCTGGCGCGACCTTGGTCGCACCCAATGACGACAGCAGCCGCGTGAGTGTCCCCGACCTCGGCGGCCCGGTGGACGGTACCGGCGTGACGGTCGACAACGACGTCAAGCCGAGCTTCACCATCGCTTACATGCTTACCGACAATCTCGCGCTCGAGCTGATCGGGGCGCTGCCGTTCGAGCATGACATCGGCGGCAAGGGGCTGGGCATCAGCAATATCGGCTCGACCAAGCATCTGCCGCCCACGCTCAGCCTGCAGTACCACTTCAACGTGACGCCGGCGATCAAGCCCTACGTGGGTGTTGGTGTGAACTACACGATCTTCTTCGAGGAAGACGTAAGCGGCGCGGTGCGCAACGCTCTCGGTTACACCAAGATGGATATCGACGACTCGCTGGGTTGGGCGGTGCAGCTCGGCTCCGACTTCGAACTCGGCGGCGGCTGGCTGGTCAACGCCGACGTCCGCTATATCGACATCGGCACCGAGGCTACTCTGAAGGGCAGCCCCACGCTTCAGAATGCCAAGGTCGACGTCGACATCGATCCCTGGGTGTTCACGCTGGCCGTCGGCAAGCGCTTCTAATCACCCGAGCGCGTGGCGGCGCCGCGTTCGCGGCGCCGCATGTCCGCCGCTGCTGTGGAGCTAGCTACCGTCGCGCCAAGCGCGAACAGGTAGACACATCCCCGCCAATGCCCCCGTTAAGCTGCGAAGACGACCGTAACCGGCGATCACGGGTGGCACGATGCGTAACGACTTGATGATGTGGATGGTATCGCTGGTGCTTGGCGCGGGCTTGCTGGCCGGTGGCGTCAGCCGACGCGATTCACGTTCCCGCTCGACGCGCCGCGCGGGTTCCTGCAGTCTAGCGTTTTCGCGAGGAGACGCAGGTGGCACACGCGGACGATAGTACTCCCCGATGGCTGTTGGGGCGTTGGCGCCTACAGCGAGCCGAGGCCGGCCTGGAACTGATGCCCGATACCGTCATGGAGTTCGGCCAGGGCGGCGAGCTGATCTACACGATCACCATCGGCGACAAGCAGGCGGTGTTCACGCTGGAGTATCGGCTCGAGCGCGATCGGCTGCGCACCGTGCATCCGGATGGCGGACACCGCACCGATGCCCGCGTCTGGCTGGCGACCTCCGGAATCCTGGAACTCGACTTCGGCGGCCGTAAGGCCTGGTTCGAACGCGAGCGGCTTAGCTGATCGCGGAATACCGCGTTACCTTTCCTCGCTCCACTAACCGAGCGATTCCCTGAGCGGCTCCGCCGCCGGCGCGTCCCGCGGTAGGCCCAGTGCCTGGATCCGCGGCAATAGCTCCCGCAGCAGGCGCGCGCCCTCGCTGGGATCGAAATCGCGGTGCTTGCGCTTCTTCACGCCATGTTCGCTCAGCACCACGTGTAGATCGGCTTCGATCCGATGGCGCGCCAGGCAGTGGCGGACGCACTGCAGCGGGCAGCCGTCGAGGGCGACGATCGGCCGGCCCGAGCGCGCCAGCCGCACCAGGTTCGGCACACCGCCGCCGACGCCGGCGATGCACGACATCTCGGCGCTGCCGTCGCGGTCGAGCTGCAGCGCCATCCAGTTGGCGAGCTGGGCGGCGCTGGAGCAGCCGGAGCAGGAATAGACGAGGGGATGCTTGGCGGTCATGACCGTCGAGCTTGGCGTTACCCACGTCGCTTGTCCTTGATCGTGGACAAGCGGCGGCGGCCACGGCGGGATGTCTGCTGAACGCAAAACGAAAGGACCGGCGGTTCGCACCGCCGGCCCTTCCAGTTCGGCCCGAGGCCGAAGCGAGCGCTTACTCGAACTGCTTCAGGCGCTCGCGCGCCTTGGCGATCTGCTGGCGCACCTGCGCCGGCGCAGTGCCGCCGAGGTGGTCGCGCGCCGCCACCGAGCCTTCCAGGGTGAGCACCGCGAACACGTCGTCGCCGATGACGTCCGAGAAGCGGCGCAGCTCCTCCAGGCTCATGTCGCTCAGATCCTTGCCCTGCTCCACGCCGTAGCGCACCGCCTTGCCGACGATCTCGTGCGCGTCGCGGAACGGCACGCCCTTGCGCACCAGGTAGTCGGCCAGGTCGGTGGCGGTGGAGAAGCCCTTCTTCGCCGCCTCGTACAGGCGCGCGGCGTGTACCCGCATGGCCGGCACCATGTCGCCGAACGCCTGCAGCGAGTCGCGCACCGTGTCGACGGTGTCGAACAGCGGCTCCTTGTCTTCCTGGTTGTCGCGGTTGTAGGCCAGCGGCTGGCCCTTCATCAGCGTCAGCAGTGCCACCAGGTGACCGTGCACGCGCGCGGTCTTGCCGCGCACCAGCTCGGCCACGTCCGGGTTCTTCTTCTGCGGCATGATGCTGGAGCCGGTGCAGAAGCGGTCGGGCAGCTCGATGTAGCCCAGGATGGGCGAGGCCCACAGGATCATTTCCTCGGCCATGCGCGACAGGTGCGTCATGATCAGCGCGCAGGCCGACACCAGCTCGATGGCGAAGTCGCGGTCGCTGACGGCGTCCAGCGAGTTGTTGGTCGGACGCTCGAAGCCGAGCAGTTGCGCGGTGTAGTCGCGGTCGATCGGGAAGCTGGTGCCGGCCAGCGCCGCCGAGCCCAGCGGCATCACGTTGAGCCGCTTGCGGCAATCGAGCAGCCGCTCCTGGTCGCGCACCAGCATTTCGTACCAGGCCAGCATGTGGTGGCCGAAGGTCACCGGCATCGCCACCTGCATATGAGTGAAGCCGGGCATGATGGTGTCCACATGCCGCTCGGCCAGGTCCACCAGGCCGCGCTGGAAGCGCACCAGCTTGGCGACCAGCACGTCGACGGCGTCGCGCAGGTACAGGCGGATGTCGGTGGCGACCTGGTCGTTGCGCGAGCGCGCGGTGTGCAGCTTCTTGCCGGCGTAGCCGATGCGGTCGGTCAGCCGCTTCTCGATGTTCATGTGAACGTCTTCGAGTTCGGGCAGCCAGACGAACTCGCCGCGCTCGATCTCGCCGAGGATCTCTTCCAGTCCCTTGAGGATGCTGTCCAGCTCCTCCTGGGTCAGCACGCCCACCTTCTGCAGCATGCGCGCGTGCGCCATGGAGCCTTGGATGTCGTGGCGATACAGCCGACGGTCGAAGTGCTCGGAGGCGGTGAACTGCTCGACGAACTTGTCCGTGGCCTCGGTGAAACGGCCAGTCCACAACTGGCTGGAGGTTTGCTCGGTCATGGTGGGCTCCTGGCTCCAGAGGGGCGCCAGTATATCAACATGCTTGCAAGGCACCGTAGACCTCACCAGACTCCGAGCAAAAGGAGGCGCGCTTGCGCAAACAAGACCTCTTCCTGCCGGACTTCTGCCATATCAGGAGCGTGTTCGCGCTGGTGATGACCGGCCAGCTGCTGGCCTTCGTGCTGACGCTGGCGGCACCGAGCGACGACCTCTGGCAGAGCCTGAGCCTGATCTCGCTGTTCGTGCAGTGGATAGTGCTGAGCAGCGCCGCGCTGCTGTGCGTCGCTCGCGGCTGGTTGGCGCGGCTCGGCAACGCCGGCGCCGCCGTCGTCAGCTATGCGCTGGTGCTGCTGATCACCGCCGTGGTGAGCGAGCTCGGTTATCGGCTGCTCGACCAGGCCACGCCGGTGGAGCTGCGTCACGGCTTCGTGCTGCGCAGCCTGGCGATAGCCGCCATCGTGACGGCGGTGACGCTGCGCTATCTGTACGTGGTGCACGAGGGGCGGCAGCGCATGGCGATGGAGGCGGCGGCGCGGATCGAGGCGCTGCAGGCGCGAATCCGTCCGCATTTTCTGTTCAACAGCCTCAACACCATCGCCTCGATGATTTCCTACGCGCCAGCCAAGGCGGAAGCGGCGGTGGAGGATCTGGCCGATCTGTTCCGCGCCAGTCTCGGCAAGCCCGACCGGCTGGTTACCCTGGACCAGGAGATCAAGCTCGGCGAGGGCTATCTGCGCATGGAGGCGCTGCGGCTGGGCGAGCGGCTGGCGGTGGAATGGCGGCTAGACGATCTGCCCAGGGACGCGCTGCTGCCGCCGCTGACCTTGCAGCCGCTGCTGGAGAACGCCGTGTACTACGGCATCGAGCCCAGCGTGCGCGGCGGCGTGATCGGCATCGACGGCTGGCGCGACGGCCAGCTGCTGCACCTGCGGGTGCGCAATCCGCGTGCGGATGCGGCGACTTCCGCACGGCGCGGCGGTAGCGGTATGGCCCAGGATAATATTCGACAACGGTTAGGCCTCGCCCTCGGGACGCGGGCGAGCTTGCGGATAAAGGACAGCGGCGAGGAGTACCAGGTGGAACTGGTCTTGCCGTACAGGACGACGGCCGATGAGGATTCTAATCGTCGATGACGAAGCGCCGGCGCGCGCGCGCCTGGCGAGCCTGCTCGAAGGCTTGGGGGGACACGAGGTGGTGGGGCAAGCGGCCAACGGCGCCGACGCGTTGGAAGAGTGCGCGCGCCTGCGGCCCGACCTGATCCTGATGGACATCCGCATGCCCGGCATAGACGGGCTCGAAGCCGCCGCGCGGCTGAGCCTGGCGCCGGAGCCGCCGGCCATCATCTTCGTCACCGCCTACGGCGATCATGCGCTCGAAGCCTTCGAGACCGAAGCGGTCGACTATCTGCTCAAGCCGGTGCGCAGCGAGCGCTTGGCCGAGGCGCTGAAGAAGGCGCGCCGCCTCAATCGCGCCCAGCTCGCCGCCCTGCGCCGCGACCAGGACCCGTCGCAAGCCGACGACGACGGCCGCCGCCATATCCTCTGCCGTCGCCGCGGCAATCTGGAGCTGATTCCGATCGACGAGGTCCGCTTCCTGCAAGCGGATCATAAGTACGTCACCGTCAACCATAGCGGCGGCGAGGATCTGATCGAGGACTCGCTCAAGCGCCTGGACGAGGTGTTCCCGGGCCGGTTCGTGCGCATCCACCGCAATGCGCTGATCGCCTCGCGCTTCCTCGAGGGGCTGGAGCGTGGCCGCGACGGTCAGTACTTCGTGCGCCTGCGCGGCTGCGACGCCCAGCTGGAAGTGAGCCGACGCCACGTCGCCGACGTCAAGGAGCTGATTCGCCGCCTCGGCGAATGAACCGAGGCCGGGAATAGTCCTAGCGCGGATTTGCGGCCCCGCGCCGTGACCCCATGCCGGGGCCGTGGCATGCTATGGCCCTACTCTCCGACTCTCCCGAGGAAGGCATGCCGTCTCAGCTCATTCGCATCGCCACCCGCAAGAGCCCGCTCGCCGTTTGGCAGGCCGAGCACGTCGCCGCGGTTCTCAAACACCATCACCCCGGGCTGGAGGTGGAACTGGTGCGGATGACCACCAAGGGTGACAAGATCCTGGATGCGCCCTTGGCCAAGGTCGGCGGCAAGGGCCTGTTCGTGAAGGAGCTCGAGGAAGGGCTGCTGGATGGGCGCGCCGACATCGCGGTGCACTCGATGAAGGACGTGCCGCCGGTGTTCCCGGAAGGCCTGCACCTGCCGGTCATCATGGACCGCGAGGATCCCTGCGACGCCTTCGTCTCCAACGCCTACGCCCGCTTCGACCAGCTGCCGCACGGCGCGCACGTCGGCACCGCCAGTCTGCGCCGCCAGTGCCAGCTGCTGGCGCGGCGGCCGGACCTGCGCATTTCCACCCTGCGCGGCAACGTCAACACCCGTCTGGCGAAGCTCGACGCCGGCGAGTTCGACGCCATCGTGCTGGCCGCGTCCGGTCTCAAGCGGCTCGGCTTCGACCAGCGCATCCGCCAGGTCATCAGCCCCGAGGACAGCTTGCCGGCGGTCGGCCAGGGCGCGCTGGGCATCGAGTGCCGGGTCGACGATCCCCGGGTCAACGCCCTGATCGCGCCGCTGCGCGACGAGGCCACCTGGCTGCGGGTCAGCGCCGAGCGCGCGCTCAGCGCTTGCCTGCAGGGCAGCTGTCAGATCCCCATCGGCGGCTATGCGCTGCTCGAGGGCGGCGAGCTGTATCTGCGCGGACTGGTCGGCACGCCGGACGGGCGCACCGTGATCCGTGGCGAGATCAAGGGCAGCCCCGCCGACGCGGTCGAGCTGGGGACCCGGCTCGGCCAGGAATTGCTGGCGCGCGGCGGCCGCGAGGTATTGGCCAGCGTGCTGGGGACGGCGCCCTAGGCCATGACCGGCGACCAGGCGTTGGCCGGCATCGGCGTGCTGGTGACGCGCCCGGCGGCGCAGGCGGCGGCGCTTTGCGCCGGTCTGGCCGCGCGCGGCGCGGTTTCGGTAGCGCTGCCGACCATCGCCATCGAGCCGACGCCGCTGCAGCCGCCGCTGGTCGAGGCGCTGCGGGCGGCGGCAACGGCGGACTGGTGGGTGTTCGTGTCGCGCAACGCGGTGGCGCATGGGCTTGCCCGCCTGCGCGAGCTGGGCATCGGCCGCGCGCCCGCCACCCGGATCATGGTGGTCGGACACGGCACCGCCGCCGCCTTGGCCGAGCACGGCCTGACGGTGGATCTGGTGCCCGACGCCGGCTTCAACAGCGAGGCGCTGCTCACCGCGCCGGAACTGGCGGATATGACCGGGCGGCGGGTGTCGATCATCCGCGGTGTCGGCGGCCGCGAGCTGCTGGCGAGCACCCTGCGGGCGCGCGGCGCCCAAGTCGATTACGTCGAGGTGTACCGCCGCGTGCAGCCGGCGCTGGACGCGGACGCCGCCATGAACCGCTGGCAGGCGGCCGGCGCCGGCGCCGTGGTCGTCACCAGCGCCGAGGGACTGGATAACTTGCTGAGCATGGCCGGCGAGCACGGTGCCGCGGCGCTCAGGCAGGCGCTGCTGGTGACCGTGAGCGATCGCATCGCCGAGGCGGCCGCTGGGTACGGGTTCACGCGCTGCGAGGTCGCGCCGGCGCCCGGCGACGCCGAGATCATCCAAACTCTAATCAGATCTCTGGGCAGGTAAGGACATCAGGAGCCCCATGACCGACGCTACCGAATCGCGCCCTGAGCAGGCACCGGCTTCGCCCTCACCGGAAGCGCTCGCCACGCCGAGCGCGCGCGCCAAGGCGCCGCCGCCGCGCGGCTCCCGGCGCAGCCCGCTCGCCGCGCTGGCGCTGGTGCTGTCGGTCGCGGCGCTGGCCGGAGGCGGTGCCGGCGGCTGGCTGTTGTGGCAGCGGCTGCAGGACCTGCAGGCGCAGCAAGCGCAGCTGGCGACCGGCGCCGAGCTGCAGCGCGGCCTCGCCGAGGCGCGCGGCGCGCGCGAGGAGCAACAGCTGCGGATCGCGGCGCTGGCGCAGGATACCGGCCGCAACGCCGAGCAGGCGCAGCGGCTGCAGCAGCAGCTGAGCGAACTGGTCAGCCTGCAGCGCGCGTTGGACGAGCGCCTCACCCGGCTCGATGCCCAGGCCCGCGCCAGTCAGTCCGAGTGGATGCATGCCGAGGCCAGCTATCTGGCCAAGACCGCGGTGATCCGGTTGCGTTTCCACCGCGACGTCGACGGCGCCATCGCCGCGCTGCGGCTGGCCGACGAACTGCTCGCCCGCGCCGGCGCCGAGGCCGCGCCGGCCAGGCAGGCGGTCAACAAGGGCATCGAACAGCTGGTCACCGTGCAGGTGCCCGATATCCGCGTCCTGGCGGGCCGCATCGACGATCTGGTCGGCAAGGTCGACATTCTGCCGCTCGAGCACCAGCTGTATGACAGCGACCTCGAGCAGTCGGCACAGGCCTCGGCCGAGCCCGCCGCGGCGGAAGGCGGTTGGCGGGCGCGATTGCAGCGGGCCTGGGACCGGATCGCCGAGTCTCTGGGCAAGCTGGTGGTGGTGCAGCGCGACAAGGCGGTGGAGCCGTTGTTGGCGCCCGAGGAGCGCTACTTCCTCTACCACAACCTGCGGCTGCGGCTGGAGACCGCGAAACTGGCGCTGCTGCAGGGCGATCCGGTGTCGTACCGGCGCAGCCTGAGCCGCGCCACCGAATGGATCGAACGCTACTACGCGCTGGGCGAGCCGCCGGTGGAAGCGGCGTTGGCCGAGCTGACGGAGCTGCGCAAGGTCGATATCCAACCGGCGCTGCCCGACCTCGGCGAGGTCCTGGCGCCGGTGGCCCGCTACTAGGGAGGTGGCATGCGCAAGCTGATCGTTGCCCTCCTGGTTCTGGCGCTCAGCGTCGCCGCGGCGCTGTGGCTGCAGCAGTTGGGCGGCTTCGTGCTGTTCACGCTCGGCGCCTGGACGATCCAGACCACGCCGGTGGTGTTCGTATTGCTGCTGGCCGCGGCCATCGTCGCCGGCTATCTGCTGTTGGCCATGCTGCGCGGTGTGCTGGGACTGCCGGGACGTTATCAGCACTGGGCAGGTCAGCGCCGCAAGAACCGGGCGCGCGCGAACCTGACCGACGGCCTGATCCGCATTGCCGAGGGCCGCTACGGCGAGGCCGAGAAGCTGCTACAGCGCGACGCCGGCAAGAGCGACGTTGCGCTGCTGCACTACCTGGCGATGGCGGTGAGCGCGCAGCGGCAGGGTTCCTACGAGCAGCGCGACCACTACCTGCGCCAGGCCGACAAGAGCAGCGGCAAGGCGCGGCTGGCGGTGGGCCTTACCCAAGCGCAGCTGCAGATGGAGGGCAAGCAGTGGGAGCAGGCGCTCGCCACCCTGAGCTATCTCTACGAGCAGCAGCCGCACCACCCGCGCCTGCTCGCCCTGCTTGCCGAGTGTTGTCGCGCGCTGGGCGAATGGGACCGGCTCGATCACCTGCTGCCCGAGCTGCGGCGGCAGCGGGCGCTCGGTGAGGACGAACTCGACCGGCTCGGCCGCGAGGTGGCGATGCACCGGCTGGAGAACGCCATCCGCGATGGCCGGCCGGCCCTGCAACGGATCTGGTCCGAGCTGCCGCGCGCGCTCACCGACGACACCGAGCTGCTGCTGGTCTACAGCAACGGCCTGGCGCTGCAGGGGCAGGACGACGAAGCCGAGCGCGTGCTGCGCGGCAAGCTGCAGAAGGAGTGGAGCCCGCGGCTGCTGCAGCGCTACGGCGGCCTGCGCACCAGCGCGCCGGACAAGGCGTTCGGCCAGTTGGAAAAATGGCTGCGCGAGCGCCCCGACGACCCGGCCCTGCTGTACGCCGCCGGCCGCCAGGCGTTGCGTGCCAAGCTGTGGGGCCGCGCCCGCAGCTACCTGGAAGCCTCGATATCGCGCGCGCCGAAGGCCGAGGCCTATCACACCCTGGGCGCGCTGCTGGAACAGCTCGGCGAGCGCGAGACCGCGCACGAGTACTACCGCAAGGCGCTGGAACTGGTCAGCGGCGGCACCCCTTGGCAGAACCTGGGCATCAACGAGCCGCCGCTGCTGACGGCGTCGGAAGAGCCCTAAGGTGCTGGTCGCGGGCGATCGCATGCCCGCGCTGGCGGAAGAGGAGCGTCCCGTATTCCCGCCGTGGGAGCTTTCATGTTCCAGAGCAAACCTGCCGGTGGGTGGATAGTCGGTCTGCGGCGTGTTCTTTGGCCTCTCCTGTGCCTTTCCCTGTGGGAGCGGCTGCGCCGCGAATGCCTTTTTCCAGTTCTCTCCGATTTTGCAAACCGATAGCTTCCGGCACTATCCGGCGGCATGACCGGCTCTTGGCGCTACTGGCTTCGTTGCGAAGCGCGGTAAGTGAGGAGCGGAAAGGCATTCGCGGCGGAGCCGCTTGTATGTTTCTCCCCGGCAGGTCAGAAAGGGCTTGCCGGGGCGGAGGGACGCCAGCCGCATCTGCCAGGACAGACCGTGGGAGATATCGTCCCGCCCCTC
>Ga0182741_1006395_pt1 | contig 10319 bp, 10 predicted proteins | sample eDN5th37CBELigOP_FD_128874 | JGI IMG/M metagenome (GOLD analysis project Ga0182741, IMG submission 128874) | Enriched Organic Plus compost microbial communities from Emeryville, California, USA - eDNA 5th pass 37_C BE-Lig OP (version 2) (version 2) ...
CCTTCACGGGGACGGGGCCGGGAACGTTGCCGCTCGTCATCCTCGGCATCGTGTCGATCGTGGTCGGTGCCTGGTGCGCGCTCTTCGGGCGCCGCGCGCCGGTGCGCAAGCACGACGACCGGTGGCCCGACCTGAGTGCGCACGCGGAGTCGTTCACGCTCACGGCGCACGCCAGAGAGATCTGATCGCGAACACCAACCGCGATCTCACTGATCAGACTGCGGGCAGGGAGGCTCCAGAACACCGGAGACCGGCTGCATGTGTGCGTGGACGTCGGGGGCGGCTTCCACGCACACAGCAGCCGCCGGCACCTCGAGCTCGCGGTCACGACTTGGGGCCCACGAACACGTCGAGCTTCGCCACCGCGTTTCGGCGGGCGACCGATGTGTGATCTCAGCGACTCGCGCTCCATTCGATGTGGTGCTGGCCGAGCCGGCGTCGCAGGATCTCGTGGATGTCGAGGGACTTGTTGGCGAACACGTAGCGCGGGTACGAGTACGAGTACCTGCGCTGCTGTACGTGATCCATGACCCGACAGCCGTTGGACATGAACAAGCCGCGCACGCTCAGGGGCGCGATCGACGATCTCGAGCTGTCAATCCACGAGTTCGATCGACCACGCGCACATCCCATTCCTTCATGATGACAGCGTGGTGTGACCGCTACACTCGCCCGTCCTGCCCGAGTGGTGGAATGGCAGACACGATGGACTCAAAATCCATTGTCCGAAAGGGCGTGTGGGTTCGAATCCCACCTCGGGCACAGTTCCGCACCGATTGTCGACGGCGAGCCGGGGATCCCGGCTCGCCGTTTCGCGTCCAGGCCCTCCCGCGCCAGTCGCTCAGCCGAAGCCGGTAGCCTCGCTCGCCGTGTCCGGTGCAGAACTCGTCGTCTTCAACTCGCTTGGTCGCAGGGTCGAACCGTTCGTTCCGGCCGAGCCGGGACGAGTCCGGATGTATTCGTGTGGGCCCACGGTCTATTCGTACATCCACATCGGGAATCTGCGGGCCTACGTGTTCGCCGACACGATCAAGCGCACCCTGCTCTGGAAGGGCTACGACGTCGACCACGTGATCAACATCACCGACGTCGGGCACCTCGTGGCCGACGCCGACCAGGGCGACGACAAGATCGAGCAGGCGGCTCGGCGCGAACAGCGGACGGTGTGGGAGATCACCCAGCACTACACCGACGCGTTCCTCGCCGATCTCGAGCGCATGAACGTGCGCATGCCCACCGCGTGGACGAAGGCCACCGACTACGTGCCGCAGATGATTGCGTTCGCTGAAGAGCTCGAACGCAAGGGTTACACGTATCGCTTGCCCGACGGGCTCTACATGGACACCGCGAAGGTTCGTCACTACGGCGAGCTCGCGGTGGTCGACCTCGACCATCTCGAAGAAGGTGCGCGGATTGGAGAGGTCGAAGGTCGGCGCAACCCCACCGACTTCGCACTCTGGCGCACGTACGACGACCCCGAACGACGGCTCATGTGGTGGGACTCACCGTGGGGACCGGGCGCACCGGGATGGCACCTCGAGTGCTCCGTGATGTCGATCGAGAAGCTGGGAAAGCACTTCGACCTCCACACCGGCGGGATCGACCACGTCAACATCCACCACCCCAACGAGATCGCGCAGAGCGAAGCGTGGCTCGATGACGACGACCGTTGGGTGCGCTACTGGATGCACAACGAGTTCTTGTTGCTCGGTGGCTCCAAGATGGCCAAGAGCGCGGGCAAGGTGGCGCTGCTCTCCGACCTGATGGCCCAAGGTATCGAACCGGCGGGATACCGATGGTTCCTGCTCAGTGCCCATTACCGCACACAGCTCGACTTCGTCGACGAGGCAGTTCAGGCGGCTCAGAAGGGCCTGATCGGCCTCGGGGAACGACTCATTGCGCTAGGGGCCGGTCCTGCGGCCGAGGGACTCACGTACGACCACGCCATGGCAACGGCGGTCGGCGAGACCGCCCGCGAGCTCGTCGAAGCCGTCGATGCGGCGATGTCCGACGACCTGGCCACGCCGAAGGTCATCGCCGCGATCAATGCGTTCGTGCGGGGTGATGTGGATCCCTCGGGTGCGCAGCTCGCGGCGGATCTCGTGGCGAGCTTGCTGGGCGTCGACCCCGTCGCGGTCGTGAACGCGCGAGCGCAGGTGATCGACGAACGCCGCAACGAACTTGCTGACATGGTCGAAACGAAGCTCGCCGAGCGGGCTGAGGCCCGGGCGGCGAAAGACTTTGCCCGCAGCGACGCCATCCGCGACGAGCTCGCCGCACTCGGCGTGATCATCAAGGACGGCCCCGACGGCACCACCTGGACGGTCGCGTGAGCGACCCGCATTTCACGCGGGGGTGAACGCGGCGCGTCAGCCGTTCGGCGGCGGCGCGTTCACGTTGGGCTCGAAGCCCGTGAGCCCGAGACACAACGGTGCGAGCGTGGGATAGGGGTTGGTGGGCGCACCGCGCTGGGGATGGATCTGGAAGTGCGTGTGCGGCACACCGCCCCGTGCGTTTCCGGAGTCGCCGGTGTAACCCACGATTTCCCCCTGCATCACTCGCCGCGGTTGCCCTTCGAATGACGACAGGTGGGCGTAGTAGTAGAGGTTGCCGTCGTCGCCCCAGAGGTGCACGCCGAGACCACCGAGGCCATCGTTGTCGAACGTGATCGTTCCCGACACGATCGCCACGTTGGGCGTGAAGAACGGATTGAGCATGTCGGTGCCCTTGTGCGATCGGCCGCCCGAGCGAGGGTTGCCCCAGTCGTTGGTGAAGGTGACGGGTCCCGCGATCGGACACACCAGTCCATCGGCCGACACGATCCGAAGCTCAGCCTTCTTCTCCGCCAGGAACTGCTGCGCGACCGCGAGGTCGGCCTCGATCTTCTGCCGTTGGGTCTCGATCTCGTTGAGCACCCGATCGAGTTCGGCTTCCTTCTCGTCGAGTTCGGCTTCGAGCTTGGCGAGTCGATCCGCGTGTCGTTGCAGTTCGATGGCCCTACGGCGATCCTCTTCTGCCACCGCGCCGACCAGACGGGCTTGACGTTGCGCGGCCACCTGGCCGTCGATGTCGTCGAACGCGATCTCTTCACGCACGAGGTCGTGATCGCGGTACATGATCGCCGCCCGGGTCCGCATCACTGTCCGCAATGACTCGACGCGACGCTGTTGCAGCGGGATCTTGCGACTGACGGCCTTGATCTCGATCTCGAGTCGCGCCGCCCGGGTCATCGCTTGGGCGTAACGCTGGGCCGTCTGGCCCTTGGCGATCTCGTTGAGGGCCACGGCCTGTTGAGCGTTGGCCAGGGCTTCGAGATCTTCTTTCTGCTTCCGCGCGTCGACGGTGCTGGGCGGCGGGGTCGGCGTGTTGGCTGACGCTTCTTCGGGCGGCAGGGGATCGGTGTTCGGAATCTGGTCGCTTCCGGGCCCCGGGGCGATGCCGCCGCCTGGGTCCTCCACGTCGTAGATCGGAGTCTTGGCCGGCCCCGGATCGGCCGGGGGAGCCTCTTCCTGCGCGATCGCGGGCTCCACAACCAGGCTGGTCATGAGACCAACCGCGAGGAGGGCGAGGATCAGGGCTCGGCGAGCCGTCGAGCGCGACATGGGGTTCCGATGGTCTGACGAGAACGGGGACGAAACGGACGCGCTCGGGTCCGAGCCCGCGCGCCGGTTCTCAATCGGCAGGCACGGCCGGGCCCATGAGGCGTCGGGCGGACCAGTGTGGCGCGCTCCACGCTACGACCGGCATCGCCGCTCGCCCATGGGCCGAACGGCCCGTTTTCATCGGAAGATGGCGGCGATTCGAAGGGCTAGTCGCCGAGGTTGCCGAGTGCGTCCTTCACCTTGTCGGCCGCACCCTCGATCTTGTCGGTGTGCTTGCCGCCGGTCTTGTCGTCGGCGAACTCCGCGGCCTTGTCGATGCCCTCTTCGACCTTGTCCTTGTTCTCGGTCACCGCCTTCTTCGCCTTACCGATCATGTCGTCGAGGCCCATGTGTTTCCCCCAGTGCGGTCGCGAGCAAATCCGAGATCGGGCTGCACCCTCGCGCGGCGTCGACGGCACCACAACTGCGGGTGGCTCACCCCTTGAGGCCCATCTCCTTGGCGATGATGCGGTCCATCATCTCGTCGGTACCCGCTCCGATGCGTTGCAGTCGGGCGTCGCGCCAGAGACGAGACACGCGGTATTCACTCATGTAGCCCGCCCCGCCGTGGATCTGGAGGCACGTGTCGAGAATCCGGTTGAGCGCCTGGGCCCCGAACTTCTTGGTGATGGAGATCGCGTCCACCGGCTGCTCACCGGCCGCGATGCGCATCGCCGTCACGTAGAGGAGTGCCCGCATTGCTTCGAGATCGGTGCGGCACTCCGCGAGCTTGTGGGCGATCACCTGATGATCCGATAGCGGTGTGTCGAAGGTGCGTCGGTCCTGGGCGAACGCCACCGCATCCTCGATAGCCAGTTCGGCCTGCCCAACGCATCCCGCCGTCATCACCAGACGTTCGTACTGCAGCTGCCACATGAGCTGCGAGAAGCCCTGCCCGGGCTCCGCTCCGATGAGGTTCTCGTGAGGAACGACCACATCCGTGAAGGCGAACTCGGCCGTGTCCGACGACCGCATTCCGAGCTTGTCGAGCGTGCGGCTGATGGTGACGCCGGCCAGGTCGGTGTCCACGAGGAACAGTGAGATCCCGCGATGCCCGGCGCTCGGGTCGGTCTTGGCCACGAGGGTGAGGAACGACGCCCGTCGACCGTTGGTGATGTAGGTCTTAGCTCCGTTGATCACCCACGAGTCGCCTTGGCGTACCGCGCTCGTGCGGATACCGGCCACGTCGGAACCGGCATCGGGCTCGGTGATCGCGATGGCCGCGATCTTCGTTCCGGCGATCGCCGGTGCGAGGTAGCGGTCGCGCTGATCGTCGGTTCCGAAGTGCGCGAGGGCGGGGGTGGCCATGTCGGTCTGGACGCCCACTGCCATCGGGATCGCGCCGCACCCGCACTTGGCGAGTTCTTCCATGAACACGATCCCGGCGGCGAGGTCGCCGTCGGCGCCGCCCCAGCGGGCGGGGTAGTGCAGCCCGAGGTACCCGAGTTCACCGCAGCGCTCGAAGACGGAGTCGGGGAAGTAGCCGTCTGCCTCCCACTGGTCGACGTACGGCGCGATCTCGGCCGCCACGAACTGGCGGACGCTCGCGCGCAGCGCCTCGTGCTCCTCGGTGAACAGCGGATAGGCCATGCGGCCAGTTTCCCGCACGGTGAGGGCGGTGCGGAGCACCAGCCCGCGGACCTCCTTGCGATGGCGGTGGACGGAGAGCATCGGAGCGAAGCCGGATCAGGCCGAAGGAGGAGGCCCCGGGGCAGCGACCGCGTGCGGGGAAGATGCCCGTACACTCGGCGCCATGACGGCCTCTGTCCTGCGTCGACGCCTCGTCGACGTCTCCGAGCGGCTCAAGCGCCTCCGCGCCGACCTGCACGTCTCGGAGGAGCAACTCGTCCACTTCGAGGAAGAGGCCGAAGACGCCCGCCTTCGGGCCTTGGTGTCGGAAACGCCCCTTGCGGAGGTGGAGGCCCGAGATGCCCGGCGCCACGCCGACGCGTTGGCCAGACACCGTGACGCACTCGTACGATCCATCGCCGATCTCGTCGAGGAGCAGGACGCGCTCTTGGAGCGCATGTCATCCGAGCTCGCCGACGAGAATGCGCAAGACTGACCCTTCCTCCCATCGTCCGCACCGAATCGGAGCCCAACGCCGTGCCCGAGCCCACTCGAGTCGTCATCGCTGAAGACGAGGCCATCATTCGCCTCGATCTGAAGGAACTCCTCGAAGAAGAGGGGTACGAAGTCGTTGGAGAGACGGGCCGCGGCGACGAGGCAGTCGAGATCGTGCGCGACCAGAAGCCCGACCTCGCCATCCTCGACATCAAGATGCCCGGCATGGACGGCCTCACGGCCGCCCGCCACATCACGAGCGAGCGGCTCGCGGCAGTGCTGATCCTCACGGCGTTCAGCCAGCGTGACCTCGTGGAGCAAGCTCGCGACGCCGGCGCGTTGGCGTACCTCGTCAAGCCGTTCCAGAAGAGTGATCTCGTTCCTGCGATCGAAGTTGCACTTGGCCGTCACGCCGAGATGGCCGCCCTCGAGCACGATGTGAACGATCTCGCCGAGCGTCTCGAAGCCCGCAAGCTGATCGATCGGGCCAAGGGCAAGCTGATGGACCAACATGGTCTCTCGGAGCAGGAGGCGTGGCGCTTCCTCCAAACGAGTGCCATGAGCCACCGCCAGAAGGTGCACGACGTCGCCAAGCGCGTCATCGACGACGAGCTGCTCCCTGGCGGCGAGCCTGCCTGAGTTCAACTCGGTGCTCGGCCGCCAGTTCAGTGCGCGGCAGCCGTTTTCGAGTCAGGCCGCGGTGTTCTGCCGCTGGTCGGTGCGAGCGATGATCAGCTCGGACATCCGCGCGACGCCCTGACCGTCGGCCACACCTTCGAACATCACGGTGTCGCACGCCGCGGGCACGAGTCCGGTCTCGCGCAGCCAGCGCGCGAATCGGTTGGGGGTGCCGAACACGACCGTGGCGTAGTCGCCGGTCGCGGTGGCGCGCACGTGCAGCGCGCCCGTGAGCCGGGCCGAGCGCGTCGACATCGACGTGCCATCCACGGCCTCGATGGCGCGGAGGTCGGTGAGTGCGTACACGGTGCGGCGACGGCGGTCGACCCGCAGGATCAGGCGACCGAAGGAACAGTGTGCGAAGAACAGCGCGAGCTGGCCGGTGAAGAAGAGCGCCAGCGGACCGGCCGACAGTGACGTTGCGCACGTGTAGGCCGCGACCACGAAGCACGCGAGGGTCACCGGAACGGCGATCACGTCGAAGCGAGTGAAGGGCATGAACGCCGCCTCGCCGCTCCAGAGGAGCCGCTCACCGGGGCGCAGGATGCGGTGCAGGACGGCGTCGTCAACAGTTGTCTCGGTCATCACCCACTCGTGTCGGCCGCGATGGCATCGGATCTATAGGCCGTCCGACTCACCGTTCTGCCGAAACCGCCGCATTGCGCCCGAACGGGAAGGTGCGCAGCCCGTAACCTGCCAGGCGATGGCGAAACTTCTGCTTCTCGACGGTCATTCGCTCGCATACCGGGCGTACTACGCCCTTCCTGCCGACATGGCCACCAAATCGGGCACGTTCACCAACGCGGTGTTCGGCTTCACGTCGATGCTCGCCAAGGTCTTGGCCGACGAGCAGCCCGACTATCTCGCCGTCGCGTTCGACACCAAGACGCCGACCTTCCGCAACGAGCTCGACGCGGAGTACAAGGCCGGGCGCAAGGCCACGCCCGAGTTGTTCTCGGCGCAGCTTCCGCTCATCCGCGAAGTGCTCGAGACACTCGCCGTACCCATCCTCACCAAGGAAGGGGTCGAAGCCGACGACGTGATCGGCACGTTGGCCGTGCGCGCCGCGGCCGAAGGCATGGACGTGATCGTCGTCACCGGCGATCGCGACAGCTACCAACTGGTGAAGGACCCACACATCAAGGTCCTCTACAACAAACGCGGCGTGAGCGACTACGCCCTCTACGACGAAGCGGGAATTCTCGAACGCACCGGCGTCACGCCGGCGCAGTATCCCGACTACGCGGCGTTGCGGGGCGACAACTCCGACAACCTTCCCGGCGTTCCCGGTATCGGTGAGAAGACCGCGGCGTCGCTCATTCAGAAGTACGGGAATCTCGAAGGCATCTTCGAGCACATCGACGAGCTCAAGCCCAAACAGCGGGCCACGTTGCCCGAATGGCGTGATCGCGTGTTCCTCAACCGACAGATGAGTCGGCTCGTGCTCGATGTGGATCTCGATTACGCGCCGAGCGACCTGAAGATCGGCGGCTTCGATCCCGAAGCGGTGCGCGAGTTGTTCAACCAATTGGAATTTCGCACGCTCTACGACCGCCTGATGGAAGGACTGAGTCACGTCGCGGGAATCGAGACCCCGATCGACGTGCAGACCTTCGACGTCGAGGTCACTCCGGTGCACGATGCGGGGGCGGCCGCCAAAGTGTTCGACGGTCTTGCCGCGACCGGCGCGCCGTACGCGCTCGAGGCCCGATGGATCGGCGTCGCCGGGCGTAGCGGTGTCGAAGGCTTGGGAGTCGCGAGTGGTGATGAGGCCTGGTACGTGCCGGGTGACCTCCTCGCGGTCGATGCGGTGCGCGCCTCGCTCGAAGCGCTCACCGGTCCCGATGGTCCGCCGCTCATCGCTCATCAAGCGAAGTGGCTCATGCGAGGCCTCGCCCTCGACATGCGATCACTGGATCTCGACACCGCGGTCGGCGCGTACCTCCTCGACCCGGGCGAAGGGAAGTACGACCTCGGCGACCTGGCGCTGCGCTTGCTCGGGATCGAGATCACGTCGCCCGACAAGCCCGAAGGCACGCTCGATTTCGACGGCACTGCGGGCATCGAGGAAGCCGGGCGGCGGGCCGCGGCAGTCCTCGCCCTCGCCGAACCGATTCGCGAAGGACTCGACGCGCGCGAACTGATGTCGCTCTACGAGTCGGTGGAGCGGCCGCTCGTGCGAGTCCTCGCGTTGATGGAGCGCGCCGGCGTACTGATCGATCGCCCGTTCCTCGACGAACTGCGCCACGACCTCCAGAAGAAGTGCGATCAGTTCCAGCGAGAGGTTTTCGCGCACGCGGGCCACGAGTTCAACGTGAACTCCACCCCGCAGTTGCGCACCGTGCTCTTCGACGAACTCGGTCTCACGCCGGTCAAGCGCACCAAGACGGGCCCGAGCACCGATGCCGACTCGCTTCAGAAGATGGCGACCGATCATCCGATCGTCGAGAGCCTCTTGCGCTACCGAGAAGTCGAGAAGCTGCGGAACACGTACGCCGACGCGTTGCCGCCGTTGATCGAGAGCGACGGGCGGATCCACGCCACGTTCAAGCAGACGGCCACCACCACCGGCCGTATCTCCTCGGACACTCCCAACCTGCAGAACATCCCGGTGCGTACGGCCGAAGGCCTCGAGATGCGCAAGGCCTTCATTGCCCCGGAGCGACATCAGATCCTCTCGGCCGACTACAGCCAGATCGAACTGCGGGTCCTGGCGCACCTCGCCGATGACCCTGGGCTCGTCGATGCGTTCGAACGTAACGTCGACATCCACACGGTGACCGCCGCGGCGGTCTACGGCGTGCCTGAGGGCGAAGTGACGAGTGAGCAACGCCGGTTCGCCAAGGTGGTCAACTACGGCTTGGCCTATGGCATGGAGGCGTACGGCCTCTCGCAACGCGCGGGTATCGAGGTCAAAGAAGCGGCCCACATCCTCGATCGATACTTCGAGGGATTCCCGAAGGTGCGCGAGTACATGGATCGCGTGGTGGTCGAAGCTCGTGACCGCGGCTACACCACGACGATCCTCGGCCGGCGTCGCCAGATCCCGGAACTCGCGAGCCCGAACTTCCGGATCCGGCAACAGGGTGAGCGCATGGCCCAGAACGCGCCGGTGCAGGGGAGCGCTGCCGACGTGTTCAAGATCGCCATGGTCAACATGCAGGCTCGCCTCGAAGCCGAGGGCGCGCAGACGCGCATGACGATGACCGTGCACGACGAACTCGTCTTCGAGGTTCCCGATGCGGAATTGGTCACCATGCGGGAGTTGGTGCCGGAGGTGATGGGTGCGGTCGTGGAGTTGCGCGTTCCGCTGGTGGTCGACGTGGGTGTGGGTCCCACGTGGGCGGCGGCGAAGTAGCGCGGGGAACGCTTGCGCTCAGTCGGCGTTCGTGCAGTCGAGATTGGTGTCGATTGCCTTGACGACGGCCTCGAGCTTCGGGCCGAGGTCGTCGAGCGCCGAGCCGAGTTCGCCGAAGTTGTCGGCGTTGGCCAACCGATCGATGGTGTCTTTGAGGTCGTCGACCTCCGGCTGCACTTCGTCGGCGCGCTCCTTGGTGAGATCTTTCACCGACGACACGAGGTCCTCGAAGTTGTCTTTCACCTTGGCGAGTTCGTCGTTGGCGTCGCCGAAGTTGCCGGCCGTCAAGTCGTCCTTGACCTTCTCGATGGACGTCTCGAGTGCGGCCCGGTTGTCGCACACCGCGTCGACGGCCTTCTGCTCGGCCGACTTGTCCTCGCTGCACGCGGCGAGTCCACCGCCGAGGACGAGCACGAGGGCAACGGCGGAGATGCGTGCGGTGTTCAGCATGTGCTGATGCTAAGCCGCCGACCGGGGTGGGGTGTGCGCTTCGATCAGTTCCCGCGGGCGATCCACTCTTCGAGATGCGGCGCTTCATCGCCGATCGTGGTGTCGTCGCCGTGGCCGGTGTGCACCAC
>Ga0182741_1006398_pt1 | contig 10316 bp, 8 predicted proteins | sample eDN5th37CBELigOP_FD_128874 | JGI IMG/M metagenome (GOLD analysis project Ga0182741, IMG submission 128874) | Enriched Organic Plus compost microbial communities from Emeryville, California, USA - eDNA 5th pass 37_C BE-Lig OP (version 2) (version 2) ...
CAGCCAGGCCGTGCCGTCGCCTGCGGCCATGGCCGCGCCGACATCGTGATAGCTGTCGCTTTCGTTGACAAAGCGCCGCCCGTCGGACCGCACCGCGATCATGCCGGGCTTGTAGCGGTCCAGAAGATGCGGAAACACGCCCTTGCCCGGCACCAGGCTGACCGGCATCCAGGCAGCGGGCTGCGGGTATTCGGCCTCGAAGGCGCCGCCGACCGCCTCGCCCAGCCGGATGCCGTCGCCGGTATTGCCCGGGGGCACCGGCGAGTGATGCGCGCCCCCCGCCTTCAGATGGGCATAGATCCCGGCGCGGCGGGCCAGGTCCTGCGCATAGCCGCCGCAGGCCAGCACCACGCCGCGTGCGGCCATGATGCTGCGCGGCTGCGCGCCGCCGACCTGCGCACCGGTAACGCGGCCGCCCTGCTTCAGCAGATGCAGCGCCGGGGTCTCGGTCAGGATCGGGATGCCGAGGTCGAAGCAGGTCTTGGCCAGCCGCGCCGCCAGGGCGTTGCCGCTGGTCACCTGCACGCCGCGGCCGTGGCGGACGACCTCGGCCGCATGGGCGGCCAGCCGCTTCGCCACATAGGCGAAGGAGGTCAGCGAGCGGGTGGCGTTGAAGAAATGCCGGATGTCCGCGTTCGAGGAATTGAACATCATCCCCATGAAGGTGATGGTCGCCAAGGGCGGCCGCAGGCGGCGCAGGTTTTCCCCCAGCGCGCTGCTGTCATAGGGCGCCGCCAGCACCGAGCGGCCGACATCCACCCCGCCAGGCACGGTCGGGTGATAATCGGGGTAAAGCGTGGGGACGAACTTCACCTCGGTCTCGGCCTCGAACCAGTCCAGCATCTTCGGTCCGGCCTCCAGGAAGGCCTCGACCGCCTCGGGCTGGTGGAAATTGCCGGTCTCGGCCCGCAGATAGGCCCGCGCCGCCTCGCGCGTGTCGTCCGGGTTCAGCGCCCGGCCGTGGCGGTTGCCGGGGATCCACAGCACGCCGCCGGAAAAGGCGGTGGTGCCGCCGAAGACCGGCTCCTTCTCGATCACGATCACCGACAGCCCATGCTTCCTGGCGGTGATCGCCGTGGCCAGCCCGCCGGCGCCCGAGCCGATCACCAGCACGTCGCAATGCTCCTGCGCGCCCATTGGCTCCCTCCCTTTTTCGCTGCCTTCCTGCTACTGCGGGGGGCATGGCGAACCAATGGACGCTGGCGCGCAATTCTTGCACTATTCGCCACCGACCGGGGGACGGAGGAACGCATGGGCGACAAGGCGACGGGCGGCATCCCGCATTACTATCTCTATGGAGATCAGGAGGCGGATGTCGAACTGGACCTGCTTCATATCGAGCCGATCCGCGAACGCAGCGGCCCGAACGATTGGAGGATTCGTCCGCATGCCCATCCCGATCACATGCAGGTGCTGCTGGTGAAATCGGGCGGCGGCGGCATCCGCATGGAGGACCGCCAGCTGCCGATCCCCGCCCCCGGCATCCTGGTGGTGCCGGCGGGCGTCGTGCACCAGATCGACTTCGATCCCGGCACCGACGGGTTCGCGGTGACGGCGGCGCTTGGCTGCCTGCGCACGGCATCGGCCGGCGATCCGCGGCTGGCGACGGCGGCGGGCCGGCCGGCCGTCTATCCGCTGGCCGGGACCGGCCTCGACATCCCGGCGGTGATCGACACCTTTCACTGGCTGCACCGCGAATTCATCTGGTCGGCGCCGGGCCGGCGCACGGCGATCCTGGCGCAATACATGCGCATCCTGGTGGTGGTGCTGCGGCTGTCGATCGCGCATCAGGACGCCGGCACCGCCACGCCGGACCGCGACTACGACCTGCTGGTGCGCTATCGCGCGCTGCTCGAAGAGCATTTCCGCAGCCAGCGTTCGCTGGGCTTCTTTGCCGGCGAGCTGGCCGTCACCCCGGCGCGGCTGAACGCGGCCTGCAAGGCGCGCAGCGGCAAGACCGCATCCGAGTTGCTTTACGAGCGCATCGTGATCGAGGCCAAGCGTTATCTGGTCTATACCGAAAGCACGGTGGCACAGGTGGCGCATCTGACCGGCTTCGACGATCCGGCCTATTTCAACCGCTTCTTCACCCAGCGCGTCGGCATCTCGCCCGGCGCCTTCCGCAAGCAGGCCGCGCGATCCGAGGGCTGAGTCCAACCTTTCCGACGCGCGGTCCATTTCCGCGCGTCGCCGCCCGCGCCAATCTGCGCGACAGGAGGGACCGGCATGATCCATGAATGGCGCAGCTATCGGCTGAAACCCGGCGCGGCGGGCGATTACCTGACCCTGCTGGCCGAACGCGGCCTGCCGCTGGTGACCCGGCACCTGCCCCTGATGGGCTATTGGCTGGCCGAGACCGGGCCGCTGAACACCATCCATCACCTGTGGAGCTATGCCGACTGGACCGAACGCGAATCCCGCCGCGCCGCGCTGGCGCAGGAGGAAGGCTGGACCAGGGGTTTCATCCCCGCCGCCTTCGCGCTGGTCGATGCGCAGCAGAACCGTTTCCTGCGGCTCGACCGCGCCTCGCCGCGCTTCCATGCGGCGCTGGCGGGACGCTTGCGCGCCCATGCCGCGCCCGCCCCCGGCGCGGCGCTTTTCGCCGCCGATTGCGCCGCGCTGGTGATCGGCGCGGACCCGGCCGGGGCAGAGGCACTGTGGCAGCCGGTCTCGGGCGATGCGCGCGGTCCCGTCGCGCTGATGCCGCGCAGCGCCGAGCCGGTGCCGGCAGCGCCGCAGCCGGGACGGCATGTGATCCTGCGTCCGCTGGCCTTCTCGCCGCTTTGAATTAACGCAAGGTTAATCACAGCGCAGAATCGGCATTTGCCGTTACGCCGATTCTCTGCGACGCTTGGCGTATCAGGGAAAGGGGTGCGGAATGAAGACCTCGATTGCCACCGTGTCGATTTCGGGCAGCTTTACCGAGAAACTCACCGCGATCCAGCAGGCCGGATTCGACGGGATCGAGATCTTCGAGCAGGATTTCCTCGCCTCGGACTTCACCCCGGCCGAGGTCGGCCGCATGGTCCGCGACCATGGGCTGGAGATCACCCTGTTCCAGCCCTTCCGCGATTTCGAGGGCCTGCCCGAGCCCTTGCGCAGCCGCGCCTTCGCCCGGGCGCAGCGCAAGTTCGACCTGATGGCCGAGCTGGGCACCGACCTGGTGCTCGTCTGCTCCTCGACCCATCCCGAGGCGCTTGGCGGCATCGACCGCGCCGCCGCCGATTTCCGCGAACTGGGCGAGATCGCGGCAGAGCGCGGCATCCGCATCGGCTACGAGGCGCTGTGCTGGGGCCGGCATGTCAACGACCACCGCGACGCCTGGGAGATCGTGCGCCGCGCCGATCACCCGAATGTCGGCCTGATCCTCGACAGCTTCCACACACTCGGCCGCAAGCTCGACCCCGACAGCATCCGCCGCATTCCCGGCGACCGCATCTTCTTCGTGCAACTGGCCGATGCGCCGCTGATCGAGATGGACCTGCTCTATTGGTCGCGGCATTTCCGCAACATGCCGGGCGAGGGCGACCTGGACGTCGCCGGCTTCACCCGCGCGGTCATGGCCACCGGCTATGACGGGCCGCTGAGTCTGGAAATCTTCAACGACCAGTTCCGCGCCGGTCTGCCGCGCCTGGTGGCCCGCGACGGCCATCGCAGCCTGGTGGCGCTGATGGACCGCGTGCGCCGGGCCGAGCCTTCGCTCTCCGTCGATCTGCCCGCCTTTCCCGCCCCGGCCCCGGTCGAGCGGGTGGAGTTCGTCGAATTCGCCACCTCGGTCGAGGATGCCGGGCCGCTGGAGACCCTGCTCGCCGCGGCCGGCTTCGAAAAGGCCGGCCGGCATCTCAGCAAGCAGGTGGCGCTGTGGCGGCAGGGCGGCGTCAACCTGCTGGTCAATGCCGAGCCCGGGGGCTACGCCCACAGCGCCTGGGTCACGCATGGCACCGGCGTGTCCGAAATCGGGCTGATGGTCCCCGACGCCCGCGCCGCCTTCGACCACGCCCTGGCGCTGGGGGCCGCGCCGCATGTCGCCCCTCATGCCGCGCAGGAGCTGGATATCCCCGGCATCCGCGGCGCCGGCAGCAACGTGATCCGCCTGCTGGACCGCCAGGGCGAGCTGGGCCGGATCTGGGAGGTGGATTTCGCCCTCGACGCCCCCGCGCCGCCGGGCGCCGGGCTTGCCGGCGTCGATCACCTGGGCCAGACCATGGCCTATGACGAAATGCTCAGCTGGTCGCTGTTCTACACCACCCTGTTCACGGCCCAAAAGGCGCCGATGGTCGATGTGGTCGATCCCGACGGGCTGGTGCGCAGCCAGGCCATCCAGGCCGGCGGGCTGCGCATCACCCTGAACGGCGCCGAGACGCGGCGCACCCTGGCCGGGCAGTTCCTGCACGAGACCTTCGGCTCCTCGGTCCAGCACCTCGCCTTCGCCAGCGACGACATCTTCGCCACCGCGGCCGAGATGGCGGCGCGCGGCTTCCCCTTCCTGCGCATCGGGGCGAATTACTACGACGATGTCGAGGCGCGCTTCGGGCTCGATCCGGATTTCACCGCCCGGCTGCGCGCCCATCACATCATGTATGACGAGGATGCCGGCGGGCAGTTCCTGCAATTCTACTCGACCGCCCTGCCCGGCGGCTTCTTCCTGGAGATCGTGCAGCGCCGCGGCGATTACGCCGGCTATGGCGCGCCGAACGCCCCGTTCCGCATCGCCGCGCAAAAGCGCACCCAGCGGCCCAAGGGCATGCCGAAAGCCTAGCCGCCCAGTTCCGCCAGCGTCCGGCGGATGCCTTCCTCGATCGGCGTGACCGGCTGCGTGCCCAGCCAGTCCGGCACCGGGTCCGAGGCCAGATCCGCCGGAATGCGCAGCGGCGGGCCGTCGATGGCGATGCCGTCCCAGCCGCTCTGCCGGGCCAGCTCGGCGGTGAAATCCGCCATCCCGCGCGTGTCGCCGGCCATGGTCAGCACCGTCGCGCCCTGCATCGGCCGCAGCATCGCCGCGGCCAGCAGCCGCGCCACGTCATCCACATGCACGAAGCCCACCCGGCCCGAGAAGCGGATCACCGCCGGCTCGCGCCGGACCGAGGCCGCCAGCGCGATGGACGGCCCGGCCGCAATGCCGCTGCTGATCCCCGGCCCGTAGACGATATAGGGCCGCAGCCCCAGGCTGGGCAGGCCGTGATCCGCGGCATGGACCCGCGCCAGCCCCTCGACCGCCAGCTTGGTCACGCCATAGACGGTCATCGGCCGCGGCAGCGTGGCGCTGTCCGGCCCGAACACCCCGGCGGTGCTGAGCCAGGCGACCGGCACCCGCAGCCGGCGCGCCAGTTCGAAGACATGCGCCGAGCCCAGCACATTGACCCGCACCGCCCGCGCCGGGTCGGCGGCGCAATCCACCGTCATCAGCCCGGCCAGATGCACGATGCCGTCGCAGCCCTCGCCGGCCCGCGCCAGCGAATCGGCATCGGTCACATCTCCCGCCGCCGCCTCGCAGCCCTTTGGCAGCACGGTGCGGCGGATCGCGGCTTCGAGGTCGAAAAGGCGCGGGACGATGCCCTGCGCCGCCAGCGCGGCCGCCACCCGCAGGCCGATGAAACCGGTGCCGCCGGTCAGAAGAATGCGGCGCGGCCGCCTTGTATCCTGTGTCATGCTGTCTCCTCCGGCTCACACTATATGGAATGATATTCAATTATAAAAGTATCTTCCATTTTTATGCTACCTGTGGCAAGTTCCGCCGCGCATCGGGGCAAAGAGGAGGGAGCGCGCATGACGGACATGGCTTTCGACGAAGAGGTCGATCTTCTGGTGATCGGCGCCGGCGCGGGCGGCATGACGGCGGCGCTGAGCGGCGCCATCGCCGGCCTGTCGGTGCTGCTTTGCGAAAAGACCGGCATGGTCGGTGGCACCACTGCCACCTCGGGCGGCACGACCTGGGTGCCGGGCACCGAGCTGAGCCACCGGGCCGGGGTGCCCGACAGCGCCGAGGACGCCGCCGCCTTCCTGCGCCATGTCGTCGGCAACCGCGGCGGCGATGCACGGCGCGAGGCGTTCCTGGCCGCCGGACCCGAGGCCATCGCCGAGCTTGAACGCCATTCCGAAGTTCGCTTCGTCGCCGCCGCCGCGCATCCCGACTATCTGGACGGTCCCGGTTCGGCCTATGGCGGGCGCGCGCTCGCGCCGCTGGAATTCGACGGCCGGCTGCTCGGGGCCGAGTTCGACCGGGTGCGGCCGCCGCGCGACGTGTTCATGGGGCTGGGCGGCATGATGGTCGGGCGCGGCGAGCTGGGGGCGCTGCTTGCCCCCTTTGCCAGCACCGGCAACCTGACGACCGCGCTGAAGATCCTGCTGCGCTATGCCCGCGACCGGCTGGGCCATCGGCGCGGCACCCGGCTGCTGATGGGCAATGCGCTGGTGGCGCGGCTGTTTTTCAGCCTGCGCCGGCGCGAGGTGCCGATCTGGTTCGACAGCCCGCTGGTCGATCTCATCCGCGACGGGCAGGCGGTGATCGGCGCGGTGGTCGAGACCCCGCAGGGCCGGCGCTGCATCCGGGCGCGGCGCGGCGTGGTGCTGGCCACCGGCGGCATCGGCTGGAACCGCGCCCTGCGCGAGCGGCTGTTCCCGCCGCAGATCGCCCCCTTCTCGCAGGCGCCCGAGGGCAATAGCGGCGACGGCATCGCCCTGGCGGTCGAGCGCGCCGGCGCGGCGCTGGACGATGGCTGCGACAGCGCCGGGCTGTGGATGCCCTGCTCGCTGCTCGGCCGTCCGGACGGGTCGCAGGCAATCTGGCCGCATATCATCCTCGACCGCGCCAAGCCGGGGCTGATCGCCGTCGGCCGCGACGGCCGCCGCTTCGTGAACGAGGCCGGAAGCTATCACGATTTCTGCATGGGCATGATCCGCGCCGGCCTGTCCGAGGCCTGGCTGGTGGTCGATTCCGGTTTCATCCGCCGCTACGGGCTGGGGCTGGTCCTGCCGGGCGGGCGCGGGTTGCGGCGGCTGCTGCGGCAGGGCTATCTGCGACGCGCAGGCAACCTTGACGCGTTGGCAGCCGCCATCGGGGTCGATGCGCAGGGGCTGGCCGAAAGCGTCCAGGCCAATAACCGCTTCGCGGAAACCGGTTCCGACGCCGATTTCGGCCGCGGCTCGACGGTGGTGAACCGCTTCAACGGCGATCCCGAGGTCAAGCCCAATCCCTGCCTGGGCCCGATCCGGCAGGCGCCCTTCTATGCGCTGCGCGTGGTGCCGGTCGACCTGGCCGGCAGCGGCGGGCTCGACTGCAATGCCGATGCGCAGGTGCTGGACCGCGAGGGCCGGCCGATCCCCGGGCTTTACGCCTGCGGCAACGACGCCGCCTCGATCTTCCGCGGCACCTATCCGGGGCCCGGCACCACCATCGGCCCGGCCATGGTCTTCGGCTGGAAGATCGCCCGACAGTTGGCAGAGCAGGGCTGATTTTCCGCCCTTGCCGGAAAAACACCGGCCATCGGGCCATCGGGGCAATTTCGCCAGCGGCAGGCACGAAAATCAATCCCTTGCCCGGAATCGCCACGTCGTTCCAGCCGATCCCGGCGCCAATGGATTAACTTGATGTTAACATAAAGCGTTAAACGGTCTTTGACGTTATTCGGCTGTTTTACGACCTTTTGCCACAGACCGCGCAATCAGAGGAGCTGGCGTGGTCAGCTTCAGGGAGGTTACCCATGACCGCTTCACCGGCCATCGCGCCCAAGGGCAGGCATCAATCCGGCAAGGCTGCGGCCAGCGGCTGGATCGGCTCTGCGCTGGAATATTACGACTTCTTCATCTACGCCACCGCCGCCTCGCTGGTGTTTCCGCAGATCTTCTTCCCGTCGGAAAACCCGCGCGTCGCCATCGTCGCCTCGCTGGCGACCTATGGCGTGGGCTATGTCGCCCGGCCGATCGGCGCCTTCGTGCTGGGCCATTGGGGCGACACCCATGGCCGCAAGAACGTGCTGATCCTGTGCATGTTCCTGATGGGCATCTCGACCCTGCTGGTCGGCTTTCTGCCGACCTATCAGCAGGTCGGCATCCTGGCCCCGATCCTTCTGGTGATCCTGCGGCTGGTGCAGGGCTTCGCCGTGGCGGGCGAGATCTCGGGCGCCAGCTCGATGATCATGGAACACGCGCCCTTCGGCCGGCGCGGCTTTTTCGCCAGCTTCACGCTGCAAGGTGTGCAGGCCGGCCAGATCCTGGCCGCCGCCGTCTTCCTGCCGCTGGCGCATTACATGCCCGACGAGGCCTTCAACAGCTGGGGCTGGCGCATCCCGTTCCTGCTGAGCTTCGTCGTCATCATCGCCGGCTGGATCATCCGCCGCGAGGTCGAGGAAACCCCCGCCTTCCGCCAGGAAGAGGCCGAGCACGCCACCCCGCGCTCGCCCGTCGTCGAGGCGATCCGCACCACCTGGCCGGACATGATCCGGGTGATCTGCATGGCGCTGATGAACACCATCCCGGTCGTCGCCACCGTCTTCGGCGCCGCCTATGCCGTGCAGGCCGCCTATGGCATCGGCTTCCACAAGGACGTCTATCTGTGGATCCCGGTCCTGGGCAATATCGTCGCCTGCCTGGTGATCCCGCTGGTCGGCAATCTGTCGGACCGCATCGGCCGCCGCCCGCCGATCATCGTCGGCGCGCTGGGATCGGGCCTCCTGGCCTTCGGCTATCTCTATGCGATCTCGATCCATTCGGTGCCGCTGGCGATCCTGATGTCGCTTCTGATGTGGGGCGTGGTCTATCAGGGCTATAACGCGGTCTTCCCCAGCTTCTACCCCGAGCTGTTCCCGACCCGGACCCGCGTGTCCTCGATGGCGATCTCGCAGAACATCGGCACCACGATCACCGCGCTCTTGCCTGCGCTCTTCGCCACCGTCGCTCCTCCCGGCTCGACCAATGTGCCGCTGATGGTGGGTTCGATCACCTTCGCCATCTGCTGCATCGCCGCCGCCGCGGCCTGGTCGGCGCGCGAGACCTACCGGGTCCGCATCGAGGATCTGGGCAAGCCGAATGCCGCACCGGTGACAAAGGCGGAATACGACCACTTGCGGACCGAGGCCGCCGCCAGCCGCTGAACTCCACCGCAAGGCCCCGGTCCATCCGGGGCCTTTCCCCCGAGCAGGAAAGGCAAGGCATCATGATCCGCGGAACCACCAGACTGATCGCGCATCTGGGCTATCCGACCACGACCTTCAAATCGCCGATGATCTACAACCCGTGGTTCCAGCGGCGCGGCATCGACGCCGTGGTGGTGCCGATGGGCTGCAAGCCCGAGGACTATCCCGATTTCCTGCGCCTGCTGTTCCGGCTGTCGAACATCCACGGCGCCCTGATCACCATGCCGCACAAGGTCAGCACGCTGGCGCTGGCCGACCGCGTCTCGGTCACCGCCCGCATCGCCGGCGCGGCAAACGGGCTGCGGCTGGCCGAGGACGGCGCGCTCGAGGCCGACATGTTCGACGGCGAGGGCTTCGTGCGCGGCGTGCTGGCCAAGGGCCAGGAGCTGCAGGGCCGCTCGGCGCTGGTCGTCGGCTGCGGCGGCGTCGGCTCGGCCATCGCCGCCTCGCTGGCCCGGGCGGGCGTGGCGCGGCTGGCGCTCTACGACCCGGCGGCCGCCAATGCCGAGGCGCTGGCCGGCCGTATCGCCGCCGCCTATCCCGGCATCGCGCTGGAGACCGGCGCGAACGACCCGGCGGGCTTCGACCTGGCGGTGAACGCCTCGCCCTTGGGCATGACCGAGGGCGACCCGCTGCCCATGGATCCCGAACGCCTCGACCCCGCCACCTTCGTCGGCGAGGTGGTGCTGAAATCCGAGATCACGCCCCTGCTTGCCGCCGCCCGCGCCCGCGGCTGCCGCTATCAGGTCGGCACCGACATGCTGTTCGAGCAGATCCCGGCCTATCTGGAGTTCTTCGGCTTCCCCAAGCCCAGCGTCGCGGAACTGCGCGAAAGCGCCGCGATCAGCTATTGACCGGCGGCGGCGCGAGGCCGGGCATCGATGCCCGTGCCCCGCGCCGCTATGGCCGGCTGGTTTCGTCCCGGCTGGGGCACCGGCCTTGCCCGCCCGGTCTCGGTCGAGGCGGACACGCTGCGCATCCGCGCGGACCGCCGGGGCGCCGCCTAGATCCTGCCCATATCAAATCCAAGCATAGCCTGCGTTTTTGAGGTGGTTGGCGCATTCCTTTGCGGAGAAGCTGTCAGGTCATGTGCCGAGGCGTTTCCAGGCGGCTTCGACGGTGCGTTCGGCGGCGGAGCGCATGAGGGGCTTGGGCGCGGCGAACATGAGGGGGCGAATGCCATGC
>Ga0182741_1006401_pt1 | contig 10315 bp, 11 predicted proteins | sample eDN5th37CBELigOP_FD_128874 | JGI IMG/M metagenome (GOLD analysis project Ga0182741, IMG submission 128874) | Enriched Organic Plus compost microbial communities from Emeryville, California, USA - eDNA 5th pass 37_C BE-Lig OP (version 2) (version 2) ...
AGAGCCCCCGCAAGGGGGCTTTTGCGTATCTGGCGGAGTGCGGGGATCTGGAGAGAGCCCCAACGGGTTCGACAGAACGGCGTAGCCGTTCTGCACGGCGAAGCCGCCCGCAGGGCGAGGCACGCAGTGCCGAGTGAATCCCCCTCTCCGCCAGACATGCAAGGGCCCCCGCAAGGGGGCTTTTGCTTTTCCGGATCCGCTCAGACCCGGCCGGTCACCGGAATCAGCGCCCCGGTGATGGCCACGGCCGGTTCGGACAGCAGGAATCGGACGATCCCGGCCAGTTGCTCCGGCGTCACCCAGCGCGAGGCATCCGCATCGGGCATGTCGGCGCGATTGGCAGGCGTGTCGATGATGCTGGGCAGGAGGGCGTTGACCGTGATGCCGCGGTCCTTGAATTCCTCGGCCAGGGCTTCCGTCAGGCGGGCCACGCCGGCCTTGGATGCCGCGTAGGCGCCCATCCCGGTGCCGGCCTTCACCGCGCCGGCCGCGCCGATGTTGACGATGCGCCCGTCACCGGCGGCAAGCAGGAACGGCAGTGCCGCCTGGCTGGCGGCGACGGCGGTGCGCAGGTTCAGCCGATAGAGCTGATCCCAGGTGTCCAGGCTGCCCTCGGCCACGGTCTCCCAGCGGAATCCACCGGCGATGTTCACCAGCGCGTCGATGCCGCCCAGCGCCCGCTCCGCTCCGGTCATCGCCGCCCGTGCTGCGGCGGCGTCCGCCAGGTCGATGCCGCCGAATGCCTGCACGCCCGCGGGCACGTCGGCCGGAGCGGGCGCGTGGTCCAGCGCCGCGACCGCGGCGCCCGAAGCGGCCAGCGACCGCACGACCACGCGGCCGAGCGCGCCGAAGGCACCGGTGACGACAACACGTTGGGCCGACGATGAATTCATGGAGAACGTCCTGGTGCGGAAAGCCATCATGGTAGCGCGCGCGACAGGGCGCGTATCCGCCATCCGGTACACTGGCGGCCCGTTTCCGCGGTACAACCCCATGTCCGAAATCCTCGTCCCCGTCTCCTTCGGCGAACTGCTCGACAAGATCGCCATCCTGCAGATCAAATCCGAGCGGATGAGCGATCCGGCCAAGCTGGCCAACGTGCGCAACGAACTGAGCGCGCTGGAAAAGACCTGGATGGCGCATCCGGCCGCGGTCAACAACATCAGCGAACTGCGCGCCCAGCTCAAGGCCGTCAACGAGCGCCTGTGGGTGATCGAGGATGACATCCGCGTCAAGGAAAAGGCGCAGGCCTTCGATGAGGAGTTCGTGCGACTGGCGCGCAGCGTGTACTTCGAGAACGACGAGCGCGCGCGCATCAAGAAGGACATCAACCTGGCGCTGGGATCCAGCTACGTGGAAGAGAAGTCCTACCAGGACTACCGGACCGGGGCGGCACCGTAAGTTCCCGCCCTTGCACCGGGACGCCCGCGTCCGGTTGCGTCGTGAACGAGGGCGAGTTCACGATGCGAGGCGGCGCTGCAAAGGCGCGGATCAACGAGATTGCGCAGGTCATCGGCACGGAAAGCAGCGCGGGCATCCGCCGTTGCGTCGAGCCGCGCGGGAAGTGCGTATCGGCGACAGGCGTTGACTGGCGCGCTGCGGGCGACGACGCCGGCACGAACGACGCGGGCGGAACGATCGCGATTCCCAGGCGTCGACGATGACGCCGGCATCACACCAGGCAGGGCGGTTCCTGCGTTCCGAATCCGCGTGCCAGATCCCAGACCCGTCGTGCTGCCGGGACCGCAAGCGCCCCTGATACGTTCTGGCCGGCCCAAAGCGGCGAGTAGTCCGCGCTCCCGCGGGCTTCGGCCGCCTTCCGCAGCGGCGCCATCGCGGCGGTGGCCAGCGGAAACGCGGGCGCATCCCCGGCCATCGGTCCCAGCGCGCGCATCGCATGATTGAGGATGCCCCGCGCGGGGCGCCCGGTGAACACGTTGGTCAGCGCGGTATGCGCCGCCGCGGCACTTTGCAGCGCCGCGCGATGGAGAGGGCTGGTGTCGGCCTCCGGGCACAGCAGGAATGCGGTGCCGACCTGCACGCCCGCCGCGCCCAGCGCCATCGCCGCGGCCACCCCGGCCGCATCGGCGATGCCGCCCGCGGCGATCACCGGGCAGCGCACCGCCGCCACTATCTGCGGTACCAGCGCGAACGTGCCGACCTGCGTGGTGAGGTCGTCGGTGAGGAACATGCCGCGGTGTCCGCCGGCTTCCAGCCCTTGCGCGATGATCGCGTCGACGCCGCGTGCCTCCAGCCAACGCGCCTCGTCCACGGTGGTCGCGGAAGACAGGATCCTGCAGCCCCATTCGCGCAGCGGCGCCAGCAGGTGCTCGTCCGGCAGGCCGAAGTGGAAGCTGACCACGGCCGGTCGCAGTTCCCCCACCAGCGCCAGCGTGTCCGCATCGAACGGCCGGCGTGCCGCGCCCGCCGGCACGCTTGCGGGCGGCAGGCCGGAGCGCGCCTGTTCGTCGGCCAGCTTCCGTTGCCACGCGGCCTCGCGGGCCGTGTCCGGGACTGGCGGTACATGGCAGAAGAAATTGAGGTTGAACGGTTGGGCGCCGTGCGCGCGGATGGCTGCGACTTCGGCGCGGATGGCCTCCGGCGACAGCATCGCGCAGGGCAGGGCGCCAAGGCCGCCGGCCTGGCTCACCGCGATCGCCAGGCGGCTGCCCTGGACGCCGGCCATCGGTGCCTGCAGCAGCGGCAGTTCGGTGCCCAGCAGGGTGGCGAGTGACATGGACGCATCGATTCCTGGCACGGGGACCGGGATTATGCGCCCGCGATCGGATCAGCGCGCGAAGTCGGCCCGGTAGCGTTCGAACGCGGCGACCGCATCCTCGACGGTGACCAGATCCATCACCCCGTCGAACTCGATCTTGGTGCCCCATTTCAAGGCATCGGCGGGTCTGCCCAGGTACTTGCGGGCGGCATCGTCATAGCGATCCACGCAGTACCGGATATCCGAATACGGCCCGCTGCGGCGTGGATTGCTGGCCGCGTGCAGGCCCAGCACCTTGGTGCCGACCGCATTGGCGATATGCATGGGACCGGAATCCGGCGTGACCAGCAGATCCGCGCGTTCCAGCAGCGCGGGCAGTTGCTTCAGCGTGTCCTTGCCGACCAGATCCAGCGCCGGTGCGCGCATCGCGGCGAGGATGGCGTCGGTGGTGCTGCGCTCCAGATCGCTGCGGCCGCCGCACAGCACGATGCGCCAGCCCCGCGCGGCGGCATGATCGGCCAGCGCGGCGTAGCGAGCCGCGTGCCAGTTGCGGCGCGCATGGCTGGAACACGGCGAAATCATCAGCACCGGCGTGCCGTCCTGCGGCCACTGCGCGGCGGCCCAGTCGCGCGCGTCCTGCGGGTAGGGGAGGTTCCAGATCACCCGATCCTGGACCAGCCCCAGCGGCTCGCAGAAGCTGCCGATCGCGTCCAGCACATGGATGCCGGGCCGGTCCGGGATGCGTTCGTTGATGAAAAGGCCATGCAGGTCCTTCGAGCGTGCATGGTCGTAGCCGATCCGCCGACGCGCCGGGATGAAGGCCGACAGCACGTTGGCCCGCAGCGCCACCTGCATCTGCAGCAGGACGTCGAAGCCCGTGGCCGGCAGTTCGCGGCGCAGGGCGCGCATGCCGGCCAGCCCGCTGCGCTTGTCGTAGGTATGGAAGGTCACGCCTTCGAGCCCGTCCAGGAGCTTGTGGCCGGCCTTGTCGATGACCCAGTGCAGGCGGGTCTGCGGCCAGTGCCGTTGCAGGGTGCGGACCAGCGGCACGACGTGGGTCACGTCGCCCAGCGCCGACAGGCGCAGCAGGCAGATCGATTGGGGGATGGCGGACAAGAGTTGTTAGACTCGCTGGATGGTCAGTTTCGACGCCACGGAATCCCTGACGCCGTTCCGCGAAGGCCGCGGATACGGTGCGATTCTGTTCGACCGCCAGCACCTGCGGCAAGCCAATCCGGACTGGTTCGTGCCGGAGAAGTGGGGCGATCGCGCCCGCCCGGTCGGCGAGGGCGGGCGTGGCGGCGCCTGGTTCATCGATGCGCCGTCCAGCCAGTGCGTGCTGCGGCGCTACCTGCGCGGCGGCCTGGCCGCGCGCGCCAGCCGGGATCGCTACCTGTGGCGTGGGCCGGACAAGACCCGCAGTTTCGCCGAGTTCCGGCTGATGCGCGCGCTGCTGGCACGCGGCCTGCCGGTGCCGCAGCCGGTGGCGGCCCAGTACGTCCACGAGGGCCTGTTCTACCGCGCGGCGCTGCTGATGGAGCGGCTGGCGGACGTGACCTCGCTGGCCACGCTGGCGCAGGAACTGCGTGCGCCGTGGGAAGACACCGGCCGCCTGATCGCGCGCTTCCACCGGGCCGGGCTCCAGCATGCCGATCTCAATGCCCACAACGTCCTGTTCGACGAGCGCGGCAAGGGCTGGCTGATCGATTTCGATCGCGGCCGCCTGCGCATTCCGGCGACCGGCTGGCGCGAGCAGAACCTGGCGCGCCTGCTGCGCTCACTGCTCAAACTGCGCGGTTCGCGTCCGGCGGAGGAGGTGCGGCACGACTTCGCCCGCCTGCGCCGGGCGTATGACCAGGCCTGGGCGCGGGGCGTCTGACATGGAGTGGCAGCTTCGTTTTCACGGTGTCGGCAGCGCAAGCGCGGTCGCGCTGGGGTCGGCCATGGCGACGGTGGAGCGCGGCGGACGTCCCTGGTTGACCGTCGACTGCGGTGGCGAAGGGCTGACCGCGTTTCTCGAACACTACGGCGATTGGCCGCGGGCGCTGTTCGTCACCCACGTCCATCTGGATCACGTGGCCGGCTTCGAGCGCCTGTTCGTGGGCCATTATTTCGACCCGGAACGACGCGGCCGCGTGCGCCTGTACGTGCCCGCGCCGGTGGTGCCGCTGCTGCACCAGCGCGTGGGTGAATATCCCAACGTGCTGGCCGAAGGCGGCGCCAATTTCTGGGATGCCTTCCAGTTGATTCCGGTCGGCGGCGCGTTCTGGCACGAGGGCGTGCGGCTGGAGGTGTTCCCGGTGCGCCACCACTGGCCGGAAACCGCATTCGGCCTGCGCCTGCCCGGCAGCCTGGTCTGGACCGGCGATACCCGGCCGATTCCGGAAATGCTGGCGCGCTATGCCGATGCCGACGAAACGATCGCCCACGATTGCGCGCTGCAGGGCAACCCTTCGCACAGCGGGATGGAGGATCTCGAACGCGAATATCCGCCCGCGTTGCTGGCGCGCTGCGTGCTCTACCACTACGCCAGCGCGGCCGACGGCGCCGCCATGCGCGCGCGCGGGCACCAGGTCGCCGAACCGGGACAGGTCCTGGCGCTGAAGCCGCCGCTGGAATTGTCGGACACGCCGCCATGAACGCCGCGCCCGGACCCACGCCATCGCCGGTGGATCGCCTGGGCCGTCCGCTGCACGACCTGCGCCTGTCGGTGATCGAGGCCTGCAATTTCCGTTGCGGCTATTGCATGCCCGCCGATCGCGTTCCGGACGACTACGGACTGGACGCCGCCTCGCGGCTGTCCTTCGACCAGATCGAAACCCTGGTGCGCGCGTTTGTCCGGCTGGGCGTCTCCAAACTGCGCCTGACCGGCGGCGAACCGCTGCTGCGCAAGGGACTGCCGGATCTGATCGCACGCCTGACCGGGCTGCCCGGGCTGGACGACGTGGCGCTGACCACCAACGGCGCGCTGCTGCGCACGCAGGCGGCGGCACTGAAGCAGGCCGGCCTGCGCCGGTTGACCGTGAGCCTGGATGCGCTGGACGCGGATGTGTTCGCCGCCATGTCCGGCGGTCGCGGCCGCGTGCAGGACGTGCTGGCCGGCATCGACGCAGCGGTCGCGGCAGGCTTCGAGCGCATCAAGATCAACTGCGTGGTCCAGCGCGGCGTCAACGAACGCCAGGTGCTGCCGCTGCTGGAACATTTCCGTGGCAGCGGCCACGTGGTGCGTTTCATCGAGTACATGGACGTGGGCACCCGCAACGGCTGGCGGCGCGACCAGATGGTGTCGTCGGCGGATCTGCGCGAGCGCATCGCCGCGCGCTGGCCACTGCATCCGGTGCGGGCCAACTATCGCGGCGAAGTCGCCGAACGCCATGCCTTCGACGACGGACAGGGCGAAATCGGCTTCGTCAGCGCCGTCAGCTCGCCGTTCTGTGGCGATTGCCACCGCGCCCGGGTGTCCGCCGACGGCCACCTGTACACCTGCCTGTTCGCCGGCGAAGGGGCGGATCTGCGTCCGGCGCTGGCGGAGGGCGAACTGGCGCTGGCCACGCACGTCGCCTCGCTCTGGGGCCGGCGCGAGGATCGCTACAGCGAACAGCGCGGACAGGCCGGCGCCCGCAGCGGGCGGCCGGTGGAGATGTACCTGATTGGCGGGTGAGCCCCGTGGGCGCGACGCGCGCGGGACGCTACCATGAGCGGCACGCCCATCCCGCCGGCCGCATGAAGAAACCGACTCCCGCGCTGACCCATCTCGACGCCGACGGACGCCCGGCGATGGTGGACGTGTCCGCCAAGCCGGTGACCGCGCGCGAGGCGATCGCGCAGTGCCGGGTGAAGTTCCCGGCCGCCGTCGCCGCGCAACTGCGCGCCAGCGGCCTGCGCAGCGCCAAGGGCGGCATCGTCGATACCGCCATCATCGCCGGCACGATGGCGGTCAAGCGCACCCACGAACTCATCCCGTTCTGCCATCCGTTGCCGATCGACGGCTGCCGCATCGCGATTGATTGGCACGACGGGAACAGCCTGGACATCCGCTGCACGGTGCGCACCACCCACCGGACCGGCGTGGAAATGGAAGCGCTGACCGGCGCTACCGTGGCCGCGCTGACCGTCTACGACATGTGCAAGGCACTCTCGCATGCGATCGTGCTCGGACCCGCGCGCCTGATCGGCAAGCGGGGCGGCAAGCGCGACGTGGGGGCGGCCGCATGACCCGGTTGACCGTCCGCTACTTCGCCAGCCTGCGCGACGCCGCCGGCACCGGCGAGGAATCGCTGGATACCGGCGCGCCGGATCTGCGCGGGCTGTACGCGGAATTGCAGGCGCGGCACGGATTCGCCTTGTCGATCGCCCATCTGCGGGTCGCCGTCGACGGCGACTTCGCGCGCTGGGACGAGCCGCCACGCGAAGGCAGCGAGGTGGCCTTCATTCCGCCGGTGAGCGGAGGCTGAGCGATGCCGCGTTTTGCCCTGAGCGGAATCCCCTTCGATCCGGCGCCGCTGCGCACGGTGCTGCTGGACGAGCGTGCCGGTGCTTTCGCGGCGTTCGAAGGCTGGGTGCGCAACCACAACGATGGCCGGGCCGTGAGCGGCCTGCGTTATGAAGCCTATGTGGAGCTGGCGGAGAAGGAAGGCGAGCGGATCCTGGCCGAGGCCTGCGGGCGCTTCGCCATCCATGACGCGCGCTGCGTGCACCGGATCGGCGATCTGGCGATCGGCGAGCTCGCGGTGTGGGTGGGCGTCAGCGCAGGGCATCGCGATGCCGCATTCGCGGCCTGCCGCTGGATCATCGATGAAGTGAAATCACGCGTTCCGATCTGGAAGCACGAACGCTATGCCGCCGGCGATGCCGGCTGGCTGCACCCGTCGCCATCGGCGGATTGAGGAAGGGATGCCCAAGCGGAACACGGAACAGGGAGGTCTGCTGTTGTGGCTGGCGTTGTGCGCGCCGCTGCCGGGTTGGTGCGCCGACCTGTTGGTCAGCAACCAGTCCGCCGACAGCGTCTGGCGGCTGTCCGCCCAGGACGGACGCAAGCGCGGCGAGTACCGCACCGGCGATTCGCCGCACGAGATTGCGGTGTCGCCGGACGGACGCACCGCGGTGGTCAGCAATTACGGCGGCGAAGTGTCCGGCAGCAGCCTGTCCGTGCTGGACCTGCAACGGGGGCGGCCGACGCGCACCATCGATCTCGGCACCCACGGCGCGCCGCACGGCCTGCATTTCCTCGACGCCGGACGCGTGGCCGTCACCGCCGAAGGCAGTGCCAGCCTGTTGCTGGTGGACGTGGATGAAGGCCAGGTCACGCGCGCCATCGACATCGGCGATGGCATCGGGCACATGCTCGCGCTCAGCGCCGATCGACGCATCGGTTACGTCAGCAAGCTGGGCAAGGGCACGGTCAGCCGCATCGATCTGGTCACCGGCAAGGTGCTGCTGGAACGGCCGGCCGGCAAGGGCGCCGAAGGCATCGCCCTGCACCCGGACGGCCTCGAGCTGTGGGTCGCCAACCGCGACGAAGGCACCGTGACCGTCCATGATCCGAAGACCCTGGCGGTGCGGCGGCGGATGTCCAGCCGCGGCTTCCCGCTGCGCGTCGCCTTCACCCCGGACGGCCGCCATGCCTGCGTGGTGAACGCCCGCAGCGCCGACCTGCAGGTCTTCGACGCGCGCACCAAACTGGCGCTGGCCCGCGTGCCGCTGGCGCGCGAAGGCATGGACATCCATGACACCGCGCTCGGACGCGGCGCGCTGCCGATCGGCATCGTCCTGGATCCGGTCAAGCCGCGCGCCTATGTCGCGCTGAGCGGCGGCGATCGCATCGCCGTGGTGGACACGCAGAAATGGCAGGTCGTCGATTACTGGGTCACCGGCCGCGAACCCGGTGCCGTCATCCTGTTCCCGTAGAGCGGAGCTCGCTCCGCCACCGGCCTCGAACCGATCCGGCCGCGCCGCGGCAGATCCCAGCAAGGAACAACGATGCGCAGCAACGGCAGCAAGCAATGAATGGCCGGGAACACGCTTTTCGCAGTGCCGGAAGGGCGATGACCCCGCCGGTTGACCTCGGCGCCCGCATCAGTCGATACCGTTGCTGCCTTCCGGCCCTGGCGGGGTTTTCAACCTAGCGTCGCGAGGGACCGACGGGGTCACCATAGACGAGGGCCGCGCTGCGCGCGGCCCAGGAACTGCTCGGAATCTGGCGGAGAGAGGGGGATTCGAACCCCCGAAGCGCGGTTTAGACGCTTACACACTTTCCAGGCGTGCTCCTTCAACCACTCGGACACCTCTCCGGGTCCCCGGGGACCGTCCGGTCCGCGGGGAGTCGGGCATTCTACGGAATTTCCCGGGGCAGGGCAAAAGCACCCGGGCCGCACGTTCCGGCGGCGATGGATGCGGAAGCCGGGAGGCGAGTCCACCTTGCGGAGCGATGTCCGCAGGCCCGTGCTTCCATCCCTGCGTCGCCCGCTCAGGGGGCCGGGAAGCGGCCTTGGCCGCGGGCGGCTGTGGCAAAATCCACCGATGAGCTATCTCGTCCTCGCCCGCAAGTGGCGTCCGAAGCGCTTCGCCGAACTGGTGGGGCAGGAGCACGTGGTCCGCGCGCTGAGCAATGCGCTGGATACCGGCCGCGTCCACCATGCCTTCCTGTTCACCGGTACCCGCGGGGTCGGCAAGACCACCATCGCCCGCATCTTCGCCAAGTCGCTGAACTGCGAGAAGGGCACCAGCGCCGATCCGTGCGGCCAATGCGCCGCGTGCCTGGACATCGACGCCGGCCGCTACATCGATCTGCTGGAAATCGACGCCGCCTCCAACACCGGCGTGGACGACGTCCGCGAGGTGATCGAGAACGCGCAGTACATGCCCTCGCGCGGCAAGTTCAAGGTCTACCTGATCGACGAAGTGCACATGCTGTCGAAGGCGGCGTTCAATGCGCTGCTCAAGACGCTGGAAGAGCCGCCGGAGCACGTCAAGTTCCTGCTCGCCACCACCGATCCGCAGAAGCTGCCGGTGACGGTGCTGTCGCGTTGCCTGCAGTTCAACCTCAAGCGGCTGGAAGAGCCGCAGATCGCCGGCCAGATCAGCAAGATCCTGGGCGCGGAAGGCATCGAAGCCGACGAAGGCGCGATCCGCCAGATCGCCCGGGCCGCCGACGGCAGCCTGCGCGACGGCCTGTCCCTGCTGGACCAGGCCATTGCCTACGCCGGCGGCGCACTGCGCGAGGAAGGTGTGCGCACCATGCTCGGTACGGTCGATCGCACGCAGGTCGGCGCGATGCTGGAGGCGCTGGCCGATGGCGACGGCGAACGCCTGATGCAGGTGGTCGCGGCGCTGGCCGACTTCTCCCCCGATTGGGACGGCGTGCTGGAAGCCCTGGCCGAGGCACTGCACCGCATCCAGGTGCGCCAACTGGTGCCCGGCGCCGGACAGGATGGCGAGGGCGTGGATGCGGAGCGCTTTGCCGCCCGGTTGCGCCCGGAAGTGGTGCAGCTCTGGTACCAGATGGCGCTCGGCGGACGCCGCGATCTGCCGCTCGCGCCCAGCGCGCGCGCGGGCTTCGAGATGAGCGTGCTGCGCATGCTGGCGTTCCGCCCGGCC
>Ga0182741_1006403_pt1 | contig 10314 bp, 2 predicted proteins | sample eDN5th37CBELigOP_FD_128874 | JGI IMG/M metagenome (GOLD analysis project Ga0182741, IMG submission 128874) | Enriched Organic Plus compost microbial communities from Emeryville, California, USA - eDNA 5th pass 37_C BE-Lig OP (version 2) (version 2) ...
CTATCACCTAATGATCCGACCGGAGCTTGGTTCAACAGCTCAGCACCGCGGCTGTTGTCACTCAGAACTGCCAAAGACAAGCTATTCTTGTGTTGGATAAGTAAGCGCTCCCCTGACAAATGCAAGACGGTATACAATCAGCTCGTTGCTGAGATGGGATCGATCTCATTTCCAATGGATACCATGCACCTAACCATTGTCTTTGACAAGCTACACGCGCAAGGCCCAGGGACACCTTTCATTCTCTTCTACGTAGATGGAATGATTTACGATGGAATCGGCGGATTCGATTGGATCAATAGTGAGTATCTTGACTTCCTCCTGGATCGTCTCTACTTCGGTCCAGCTCCCGGTTGGCATCCTGAATGGACGACTCCAGGCTCGCATGCATGGGCGGGGTCGATTTCTTCCTTAGCAATCTACCGTCGTGCACTGACTGACGACGAAGTGCAAAATAACGTTGCAAGCCCTCCTCGACTCCGACCGATTGAAGTTCACAGCGTAGTCATCCGCCTATTAGAGCAACAGGCTGTCGAGACTCTCAGTCAGGGCGACGAGCTCACGGCATATAATCAAAGAAGACATATCTCCGTCGTGCCACTGCGTCGACGTCATGTGCTTCTTCGATCAATGGCGCCAAGATTCTGCGGAGACCCGCGGCATTCAATCGCGTCTGTAGCCGCTCAGGGTACATCGACGGTGTGGGTCTTCTCTTTGGCATCGATCTCGGCGGTAAAACTAACGTATTCCGTCAAGAATCTCCTCGCTGAAGATGAGGAGATACCAGCGGTAAATGCCTGGGCAGCGCGTGGCATCCTGGCTGATTCAACGAGCAAAGTCGATAAAGGCTCAGCCCTAGACTGGGAGAACCCTTATAACAGCGGTTCCTACTACCTCAAAAACAGTGTCGTGAGGCTCACCTCGATACAGGTCGTCAACCAAACTACAGGCGGTGAAGTTGTAGGAATCGATTGGAAGACATGCTTGCAACTTGAGTTCCGAAATGCCATTTCTGGTCCGAGCGGAGTCGAACTCCTCGCCCCAGATGAGTGGGCTGATCTCACAGATATTCGTTTGGAGCAGTCATATCTCGTTATCAACGCTACTGAAACAGAGTTCCGAGCAACCTCCCTGGGATCGTACAAGGACTGCCGTGAAGTCGCGATCTGGATCGACTTCCGAGCCAAGCTCGCAACCGCAGCCGAGTTTAGTCTACCTGGGCGGGTTCAGATTGTCGTTCAGGATGGTTTGCGTCCCATGGTTACACCAAGCCGAGTGACGCAAGAACCCTCGAGCTTTGAAGACGACGGTCCGCTCCTAGTATCAGAGGTTGTGAGGGCCGGAGATTTAGTAATCCTCTCTCCCCTTGAGGGTCGAAATGCGAACCCAGACACATGGTCGGTTAACGCCACAATTGAATCCACAACCTCAACAGCCGAGGCACTATTAGAGGCCGGAACACCTGAAGAGCTCGCTGATTTAATTATCGCTCAACTCCACCCTGTCGAGGTAACACGCTTACAGCTCGACACGACGGAAGGCAAAGCGGCGCTTGTTGCGCAGATCGCGGCATATCCATCCTTAAATGCCGAGGAGAACCGTGCAACGGCAGTATTATATCCGTTGGTCAAAGTGAAACCCATCTGTCGCAGTGCCTCCGCTGAATATGGAATCGAGTGCGTCTCATGGACAGGAGCTACACTTAATGCCAATCAAGTTCAGTTAAGGTCCCGTCTAAGTGGCTCCGTCTTAGCCACACACGGACCAGGTACGATCATCGCCTCGAGCACTATCGCCTTTGCAGCTGGGTCAGCACCAGTCGGAGCGAGTCTACCGTTTCAACTACCCCCTGGTGAGCCTTTCCCATCAGACGTAGCAGATATTCTGGTCAAGTCGCGCAACCCATCTGGACAGCGCCTAGTCAAATCGCCTTACTCAAGCACTGACGGGCATATCGACCCTATTCCTACCACAACGTCCAACCTCGTTGCTTTTAAATACGAACGCAAGGAGCCCTTTGGTTTCCAGCCCCTTGATCCCCCTCCTCCATTTGTTGACATCGTTACGTTCAAGTACTCGATCACAAACGAGTTTGGGATTAAGTCGGCTACTGCAAAGAGAGCACTGCTCGTGCAACACTGGATTCAGCCACTTAGTACAGAGATTGCTTTAATGGAAGCGGGTGCCATCGCAGTGAATGATTCATTTTCGCCCTTAGACGGCGCCGAAACTTCTGCAAAATCGCCCTTGCTACTTGATACTCCAGCAGTGTCCGTCATTGGGATTGGTCGCGCCAGCAGAGTTCAAATCACACTGCCCTCAGTCCCAATTCACTCGCCTTCAGAACCAGTACCCAGTCGTGGTTATCCTGGGGCTTCGCCTTCGGCTCCAAGCAAGTTGTTTACGCTAATAGTCGAGCAACTCCCTGCTGTGTCGATGGGCATGCTATTCCTTTCAACACGAGGCAATGCCCAGACAGACCTCGGCGTGCTACAAGGGCTCTTGGACATCCTTTCTCCAAACTCAGCGGCTTCCGCAGAGGCAAAGCTGCAGGCGCAAGCAACATGGAACGCGCTCAATGCAAGCAGCGTTACTAGTGGGTCGCTCACTTCCGTGTTGACTGGGGCATCTTCTTCCTTGCGCAAAGTTTCGGCTTCGGATCTCCCATATCTTATTCCATGGTATGCAACTTCCAATGAACAGTCTTTAACTGATCATTTCGCGAATGGAGGAACATCAGTGTCGCCGGAGTTGCTATTTGTACCTGCCATTGGCTACGAGAGCATGGTGACAAACCCATACGACCAAAACTCCCAGATTCGATATCGTCTTTTCGATAACGAGTGGGCACTTGCAGGCCCAAGTATTGGGACGCAAACTCTCGTCACAATTCCTAAAAGCCAGTCGGTCGCGATTCAACTTACGAACAAGTTGAAGCCAGTGACAACTGGAAATGCGGCAACCTCAGACCAACAAAGTCAGCGTAGCTTCGCCGCGCGCTTTGCCGCTTTAAGCCACAGACCATCAGATCAGAGCTCCCACACCATGCCCTTAGAGACAACCTGGAGTCTGGAAACCACAACTGGAGCCCCAGTCACCCTTGACAGCATTTTCGCTGTCTATTCTCAGGACGAACAGGGATGGTATAATCCTCAACTTGAGCTCACCGTAACGTGTCACTCTTGTGTCATTATGTCTTTCCGGTTTCGTAACAAGACATCCGTTCCTAACATTGTCACGTTGAAAACAAGTACCGGCCAGGTTCAGATCACCGCGCGCAGTATCGCGGCACTGCGACAAATGATGAATGTTACAGAACTACTCACGTCGCTGCCATCAGATGGAATAGATGCCTCAATCCAGCTGAAGGAAACAAGCCTTATGGGGACTACAACGGCGACACAAGCATTTACTGTTACAGCCCGTTCCATGAGTGCATTCACCTCCACCTCGTCAACCAATTTCATCGTGTCTCTGATAATCTACATCCTGACTCCAATCGTGACGTTGCTGGTAGGGTACTTCGTCATCACGCGAATGTGTAAATACTTCTGCAAACTTCGAGACAAGAAAGCTCCAGCTGAGGCCCCAGCTACTGCAGCCACCACTTCACAGATTGAGTCTACTGGCAATAGCTCTAAGGCTGAGATGAATCAAGTCACCAGGCTCGTTTTCGCCTTGACCCGCTGCGGGCTATCCATTGAGGAGATTCACAACTATCTCCAGGTCCTCGAGGAAACATCAAAACGAGGGTTAACTGAACCGGTCGCACCGGAGCAGGCGCTCATCGTCTTGGCTTCGCAGTGCGTAGATCCCCAGCAGTGGCAGGCTGCTATGCGAGAAGCAGAACTGGGCACGACAAACCATGGTGGGGAGATCGAGGATTCAGACTCTGAGAGTAGTGGAGACGAGGACGAGGACAATTCCACATACCAACATTGGAGTGAGACAAACCAAGTCATCACCGAAGAGACCATCTATCGTTCACGAGGGGATCCGTCATATGATCCGCGGAATGTAGTTGAAGGCCAGCGAAGCATGCGTATCCCGAATACGCCATCAAGGAATAGCTCGACTATAGGAAGCTACCGGAGCCTCGAGCGTTCTTCCATGAACTCTCGTGGGCATGGACCCATGCATAGTCTTACTTTGGGTCATCATGCTATGCCTCTCACGTTCGAAGACGAGCCTGAGCTTTCAGTCTCCATCCAAGGGCCAAGCTACTATAACTCGCCTTCGTTACGATCGCTGGATCGGTTAGCTCCCAGATTCGAAGGTGAAGCCAGCGTGTTACGAAGTAGCAGTAGCTTTTCCCTTGACGGACCGCGGTCTGTAGCCTCGCTCACGATCCCCGACTCGCCTGTCTCAACACGCGCGCCGAGCCTGACACGTGGTCATGCTGGACAACGCGCTGAGAACGAAGTGAAGCATGCGCCGGCATCATATACAGCAGGAACTAACAAGGAGGAGTCAACGACCACTGATCCCAAGCTCTCAACTGTGGAGCAAATAACTGTACAGGTACTGGAGGAAGATGAGAAACCATGCTGCTGCGTATGGTATATAGACGAGCCAGATCCCGAACAAGTTGAGCTTGAAAAACAGCGAAAGAAAGCACTAAAGGAGAAGAAAAAAGCCGAAAAGGAAGCAGCTAAGGCGAAAGAACGAGTGAAGGAGCTCCAGGAGATTCAAGACGGTAAGCGAAAGGAAGAGGGTGGCGTCTTACAGCGTTTCTGCTCGACCCAAGGTGCGTGCGGTATTCCTCGTTGCTTCTGCCGAGTTATCTGTGGAATAACATGCCTGCCCGTGCGACTGGTGCGCTGGATTTGGCGAAAGGCTCTGAAACCTTGCTGCAGGTGCATATATACCGGCTGTAAATGCTGCGTCATTAAGGGGTTATGCTGCCTCTGCATTCGTGTCCGACCACGCCGCAAACCCACTGAAACGGTGCCAAAACTCAAAACGATCACTACCCAGGGGTTCCAGTCCCCGATAACTCCCACGACTTCTTCAGGTGCAGCGTCCACCAAAGTTCCTGAGGTTTCTGAGGCAGCAAGCCAGAGCAAAGCGCCATCAACTCCTCGTACCGCTGCGAGCATCGAATCGCTGGCAGCAGCCGTTCACGCTGCACGATCGTTCCACGTCTCTCCAAGGAAGAAGAGCATTGAAAGAGACGCCGACAGGGATTCCTACGCCTCCTTTGCCTACGGTTCCGCGCAGCAACAATCGAACAGCTCATTTAGATCGGGAGACACGCGTAGTCCAACACGGTCCCACCGCCCGATTGCGAAGCATGGTAGGTCTGCAAGTTACGCAGGCTCACCATTGGGGGCAAGTAGGAGTTTTAGAGGTAATCTTCCTCCACTTCGTGAGCATGAGCCTTCCCCTGATATGACGGATGACTTAGATGGCCTCTCGAATGGATCGAATTCCTTTGTCCAATTTGCACACACTCCCAAGACTGCTAGGCATCGTAGGCAGCTGAGCCAATCGTTCTATACGCCGCAACCCCACCACCGGCGCAACCAATCGAGCGTTGGGCCAGTGCGTAGCCTCATTTCTGATTTTGAAGCCGAACAAGTAGCATCGCAGGTCGATCACACGCTATCGCGAAGTCCTATGCAAAACGACCTGATGCTCAATGGCGAAGACGAGCTTGAGGATGCACTGCGTGCAGGTGGCATGACGATGCAGAACTTGATTCCATTGATCGTTGCTTCTACCACATCGGCTGTGTTAAGCGCGATGCCCAGTGCGCACTATCTAGCTCAACCTCAGACCCAACGTACAGATTCTGCGCTTGAAGGTGACGTTTGCCCTCCTGCACTCTCTCCTTCACCATCGGTCGCCACGACGGTTGTACTGCCATCACCATCTCCCTTAGCAGAGACTGGGAAAACCGAACTTGGGGAAAGTGGATTCGGACAACAGACACCGCGCAGTCCCAAGGCAAGAGACGCTGCACCTGTGGTCCCTCCCAGGCCTGGTCGGCCGGTTCTTGCTGAGAAAAGTCCCAACAAGCTTGAGGAGGCGGGATTAGTGCGTGTTCACTTTGATTCATCAAAGCAAGCTCCGCAGGACCCGGCAACCAACGCAGACAAATCGGAAGTCCGACGTTCTGGAATCAAACCGCCCGACAACCCTGAGCTGCAGAGTGAGATACAGTCACACGCGAGCTCACCTCCTCGTCCTCAGGTGTACAACTTAAGGAATTTACGACCGGGCGCCCAAACCAGTAAGCGCTCCGGGATGCTCCACGCTAACATCATCCCCGCTTCAGATGCCCTTCTTGCGGCACCGCAGCCGCCAACAGCCAGCCAACCGCGAGCTGTAGAACGGACGTCATCGCATATCGAGATTTTCCCAATCCGTCCAGCTTCAGGGGACATGCCAGTTTCAAGGTCCTCCTCAGATCTATCTCATCATAATGCTCTCCAAGAACCAAACTTCAAGTCAGACGAGAGCAGGAATCCAACTAGGCGAGCTTCTCTACCCGCTCCTCCCCCACCAACTTCCCCTTTACCAAAGACTCCAGCATTGCCTTTGCCTTCTCCACCGCAATCACCAGCTGCGGTGGCCCCTCTACCCCGAACTGCACCTGCACCCAAGGGTATGGAACTAGAGCTGGCATCCTGGTCTCAAAATTCTTCGTCCTCGTCGTTATCGGGTCCGGAGCCTTCTTCGTCATCTATATCTGCGGCTCCATCGCATATGATCGCCTCGTCGCCATTAACACCCGCAGAATCTATCTCGTATCCACCGCGTATGTCTCTGCCGACTCCAACACGGCATCATTCTCAGCAGCTGCCTCCCCCTACATCAACGGCTGGGGAGGCACGACCACCTCCGGTACCACCTCCACTCCCACCGAACTTCGCGACGACGTCCTTCTCAGAAGGTTCAACGCCCTGTCCACCTCCACTTCCTCTCCCTCCGGTTCCGGTTCCGGTTCCGGTTCTGGGCTTGAGCCCGGAACCGTCAACCCAAACTGCCACTCAGGCAGAGACTCAGCTCCCACATGAGTCGAGTGTTCATGCAGCACTCGCTACACACGAAGCTGCGCAGTCCATGGCTTCTTCAAGTCATGGGCACGTGCCTGAGTCAGCTGCTGGCTCACGGCATGCCGAAGCAGTGACGAGCGGGGGCAATCCATCCAGTACCGCAACTTCGACCCCCAGGCGTAAGCCGCCTCCTAAGAGGGTTACGTAGTTGCAATCTAGTCGAAACTCGCATCACCTCATTTCTGTAAATAGCTTTACCTTAATCGCATAATCATAAACTGTGTACATTAGTTTGCTCGGTATCGCTGCCGTCGTGCTCCGGTTCAGCTACTCTGACCCATTGACCGACTTGTTCTGAGGTCTGACCGATAGTCGGTGTCATAATCAGTGTCGCTGTCAATACACTGCGCATGGTATTGCTCTGGTGTGCTGCACTCACCGAGTGGGAACGATGCTCCAAGTGAGCCACCCAATCGAATGACGCCAGTCCGTAAACACAAGACGAAACGACATGCATCCACAGTGGTTTTCCGGGCTTCTGATGTGAAAAATTTAATGCCGTTCATATTGTCGTTGCTTCAAAACACGCTCGTAGGTGCCAGTGCGTGTGTCTGATTATCATTGCATCGTGTACAACTGGTTTGTTAGTATTACGAACTGCCGTCGAGTATGCCCAAGGATACCTCGACGCAGTCACCAAATGCGACAAACACTACCCGAGCTGGAAAAGATTCCGCTCAATCTGGACGAAAACACAATGAACGCATGATTGATAAATATATCCGCACCAGCTACCGAAGAATCGGGCTGTGCGTAGGGTACGTTGATCCGTCACCTAGTGGCATCTGCACGTGACGTCGGCTTGCCTGGTAATGAATGCTTTTTCGCTAGCTCAAGCGACTGGGAAGAAAGCCACACATCGCTCACGATCATATTGTTGACGAACCTGACGAACTATTCTGCGGCACTACCTATAGTGTCTTCTTTGTGATGACCGCAGCAATCATTGCGCCTATTTCGTACCTCATCTGCTACGCCGTCACGCAAGACAAACTCGAAGCATTCAAGGAGGTCCCATGCATGATCACGGAGAAATCGTACACAGAGGTGAATTACAATGGCCTGTGTCCCGAAACGGTGAACTACGTGCTCCACTACACGGTGTCCGCACAGGTGCGCGATCACCCGACCCCTCCTGATACTGGATATGAAACGCTGCCGGGCTGCCTTGGCAAACACATGGTGTGCTACAAAGGGGTGAACCCCGCGAACAACTACGTGTGCCCGTGGTGCGAGCTCACGTCCGTTGACAATTGTGTTCCGGAGGTTACTCTCGATCTAACGGAGTACAACAAAGTGGAGCTCAATGTTCCACGCAAGTGTTGGCGCCACAGGATAGGCAAGGCAAAGAAGGTCAAAGGATTGGGTGATACACTCGTTGATGGTGTCAAGTCGTTGAAAGAGTGGACAAGCAGCTCGCTTGGCCTGGCACAGCCAGCTACAGGCGCCAGTGCTGAGCTTGAGGCACTTGACGAAGCTCTGGGAGACGACCAAAACGTTCTTATCTTCCTGCATAACCCCAAGGTTATGGTTGATTATCCAACTGTGCCCGCATATTGGTTGTATCCTGCGGGTGTGGCAGTTTTCTTAGGAATTTGGTCACTCTATTATTTCCTACGCAGTGGTCTAATTCGCAGTGCATGGCGCAAGTGTCGTGGTACTCCCGATGCAGCGACGACTTCCGGCCCCCGTTGGTTCGTCTCGGAGAGCGACAGAAACAACGCTGTTCTCGAAACCAACGAAGAAGAGTCGTGCTGTCCATGCGTGGGCGGTACGCGCGAGGCGAACTCAAGCGATGCCGAGGAGAACCTAGTCCCTGCTACAGCTCTATATCCTGACGGTAATGCACTGAATACCCCAGAGGCGCCGTCAACTCCTTTCGCTCGCGCGTCACGTTCGTTCTCGGTATCTCGTCCTCCCCATAACACGGTTGTCCTGGACACGCAACACCTCAGCTCAAAGACAATGAGTGTTGGGTCAATGCGTACATTGCCTAGCACCCTTCCTCCACTCTCAAAGAATCCTAGTTTCAGAGGCTCGATTTCCACAACTACCAATACCACACACGAAGGCGGCCACCAGGCTTCTTTTGGATCATACCGCCCACCAAGTTACTTGCCCATGACGATGTCTCCTTTGGAAATGGGGACAAAATATGCACAACCCTCGCTGTCGACAACAGCTCCCATTCCGATCCCACGTACGCACCAAGGTCTTGATGCCCCCAGTCCCTACATTTCCCCAAGGCCCACGAGCCAACAGGGTAGTCCCGCTCAGAAGCCAAATCTCGCAAGTCACGACACATTGTAAGCTAATTGTGTGATAGACCTTCTATCAGCTTGTCCCTACATCACTTGAATGTGTGAATCTGTGTAGTCCTTCGATTAAACTAGAACTACTTTCTCCTCAATAGTCCCTAAAACAACATATATACACACATTCAACGAATAAACTTAATCATTATTATGATTATGACGAGATCATATTTATTTGTATTGGGAACTATGCAAGCCGCTGTCGACAAGGCCTGTCGTCTTCCAATAGGCCCTGCGTGAAATAACATAAGCTTAAACTTACGAAGCTTTGCGAAGATAGGTTGAGAGTTTGCGATTGGAGTTCATAATAAAGCTATGAGTTGTTTGAGATGAGAGGCGAACACAACATAGTAGATGGATCAGTCACTTATTCGGATCCCAGATTGCTGAGTACCTTCGCAAGCCGAGCAGACGTCGTGCGGCGGCTCAAGGAAGGTGCTGGAGCAACATTTTCTGGTCCATCCGCGGATGCTGCAGTGGTCGCGGTGCTTTTCTTGAGATCGCTGTCAGCCGTGGCGGCGGCCGCTAGAGAAGCACGGGTCGTTCGCCGGAGTGGCAGAGCTGCTGGAGCGCTTTCAGAATGCTCAGCATTACCATCGACGGGAGCAAGCGCTGCGCGAGCGCGGGAAGAGGCCGCTGCAGGCTGATTTGAGCTGGAGTCTTGCTCCTGTCCTTCTGCCAGTGCACGCTCGACAAAGGCAGACGTTTTGGCACTGAGCGCGGAACGCGTTCGGCGGATCGATACGGTAGGGGGCGCCGTTGCTGCAGAGGGTTCGGGAGCTTCGACCGGGTGAGGCTCGGCAGGCAATTCGCTGGTTTGTGTGACCGCTGGCGTAGGATGAGAGTTGAAAGTTGTAGCAGATGTAGCAGGCGCAGATGACATAGCTGCTGCTGTTGGACGAGCAGCACGACGAACAAGCACCTTCATCTGTTCAAGC
>Ga0182741_1006405_pt1 | contig 10313 bp, 10 predicted proteins | sample eDN5th37CBELigOP_FD_128874 | JGI IMG/M metagenome (GOLD analysis project Ga0182741, IMG submission 128874) | Enriched Organic Plus compost microbial communities from Emeryville, California, USA - eDNA 5th pass 37_C BE-Lig OP (version 2) (version 2) ...
GCGAACACGAGCGCGAGGGTCGCCAGGATGTAGACGATCGCGGATGCCGCGGAGAGGCTGTAGGCCAGCGGCGCCTCATCGAAGCGCTCGACGATCTGGACGAACGAGCGGCCCAGGGCCGCGAGCGCCATGACCCCGTAGACGATGACGAGAACACGGCCGATTCCGGTCATGCGGCGGCGGGTGCGGGTGGGCGTGGTCATGACACATCGATCCTACTTGCGACGCGGCGGACGAGCGCGCCGGCGCTGTCACATACGTCACATCAACCCCAGAAGTAGACAGACACACCGATGAGTGACAATATTCACAGGACGGATCCCGACCGCCGCCCGTCCATCGACTGTCTGAGAAGTAGTGCCACCCATGAAGCGATCGCTCCGCCCCACGCTCACCGGCATCATCGCCGCCGCCGCCCTCGTCGTGACACTCGGCATCCCGGCGTCCCCGACCTACGCTGCGGCACCTGTGCGCGCCGCGGCGATCCCCGCGCCGCCGGTGGCGACGACCTTCGCGATGCCCCTCAAGGCCAAGAGCTACACCGCGGTGTCGTACTACGGCGCGCGCTGCATCCCGCTTCCCGGTGCCTCCACGTACCATCTCGGGCTCGACCTGGCTGCTCCGGGCGGGGATCCCATCTACGCGATCGCCGACGGCGTCGTGGCCGCGACGCTCGACGGCACGAAGTCCACGGCGGGCTACATCAAGCTGCGCCACAACATCGGCGGGGTCACCTACACGTCGATCTATTACCACATCTGGAAGTCGACGACCCGGGTCAAGACCGGGCAGATCGTCAAGGCCGGCCAGCACATCAGCGAGGTCGGCACGAGCGGCGTCTCCGGCGGCAACCACCTGCACCTCGAGGTGTGGAAGGGCGAGCCGGGCAAGGCGACATCCACGGACCCGGCGCCGTTCCTCAAGTCGCGCGGCGTCGACCTCTACGGCAAGGCCAAGGCCGTCACCGCTTCGAAGGCCCCCAAGACCTGCACGTACTACGTGTCCAGCCCGGTCAACTTCCGCACCGGACCGTCGACGTCCTACACGAGCCTCAAGGTCCTCCCCACCGGCACCTCGATGGTGCACGTCCCCGGGAACATGACGAACGGGTTCATCCCGGTGACCGTCGCGGGACGGAGCGGATGGGTGTCCGGCTCGTATGTGACCTCCACGAAGCCGCGCGTGACGACGCCCGCGGTCACGACGCCGACGCCGGCATCCGTCACCGTCAAGAAGCCCGCCACCTACAAGGCCAAGGCCGCGGTCAACTTCCGCAAGTCGGCGTCCCTCAAGGGCAAGAAGATCCGCGTGATCCCCAAGGGCGCGAACGTCGGCGTCATCAAGGCCAGCAAGGGCGTGTGGCGCAAGGTCACCTACAAGGGAAAGACCGGCTGGGTGCACTCCAGCTATCTCAAGAAGCGCTGACCCGCTCGCGGCTCACGCGACCTGGATCGTCCAGATCACCTGCATGCGCCACACCATGACGGCGACGGCGAGCGCCGCCACGCCGAGGATGACGGTGCTCCAGCGACTGCGCTCGATGAGCGCCCATGCGACGCCGGCGAGGGGCAGCAGCGCCGCCGAGACGAGGTAGACCCAGTACTCGAGGAGGCTGCCCGTGGGCGGGTTCCCCGCGAAGGGCGACACGATCCCGATCACGATCTGCACGATCAGCAGCACCTCGATGAGCGCCATCGCGCCGACGGTGAGGTCGCTCGGCCGGCGCCCGGCGAGCCCGAGCGCGACGCACGCGACGCCCGAGATCACCGCGACCGCGACGAGGATGAACGTGAACCACAGGATCATGCCTGCGCTCCTTCCGGCATGTTCATGGCGCTCTTGAGATCCGCGCCGCGTCGTTCGACGACTCCGACCAGGCTGCCGTCGGGGGCGACGGCCGCCGCCCGCTCCCCGGCGAGGCGCTCAGCGGCCCCGGTGAGCCGCTTCCCGTGGCGCAGGTCCACGGCCTCCGCGGCGGTCACGTCGAGTCGGCCGAGGACGGCGGCCGCGACCTCGGCGGGGTCCCGCAGCGCGTCGGCGGCGATGTCGGTGAGGGCGTCGTCGACGAGGAACGGCCCGATGCGCGTGCGACGCAGTGCGGTCAGGTGGCCCCCGACTCCGAGGTCGGCGCCGAGATCGCGGGCCAGGGCGCGGATGTAGGTGCCGCTCGAGCAGTCCACGACGACGTCGAGATCGATGAGCCCCCCGTCCGCGTGCCGGACCGCGGTGACCTCGAATCGGGAGACCGTGACGTCGCGGGCGGCGAGCTCGACCTCCTCCCCCGCACGGGCGAGGTCGTAGGCGCGGCGACCGCCGACCTTGATCGCCGAGACGCGGCTGGGCACCTGCGAGATGGCCCCGGTCAGCTTCGCGATCCCCGCGTCGATGCGGGCGCGGTCCACGGCGGCGAGCACCGCGGCCTCCGCTCGGGACACATCCTCGCCCTCGGCGTCGTCGGTGTCCGTCGCGACGCCCAGGCGGATCGTGGCCTCATACGTCTTGTCGAGACCGACGATGAACGTCAGCAGCCGCGTCGCGCCCTCGACGCCGAGCAGCAGGAGCCCCGTCGCCATCGGATCCAGCGTGCCGGCGTGGCCGATCTTGCGGGTGCCCAGAGCGCGCCGCGCGCGGGCGACGACGTCATGGCTCGTGATGCCCCCCGGCTTGTCGACCAGGAGGAGACCTGCGCGGGCCATCAGCAGAAGTCCTGATAGACCCGCCGCGGATGCGCGGGATCCGTGTTGTCGACGATGACCGAGGCCGCCGTCTTCGGCTGGGCATCGCGCAGGTAGAGGAACTGCCCCTCGTAGTAGCGCCGGTTGGACTCGGCGAGCGGGTCCGGATCGCAGCCGTCGCGCTCCGCCATGCGGGCGTACGTCACGTCGAAGGGCACGTCCAGCCACACCGACCAGTCCCACAGGCCCCGCAGCTCGGGCCGGTTGAGGAAGATCCCGTCGATGATGAGCACCGCGTCGCGCGGAGCGGTCACCCACTGCGCGTCGACGGGCGCATCGCGGGTGACGTCGAACGCGCTCAGCTGGAAGCCCGTGGACCCGGCGGTCTGGGCGCCGTCCCGGAACGGGTCGACGAGGACGCGGCGGAAGGTCGGATAGTCGAACGAGTCGCGGTAGAAGCCCTCGGGGGACGTCCGGCCGCGCGCATAGCGCTCGGCGCGCGGGCGGTGGAAGTCGTCGATGCTCGCGCGGTACACGGCCGTCCCGTCCTCCGCGAAGGCCTCGGCGAACCCGTCGGCGAACATCGTCTTGCCCGCGCCGTCGACCCCGTCCACCGCGAGGATCACACGCCCCGCGGGGTAGTTGTGCCGCACCTCGTCGCGGAGGGACCGCCAGAGCGTGGTGGCGGGCGTGATGGGCAGGCGCATGAGTCCAGCCTACGCGGGGGCCCGCCTAGGCTGGATCCCATGCCCGACCTCGCGAGCCCGCTCATCGCGTGGTACCGGGAGAACGCGCGGGATCTGCCGTGGCGCCGCGCCGCGTTCGCCGACGCCTACGGCGCGTGGGGCGTGCTGGTCAGCGAGTTCATGCTGCAGCAGACCCCGGTGACCCGCGTCATCCCGCATCTGGAGGAGTGGCTCGATCGCTGGCCGACGCCCGCGGCGCTCGCGGCGGATCCCCCGGCCGAGGCGGTCCGCCAGTGGGCGAACCTCGGGTACCCGCGCCGCGCCCTGTGGCTGCACCGCGCGGCCACGGAGGTGACCGCCCGCCACGGCGGCGTCGTGCCGCGCGATGTCGACGCCCTGCTCGCCCTCACCGGGATCGGCGACTACACCGCGCGGGCCGTCTCCGTCTTCGCCTACCGCGACCGGCATCCCGTCGTCGACACGAACACCCGGCGCGTGCTCGCCCGGGCCGTCGACGGTCGGGCCCAGCCCGGTTCGCCGTCGCGACGCGACCTCGACGCGATGGAAGGGATCCTGCCCGCGGATGCCGACTCCGCGGCGGTCCTGAACGCGGCCGCCATGGAGCTCGGCGCGGTCGTGTGCACCGCGCGGGCACCCCGCTGCGACGCGTGCCCCCTCGCGAGGGTGTGCGCGTGGCGGCGAGCCGGATATCCCGACACCGGGGACACACGCCGCAAGCAGGCGCGCTACGAGGGCAGCGACCGTCAGGCCCGCGGCGCCGTGCTCCGCGCGCTGCGCGAGGCCGCCCCCGCTCCCCTGCCGCACGACGAGGTCATCGCCGACTGGCCTGACCCGCGGCAGCGCGACCGGGCGATCGACTCCCTCATCGCGGACGGCCTCGCCGAGGCATCCGCGGGTCTGCTGTCCCTGCCCGCGTGAGCGCCGGGCCGCGACGCTCTACCCCGCCGTGAGCGCCGCCGCGAAGAGCCCGGCGACCGTGCGGACGTAGGCGTCGCGATCCATGCCCTCCAGGCGCACGGCCCGGTCGTACAGCTCGACCGACCCGATGAGCGCGGCGCGGTCGACCAGCTCCTCGCGGGGGACGTCCGTGCGGAGGAATCCGCGCTGGGCCCACTCGTCCACGAGCACGGCGTTCTGGGCCCGCACGCCGGCGATGTAGGCGCGGAACTGCGCCGCGACCTCCGCATCGCATCGCGCCGCCTCCGAGAACGAGAGCCACAGCCCCCGGGTGGCGGCGTTGATGTCCGCGAGAACCTCCGCGGCGACGCGCACCGCCTCCGGCGCCGACTGCACCGCCAGCAGCGTCCGGCCGCGGTCGGTCTCACGCGCGTCCGTGTCCTCGCCGCCGCCGAACGAGAAGGCGTCGAGCGCCGCCTTCAGGAGCGCGATCTTGGGCCCGTGCGACTGCACGGTCTCGGTGGACACGCCCGCCCGGCGCGCGATCTCGGGCATGGTGGTGGCCGCGAAGCCCCGCTCGGAGAAGAGCTCACGGGCGGCATCGAGGACTCTCGCACGCGTCTGCGCCGCCTGCTGCGCCCGCAGCGTCGAGGTGTAGCGCCGGCCGGATGATTCTCGCGAAGACATATTGACTACTGTACTCCTGTAGTGAATACTCGGGGACTGTCATCAACTCTATCGCTTCCCAAGGAGCATCCATGTCCTCCGTCATCATCGCGAGCGTGCCCGTCCACGGGCACGTCGCGCCGCTGCTGCCGATCGCCCGGGCGCTCGTCGAGCGCGGCGACGACGTGCGCTTCCTCACGGGGTCGCGGTTCGCCGACGCCGTGGAGGCGACCGGCGCGCGCCACGTCGCGCTGCGCGACGACGCCGACTTCGACGACCGGATCGTCACCTCGCTCTTCCCCGAACGGGAGAGGCTCTCCCCCGTCAAGGCCATCCCGTTCGACATCGAGCACATCTTCATCCGGCCCGGCCTCACCCAGCACGCCGCCCTGCGCGCCCTCCTGGACGAGCACCCCGCGGACGCGGTCGTCTGCGACCCGCTCTTCGTCGGCGCGGCCGTGCTCGCCGAGCTGCCCGCCTCCGCCCGCCCGCCCGTGGTCGTCGCCGGCGTCGTGCCGCTGAGCTACCCCGGCCCCGGTCTGGCCCCCTACGGCCTCGGGCTTGCGCCCCTGGCCGGGCCGGCCGGCGCGGTCCGCAACGCCGTCCTGCGCGCGGCCACGCGATCCCTCTTCCGCGGCGTCGACTCGGCGGGACGCGAGGTGACCCGGAGAGCGGTCGGCCGCGAACCCTCGTCGAGCATCATGACCTGGCTGCCGCGCGCCGACGCCATCGCGCAGCTGACGGTGCGCGAGTTCGAGTACCCCCGTCCGCACGCGCCCGAGTCCCTCGTCTTCACGGGACCGGTGGCGACGTCGGATGTCTCGCGCCACGAGCTGCCGCGCTGGTGGCCGCAGCTCGAGCGCGCCCGCCGCGTCGTCCACGTGACGCAGGGGACGATCGCGAACGACGACCTCGGGGAGCTCGTCCGTCCCACCATCGACGCCTTCGCCGGATCCGACACCTTCGTCGCCGTCGCGACCGGCGGGGTCCCCGTCGCGTCGCTCGGGACGCTGCCCGCCAACGTCGGCGCCGCCGAGTTCCTGCCGTACGACCTGCTCCTTCCCCGCACGGACGTGTTCGTGACCAACGGCGGCTACGGCGGCACGCAGTTCGCGCTCCGGCACGGCGTGCCGATCGTCGTGGCGCCCGGTAAGGAGGACAAGACCGAGGTGGCGGCCCGCGTGGCGTGGTCGGGCGTGGGCGTGAACCTGCGCCGCATGACGCCCCGCCCGGGCGAGATCCGCAGCGCCGTCGAGCGCGTTCTGGGCGACCCGCGCCACCGTCGGGCCGCCGGACGCATCGCCGCGGCGATGGCGCAGGCGCCGGGGACGGCGGGCGTCACGGCCGTCATCGACGACGCCATCGCCCGTCATGCGCGGGCGGGAGCGGTGCCCGCCGCGTGAGCGTGCAGAAGGGCGGGTGGATCGCTCCACCCGCCCTTCTGTGCGAACTGCTCGCTCAGGCCTCTTCGTCGACCGTGCGCGGCTTGACGTAGGGGTCCTCGTCGCCGGCGTACGTCGCCGACGAGGCGAGGCCCGCGACCGCCTGGTCGCGCTCACGCGCCTCCCGCAGGAGCTCCTCGATGTGACCCGCGTTCTCCGGGATCGCGTCGGGGATGAACTCCAGCGTCGGGGTGAGCCGCACGCCGAGCTTGCGCCCGACCTCGGACCGCAGCATCCCGGTGGCCGCCTTGAGGGCCTCGGCGGAGGCGTTGCGCTCCTCCTCGGTCCCCAGGACGGTGTAGAACACCGACGCGTGCTGCAGGTCGCCCGTCACGCGGACGTCCGTGATCGTCACGAAGCCGAGTCGCGGGTCGCGCAGACCCTTCTCGAGCCGCTCCGCGATGAGCACGCGGATGCGGTCCGCCAGTCGTGCCTGTCGTTCCGACGTCATGATGTCTCCTCCGGCGATCAGCCGCGCGGCTTCTCGACCATCTCGGTGGTCTCGATCTCGTCGCCCACCTGGATGTCGTTGTACTTGCCGAGACCGATACCGGCCTCGAAGTCCGTACGCACCTCGGTGACGTCGTCCTTGAAGCGACGCAGCGACTCGATCGTCAGGCCGTCGGCGATCACGACGCCGTCGCGGATGACCCGCGCCTTGGCGTTGCGCGTGATCGTGCCCGAGCGGACGATGACACCCGCGATGTTGCCGAACTTCGAGGAGCGGAACACCTCGCGGATCTCGGCGACACCCGACTGGACCTCTTCGTACTCCGGCTTGAGCAGGCCCTTGAGCGACTGCTCCACATCGTCGATCGCGTTGTAGATGACGGAGTAGAACCGGACGTCCACGCCCTCGCGGGCGGCGCGCTCGCGCGCCTTCGTGTCGGGGCGGACGTTGAACCCGATGACGATCGCGTTGTCGATCGTCGCGAGGTTGATGTCGGACTCGGTGATCGCGCCGACACCGCGGTGGATGATGCGCAGCTGCACGGAGTCGTCCACCTCGATCTTGAGCAGCGACTCCTCGAGGGCCTCGACGGCACCCGAGACGTCGCCCTTGATGATGAGGTTGAGCGACTCGACCTTGCCCTCTTCGAGAGCACGCGTGAAGTCCTCGAGCGAGATGCGCTTGCGGGCCTTGGCCAGCTGCGCGTTGCGCTCGGCGGCCTCTCGCTTCTCGGCGATCTGGCGGGCCGTGCGGTCCTCGTCGGTCACGATGAACGTGTCGCCGGCGCGGGGCACGGAGTTCAGACCCTGCACCTGAACGGGACGCGACGGGGCTGCGGCCTCGACCGGCTCGCCGTTCTCGTCGATCATCGCGCGGACACGGCCGTACGCGGTGCCTGCCACGATCGCGTCTCCGACGTGGAGGGTTCCGGACTGGATGAGCACCGTGGCCACCGAGCCGCGGCCCTTGTCGAGCTTGGCCTCGATCGCGACACCGCGCGCCGCCTTGTTCGGGTTGGCCGTGAGGTCCAGACCCGCGTCCGCCGTCAGCAGGACCGCGTCGAGCAGCTCCTGGATGCCGATGTTCTGGCGCGCGGAGACGTCGACGAACATGACGTCGCCGCCGTACTCCTCGGCGACCAGACCGTACTCGGTGAGCTGCTGGCGCACCTTGGCCGGGTTGGCCTCGGGCTTGTCGATCTTGTTGACCGCGACCACGATCGGCACGTTCGCCGCCTGGGCGTGGTTCAGGGCCTCCACCGTCTGGGGCATGATGCCGTCGTCGGCGGCGACCACGAGGATCGCGATGTCGGTCACCTGGGCACCGCGGGCACGCATGGCGGTGAACGCCTCGTGACCCGGGGTGTCGATGAACGTGATCGCGCGCTCGATGCCGTCGTGCTCGGTCCAGACCTGGTACGCACCGATGTGCTGCGTGATGCCGCCGGCCTCGCCCGCCACGACGTTGGTCTGGCGGATGGCGTCGAGCAGTCGCGTCTTACCGTGGTCGACGTGACCCATGACGGTCACCACCGGCGGACGGATCTCGAGGTCCTCTTCGTTCTCGTTCTCGAGCTCAGCCTCGAGATCCAGACCGAAGCCCTCCAGGAGCTCCTTGTCCTCGTCCTCGGGCGAGACCATCTGGATCTTGTAGCCCAGCTCCTCGCCGAGGATCTCGAAGGTGGCCTCGTCGAGCGACTCGGTCGCGGTGGCCATCTCACCCAGGTTGAACAGGATGGTCACGAGCGTGCCGGGCTGGACGGTGTAGCCCTTGAGCGCCTCGAGCTTGTCGGCGAAGTCCGAGATGGACGCGCCACGGCGCAGGCGGATGATCTCGCCGTTGCCCTTCTGGACGTTGACGCCGCCGACGACCGGCGCCGACCGCATCTCGAATTCCTGCCGCTTCGCGCGACGCGACTTGCGCTGCTTCGACTTGCCGCCGCCCTTGCCGAACGCGCCGGCGGTGCCGCCGCCGGGGCCACGACCACGGCCGCCGCCACCGGGACGACCGGCGAAGCCGCCGGGACCGCCGGGACGCTGGAAGCCGCCGCCACCGCCGCCGGGACGGCCGGGACCGCCCGAGCGCTGCTGGAAGGGCGCGCCGGGACGACCGCCGCCACCGGGACGACCGGCGCCGCCGGGACGCGGGGCGCCGGGACGCGGCGAGCCGGGACGCGGTGCCTGCGGACGCGGGATGTTGCCCGGGTTCGGGCGCTGGCCCATGCCCTGCGACGACGCGAAGGGGTTGTTGCCGGGACGCGGGCCGGCGGGACGCTGGCCCATGCCCTGCGACGACGAGAAGGGGTTGTTGCCCGGACGCGGGGCACCACCGGGACGCGGCGGCTGCGGGGTCGCACCGCCCGGACGCGGAGCGGGGCTCGGCGCGGGCGAGGGCGCGGCCGGCGTCGCCGGGGCGGCGGGGGCGGCCGGAGCCGGGGCGGCGGGCGCAGCAGCCGCGGGCTTCTCCGCCGGGGCGGGCGCAGCAGGCTTGGCCGGCGCGGGCGTGGGCGCGCCGGGGCGCGCGGGAGCCGAGGGGCGTGCGGGGGTGCGACCGCCCGGACGCGCCGCGGGGGCGGCCGTCTCGGCGGGCTTGGCCGCGCCGTCCGCCTCGAGGGCGGCGCGCAGCTTGCGCACGACGGGGGGCTCGATCGTCGAGGACGGGCCCTTGACGAACTCGCCGATCTCCTTGAGCTTCGCCAGCGCGACCTTGGTGTCGACGCCGAGCTCCGAGGCGATCTCGTGCACGCGTGGTTTGGTGTTAGCCACAATTCTCCTGTCTGGGGTCCACCCAGACAGGGCAGACCGTTAGTTGCGGACGGGTCTCATTTCGAGCCGTTCACTTCGTGTCCATAGCCGTTCAGCCTTTTTCGCTGTAGGAACTGTTCGATGGTCTGCGTGTCAAGCGGGCCTGACACACGCAATGCGCGTACGAAGGCCCGGCGCCGCAGCGCGGCATCCAGACACTCGCTCGTCTCGTGCACCCACGCGCCCCTCCCGGGCATCGCTGCACGCTCATCCGGGATCAGTGTGGAGTCGACCGCCACCACTCGCAGGAGTGAGGCGCGGGGGGCACGCGTGCGGCATCCGACGCACGTCCGTACAGACTCCATGTTACACCCGGGCGAGGATCGACCAGCCCGTCACGCGTCCTCGAGGATGCTGTCCGGCTGGATGTCGATCTTGGCTCCGGTGAGCTTCGCGGCCAGTCGCGCGTTCTGCCCCTCCTTGCCGATCGCGAGCGAGAGCTGGTAGTCGGGGACGAGTGCGCGCACCGCCTTGCTGTTCGCATCGAGGATGAAGCTCGAGGTCACCTTGGCCGGCGACAGGGCGTTCGCGACGAACTTCGCCAGCTCCGGGTCGTAGTCGACGATGTCGATCTTCTCGCCGCCGAGCTCCTCGGTCACGGCCCGCACGCGACGGCCGAGCTCGCCGATGCACGCGCCCTTGGCGTTGATGGTCGGGTCGTTCGCCTTGAC
>Ga0182741_1006409_pt1 | contig 10304 bp, 9 predicted proteins | sample eDN5th37CBELigOP_FD_128874 | JGI IMG/M metagenome (GOLD analysis project Ga0182741, IMG submission 128874) | Enriched Organic Plus compost microbial communities from Emeryville, California, USA - eDNA 5th pass 37_C BE-Lig OP (version 2) (version 2) ...
ATCCGCAGTGAATTTACAGGCACGCTGGACACAATCGCGGTACCCGGTATCCGTAAGTCGATCATCCTTCAATCCTCACCGTTTTCCCGGTTGCTGAATCTCCCGGCAACCATCTCCCTGCAACTAGTGGAAGAAACACCGGATCCCACGCAATTTAAGAACAAGCCTTACCCCGTAGCAGCCCTGTTGGAGGGCCCCTTTCCTTCGGTGTTCGCAAACCGGCCGGTACCTCCGGGGATTGATCCCACCATCAAAATACCTGATCGGGGGAAGCCAGCAAAAATGGTTGCCATTGCTGACGGGGATGTGATCAGGGGACAGATTAATCCAACCGATGGATCACCCTATCCCTTAGGTTGGGATCGTTACACCGAACAACAATACGGCAATAAATCCTTCCTGCTCAACGCCATTGACTACCTGACCGATGACGGCGACATCATTGCGTTGCGCGGAAAAGAAATCAAGCTGCGCTTGTTGGACCCGGTAAAAATCAAGGAAGAGCGGATCTATTGGCAGCTACTGAATGTTGCCTTACCGCCAGCACTGCTGCTGTTGTTCGGATTCACACGGAGATACATAAGAAAGCGGAGATATGGTATATGAACGCTTTAAAGTCATACAGATACCTTACCTTTGTGTGAGGCCGCCGACAAGGTTCCTGTCATGGTGAGATCAAATTGACGCAGGCATTAATGGACTACACGGTATCAGCATATTTTGAAGCCAACAGACACCTTGCTGAGCGGATCAGCGAAGCGAAAAGAATAGCATGCCCCCAAACGCCGCCCTGTTATACGGCCCGGCTGGCAAATGACCAAGTCGAGCACGCTGCAAACAAAGTATCGGAATTTATCGAAGTATTTACATGGGAAACCAGAAACACGGATCTCATACGCATTGCCTTCATTGAAACAGCAATGAGTATTAGGAAACAGTTTATCCGCATCCGGGAAGATGGGCGTTGGCCCGACCCGTTCAATGGTACACCAAACCGTTTGCAATTACTGGACGATCTATCCATAGCTTTCCGAAAAGCCCTGGACAGCCACGGTTACCATGCCCCTTGTGTTCTTGTAAAATCTACAGACAATACCTGGGATTATTCCCGAATCGAACAGTATCTGTCGGACATGCAAAGGCAGCTCCAACATGCAACGTTCGATAATCTGTTGGAAGCCGTTACCTATTATGAAAAGAGTGAACTCCTGCTACGTCTGATATTCAAACTCCTTGACCATAAGTAAATACGATCAAAATAATCACTCTTATTTAGAATCTTTATAGATAATGTTATATTTGCTTTTGGGTATGTTATTCCCAGCCATATCCGCCAAAGTAATTAAACATGTTAATCAAAGCCAAGATTGAAAACCATAATGAATGGCTATTTCTGGAAGAAATACCGGAAAAATACGTTCCTGACCATAGGCTCTCCGAACGCCAGATAAGTATCAAGCATACCCCGGTGAACATGAAGAACTATCAATTGTCCACCAACGGGCTTTTCCTGTTATATTCGGAGATGAATTTCAGCCAAAACGTACGTATCGAGACAGAAGTCGAGGGCGATGCGATTGCCAGTCAGTTTATTTTCATTAAAGATAAACCCGTCAGCAAGACCAAGTATCGTTACGGTCGTAGCAGGCACAATATCCGTTATATACCTACCCAAAAGGAATCTTATGAAGTAAAAGCAGATACTGACTATATCTACTTCCTCATTGTCTTATCTAAGGATTATTACCTCAATTTGGTAGATGTATCCTCTCCTCTGCAGGAGGGGTTTATACAGGGAATGGAAAAAGGAGTTTTTTCGTCGTTTGTCGATGAAGACCTGTATGTCACACCGGAGATGCGCGATTCCATCGAAAGCATACGGGAATGTAAGCAGGATGGCGATCTGAAACGGATGTTTACCGATGCGCGTATACTCGAACTGATCATGTATCAATTGGAACAGTTCAGTCAGTATCTGCAGGACGAAAAAGAGGTATTGCAGGAGGCAGATATCGAGAAACTGGAACACGTACGGGAGGTTCTTGAGGCCGGTTTTGTCAATCCGCCTACCCAAAAGGAACTCGCCCGGATTGCTTTGCTCAATGAATCCAAGTTACGCACGGGCTTCAAAAAATACTTCGGCACCACCATCTACGACTTCATTACCCGGCTCCGCATGGTAGAAGCGAGACGGCTGATTGTAGAGGAAAAAAAGAACAATATGTACGAAATAGGCAGTCTGGTGGGATTCAAGCATCAGGCAAGTTTTACCAATGCCTTTAAACGCTACTATGGAATACCGCCGAGTGAAGTCAGGCTGTAACCGCTATCTGAGTTTAATCGTATATTCCATCGCTTTTTTTGGATAGATGGTTGTCGACAGATAGCCATTTTCAGGATTCCGCACGTAATCGGTATAATCCTTCATAGAGGGCTGGAAACCAACCACATCATCCACGGCTATAACAGCTCCCCTTTTCAAATTGGGCTCTATCAGTTTGAAGATGGGGTAAACCATATCCGGCCAGCCGTCAAGCAACACAAAATCCCATTGCGTGTCCAGACCTTTAAGGGTTTCGCGGGCGTCCCCTTCAAGGATCTCCACGAAATCGGACAATCCGGCTTCCTTTATGTTTTCTCGCGCTACGGTTACTTTATGTGGAAGATATTCTGTTGAAATGACCTTACCACCGTTATCTTTAGCCGCTTTACCCAAATAAATCGTTGAGATACCATACGAAGTACCGAATTCGAGGATGTTTTTCGCATCCAAAGCCCGTACCTGCATATATAAGAATGTACCCTGATAGGGCAAAATGGGCGTGTATTTATCATCGTAGAAGTGCTCGTCCTCGGTCTTCCAGTCGATCCCTTTCCCGTACAGCTTAAAAATCTTTGGCAGGAAGTGCAACACCATACTCCATCCCTGCTTCAATGCGGCTCTGTATAATCTAGCTAAAGTGATTTCCACTTTCGAATCGTTCAAAACTTCGAATAACTCAGGAGTCACTTTTGCCATATTATTCAGGAATTATTCTCCATAAAACTCGTGCTTGTGCCTGTTTTACCCACATACAATGTTGTATGCGGGTAAACAGGACTTATATGGTAATAAGTTTCGGTACTTATTTTGGGCGAAAATAAGAATTATTTATAACGATTATAAATAATAATGTGAACTACTGAAATTTATGACAATAACGTTATAAAATATCCCTTTAAATAAAGTCAGGATGAATACGGTAGACCCACTGCCGGTTTGTAACTTTCGTACAGATACAGATGCGGGCATCCGTAAGTATACCAAGACTTTGGTAAACACAACTGATGCTGATGGCATATCCGTCTGACTTCATGGATATCCATACTTCTTCCGCTTCGGCGTCCCTGTTCATCTCACGCAGTTTCAGGGCAACCCGCCATCTCCTGTCCGAATATTGCATATCCTGCGAACGGCAAAATTCGTTCAGCCGTTCCAATAATGGGTCTTGGGAAAAATAGGGATCGGTCGATACATTCATAATCGGTATTTAAACTTAGCAACCCTAAACAAGGCTGTTAGCCAGTGCTTCACGCCAGCTTCCCAGCTCTGCGATACCCGGCTTACGCTCCCCAAAAAACTGCACAATCAACCCGCCTTCGGCATCGTAGAGCTCCAGGGCGTTGATATCGCCGTCTACCGTCGGTTTGACCACGTGCCACACACTGTGGACAGCATCCTCGTTCAGCCTTAGTTGACCTCCCGAAGTCTCTGATATACTGATCCATGCTCCGTCGCGTTCTATACGGTCCAGTTTCCCTGTATTGATCTGCACACATCCTTCATTGGCCGTAAACATCATAACGGGAACCTTTGCCTCGGAGCATTGCGCAATTGTCCTGCGGAACGATTCGAGACTTACCTGCATGGCACGGCGAGGTGGCGCCAGCCGGAGTGCCTGTATGCGGCTTACACCGTACTGTTTGATCAGATCAAAGAATTCGTGCGTGTCTTGCATATCGTTCCAGGCCCGGTGGAAATCACTGATGTCCACATCGGCGTCACGCCTTTCCTCCGTGCGCTGACGGCTTTTCTTCGCAATAACGGGTGCCACCTGTTCTACAGCCCTGAACCGATCGACCAGGTCAAGAAAAGCCTGTCGATAGCTTCCCCCGGTCAGGTATACTTTATGGACAGCACGACCCCCATCGTCAAAAAACTGCAGACTCTCTTTACCTTTGTCTTCTACCGCGAGCGCTATCTTCCAACGGCTGGCAAAGATTCGTAGATCGATGTCCTCCCCCAAAAACAACAGGGTATATCCATCTTTGGATAAATTGCGGTATACGCCCTGCCGCCTGTTTTCACAATGCGGATTATAAGTCTCCGCCTCCACCATTCCCAAACCTTCGATGTGCCTCAGGATATCCCCGATATTGGGTTGCAATAGCGTGGTACTTTCCCCTAAACCGAGCAGCAACAGATCGGCTTCGCTCACGCCCAAGGTTTCGGCGACCTGCCAAAGCGGTTTGGCGGGATATTCATCGCTATAGGAAGTGAACCGCTCCCGGAGCGATCGTTTATTATAGGCATCGGCAAAGTTTGAGTTGAACGCCGCTGCATCCATCTTTATTCCATTGGGTGTTACCTGAGTGATCAACGTACGGGGGTTTGTCTGCACGGTTGTATGAACACCAAAGGCCGTAAAGATATTGCGCGAGGTAAATACCTCTTCCGGTGCGCCGTCCCACCATTTGCGTCCACCTTTCAGCATAATGACACGGTCGGCATACTGTGCTGCCAGGTTGATTTCATGGAGTACACAAACTACCATAAAGCCTTTTTTGGCCAGTGCATTGGCAATGGCCAGTGTCTGGTGCTGGTACAACATGTCCATGTTGGCAATGGGTTCATCCAGCAGCAGAAGCGCATCCGTGTTATCCCACACCTGGGCAAGCACCCGGGCAAGGTGTACCCGTTGCTGCTCTCCTCCCGATAGAGTCAGCATGGACCGTTCTGCCAGGTGGCTAATACCGCAGATTTCCATGGTTTCCCTTAGCGCAACCTTGTCTGTATTTCCGGTTTCCCCCGTCGCTTTTCCGTACCGGCCCATCAATACCACCTCCTCCACCGTAAACGCCAGGGTAATGGCATTCTGCTGATACAGGGTAGCACGCTTTTCAGACAATTCCTTTGCGGTGTAATCGTTCAGGTTCCGGCCTCCGTACACCACTTTCCCCTCCGTGGGCAATTTCTCCCGGCAGAGGATTTTCATCAAGGTTGATTTTCCTGCACCGTTGGCTCCAAGTATAGCCACCATTTCCCCTTTTCTGATGCTGAACGTGATATCTTTCAGCAGGTATCTTTTGTTGATTTCGTAACTAATGGATTCTACCCGTAACATATTTTTTAGTTGATAGTTGATAGTTGATAATTGATAGTTGATAATTACAATCATTCTCCACTTTCAATTCTCCATTCTATTGCAGTATTTTCTTTTTGTCTTTATACAAGATGTACAGAAATACCGGCGTACCCAACAAGGCCGTGATGACTCCGATGGGCAGTTCGACCGGTGCGGCGAGTACACGGGCCAGCATATCGGCCAGGGTAAGTACCAACGCGCCCAGCAAAGCCGATGCAGGAAGCACCAACCGATGGTCAACACCACCCACCAGCCGGATGATGTGTGGCACCAGTAAACCGACAAAACCGATGATACCCGTTACCGATACGCAGGCACCTACAGCCAGTGTCGATAGAATAACCACACCGCTCTTGATCCTGTTGGGATTCATTCCGATCTGCTCGGCCTGATGCTCACCAATGGCGAACAGGTTGAGCCCCCTGCCGTAAATGGGCAATACGAATACGGGGATCAGCACAAAGGGCATGATGCCCAACACCATGTTCCAGTTGGCCCCGCCGAGGCTGCCCAGCATCCAGAAGGTGATGGTGCGCAACTGCTGTTCGTCGGCCAGGTAGGTGACCAATCCGGTCAACGCGCCCGCCAACGCATTGATGGCGATACCGCCCAGCAGCATGGTGGCCACGTTCGGCTTGCCGTCTGTTTTGGAAAACTGGTACACCAGCATGGCAGCCAATCCTGCTCCGGTAAAGGCGCCGAAAGCCAGCAGGTAAAACCCCAGTAACTGTCCCAGCGTAACAAACAGGACCGACTCCAATCCGATAATCAATACAGCGAGCAAGGAAGCTCCTGCCGAAATACCGATCAGCCCCGGTTCAGCCAATGGATTGCGGAAGATACCCTGTATCGCCCCACCCGATACACCCAAGGCGGCGCCGACCAACAAGCCCATGAGTACCCGCGGCAGTCGCACATACAGCAATACGTTTTCTGCCAGATCATCGACCACGATATCCCCTGCCAGGCCTGATCCCTTTGCCAATATTTTCAGTGTCTCCGGCACCGGGATTTTCATTGCGCCCATTCCCAGCGAAAACACGATGACCAGTACCAGTCCAATGGTCAGGCCGGTATATATAATGCTTGTTCTTACCATTTCTTATTGGAAATTCACCGTCATCAACTATCAACTATCAATTAATCAACTATCAATTAATCAACCTATGCAGCGTCAATATTGCCTGGTCCAGCCTTGTCGCAAAGTTGATCATCAACGGTCCGTCTACGGATACAATTTTTTTGGTCTTTCCGGCATTCGTGAAAGCGACCCCCGGCATACCCAATACCCCGTTTTTACCCCCGAGACTTTCCATACCGAAATCAAACATCAACAGTACGTCTGGATTTGCATTGACCAGCGCTTCCGTACTGTAGGTCTTGTACCGGTTAAATTCCTGAATGGCATTATGGCCTCCGGCCAGTCCGATGATGGCGTCCATGTTGCTACCCTTACCGGCCACGGTCATGGTGCCGGTGCCCCGCGCATAAATAAACAGCACCTTTGGTTTTTGATGGCTCATTTTTACAGTCTGCAACGCTTGGTCTACCCGTTTCCTGGTATCTTCCGCTAACTTATCTGCTTTATCTTTTACACCCAAAACGTTGCCGATATCCCGGATAAAGACCAATGCCCCTTTTACGGAATAATCTTGTCTGACGGCTACGAACCTGATTCCCGCTCCCTTTAATGCCTGGATCACGCCGTAAGGCACATCGCCCTGCGGTGCAATGACCAGATCTGGCCGATAAGCCATCAACCCCTCGGCGGATACCGAACGGTTCTTGCTGACTTTCGGCAGTTTCGTTATCGCGGATGGGTATTCACTTGTTACATCCACGGCAACGATCTGTTTTTCAAATCCCAACGCCGCGACTGTTTCGGTAATTGCTCCCCCTAAAGTAATGATGCGTTTTGGCTGCGCTATACCTGTAAACGTGCAAAATAGGAATAGGCAAACGGCAACATACCGCTTCCATGGCTTTATCTCCATAAGTTAAATTATCGTTGCAACACGGCACAAAAAAACCATTTAATCACCTAAATAAAAACGGATGGCAATTGGGAAAAAAAACGGATTGAACAAATGAATTATCGAGAAAAAGAATAATGGATACAGAACGTATATAGCAGTATATGAATATTTTAAATGATATTTTTGAAGTCTACATATCAAGAAAGCCATTCGAAATCAGCCTTTAAAAAAACGTTTTGAACAAAAAATAAAACGTTTTGAACAAAAGAAAAAACGGATTAAACAAACGACCTGACAACGGATATACACACCTTTGTGCAGTAGTTTTTTATTTAGAATAATTACAAATAATAATTTTTACAACTTGAACTACAAACGTATCGCACCTATATACATGATCTTAGCGCTGTCCATAATCTCATCTGTGCCCATACGGGCGCAGCCCCAAATACGGGGCAGCCTGAAAGGTACCGTCCGCGACGCACAAGGGCAACCTATCGCAGGAACCAACGTACGCCTCGAACCCGACCGGCACCAGACCCAAACCAATGAAAGCGGCGGTTTCCGTTTCGAGGGTATCATTGCCGGAAATTACACGATATACGTAAGCAGCCTGGGCTATCAACCTTATACCCATAGTGTACAGATCGAAGTCGGCAAAACCAATCGCGTGGACATTCAACTGGCGGTGGGCGACCATACATTGGACGAGGTAGAAGTACAGGGGCGGATGGCAGCCGTGGATCATCTATTGGATATACAACGTGGTGCCATGCCGGTTGCGGTAATCAGTAAAGAAACCATTGAACAAATGGGCAGCCGCAGGCTGGACGAAGTGCTGAAAGAGCAGACAGGTATTGCCATCGTGAATAATATTGGCGGAGGCCCACGTTCGGTAGGCGTACAAATGCAGGGATTCGGAAGTGAATACGTGATGGTATTGATAGACGGCCAGCCGATGCTTGGCCGTAACAGTGGCAACTTTGACCTTTCCCGTATCAGTGTATCGAATATTGAGCGCATTGAGATCATCAAGGGTGCCTCATCTTGTTTATTTGGCAGTGAGGCACTGGGTGGTGCCATTAACATCGTTACCCGTTATGGTGCCATTCAGCCGCAGGCACTCGCTGCCTTACGCTATGGGTCACTGCACATCGTGGATGCCACCTTGGAGGGCGAGACCCCGTTCCATCACCAGCGGGGTTCAATTAACCTCTCCGGCAATTACTATCACACCGATGGGTTTAATACCAATCCCAGGTACATCCAATCAGGCACGACCGCACCACCTTATGATAATTATGCCATACAAGGAAGAGCCCGCTACCGTACCGGTGAGAACAGTACGATCGGGGCAACCGGAAGGTACGGACTCCGCAGGTCTTTTATGCAGAAAGATTTTGGCCTTGGCAATATTTCGGGTGACAACCAGGACGAAAAAGACCTAAACCTGTCAGCCAGTTTTGACCACCGGTTTGCCTCGGGCCTGCGCACGATGAGCCGCTATTACTTTACCCATTATTCTTCCGATATGAGCGTAGCTTGGCAGCAAAGTGGCACCACCGTCAGTAAAGAGCTGTTTAAACAGACTTTACACCGCTTTGAACAGCAGTTTGCATACGCGGTAAACAACGGATTAAAATTCACGGGCGGATTGGGCGGAAGCCTGGAAAACATGAACGATGCCGCACTGACCGATCCGGGAACGGTAAGTACAGCTTTTGGTTATATCCAGGGCGACTGGCAACTGAGTTCCCGGCTTGGAGCCGTCGGCGGGCTGCGTTACGACCAGACCAACAGCTACGGCGGAAAGCTGAACCCAAGCCTCGGGCTACAATACCATATCCTGCCATCCTTCACGCTGAAAGCAGGTGCCGGTACCGGGTTTAAAGCTCCGGACTTTAAAAGCCGTTACCTTATTTTCTATAACCCCACGGCCAATTACCTGGTAATCGGGAATGAGGTTTTGCGCAAAACACTGGAGCAGTTGCAGCAGCAGGGGCAGATCAGCGAGATCAGGCAATACCTGCTGAACCAGCTTGACCGGAATCTGCGGGCTGAACGCAGTACTTCGCTGAATGCAGGATTCGAGTGGAATCCCGAACCGGGCATCAAGCTGGAAAGCGGTGTATTCTACCACACCCTGCGTAACCAGATCAATAGCATACAGGTAGCTACCGGGAGTAATAACCGGAACATCTATACGTATCAGAACCTGCCGAAGGCCGTCAACAAAGGTATTGATGTATCCGTTGTAGTCAGCCCGCTGAATGACCTCGAAGTAAGTGCGGGCTACCAATACTTGATTGCCAGGGACCTTAGTGTGGTAGACAGCATCAAAACCGGAAACTGGCCCTACAATCAAAATATTCATGATCCCGAAACAGGGAACAGCTATCCACCAAAACCATCCGACTATTGGGGTATAGAAAACCGTTCAAGGCACATGCTCAACGTAAGGGTTTTCTATACCTACCGTCCTTGGGCTCTCAGCATCAATGCCCGTGTCAACTACCGGGGCAAATACCCATTTGGCGACCGGAACGGCAACCAATTCATTGACCGTTATGATATGTTTGTTGCAGGCTATTTTTTGGTCAACGCAGCGATAGAAAAAAAACTGATGAACGAGCACCTAAGTGCCCGGCTGACGGCAGACAACATGATGGACTATACAGACATGCTCATACCCGGACAGCCCGGTCTTGTGCTGCTTGCCGGTATCAGCTATCGCTTTTTCAAAGATTAACACAATTAATAACAAAAAGTAAAATGAAAACAAAAAGAGAAAATGAGAGCTAACAGGAAAACTAAACAGCGGCTATCGATACTGCTTCTGCTGCCGTTTTTGGCATTTTCCTGTAAAAAGGACGAAATAGATCCTTCCTTAAACTTGCAGGACGGAAAGAGCATAGTCATCGAA
>Ga0182741_1006410_pt1 | contig 10303 bp, 7 predicted proteins | sample eDN5th37CBELigOP_FD_128874 | JGI IMG/M metagenome (GOLD analysis project Ga0182741, IMG submission 128874) | Enriched Organic Plus compost microbial communities from Emeryville, California, USA - eDNA 5th pass 37_C BE-Lig OP (version 2) (version 2) ...
TGGTACAGGTCGATGTGATCGACACCGAGTCGGCGCAGGCTGTGCTCGAGCTGTGAACGGATCGACGCGGGCCGCCAGTCCTGGGGACGCTCGGAGTGGCCCGTCTCGAAGATGCGCGGTGCGTCGATGTCGTACCCACACTTGGTGGTGAGCACGAGTTCGTCGCGATGCGTACGCAGGACGTCGGCGAGCATCGACTCACCCACTCCGTCGTCGCCGTAGACCGGGGCGGTGTCGAAGAACGTGATGCCGGAGTCGAGCGCGGCGTGGATCATTCCTTGCGGGTCCTCGACCACGCCCCACCAGGGCGAGGCGAGCGTCCACAAACCGAATCCCACCTCGGAAACTTCGAGATCGCTGGTGCCGAAACGTCGAGTGCGCATGTAGCCAGGCTACGCGTGTGCTGACCGTGAGACCCAACCCGAGAGGGGTAGTCCCGCGCGCCTAAGGTCCAGCCGAGTCGACCAGGAGCACGCGAGATGGACGTGTTGTCGCTGTCGCGATGGCAGTTCGGTGTGACGACCGTGTACCACTTCCTCATGGTGCCCCTGACGATCGGGCTCTCGCTCGTCGTCGCGTGGTACCACCTGCGGTGGTATCGCTCCGGAGACGACGTCTATCTCCGGCTCACCAAGTTCTTCGGGAAGCTGTTCCTGATCAACTTCGCGATGGGCGTCGTGACCGGCATCGTTCAGGAGTTCCAGTTCGGGATGAACTGGGCTTCGTACAGCCGGTTCGTGGGCGACGTGTTCGGCGCCCCGCTCGCGATGGAAGCGCTCGTCGCGTTCTTCTTGGAGTCCACGTTCCTGGGGCTGTGGATCTTCGGATGGGGGCGGCTCCACCCCCGAATCCACCTGGCCACCATCTGGGCGGCGGCGCTCGGCACCGTCTTCTCGGCGTACTTCATCATCGCCGCCAACTCCTGGATGCAGCACCCCGTGGGTGTGCGGTTCAACGAGGAAACGGGCCGGGCTGAGCTGACCGACATCATGGCGGTACTCACGAACTCCACCACGCTGGCCGCGTTCCCGCACGTGATTTCCGGCGCGTTGTTGGTGGCATCCACCTTCGTCATGGGAGTCTCGGCCTGGCTCCTGCTGCGGCGCAACGAGCGGCTGCCCCGCGCGGATCTCGACGCACTGCGCAAAGCCATGCGAGGCGCGATCTGGCTCACGTTCGCCGCGTTCGTCGTGGTGGCGATCTCCGGCGACTTCCAAGCCCGCCTGATGTTCGAACAGCAGCCGATGAAGATGGCGGCCGCGGAAGCATTGTGCGAGACCGAGACCGGACCCGGTCTTTCCGTCTTCGCCGTCGGCGATGTGTCTGATCGCAGCGGTCGATGCGAGGTGTGGAGCATCGAGATCCCGGGGATGCTCTCCTTCCTCGCGACGCACACGTTCGACGCGACCATCCCGGGCGTGAACAACTTGCAGGAGTCGGCGGAGGTGGCGTGGGGTCCGGGCGACTACGTCCCCCCGCTGGCGATCACCTACTGGGGCTTCCGGGCGATGATCGGATTCGGTGCCGTTCCGGTGTTGTTCGGAGCCTGGCTGCTCTGGGCGACGCGCCGTGCTCGAACGCTTCCTCGATGGCGCTGGCTTCCGGCGTTGTCGATCGCCGTCGTCCTCACGCCGTTCCTGGGCAACATCGCGGGGTGGGTGTTCACCGAGATGGGCCGCCAACCGTGGGTCGTCGTTCCCAATCCCGACGGCTTGGATGCGGTCCGCCTTCTCACCGCGGATGGAGTGTCGGCGTCCAACAGCGTCGGACTCGTCCTCACCTCGCTCGGCGGCTTCGCGCTGGTGTACGGAGCGCTGCTCGTCGTCGAAGTGGCCCTCCTCAAGCGCTACATCAAGGCGGGACCGGTCGCCACCATGCCTCCGCCCTCCGATGAAGGCGACGGTGACACATCCGACGACGACCGCGCGTTCTCGATCGCGTACTGACAGGAGCAACGGATGGATCTCGCCAGCTTCTGGTTCGTGCTCATCGCAGTCCTCTGGATCGGCTACTTCTTCCTCGAAGGCTTCGACTTCGGTGTGGGCATGCTCCTGTTTCCTCTGGGGCACTCCGAGACAGATCGACGGGTGATGATCAACACCATTGCGCCGGTCTGGGACGGTAACGAGGTGTGGCTCATCACCGCGGGCGGCGCCACCTTCGCGGCCTTCCCCAACTGGTACGCCACGTTGTTCTCGGGCTTCTACCTCGCGCTGTTGCTCATCCTGGTCGCGCTCATCGTGCGCGGCGTTGCGTTCGAGTACCGGGGCAAGGTCGACAGTCCGCGCTGGCGCGCCGGTTGGGACCTCGCGATCGCGGTGGGTTCATGGGTCCCCGCGGTGCTGTGGGGTGTCGCGTTCGCCAACATCGTGGCCGGCGTCCCCATCGACGCTGATGGAAACTTCACCGGCTCGTTGCTCACGTTGCTCAATCCGTTCGGATTACTCGGTGGCGTCGTGACGGCCTCCCTCTTCGCCCTCCACGGCGCGAACTTTCTCGCGCTCAAGTCGCAAGGCGTGATCCGCGAGCGTGCCGCCGCGGTGGCGAAGCGTGCTGGTCCCGTTGCCGTTGGCTCCGGTGCAGGGTTCCTCGTATGGAACCAAGTCGCACGCGGTGAAGCATGGACGTGGATCCCTGTCGTGGTTGCGGCGGCGGCGTTGACGGTGAGCGTGTTCGGAACGCGCCGCCGCGGTGATGGCTGGGCGTTCATTGCGACGGGTATCGCGATCGCCGCCGCACTCGTTGCGCTGTTCGGGTCGCTCTATCCCGACGTGATGCCGTCCACCACCGACGCCGCGTTCAGCCTCACGGTCGAGAACGCGAGTTCCACCCACTACACGCTGAAGATCATGACGATCGTCGCCCTGGTCATGACGCCCGTGGTGTTGCTGTACCAAGGGTGGACGTACTGGGTGTTCCGTAAGCGAGTCGGCCCGCAGCACATTCCGCCGGTACACGTGCCCACCGGTACCGAGTGAGTCGGCCGGTCGACGCCCGGCTCCTGCGGCTCGCCCCGGCGCTGCGGCGTCACCTCGCCCTCAGCACGGCCGTGGCCATCGCAACGGCGGGTGCGCTGCTTCTTCAGGCCGAGGTCTTGGCCAACGGGCTCGAACGCCTCGTCGATGGCGAGACGAGCGTGGTCGGGTCGATGGTCGTGGGCCTCGGTCTCGTTGCCGTCCTTCGTTGGGCCGGTGCCTGGTGCATCGAATGGTCGTCTGCCTCGACGCTCATCGAGACGCGGCGATCGATCCGACACGCCGTGCTCGAGCGGGTCGAGCGTCGGGCCGATGACGCGACGGCCGAACCTGCCGCGGTGGCGGCGTTGATCACCACTGGCGCCGACGCGATGGACGCGTGGATTCGGATGTATCTCCCCGCGCTCGTGGCCGCTGCGGTCGTGCCGTTGGCGGTAGGAATCCGGATCCTCACCGCCGATCTCGTGTCGGCACTCATCCTTGCCCTCACCATCCCGCTGATCCCGGTGTTCATGGTGCTGATCGGCTCGATGACCCAGGACCGGACTCGCCGTCAGTGGTACGTGCTCGCTCGGTTGGCCCATCACTTCCACGATGTGCTGGTGGGTATGGCCACGCTCCGGATGTTCGGGCGCGCCGAGCGTCAGGTGGTGCGCGTGCGCGCGGTCTCCGAGCAATACCGCCGTTCGACGATGGCGACGTTGCGCATTGCATTCCTTTCGGCATTGGTGCTCGAGCTGCTCGCCACGTTGTCGGTCGCGATCGTCGCGGTGGCGCTCGGCGCGCGGCTCGCGGCCGGTGGCGTCGGGCTCACCGCTGCGCTCGTCGTGCTCCTGCTGGCTCCTGAGTGCGCGTTACCGCTCCGCCGGGTCGGGTCCGCGTACCACGCGGCGATGACCGGGCTGGACGCATCCAACGACGTGTTCCGGTTGCTCGAACAACCGGTGGTCTCGTCGGGTCGGATCAACGACGTGCCCGAGGACATCACCGTTCGTGTGCAGGACCTCGCGGTCTCCAGCGAGCGTGGTATCCGACTCGCTTCCCTCACCTTCACGGCGAATCCCGGTGAGGTCACCGCGCTGGTCGGTCCGAGCGGTGCGGGTAAGAGCACTGCGATCGACGCGATCCGCGCCGCCGTCGCGCCATCGGAGGGATCGGTGACGCTCGGCGGTCTGGACGTCCATGCACTCTCGATCGACGCGCGGGTTCGTGCGTGCGCGTGGGTACCCGCGCATCCGGGGCCGTTGGGCACCACGGTGTGGGAGTCGGCCCAGATCGGGTCCGAACCGAGCGCGGCAACCGATGCAGTGACTCGTGAGGTGCTGCACGCGCTGGAGCTCGACACGATGTGTACCCGTGCACCCGCAAGGCTGTCGGGCGGCGAGCGGCAACGTCTGGCGGTGGCCCGGGCGGTGATACGGGTCCGAACTGGTGCCGCCCGGGTGATGCTCGCCGACGAACCGACCGCGCACCTCGATCAGGCGCGTGCGACACAGGTGTGGACCTGTCTGCAGTCGACGGCCCGCGCTGGGGCCACCGTGATCGTCGCGACGCACGACGCGTTGATCCGAGACGGAGCCGACGCCGTGGTCACGTTGACATCGGCCGTGTCACCCTCTGCGGGCGTGGCGGACGTGCCACCGACGCCGAGCACGCCGCCCACCAGCATCGCGTCCCTGTTGCCGGACGTGAACGTCGTGGTGACCAACACGCCCGTGGGCCACGGAGGCGGGCTGCGTTGGGCTTGGACACGAATGCGGGAATGGCGCGCGCGGCTCCTCTTGGGTTTCGCATTGGGGGCGCTGGCCGACCTCTGCGCGGTAGGACTCATCGGGATCGCCTCGTGGCTCATCGTGCGCGCCGCGCAACAGCCGTCGTTCGAAGCGTTGGCTCTGGCCGCGGTAGGGGTCCGAGCGTGTGGCATCGGTAAGGGAGTGTTCCGATACGCCGAGCGACTCGTTTCCCACGAAGCAACGTTGCGGGTGCTCGCCGAGACGCGGGCAGTGGTGATCAGCGCGATGGCCCGGATCGCTCCCGCCGGACTGCGACGGTCGCGTGGAGACGCGATGGCGGGGGTGGTCGACGACGTCGATCGCATGCAAGATCTCGGACTCCGCATCGTCGGTCCCGCGGTCTCGGTTGCGTTGAGTACCGGGGTGGCGATCGTGGTCACGTCGTACCTGAACCTTCGAGCAGGCGCGGTCTTGGCGATGGTCGCGGTGCTGGTGGGTCTCGGTTTGCCGGCGGTACTTGCGCTTCGGTTGCGGCGTGACGCGGCGGCCGTTCTCGTGGCGCGAGCGTCGCTCGCCGGTGCAGTCCTCGAGTTCGCCGAACACGCCACTGAGTTGGCGGCTCATCGCGGTGCGAGCGCGACACGAGAAGCGATTGAACGATCGGCGCGTGGCGTTGATCTCCTCGACGCACGACGAGCGCGCTACGTCGGAATGGGAGCCGCAATCGTGAACGCTGCTCCCGTGATCACCGTGGCGGCGACGCTGTGGGTGATCGGCTCCGCGTTCGCGTCGATCGCCGGTCCCACGGCGGGCGTTCTCGTCCTCTGGCCGCTGGCCGTCGTCGACCTCGTGGGATCGCTGTACGCGCTCGGCGCGACGGTTCCCGCTGTCTCTGCGGCATCGGAGCGCGTGCATCAGCTCATCGAGACTCCCGATCCGGTTCCCGATCCCGAGCAGGTCGTCCCGCTGGCGCACGCGTCGGAACTCGTGGTCGAGGATCTGTCGGCAACGTGGCCGGGCGAGACACACCCGAGTGTGGGCGCGGTCTCGTTTCGCGCGAGTGTCGGCCAGCCCGTTGAACTTCGCGGGCCCAGTGGAAGCGGGAAGTCGAGTCTGGCCGTCGCGCTCGTGCGATTCATCGAGATCACCGGCGGCGACGCTCGTCTCGATACGACATCGATCGGTGCCGCCCGCGGGAACGATGTGCGGGCGCACGTGATGTGGGCGATGCAGGAACCGTGGATCGCGAACACGTCGATCCGGGAGAACCTTCGCCTCGGTCGGGAGGATGCGGACGAGTACGCGTGCTTCGACGCCTTACGCGTCGTGGATCTCGACCGGCTCGTTGCCGGTCTCCCGGACGGTCTCGACACCATGGTGGGCCGCGATGGCATGGGCCTGAGCAGCGGTCAACGTCATCGCCTTGCCTTGGCCCGCGTGATGCTGTCCGCTCATGAGGTGGTAATTCTCGATGAACCAACGGCGCACGTGGACGCCCCCACCGCTCGGCGAATGATGGACGAGATCGGCGCGCGCTGCTCCGAACGCGTCGTGGTCGTGCTGGCGCATCCCGCGGGAGACGAGTACGACGCGGACCTCGGATTGGTGGCGGACACCGTCAGTAGATGATGACGCTGCGCGCCACCGCTCCCGCTTGCATGTCGGTGAAGGCGAGATTCACCTCGTCGAGCTGGATGCGCTTACTGATGAGTTCATCGAGTTTGAGCGCGCCATCTCGATAGAGGTTGGCAAGAAACGGGATGTCGCGAGCCACGTTGCTGCCGCCGTACCAACAACCGATGAGACGCTTCTCCATCATGACGATGTCGAGCGCAGGGTCGAGTTCCATCGTGGCGCCGAGCTTGGGTACACCGACGGCGACCGTTTGCCCGCCGCGGCGCGTGATCGCGAGTGCCTGCGCGAGCGTGGCCGGAAGCCCGATGACTTCGAATGCGACATCGGCGCCCCGCCCGGCCGTCAGCTCGGGTACGACGGCGGTCACATCGGTCTCACTCGCGTTGATCGTGTCGGTCGCACCGAACACCTCCGCGAGCTCGAGTTTCGCGGCGACCTGATCGATGGCGATGATGCGTTCCGCTCCCGCGTGCGCCGCACCTTGGATCACGTTGAGCCCCACGCCACCGCACCCGATGACTGCCACGGAGTCGCCGCGGCGAATGTCGGCCGTATTGGTCGCGGCGCCAAAGCCGGTGAGGACTCCGCATCCGATCAGCGCCGCGTGCGTCAGTGGGATCTCGTGATCGATCTTCACCACGCCGATGTCGGGAACGATCGTGGACGTCGCGAACGTTCCCGCATTCGCCATCTGGAACACGGGTTCGTCGTTGCGACGAAACCGAGATGTGCCATCGAGGAGACCACCCGTCATCAGTCCTGCGGACCCGACTTCGCAGAGCTCCCACTGATCGTGCATGCACGCGAAACATGCTCCGCACTGGGGGACCCACGAGATGACGACATGATCGCCGGGGGAAACTCGCGTGACCTCGACACCGACGCGTTCGACGACACCGGCGCCTTCGTGTCCGAGGACGACCGGGAACGGCTGTGGGAGCGATCCGTTCTGCACCGAGAGATCGGAGTGGCACACGCCCGACGCCGCCAGTGCGACTTGCACCTCTCGCGGACCGGGAGGATCGAGATCGAGTTCTTCGATCTCGAGTGGGGCTCCGACGCCGTGACAAACCGCCGCTCTGACCACGAGTCCCCCTTGTCGATTGGTCGAACGGTATCCGACCACCGACGTCCGAGCGATCGGTCAGTCGGAGTTGGAAGCGGCAGTGCTGCGCTGGACGCGCGCGCGGGCGGCGGCTTCGTCGCGGGCCGCGGCGCGCACGCCGTATGCGAGCACGATCGGTACGGGTAAGACGATGCAGGCCGTGAGCAAGGCGATCGCGGTGATCCAGGTGGCCCAGGTGGCGTAGTCGGTGACGCCGACGGCAACGAAGCCCAGCAAGGCAACACCGATGGCCACGTAGCCGATGCGCTTTCCGAGCGCGGCATAGGCGCCAAGGCGCGCGCGGCGTTCTTCGATCGGGTCGGTGGTCATGTGGCCCAGTGTAGGAAGTGTGCCGTGCGTTCGTTCAGGCGCGAGGGAGTCGACGGTTCGTCGCATCGAGCAGGGCGCGGGCGATCGCGTCGGCGTCGTCGCGTTGGCGCACGATGGCGCTTCCGGAGACCACGTGTTCATCTGGTGGTGCGACGTAGACGACGGTGACGATCGCGACGTCGTACGCACCGACTCGCTGGATCTGGGCCGCTTCGACGTCGAGGGCGGCGGCCGCGGGTTCCAGCTGGCGGAGGGCGTCGAGGGTCGCGGCGGCCACGAGTCGGTGGCGAGCGGCGGCCGCAATCGAGCCTTCGGCGAACCCGGTGGTCTCGGTGTCCTGGAGGGCGAGGGTGACTCGCACGAGCGACCGGAGCTGGGTCTGTTCGGCCGAGATCGCGACGATCCGCGGGCGCGGCGATGCCTCGGACGCTCCGTCGAGCTGCTCGCCCCCCAACTGCACGACGCTGACGATGCGGCGGTCGACCTCCAGTCCGAACGAGGCCAAGGCGACCGACTGCACGTCGCGTACGACCTGTTTAGCCGGTTTGACCGGTTCGGCGATGATGTGGATCTCGACGGGGCGATCGCCATCGTTGACGATGCGAGCCGCGGTGACCTCGGGGAGGCGGCACAGTTCGCGTTCCAGATCCAACCAGTCCATGGCCCCGAGTCCTGGGTCTCCCACCCCGCCTCCAGCACCGGTGGATGGTCGCCCATTCGTACCACGGGGCGTGCTGGACTTCCGAGACCCTTGATCCCCATCCCTCTCGCTGCCAAGGTGCCTGACTTGTGGTTCGTGCGGTGCTCGTGATGTGTGACCCGGCGACGGCAGCTGGAGGGGCGAAGACGACGTCGTCACCTCGGTGCGTCGGTGTCGCGCGCGAGCACGCCGACTCGTTGACAATCGATCGGGCGGAGACGACAGGGTCTCGGAGGTCGTTCTCGAAGCGAAGCGTTCCCGTATGTCCCAGCAGCGGGGGGTACGTCGACACTGTTTCGGGAGTTGATGTACGTGAAGACCCTCAAGGTCAAGGTTCTTGTCCTGTCCACTGCAGCCATGGCGCTGTTGCTCGCAGGCGGCGCAGGTATTCGGCGTCGTTGACCCGTAGCGCTTCCGAGACCCTGTCGTCTCCGTCGATCGTGTTGTCGCAATGACCGGTGTGATGCGCTTCCGGTGCTTCACCGCGGTGGTCGCGATGTGTGCGATCGGCTTGGCGGTGAGCGAGCTCGTGCAGGGCGCGCGCGTCAACGTGTGGGTCGTGCTCGTGTTCGGCTGCATCCTGGTGTTCGCGGAGCACCAGGACGTGTCGATCACCGAGCAGACGTCGTTCAGTGCCGGACTCATGGTCGCCACCGCGGGCGTGGTCGCGGGTGCCGATTCTGGTTCCGCGGTCCTCACTGGACTCGCCATCGGCGCGTTCGCCGGGTTCGAGATCTCCCAGATGCGTGCCCGTGAGTACTCGAAGATGATCTTCAACGGATGCGTCTACGCGCTGGCCACTGCCGCCGCCGGGTGGGTCATCGGTGTGGCGGGCGTTGCCGGGGCCGCGTGGCAACTTGCGGTGGTGGGCGCCGTTGCCGCCGCGTGCTTCTTCACGGTGAACCTGCTGCTCGTGATCCTGTCGATCTCCATCGAGACGCGCGAGGGGTTGCGGCCGCTCCTGGTCGGCTTCCTCCCAGACGCGTGGCACGTGCTGCCCTTCGGCGTCCTCGGCGTGTTCCTGGGCCGGCTCTACATCGACTTCGGCGCGGCGGTCGTGATCCTGTTCATTTCGCCGATCTTCGTGGCCCGATCGGCGTTCGCCTCGTACACCGCGCTCCGATACCAACAGGAATCCACGCTCCGAACACTGATCGGTGCGCTCGAGGCCAAGGACCCCTACACGGCGGGCCATGCTGAGCGAGTCGCGCGCTATGCCCAGTTCGTTGGTGAAGACGCGCGCTTCACACCCGGTCGGCTCGAACGACTTCGCTACGCCGCACTGATGCACGACATCGGCAAGCTCATCGTGCCGAACCGATTGCTCAACAAGCGCGGGCGCCTCACTGAAGAAGAGTTCGCGATCGTGCAGAAGCACGAAGACGTCACGGTCGAGTTGTTGCGGCGGATCGATTTCCTCGCGCCGGTCGCGCCCACGGTCCACGGCGAGGCCATGCAGTACGTGCCCGACGCGCGCGACGCTCCGATCGAGCCGTTCATCATCGCGGCCACCGACGCGTACGACGCGATGACGTCATCACGCAGTTACCGCAAGGCGCTCCCGCAAGAAGAAGCGTTCGAAGAGCTGCGTCGCAATGCGGGAACGCAGTTCCACCCCGACGTGGTCGCGGTGCTCATCGCCGCGATCGAGAAGCGCGGCGAACGTCACGGCGCAGGCTTCGAGGTCGACGCGGTGCACGCCGATGCCCCCGAGGCGGGCACCGGTTCGGCGGGCCTGGGCCACCTCGAGTCCGACGACGCCCCCGCCGCTCGCGAGTCGAACGGATGAAGCCGGTACGCGCCTGGATCACCGTGACCGCGACCA